>Ga0247757_10000893_pt1 | contig 22275 bp, 10 predicted proteins | sample UWRJL126311R4_FD_180929 | JGI IMG/M metagenome (GOLD analysis project Ga0247757, IMG submission 180929) | Plant litter microbial communities from Arlington Agricultural Research Station in Wisconsin, United States - UWRJ-L126-311R-4 | ecosystem: Environmental > Terrestrial > Plant litter >...
TTTTAAGAAGTAGTAAGTAGCTTAGGAATAGGAAATTTCTTTAATACGATTTTCTATTATAGTAGTTAGTAATAGGTACTTTATAATAAAGTACCTACTTATTAAGAACTTTACTAATTTAAGTAGTAGGAACCTACTAAAAAAGTACCTATCGACTAGGAAGCTAGTCCTTAAGTATAAGAAAATAATCTAGCTAAGTAGTAGGTATTTAGAAATAAAGTATTTATTTATTAAGAACTTAGCTAATTTAAATAGCAGGGACCTTCTAGAGAAGTACCTATTAACTAGGAAGCTAGTCTTTATATATAAGAGAATAATCTAGTTAAGTAATAGGTACTTAGAATTAGAGTACCTTTTAATTAAAAATTTTACTAATTTAAGTAGTAGGAACCTAGTAGAAATTAGAATATCTCTTATTCTAAAATAAGCTAAAAAAATCTTCCTAGACCTAGTACTACTTAATATAGGACTAAAGAGGGTTATAAAACTACCTAGGAATTAAAGGAAATTCTCTTTAAGTAGTAAACTTATAATAGAGTAGTATCTAAAGTACTTACTACTAAATCTATCTAAAAGACTCTAGCTACCTAAAAGGCTCTAGTTACCTAAAAACGCCGCTTTAAAGCTAGTAGTAAGTTATTATACTCTTTTATTATAGACTTAAACTAATAGAATATAGCTATAGTACTTAGAGAAATTAAGTAATACTAGAAGTCTACTTAATTACTTCTATATAAACTTCTATTTTAGAGATTTATTTATAAGATCGTTCTTACTTAGATTAAAAGGAATAATATATAATTTTAATATACTATATTAGAAGTAGTTTAAGAAGCTTCTAAGGCCTTCTTAATTAGTTATTTAAAGATATATTATTATTAACTATTATAAAGAATTCTAGTTAATACTAACTTTTATAGACCTTAATATAAATACCATCTATAGAAAGAGGGTTATAATTATAAAAATAGATTCTAATCTTATAATATATTATTATAAGAAGTATCTTAGTAGAAAAGTAGTTTATATACCAGGTTTTTGATCTTAGTTACAATATAATAAGTTATATTCTATAATTATTATCTATAATAAATCGTGATATATATATAAAGTTATTATTATACTTTTATAATTAGATAATTCTATAATTAATATAAATAATAATATAATATAATTTATTAGACCTAAGTTAATCTAAGTCTATACAACCTAACCCCTACCTATACTAGTAATCCTTTATATAGGTAGGGGTTAGGTTTAGGTTAGGTCTACTTATATTAGACCTAAACCTAATATAACCCCAACTAATTTACTACCCTAATAAGGTAAGTACTTATAAAGAATAAGAAGAATAATAGAAGGTAGATAAAATTTTAAGATACTAGTACTAGAATAGGAGAAATTACTATCTAATAAAATAGCTAGGAATAGATAATAAAGAATAGCTATAGGAAGATAGCTAGTAACTAGAGAATAATCTTAATTACCCTAAGAAGTTAATAGAGTTTCGTTTTAACCTATTAACTAAAAAAAACTAGGAGATAAGGGATTAAGTAGATTGCCTTATAGTAAATTTAGAGAGATATTACCTCTACTAGATAGAATATTATCTATTAAGAACTTAAAGAAATTAGAGGAATTATTATTCTTAAAATCTTTAAACTAAGCTTTAAGGAAGTAAGACTAATCTTCCTTCTACTTATTAAAAAACGCCTTTTATTAATAAAGATATAATAGTTTTATATAAGTTAGAGTAACCTTATTAAGAAAAGACTTTTATTTCTTTTTTATAGCTATAATTTTAGCCTTAAGTTTCTCTTAAGAATAGTCTATAGATTAAACTAAGATATATAAGTAGAAACTATAGTATCTATATTTAGGATATACTATTAGTAATAGTAATACTAGAGATATTATAGGAATAATAACTATTTAAATATATATACTCTTTATAAGTAAGATACTTAGGAGTATAGGAAGCTAAAGTAATATATTTTAACTTAAATCAAGAATAGTAAGAGTAGGGTATAACTTTAATACTAGACTTCTTAATATAATTAGCTAATAGCCTATATTTAACTATAGTTAGAGAAGGTATAAAGGGTAAAAAAAATAATATAGAAAGTAGAGGTATTATAATATATATACTCTAGGATAATAGAATAGAATAATATATTAGAGGAAGGACTAGAGGAGGAGATAGTATTATAGCTATACCTTATAGTAATAGTAATAGTAGGGATAACTAGTAGCCTAGGATTAATAACTTAGACCTAGGCTAAGAAGCTAAGTATAATTTAGATATATAATAAAAAGTTATATAATAAAGTCTATAAGTAGTATAGATTTTACTAACCTAGATAAGTATATAGTTAGAGAGAGAGATATCTATAAAAAGTCTCTTATCATTAATTTAATCTTTAATTAAAAGTTATATATATTAATATCCTTTCTAGAATTAGTATCACTTTAATATATTACTAATCACCTATTTATTTAACTATATTAACTCCTATTATTAATAACTAGTACTTAACCTAAGGAACCACCTTTATTATAAGAAGGTAGGCCTATTATACTCTAAAAGATAACTTATTAATTCTTCCCTTTTTAACTCTATTTAAAATAGAGTTATTAGCTTTTTTTTTCTATTAATATATTTTATAGTATTATAAATAGATTCTCGAGGTTTTTTTAAAGTAGTAAAAATAGTAGAAATAGAAGTATTGGCTTCTAAAAGTAGGTCAACTTTTAATTCAAGATTAGATAATTAAGGAACCATTCTAAGGATTTAAGGAACCAAAATTTAAAATTAGAAAGATTTTTTTATATATTATAATCTTATTAATCTATTATATAATTTTGATTATATAATTATATAGCTCTATTTTTAGATTTATTATAAATCTTTTAAAATCTTATAGAATTATTTAAAAATATAAATATAGATACTTTACTAGGCCTATTATAGCTAGTAGATATATTAGCTAAAAATAGAAATATTAAAAAAAGTTATTATATAGTAAACTTTTAGTTTTTTTTTTCTTCCTATTTAGCGATTTATCTCTTATCGAACTTGCTTAATAACCAGGATTACAAATTATAGGATTAAAATTCTAGATTTTCTCTCTAAAATTCTAGTTTTTATTTATTATAGCGTTAAAATTGATATAGTTATAACCTTTTAAAAATCGTGTCTTTTTTAATTAGTTTTTTTTGTATTACCCTACTATATATATATACTTTTATTTTATTATTATAATCTTTAGAAATATAGCCTATAGAAATCCTTCTCTATAAGGTAATAGTATCTTTATAATATTTCTATATAATTTAGATTCTAATAGAAGCTCTATAAAATAGAATTATATTTTATTAGTTAGTAATACTACTAGGTAGGTTAACTAGTAAGCTCTAATAAAGTAGCTAAAGTTCTTTTTTTATAATAGTTTTCTAATTCCTATAGAGCTTATAGATAGTATATATAATTAATATAGATTACTATTAATAAGTTCTCTATTCTATACCTAGTTAATATTTTAAGGATCTAGATCCTCCTAATATCTTTATTTTTTTATATACTAAAATAACTAAGCTTATTCTAATATTATTATTAGTATAAATAGATAAGTAATCTTATAATTCTAATAGGTTATATTCTTAGATAGCTAAGTAAGTAGTATTATAATAAGTTTATTACTAGAAAATTCTTCTAATAATAATAGGTAATAGTTATAAGTAAGTTATTCTAGTTCTATTCCTTATATAAGTAGAATTATATTATATTACCTTTTAGTATATAGTATAGATCTTCTCTAAATATTATATCTCTTATATAAATTACCTTTCCTTTTCTTTCTACTTTTAATAGCTAGATTTTATAGATATTTATTAAGTTAAACTTAATAAGATATTTAATTAGTACTTTAGGGGTAAATTTATTAGTTCTCGCTATCTATTTTCTTAATAGATATATGCGATAGCTATATCTATAGAGATATATAAGTATTAACTTTTTCTTATATATAATTTTAAATAGAGTCTTCCTATCTAAGGATCTGGTTAATATATAATTTAAAAGATAGGTTACTATTATATATACCTCTAAGCTAAATAATAGAGGTAGATTTATATTATTATTTAAAGATCGACTTTTTTCTATAAGATTCCTTTTAGATTATTTAGCTATACTATTCTATTTAGGAGTATATAAAGATTTAACTTATAGCTAAATTCCTTCCTCCTTATAATATACTTATATTAAGTTGTCTATTATACTATATCCTTTTTTATTATTAGCTATTAGGAATACTATATAATAATTAAATTACTATTTAATTATTTAATTGATTTTTCTAATTATTTTAAGTAGTATATACTTATTCTTCTTATATAAAGGGATAATAAAGTTAAATTTTAAGTAGATATTATATATATAGAAGATATATCTATATCTATTAAAAGATATAGTATCTAGTTCTATAATATCTATAACTACTATTTTAAATAGGTAAGTAGCTTTAATTTTATATCCTAATCTCCTAGAAATCTTTTAATAGACTTTATTCTATATATACTACTTATAGTCTATTATTTATAGTATTATACTACCTATTATTATTAGGTTTATAATATTTTTAGCTAGTTAATTAATATCCTCCTTACTTAGATAACCTATAAATATATATAATTATTTTTTAATAAAATATCTTAGCTTAAATAGTAATACTAAGTATTATAAGCATCGATATTTAGCTATAAATAATAAAAAAGAACTTAGTACTAGTATTAATAAGGCTATTAATAGTAGTATTATATATAGTTTAGTATAGTATATATATAGCTAATAACTTCTAACCTTTATTAGCTTAACTAGATCTTTAGGGTAAGTACTAAAGTGTATATAATATAGTATATTCCTTCCTAAATTAAAATATATAAATAATAATAATAGATATAAGAGCGATACTAGGCTTATAAAGAAGCTAGAAATTAGAGTAATATATTTAAGTATTATAGTTTTCTTCTATTCCTATAGTATTAAGAGTGAGATACTTACTTTATCCTATATTTATACCTAAACTAATTAAGCGCTAGTAAAAATAATAGTATAAGGTAATACTAGGTATTTCTATATAAATTCTATAGAGTTATTATATATATAGATATTAGTACTAGGGTCTAAAATCTATATATATAATAAGAGATAAAAGAAACTACTTATAATTAAGTTATTAAATACTAATAAGTATATAGTATAGGTCTTATATTATTAATATAGGGTAGGATTATTACTAGCGTTAATTTCTATTAAATTAGAACCTAATTACTAAGTTTTATTATACTTATATTATTTATTTTTCTTTTATATTTTATTAAGTAAGCTTATATAATCCTTAGCTTCGAATTCTAAGATTTTCTTAGCTTTTCAAGGATTTAAAAGGAATCCCTTTTACTACTATATTTCGTTAATATATAAATACTAACCCTAGTAGTATATATTACTATATAGATATAGTTTTAATAGTATATTATTCTAAGTTCTCTTCTTTTTATAATATAGTAATAGTTCGCTATTTAGTGTTAGTACTATATATATTATATATACTAATAGCTAGTAAGCTAAATAAGCTAGTTTTATCTTTACTATTTAATAATAGGCTAGGTATATTACTAAGTATTAAGGTGCTAATAGATTAATAGGTTCGCTATTAGTATATATTTCTTCTATATTATAGATAATCTAACTTAAAAGAGATATATAAGATAGATAGATCTAGTCTACTATATCTAGTAGATTAAGCTACTTTATTCTATTAAATACTATTAGGTATATAATTACCTAGTCTTCTATATTCTCTCTATAGCTATAAAATACCTTAGTAGAGTTATATATACTATAAATTTAATAGTTATATATTAACTTTGATAGTAGGAATAGGGCCTATAGTATTTTAAGCTTATTATAGATAGATTTTTAATAAATAATATAATATAGTAGGCTCTACTAGATTATATTAGTTATATAATTTCTTACTTAGTTAATCTTATCCTAAGTCTATCTATACTCCTTAAGTTCTACTCTATATAGTATTATATTTTAAGTAAAAGCTACTAGGTTAGGTAGGGTAGCTAATAAGCTATTATCCTATTTAGGAGCGAGAGTAATAGGTAGCTTAGGTTTCTAGCTAGGAACTATAGCTAATTTAGGATCAATATACTCCTATATATTAAGAGTTTCAGCTAGTTCTTATAGTCGGCTATACTAAAGGTCCTAGTCGCGATAGCTACGAAGGATAATAGCTAGGGAGGTAGTATTAAACGATATTGTATATAATATACAGTAGAGTTGATAGTAATGATGGTAGTATAAGAGGCGCTAGGCCGGGCTCATAACTATAAGAATGTGGCACGAGTAAAGAATTAAATGAATTGATTAAGTGTGTAGTTCAGTGTAGGTGTGTATGTATAGCAGACATGTTTGACGCCCTTATATAGAGAGAACCCATCATGTGACATAGCCTTGGCTGCTTACACCTAAGAAGTTCTTGTCATGCCTGACCTGTGGGCCGCTCTAACGTTAGTTCCCTCAGTGGATTCGTTCCGGGGTCCTCTCGCTTGTGAAATCAAAGATGTCATCGCAAGGCTGCGCACGAAAACTCTTGGCGCTTACGACACGGTTCATACCTCCAGCTTCCTGCTGTAACCTCGCACGCCCCGACCTCTCTCTTCACGGGTGCCCAAGATTTCAACGCCTCTCTTGCAAGGTCAGGGCCAGTGCGGGTCGGCCATCATCCTGCGTGTAGTGGCAATACAAAGTACCATCTCGTATAGGCTGCACCTCGCGATGATGCGTAAGCGAACTGCTGTACTTTCACTATTCGACTTTGGTGTCACACCTAGGGATGCATACCTGCTGACAGGGACGTGTTGCGTTACTCAGGGCTGCGATGAAACAACTTGTCTTAGCCACACCCCCAGTCGCACCTCAATCCACCCCGGACCCCGCCTTGTGCCTCTTTCTCTTTGTTTGCCTGCTTCTCGGAGCATCGGATATAATTAAACACAAATCATAATACATGATAAAAATAACTCAGTCGGCGTCAATTGGCGAGATATTCTTATGGTACTGCAATTGCTGAGCTGGGGTCGGTTTTTCTACGAGTGGTATATGTATGCTCCTATTTCCTTCCCCCGTTTGACTCCTGCTCGATTGGAAGGCTTCATATTGCTCCGCATTGGATACATTTCAAGCATTTCATGCTGCACAAGAAGTATTCTTTCACGGCTCGAAAATTCGGTCTCGGCACATCCTCTTCAGGCAATCTTTGCTTCTAATGTATTATGATTATACTGTAAAGATGACACGAATACTCAATCGTATCGAAGAATGGTTTACTAGCAAGGAGCAGCAGACTATTCAAGAATTTATCCAGTTAAGGTTAATCGGCCGGTTAGTCGATATGTATCCCGGTAATACGGCTAAACTCGTTAATTTGTGATAGTCTACCAACTGATCATTCTGCGACGTCTGACGTTGGCACATCGGACGGCGACAATGCTGAGCTCGGAACACAGCAAGCACGGAGTAAACGTCCTTATATGTTTTCTTATTTGCTCTTGCGGTCTATCAAGATTCTCAGTTCCGCCTGGAACGATCGTTTTCCTGGATGGCGAGGCGGTATTGTAGGTTTCGCAACCCTTGCCTGCGCTATTCTTATCCTAAATTTATCTATTCTTGCGTGGACCGCAACACACATGGATGATGGCTATTATGCTACGCTTGCAGTGGGTGACTGGGAAAATATCTCGAATACGTCTGGGTGGTTACACATCGGTATCAACATACTCAGCACCACACTACTAGCTGGTTCGAATTATTGCATGCAATGTATTACCTCGCCAACGCGGGATGAGATTGATGCTGCACATGGCCGAGGATCTTATCTGAACATTGGAATCTTGAGTTGGAGAAATGTCTGGGTAGTGAGGAAGCGAAGGTTTTGTCTGTTGTCGCTTCTGACGCTAACTAGTGTTTTGATACACCCTGTGTAAGTTTATCGATTAGGCATTCACAGTATACAACTAATGTTCCAGCTATGATACATCACTCATAACGACGGCCGCGCTGCACGGTCATATTTCGGCAATAATCTCACCCGAGGTTGTATATGAAGACCAATTCACCTTTGCAGACATGTTACATCACTCTTATGGAGTCGAAAAGGACGTTATCTCAGAAGCCTTCCAAGACATAACTTACCAAGACACAATTTTCCGCTCCAAATGGAGTTATATTCAGCGCATCACCGCTAGTCGTAAATTGTTGAACACAGCAATATGGGAGAATATTTCAGCTTTGGAGTGCACAAAATATCAGTCATTGAAGTTTCAAATGGAAAGAAGTACCCTTTTATTGGTAAAGAATGGAACAGACGACCGAGAATACTTACCAAAGAGAGCATTATATGCGGTCCCCAAGGCACAATCTAGCCTTGACAAGTCGCCATATATGCAACAGATTGCCTTACATAGCAGTGTTCCCTATCATGGGATTTCATTCTGTTTAAGGCGTAAGGAGGCAGGTCGAAGCCGTTTACAAATACATATCTGGCTATTCCTGGTAGCCACGTCGTTAATCTCCTTAAAACTCAGTTGTCTTCTATATACACTGAGAGAACAGCAGGGAACTCCAATAGTTACAACAGGAGATGCGATAGTGTCATTCCTAGAGTCACCTTGTGTGCATTCAGCTGGGATGTGCTTATTGTCTCAAGAAGAACTTATTCGCGAACTCGAGAAGAGCCGGGACAATCTTATAAGTAACGTGGTACCTACGCAAAGGGTATTTAAAATAAGTTGGCTACGGTATCATCGCTCAGTCAACTTTAATCGTTGGGTGGTTTACATTAGTTTGTATGAATACTTTTAATGTTCGCTGTATGACGATGCTAGACTAATTATTATTAGATTCGTGTTGACAATCCTTTTCTCGGGGTATGAATTCAACGAAATGATGAGGTATTTTCGAAATAACCACACTGATAATGATTTACGTTCATTGTGGAACATGGGATTTGGAAAGCTGAACGGTCGCTCGCTTACGACTCTATCGTTATGTAATTTCATGTATTCACGCTCCAAAGCCCTGAACAGGTGTGAAACCAAATTAGGCGATGCCAGTGCGATAGCTTTGGGGAATATCCCGCCGATCGCTGTGTCTGGGATTTATCTTTGTTTAAACCATCAGCTTACGCTGATGGTCCAACTACGGGACTGGACAAGTCTTGCCTCACGCCGTCAGCCCCTTCGAGTCAGCAATCCAGAGTCAACTTCAGATCAGGTATCGACATATTGGCTTTCTCTGCCACAACGTTATAGCATTCCGCTGCTTTCCTCCTCGGCCTTATTAGGGTGGCTTGTGTCTCAGACTCTCTTTATTGTTCGTTATCAAGTCTACGAGGAAGTCCCCCTTGAAGGGAAAATTCCCATTGACGGTTCGCCTAAGAGATCCTACATGTTGGGTTTTTCTGCTATTGCTCTCATTTCCTCGATGGGTCTTGGATTGATTGTGTTCGGGGTCTCAGTGGCGATCGGATTCTGTAAGTGTGCCTCTGAAGTGCCGCTCGGTCCATCGAATAGTCTTGTTATTGCAGCAGCATGCCACCCGCCAGAAAGAGATCGATATGCTGCGAGAAAGATGGTTAAGTGGGGAGCCATTCTGAATGAAGGCAGCGTTGAAAATGTCAATGTTCCACATCACTGTACAATAACTAGTCGAAGAGTGCAGTATCCCATCGAAGGGAGATGGTATAAATGACGAGAGAAGTGTAAAAGGATGAAGCATAGGTACTATATCTGAATTTGAACAAACTTATCACAAATAACTCAGACGCAGACAAAAACAGCCAGTCTTCCCCTGCCAGCGTTTCGGTTTTTTGAGGTCTGGGCTTGCTGAGAGATGAAGCAACAATAATTATCGGCTCTAAATTCCCTTTGAGGTTATCCCTGCTAAGCATAGCTTATCCATGATTAAGAAATAGCTGATTGCTGCCTAGTGATATTGCATTTTATATATCAACTACCTGTTTCCGACGCAGACATATGACTTGAGGGGGCTATTCCGATACATTATGGCCTATGATGAGAACACTGGATGGAAAAGCGAACATCACTACCTGAAATATCCGCGATGCTCCTTGTGTAGATTTAGAAAACAAACATGTGGAAGGCATTCGATAGGTTAAGAACACACATTGAGGGGATGCATTTATGGTAGGTTGCACACTTTATACGCGTCCATCGTATCTGCTAAGTAAGTCAGTTTGTGACCAATAAATGGTGTGCATCCATGCTTAGTCGAATGGAGGGCCTGCCACGCGGCAGGCCTAAATTTTGCCACGTTTTCTCGGGATTCTGTTCATCTTCGCAGCTTTAGATTACTCTATATTCAGGGATAACATCTATCACATGGGGGTGGACAAGAGTCTGCAAAGCGCGGAAGCCGATGACTACACCACAACCGACACAATCAAGCCCGACTGGAAACTGTTCCCTCCTTCTCTTATGTAAGAATGTGGCACGTATGAAGAATTGAATGAATTGATTGAGTGTGTAGTTCAGTATAGGAATCTCTGTGTAGCAGACATGTTTGACGCCCTTATATAGAGAGAACCCATCATGTGATATGGCCTTAGCTGCTTACACCACTTATCTTTTTAATCATGTACAGTTTGGAAGTTTGAGAAGAGTCTACCATGTGACGATTGCATATAGGCTGCTGACCATGGACCGGAACATGTATCTATTTCAGCATATGGATTCTCGTATTCCTAACGGCAGTTCCTGGCAATAGATTCTAAGCAATAGAGCAACTCAAGCGCAGTGTATCCATCATGTATAAAGTTAAGGGTTCAATAGTGATGTTTATTGCTCGTTATGCTACCTAGCCGCTGTTGAGGCGTACCGAACCCTATAGACCCTGGCCTTTTCTTGCTTCTTCTCTCATCAGCTAAAGCTTCTCCCAAGCCTGTGCGAGATCCACCAAGATGGCCGTTAGCTTCTCGGGCTGCGAGATCTGAGCTGAGTGTGCAGCCTCAATATCCTTAACTATCCAGTCCGCACCAGAGGCATCAATCATGTGCTGCTGTATTTGAACGGGGAAAGTAGCGTCCGACACGGTGCGGATATAGGCAGCCCTGCCTTTCCAGGCCTCGTCCCCGTAGGTTGCTCGGGGTACGGGCGAGTTAAAGGACGTCATTCCTTGGGCCATTGCAGCTGCGGCTACGACGTGCGCCAGTTTCTCTGGCACATCGGCGTACAGGGGTGGAATGCGGTCGTCGCAGCGGAGGAGGTTCGCCTCAGGCTAGAGTCGCGAGCCAATTAGCCAGTCATCATGCAGAACAGATGGATATGAGTACTCACGTCTGGGCGGATGTGTGGCGGATAGTTGCCTCCGAATGCTCCCACAATATCGGTGCCATCGCCGCCCTTAGCGAGCAGCGTCGCAAGATGGATCTGGCCAAGGACGCCAGTCTTCTTGCCCGCAGCGACGCGCTCAGGCTTAGATAGGTGCTCGACAGCAGCGCTGCCGGGAATGCTGCTGTACGAGTGGGTGAAGAGAATCACGTCGTGCTCTTCGTGGTCAAGGACGGGGATAATCATCCTGTCGCGCACGTAGCGCGCATCGTCCTCGGCAGTGACCTTGTCGGTGGCTCCCAGTGTAGGTAGGGCCGACGAGAAGGTTGGGTAGCCAGCGAGCTGGAGGAGATGTGCGAGGTAAGCATAGTGGGTGGGGTTCTGAGAGGCGCCTGGTACAATAACGAAAAAGGGCTTCTTTGCAGCCATAGCAACTTGACGGTGGGAGGATAGACAGTAACAGGTGGATAGCTTGGACTTGAACTTTCGAATCCGAGTCGTGCGCCAAGGTTGTGATTTTATAGCAGCGTAGTACACACATGCATAGCTAATGGAAGCTGCAACTGTGCCCTAGCTTGCACCCGTAGATTGAACTCAGGCTTGGGCTAAAGACAGTAGGGCGGTTGCCTAATTCCAGCCGATGTGATACAGAGTCATGGAATCTGCAACTGCGCCGTAGGATGGGGTGGAGCAATGGGATTCGGCTCTACTTGCCGCATTGGGCGTTGTGCAAATACTTGTCTTAGCTACACAGCTTGCATGCATGCTCAAGTGGTAGCGGCTTACGCCAATGAATGATGAAATGCTACACATTGTTGGGAGAAGAGATAGAGTATTGGAATTCCTTCTTCGAACGACAAGGCGCAGCTTAGCCTCGTTTTAGCACCGTGTCCCTGCTTTCTTCTCGCTCATGCGTGGTTTTCGACTTCCAGCTCTAAGCTTCCAAATCCGTCTTCTTGGCCCCCTTTATACTGCCGTTACCACCCAGCCGTCTCTCTCGTACATCGTATACTGACAGACATGGCAAATAGTGCCTCCATAAACCGGCGCTTTAGAACAAATCACTGCTTCTGAAAAATCACTGCTTCTGAAGTAGGCCTATCTGGATTGTACACTTTCGCTTTTACTATCGTTTTAACGTACGCCATGGCTAGCTTGGAAAACGTACCTGCCGGTCTTCTACCACCGGGAGCCACAACTGTCCTTGACCAAAACTCTAATATCTGGCCTAGCATCGTGGCCGTATCGGTCATCACGCTGGTCACTTTAGTCTTCTCCATAGCCCTCCGCCTCCATACCAAAATCTTCGTACAAAAAACCCCAGATGGGAGGACTGTACGTGAAGCCAGCCACCGCCTCTTGCATAGCACTCACAGCAACTCGACAGACCTCTCGCTGTTTGCTTCAGTACGGTAGCTTTCATATGATCCCAAGTGAAGGCTAATGCAGAGTTCGTGCTTTGCAGGCACTCTTGATCGCATGGACGGTGCTTTTCGACGTAAGCTGCCACCTAGGCATCTCCAAACATCAGTGGAACGTACGATCATCTCACATGCAGCAAATTCTAAGCGTGAGTATCCCCCGTGCCCATGCATTAGTAACCTGTTGACTCGGCTTCTGCGCAGAACCTCAACATCGCGGACATCTTGCTTGGGCCAATGCTTGGAGCTGCCAAAGTTGCCCTCGTGTTGCAGATGCGACGCCATTTCAAGACACAAGGCAAGCCACGGCGAGCCTTTGACCAGTACACTTACGCTACTGTGGTGGTCGTGGTTGGCTACTACTTTGCAGCTATATTCATAGCTGCCTTCCAATATATGCCGCGAAGAGGTATATGGGATCCCACGGCCCACGCACGCTGCGTCAATACGCCGCGAGCCGTCTTCACCGAAGGAAGCTTTGCCTTGCTTACAGATGTAATGGTCTTCGCTCTTTTTGGTTGGTTGGTCGCGGTACTTGGAGCGCGGCGGCTCGGCGGCGTAGCTTTGGTTGGTTCCATTACTGTTATCGCATTGCTGTAGGTGTCTTCTTCGTTCACTCGTGTCATGGAGCACAGGCTGACCAGGATTACAGTGGCATCGCGAGCTCATCGGCGTCGTTCTATTATCGTATGCCGTTTGTCTACCACGAGATGGATCTGACGTACCGGATCGGTTTGCTTCAGATGTGGGCTAAGGTGGAATACACGACTGTGATCGTTAGTGGATGCATGCCCGCCGTCGGGATGCACTTGGTCGGTTGTCGGAAAGAGCGGCAGACGACATGAAAAACCGTCAGGGGAAAGCCAAATGGGAACTGAGACCAAATATTACGTTTTCTATGAGCGGGCCTGAGAATATTAATAATGAGATATACTATGCTAATCATTCTAAGGCTCTTACTCTAGCAAGGGGCAGCATTTAGCTAGGGAGTATTACTTAGCTAGAAAACGTATATAGACAATTGTACAAGCCATTGTATTGTTATTTGCGTGATTAGACTACTAAAAGAGACCATTGAATCTACGCTTCCGATCTTCTAGCTATTAAGTGAGGAAACATGCCACCGGCTATGATGTTGGCAGACCGCTTGCTAGCATCAATTGTATCAACCAGGCGGCATATCCTTGAACCCTCAGCGACTGCATCATCACTACAAATGCTATTGCCCTGAAGTACCAACCCTACTAGAGCAACCTTTATAGATTCAAGCACCGTCTCGGAAAAACGTCTATTGAGGGGGTCGCTCTTCAGAGCTGGGTCCCTGCAAATACCGCCAGGTAAAAGGTTGAAGTGGAGAATCTCGATAGGGATGGGATCTTGTAAACTAGTGTTCGAGTTAGACCTCCTATATTTGACCATTTCTTTGAGCATAAAGTGTGGCAGGCTGCGGCAAAAAAAAATATCAGCTTTAGTTGGATTCTAGACGGGGACAGTAAACGTTACTCTTGCACAAGCCCACGGCGCCTTCTCTCATTGTTAATAGAGGCGATGGCCTCGGAGAACTCGGGGGTGGGTGGAAACTGCTGGAACAACCAAGTATCCGTCTCAAGCCACTGCATATAACCCCCGGGTCCTGGACAAGAATTAATAGCGAGGCTAGGACTGTAGGCTAAGGTGCAACTTACGCAGAAGGCGCACTGCATTCGCCACTAGTCTTGAGAAGCCGTCTTGGGGTACCGCAAATGCAAGCCCACGTATATTGACGAGATCAAACTGCCCAATAAACTCGTTGGGAAAGACTTCGGTGCAGTCGTGCTTGATTAGTCTGATAGCTGGCATGAGACCGAAGTCGAAACCGTGACTGGTGACGTCGAATCCCACCAAAACTAGAGCTTTGTGTTTCTGTTCTATGGCCAGGTTCTTTCTCACGTCCTCAAGCCAGATGCCTGTACCGCAGGCTATATCAGCGATAGCGACACGGGGACGGGGAAACCGGATTGAAGGATGGATAAGACTATCGCCGAGAATAGCGTTCTGAATTACATCATGTTGTGAGTTTAGGCGCTGATGCTCTTCGGGTTCTTCATCGCGGTACGACAAGAGGTAAGCTGAGGGGGATTTGGCGGAGGACTGCATTTTAAGGGTACCTTTTTATATAACCTGGATGATTATACGCTTAATATACCTAGCGCTAAAAGCTTTCAAGGCTATCCTAGTCCTAAGTAACGATATTACTAAAAGTAAAAGTTAATTTTTAAAAGATAAAGTAGAATAAAAATTAGTATATATATATTTTATATTAAAAGAAAATTTATAAGAAATAAAGTAGATAAAATTCTTTATATAAAATTATAATATATAGTAGGATGATACAAAAAAAGAATAATTAAAAAAAACATGATTTTTAAAAGGCTATAACTCTATCAATTTTAACGCTATAATAATGTTGGAATTATATAGCTGACGTCATGTGACTGCTCAGCTTTCCGGCGGCGTGCTGGCGGCTTTCCGCCAGCATGCTGGCAGCTTTCCGAGTCATATAACTAGTGTCACGTGATAGCGCCTACGCGCCATGGCCTCTGGCGCTCCGTGCGTTGCAGAGTTTTTCTATGTATATAAGCCCTTCTATAGTTCTCTCTTAACAATCAATCGTCTTCTCTTATATAAAGTTATTACAGCTATAGACCGATTCAACCTATGCACCTATTGCCGTGCCAATAAATAAAAAGAAAACTAGAATTTTAAAGAGAAAATCAAGACGCTTATTTTAATACTTAGTAATTCTAATTAGTTAGAAAGTTGGATAGAAGATAAATCACTAAATAGGATAAAAAAAAAACCAAAAGTTTACTTTATAATAACTTTTATCTATATATTTATTTTTAGTTCTATTTTATATTATCTATAATAGACTTAGTATAGACCTTATATAAAAATTTTAAAAAATTTCTATAAATTATAAAATAAGTTATAAATAATATAAAAATTAGTCTATATTATTATATAAGTAAAATTATATTCTAAATTAATAGTCTTATAATATATAGTAGGGTGATATAAAAAAAACTAATCAAAAAAGATACCATTTTTAAAAGGCTATAACTACTTCAATTTTAACGCTATAATAATAACTAAATTGGAATATTAAAGAGAAAATCTAGAACTTTAATTTTATAATTAGTAATCCTGCTTATTAAGTAGGTATAAAGGAATATAAGTTATAAAACACGATAGAAAAAAAAAACTAAAATCTACTTATCTATAACTTTTTATTTAGTACTTATTTTTAGCTATAATATATATATAATATATATTATATAATCTTAATCCTATATTTAAGATTTAAGACGTTTCTATAAACTATTAAAAAAGTTATAAATAATATAAAAATAGGCCTATATTATTATATAGGTAAGATTAAAAAATAAATTAATAGAATTATAAGTATTATTAATATATTACTAATTTTAAATTTTAAGTTATTAACTCCTTAGATTAGTAGTTTAAATCCTAAATTTAAAATTAATACTTAACTACTTTTAGAAGCTAGTATTTCTAATTCTATTATCTTTTCTAAAAAAAATTTTTATTTATATAGACTTAATTAGCTCTATTTAAATTCTATAATTTTAGATTTTTTATAATTATAATATATTTTTAATTATAGACTATTAAATATTATATAAATTAAAAGCTTAATATATCTATATATAAAACTAAACTAGGCTTTATATATAAACTATAGATTACTTCTAGTTTATTTAATAAGATTTTTATTTAAAAAGCTCTTTTTTATATAGTAAAGCCTATTATAAAATAAAATAGATAACCTATAACTTCTTATCCTTTTATTTAATAAATTTTTATATATAATTATATATAATATAGTTAAACTTTATAATTATAATCTATAGATTAATATAAATATATAATATAAGTTTTAATAAGAAAATATAAGATTATTAGAATTATATTATATAACTACTTAGCTTACTAGTAGCTTTCCTATAGCTTTCTAGTAGCTTATTAGTAGTTTTCTACTAGTATACTAGCAGCTCTCTAAGTTATATAACTTATTATATAATAGCTATATTTACTACCTATATTCCCTTATTATACCCCTTATTACGCCCCTAGCTATACCCCTTACTATACCCCTTTCTTTCCCTTCCTTACTATAACCTATTATACTTATATATATAAGCTAGGTTCTATAGTACTCTATATATTATAAATAGAATCGCGTCTTTATATATATAAACCTTTTTATAGTTCTCTCTTTTATAGAATTAATTATCTACTCTCAAACCTACTTTATAGCTATAGACTAATTCAACCTATATACCTATTACTATACTAATACTAATTAATAGCTAGACTACGAAAAAGCTATAGATTAATAAGGAATATCTAATAAAAGGAGTTTCCTTAGCTTACTAGGACTTAGCTCTAGTATTAGAAGCGACTAACCCTTGATATCCTCCTTAGTACTAGCCTAAGATAGTAATAGTTAGTATAAAGAATAGGGACGTCTATTAAAGACTATCTTAGTTAGATAGCGCCTCTTTTAATAGAACTAAAAGAGATCTACTACGAAGCTCCCTAGTATTAACCTAGCCTAGGAACTAGATCTATATTAACTACGCGATTTATTCAACTTATATATAACCTAATAGTATATTATAATATAAAGAAATTCGAATATATCTATAGTTTATAGACCTCTATATTAGTAAATATAAGAATAAGCTATATAACTTTAAGGATAAATAACTTAATATAGAATATCTAAATACTATCGCCCTCGAATAGATCGAATACGCTAAAGAAGATAGATTAATTAATATTATCCTACTAGGTTAATATAAGAAAGAATTTATATAATAGTTAAAGTAATACTTTAACGCGATTAATTACTAAATTAAGAAAAGAATAAAGGAATTCTTTTAGAAATATAGTATCTATATAGTATATAGTTAATAAGGAAACCTAATAAACTAGTTCCTTAACCTTCTTAACCTAAATAAGTACCTACTATAGCTAGAACCTAAACTTACTATTATAATAAACGACCTAAGCTTCGTATATTATTAAACCTTAGAATAAAAGTTTATAAAATACCCTATATTACTAGTACCAGCATTATTACTAGTACTATTACCTATATTATTACTAGTATCTATACTAGCGCTACTAGAATAACTAGTTCCTTAATATATAGGGATTTACGCTCTTACTAATTTAGTAAAGCTATATAATAATAATATAAAGTTTACTAGCGATTTATATAATATACTAAATATTAAACTTAATATCTTCTATAATCTCTATATAAAGGCTAGTATTAATAAATTAAACTATATAACTACCTTTAGTATAATATTAAAAGGAAAGGTATAATTATTCTACTATTAGTATCTTATATAGAAGGACCTACTATTTAATATTATAGTTACTTAAATATATATATATTTTTATATACCTAAGAACTATTAGCTTTTCTTAAATAAATAGTATATAATAATACTTAAAGATATTATTACTAATAACCCTAATAAGAATCTAGCTAAATACCTAGAGATTATTATTAAATAATTATAGCGAACCTTCTAGGGGCTTATTTAGAACTTTAGAACTAATAAAGGAAGCCTAGTAGGATAACTAGTTTCTATATATTAAGGGGTACTAGTATATATATAGATACTTATTCGCCTAGTAATAATATTTAAAGGTATTACTATAGACCTTTATAGTACTATTAGACTATAGATATACTATAATAATAATGATTATAGTTATTAGTTTATATTATAGAATTAGAATAAACTAGAGAATTATAATAATAATTCTTTCTATATAGATCGATATTATAATTAGAATCGAACCTAAAGGAATAACTATTATTAGAATAATTACTATTATAGGGATTAAACTAATTACTATTATAAGAATTAGGTTAATAACTATTACTAGAATTAGAATCGATATTTAAATAGAAAATATTTTATATATAAAAAATAGAACTACTAGTTAATATACTACTTAATTAAAGAGCGCGAGCGATTATAATAATGATTTTAAATATATATATAGGACTATAACCTTAACCCTAATTATAAAATATTTCTAATAGAATTTAAAGGAATTAACCTTAGTAATATTACTAATAGCGATAAGGATAAGGATCTTAATATATTCTACCTATTATAAAATAATTAATTCCTTACTACTTTATATAGAACTATTAATAGGTAAACTATTATTATAATACTTAATAATACTATAATAACTTATATAATTACTAGTAAAGACCTATACTATAATAATAAGATAGCTAAGGAAGATAGCTACCTATTTACTTTTAATATATAATATAGCGAGAATATTTTCTAAGGAATTATACCTAATACTAGTACTATAGGTATATTAATAGTAGGATAGATATAGGTTAAAGCTTTATAGCGAATATAGCTATTAACTATTATTTATAAGTCTACTATAGAATATTACTATATTCGTTTTAGTAATAGCCCTAAGTATTTATCTATTAGAAATATCGAAGTAGAGACTCTATTTAGTATTATTTAATTTATAGTAATACTAATAAATATACTATTTCTATTATACCTAGCTAATATAGATTAATATAGAATCTATTTTAATAATATTAATAATATACTTATATACTAAGGAACTAACTACCTAGTTATTTAAAAATAGAAGTATTTATAGCTTCTACTTAGTAATCTAGAAATAGCTATATACTACCTTACTAAAAAGGAATTACGATAGCTATATTAATAATTTAGCTATCTAGCTATAGAACGATTATATAAAGTACTAAGCAAAGTTAGATATAATAATATTAATAAGGAAATACTTAAGAAGATTAATAGGTTCTACTACTAGTACTAGATCTATAGTAAAGCATTTAAAAGATTCAGGTTTACTATTAAGGATAATATTAACTTTAACTTTTAAATTATCGTCGATATTATATATATTAATTAAAAGCCTATTCTATACGCGATTAATAAGGTAATAGTATTTTAAATAGCGCGATTCCTAGTAGATATATAATTAGGAACTATATAGAATATACTTTAAACTATATAGATCGATATATATATAGGACTACCTAATATTATTCTAACCACATAGGAAGAAACTTTACTAGTTAAGAATTTATAAATAATACGAGTTCTATAGTAATAGATATATAGAAGGTCCCTATTAAAGTTTATAACTTAATTAGAAAGGTTAAATAATATTATATAGTAATTTAAAGAGTATATAAAGTTATTACTATAGAGATTAAATAAATAGTAATAACCCTAGAATTAATTCTTTAAATAGCTATTAAAGCTACGAATAATACTACTAGCTTATATAGACTAATTCCTATACTCCTTATATTTAATACTTACCCTTAAATAGCAAAGATCTCGCCGCTATTACCCTCTATAGTAAATTAGGCTATTATAATTCAAAAAGCGATAGCTAAAGTTTAAAGAATTAAGGCTAAATATTAAATAAGTAACACCCTAGCTACTTATAATAGACCTAATATTACTTATATACTAAAGCTTCTACTTTAAAGTAATGTTAAGGTATAGTAAAAAGAAAAGGGATAGACTAGCCCCTATAAGTTACTAGTATAGAATACTAACTAAATAGCTATAATACTTAATATTAATAGTAATTAATCAATATTCAGAATTACTGCTATATAGCTATATTACTAAGATGATTCTACTATTATTATTACCTCTAAGGAATATAATAAAGAAATTAGCAAATTAGGTAATAACTATTATCTAGAACTAGAATTAGAATAGCTACCTTATCGTGGCCGTAGACGTCTAAAAGGATTGAAAAATAAACTAAAGGACGTATACCTAATATAACGCGAATAGAATGATATTAACCTAGTAATAAAACTGCGAGCTGATAGTAAGATAACTATACCTAGCAAACCATTCGAGTAATCTACGAAGGAAGAGATAGATGTACTAATTATACATAGGGTATTCTAATTCGAATTATATAACCTATATAAGTATAAAAGGACTAGAATCTTTAAATTACAAATCGTTAATAAAGTAAAAGGAAAGACAACTAATTCTTTATATAAAAAATCGAGACTAGTTATATAAGGGTTTAATAATAATAGTAAGAAGATTATTTTTATATAAAGCCCAACTATTTAATATATAAGCCAGCGACTAATTATCGCCCTAGTACCCTCCCTAATTCCTAAAGGAATAACGCTATAACTCTAAGATATTATATAGGTCTATATATAATTAGATAATCTACTATAGTATACGATTATTACTAAACTACCTAGCTAACTAAAGGATTCTTACCCTACTAATACTATTATAGTTATTATAAAACTACTATATAGAATTATAGAAGTAGGGGCTTATTAGTAGTTTACCTACTTTAAATACTATATTAAAAAGCTTTAAATAACGATATCTATATATAATCCTTACCTACTTATCTTAAAAGAATCGAATACTAGCTTTAGTATCGTTGGTATATAAATAGATAATACTTTTATACTATTAGATTAATAGTTTATAATAAAAGAAGTAAAAGAACTAAAGTTCCTTACTAAAAAGAGATAAGAACTAGCTAAAGATAATTAAATTAAATTTAATAGCTATATAGTTACTATTACTACTAATAGTATAACGATTAACCTATATTAAAAATAATAAGGTAATAAGTTAGAGCTAGTATATAATTAAAAATTATATATTTAATAGTAAGCCTAAGGTACTTATATAGTAATTATCTATTAGTTTAAAGTAAGTTTTAATTTATTAACTATTATATAAATAATCAATCTAATAAAAGAAGAAATTACTTATTTAAATAAGTAAATTAACTAGGAGAAAGAAAATATTACTAGGGGTTTAAACTATATATAATTAAACCTAGAAGAACTTAAGCTATTTATATTCGTTGATTATTATTTATAAATAATAAGGATATAAGTTTATAGATAGGTTATATTATTATATAAGGTAATAAGGTTACTATAAATAAGAGTAATATATTTAAAATTCGAGGTAATATTATTTACTAGTTGTTAACCAAGTATAAAAGGATTATATAAAGTATTTTAATATTAGAAATCTACGTAATAGTGTTGGAATTACGTCATATGACTGCTCAGCTTGCTGGCAGCTTTCCCGCAGCTTTCTGGCGGCTTTCTGGCGGCTTTCTGGCGGCTTGCTGGCGGCTTGCTGGCGGCTTTCCGCCAGCATGCTGGCAGCTCTCCGAGTCACGTGACTAGTATCACATGACTGCTCACCGTCAGCTTTCCCGCAGCTTTCTGGCGGCTTTCTGGCGGCTTGCTGGCAGCTCTCCGAGTCATGTGACTAGTATCACGTGACTGCTCACCGTCGGTTCGCCCGCAGCT
>Ga0247757_10000894_pt1 | contig 22274 bp, 22 predicted proteins | sample UWRJL126311R4_FD_180929 | JGI IMG/M metagenome (GOLD analysis project Ga0247757, IMG submission 180929) | Plant litter microbial communities from Arlington Agricultural Research Station in Wisconsin, United States - UWRJ-L126-311R-4 | ecosystem: Environmental > Terrestrial > Plant litter >...
GCATCGATCACCTACAAGAACGCCTCCTGCATCTACGCGGGTTCGGACAAGCTCGCGGTCGACAACCTCAACCTCGACATCCAGGACGGCGAATTCGTCGTCCTGGTGGGCCCGTCCGGCTCCGGGAAGAGCACCGCACTGCGCATGCTGGCCGGGCTGGAAGACATCGATGAAGGCGCCATCGAGATCGGCGGCAAGGACATGACCGGCGTCCCGTCCAAGGACCGCGACATCGCGATGGTGTTCCAGAACTACGCGCTGTACCCCAACAAGACGGTCGCCGAGAACATGGGCTTCGCGCTGAAGCTGCGTGGCGTCTCGGCCGACGAACGCCGCCAGAAGGTCGAGAGCGCCGCCAAGATCCTGGACCTCACCGAGTTCCTGGACCGCAAGCCCGCCAAGCTGTCCGGCGGTCAGCGGCAGCGCGTGGCGATGGGCCGCGCGATCGTGCGTGAGCCGCAGGTGTTCTGCATGGACGAACCGCTGTCGAACCTCGACGCCAAACTGCGCGTGCAGACGCGCACCCAGATCGCCGCCCTGCAGCGCAGGCTGGGCACCACGACCGTCTACGTCACGCACGACCAGGTCGAGGCCATGACGATGGGCGACCGGGTCGCGGTGCTCAAGGGCGGGAAGCTGCAGCAGTTCGCTGCGCCCAACGAGCTCTACGACCGTCCGGCGAACGCCTTCGTCGCCGGGTTCATCGGTTCTCCCGCGATGAATCTGTTCACCGCGGCGGTCGCCGGTGACGGTGTCAAAGTGGGTGACTCGGTGTTCGAGCTCGAGCGCGACCAGGTGTCGCTGCTCGCGGGCGCGGGACTCAAAGAGGTCACCGTCGGCATCCGGCCCGAGCAGCTCGAAGTCACGGACACCGGCGGTGTGGAGGTCGTCGTCGACCTGGTCGAGGACCTCGGCAGCGAGGCCTTCATCTACACGCACGCGGGTTCGGGCTCCAACGGCATCGAGCTCGTGGCACGGGCCAACCCGCGCACGGCGCCGCGACTGGCCGACACAGTGCGGCTGCGCAAGCATCCCGAGGGAGCCATCCACCTGTTCCACCCGGAGAGCGGGGAACGCCTCAACTGAGACCTGCAGCGAACAGCCCCGTCCACAGTGGGGTGGGCGGGACTTGAACCCAGGACCAAGGGATTATGAGTCCCTTTTCGGCGTGGCCGCGACCAGGCGAAATAGGTTCGTCCTAGCGGTTATATTGGCTGCGAGACAGGGCTTTTGAGCGTTGCCGGTACGTCTCCGGTACGGCCCCGTTCGCCCTAGGATCGCCCCCGGTCGCCGGGGTGACGCCGGGGTGAGATTGCCCCGGGCGGTGTTAGCTATGGGGCCGAGGCGTGGCGCTGGCGCTTGTTGTCCTACCGCGATGCGAAAATGTGCCCAGGGGTGTGGAGGACTGCGGGCAGGGGGCGTTTGAAATGTTCGGCGAAACTGAGGACGGCGAGCAGGTCCAGTTCTGGCCTATTCGGCCGACTGCAGCGCGGTCAATGCGACCAGGCGACGAAATGCTCGTACCCAACGAGGACGGTCCTTGGCCGCAGGCGGCCATGCACGGACGGATCACCGACATTCGATGCGACGAAGCTACGGGCCTCATCACGATCAATGGTGAGTTGATCCAGGGCGCAGACGGGCTTTTTGAGAAGCCTGCTTACCCGGCGGAGGCAATCCAACGTCTGCTGCAGCCCGGGGGTCCACCACCCGGAACCGAATCGGTGATCGTTCCCGCACCGGAATTATGGAAGTGGATCGGCGTCGATATCGATGATCCCGATGGGACTGCCGAGAAGTACGTACTTCGAACTTTCAAGCGCGTCTTTGACGATGAGATCAACGCCGACGCCATCGAGTTGAGGCTACAGAGCAAATGGAATCCGAAGAAGTCTTACACGGCTACCATGTTGATTACCGGCTCGATCACCTTTCTCGGGCACCGCTGATCCGCGAGATGACTACCGCAGGCGAAAAGTTCGAACGTGTTTTAGAAGGCCACTTTGCGTGCAGCCGAGGCCTCTTGACGGCTATCGAGTGCCTCGGGCACAGTTATAGTTCCCAGACTGCCAACTACGACTTGTCAGTATCGCTGCCCACCCTTCCCGAAGATTGGCAGAAGGGACGGCTAGATCCTCCCACCTGGAGCCACAGCAGATCTCGGAGCCCCGACGGCGATGGCGATTTCGCAGACGACAAGTTCGAGTGGGGTATGACCGTCGGATTCCATGTGGAACCAAACGGAACGCAATCGCCAGATTTTGCGCGCATACTCCGTTGGAGATTCCAGACAGCGGTGACCACGACAAACTATGCAGCGGATTTCTTCAGTGTCCGCGCCCGAGTTGTCAGGGAAATTGAGGTCTGGTGGGATGCGATATCTCTGTGGATAGCTGTCTTCACTAAGCAGGACATGGTGGAGATCGGGAAGACTCGCAGTGGCATCCGCGTGGGGCCGATCATTACGTGGAGTGGCGATAAGGATGGCCTTCGGGCGAATGGCTCAATAGACAAGAGCCGACCTGTTGTGAGTGACCAGGTGGACGTACTTGACCACCGCACGCTGACGGCCTGTATGGCGCTAACGGCGAGCAAAACAGAGCCACCTCTTGGATGGTTATTGATCCGGGATGCCCGGTCGCTAGTCACCGCAAGGCAGTATCGCCGGGCTGTTATAGATGCGTGTACCGCCGCAGAGGTCTCACTGACGTCGTTGATTGACGACAAGTTCGACGCTGATGGCACCCCCGAGGCTGATCGAAGAAGTCAGTTCGCCTCGCATCATGGGATTTCGAGGTTGAAGCAGCTACATAGAGCAGTGGGGGCAGAGGGCACGCTGCCCACCCGTTTGGTCGAAGATGTGGGCGCGCTGCGCAACAAAGCGGCACACCGAGGGTACGAACCGACACCGGCCGAGACGGGACTGGCGATAGACACGGCAACTGCAGTTGTCGAACTTGCCACCCCTTTGGCTAGTCTGCGCTAGCTTCGCCCTTTCTAACCAAACAACGGCACGACGTTGCTCGGCGCCTCGGCCTGTCGAACCGGGGCGGGTGGCTCGGGCAGCGTGTTGAGCGCGCCGCCGTCCTGCTCGGGGATGTAGTCGCCGTACGTGTCGAGCGTAAGCGTGAAGGTACTGTGCCCCAACCACTTCGAAACCTGCATGAAGTGGACGCCCGCGGACAGCTGGAGCGTCGCGAACGTATGGCGCAAATCGTGCAGCCGAACCCCTTGTATCGCAGGCGCACCCGCCGTCGCGGGGCGGCTCGCGGGCAGCCCAACAGCGTCCAGGGCGGGCTTCATAAGGTTCTTGTAGAACGCGCCGGGGTCTACTGGCTCTGAGAAGTCCAACGGCGCGACCGCGAGTTGGCCCTGACTGCGAGACCCGCCGAGCGCCCGGTTCGGCCACAACGGCGCAGTCGGCTCGTCGGCGCGGAGGTGGTCGGTCGCCAGGTAGTCGGCGATCCGCTCTGTCAGCCAAGGCGGCAGTGGGACCGTGCGGGTGCTTCTGGCGCTCTTGAGGGTGTCTGCTATCCACTTCCCATCGCGGCGCTTCTTGGCACGGTGCACGTTCACGACGCAGCACGGCCCCGGTGCGAACACGAGGTCCCCGACTTCCAGGCCCGCCAGCTCCTCCGCTCGCAGGCCGGTGTACGCGGCGAACAGCGTGAACAGCTCGTAGACCGGGTGGCGGGCACCGATGCTGGCGGCGACAGCGGCAACCTGCTCGCTGGTCAGCGGCGAATGCCGCCGGTTGCGCCGCTGGGAGCCGTTGCTTGAGAAGTCCACCCCGTCAAGAGGGTTAGACGTGATCGCTTTATGCCGCTGCGCGTACACGAACACTGCGCGAAGCGTCGACCAATGGTGCTTCAACGTCGCCGGGGCCATTCCCCGGCCGACGAGTGCGGCGAGGAACTGCTCGCAGCGCGCTGGGGTTATCGCCACAATCGCACTCGCGCCAAACTCCGGTAGCGCGTACACCGCAAGGCGTTCGGCGTACTTGTTCACCGTGTCCGCCTTGACCTTGCCGGACGCCACCTTGATCCGCTGTGAGTCGAGCCAACCGCGCGCGTAGTACCCAAACGGCAACTCCCCCGCCTTGCGCTGCTCGGCCAACGTACTAGTGCCGGTCGTGTGGCGGGCAGCGTTCAACTCGTCCCGGCGAGCCTCCGCGGCCTCCCGCGTCGCGCAGGTCTCCTGGCGCGCTCGGGTCTGCCCTGTAGGCAGGCCGAAGTCATCACGCACAGGCTCACGCCAGACAACCTCGTACCGCTTGAGAACTTTGCCGTTGCGCTTCTGCTTGGTCTCGTGGGCTCGTACGTAGGCCATGTGGTCGTCGCTCCTTGTTGAGTACTGCTGGAAAATTCGTGCACGCTACGCGGGGAGGGCACCCGTCCCAGAAATGCCCCTACCCCTGTTCTCCGACTGGGGTGCCTCACGAGGCTGCCTTCAATTCGATTGCGGCCGTGGCACTCTGATAGATACGCCGCACGGTGGACACCTGCCATGTTGGCCGGCCAGCAGGGCTAAGGATGGCCTCGGTCTCCAAGGCGCGGGCGATGCGGCCGAAGCTCAGGCCTGCGTTGCGGTCGAGCACGATGCGCCGCACGACACCGGGCGTCGCGAGTCGTGGCCGGCCAATGCGCTCACCGCGCGCCTTCTTGGCCGCAAGCCCTGCCTTGGTGCGTTCGCCGATGAGCTCGCGCTCGTACTGGGCGAACAAGATCAGCTGGCCAGCGATCATGCGCCCGGCTGCGGTGGTCAGGTCCAGGTCCATATCCAGAACGACCAGCGACCAACCTTGCCTGCGCGCGTTGTCAATCGTTGTAGCCGCATTGATGATCGACCGCGAGAGCCGGTCCAGTTTGGCGACGACCAAGCCGTCCGCTTGCCCAGATGCCAGCAGCTGCAGCACCTCTACCAACTGCGGGCCCATCACCTTGCCGCTGACCCCCTCATCGGCGTAGTGCTCCACGGTCCAGCTTCGCCGCGCGGCCTCGGCATCGAGAGCCGATCGCTGCGCTTCCAAGCCGTTTCGGCTGTCGGCCTGCTCTTCCGTACTGACGCGGCTGTAGGCGATCATCAGCTTCGATTCCATGTCGTCTCCATTGGAGGTCGGGGCGTAACCGTTCGGTTCCGCCTTACGCCTCGATTCTACGCCAGCAGCAAACTCTGGTTATGCCTCTGTACTGGTATTTTATTATTTCTGGACAACTATCGATGGAGCGCGCGTTGGCGGGCTGCACGCTCGGCCTCAGCGGCATCCTCCAAGGTCATCAGCCCGGTACCGGTCCGCATATCGCGGTCGCCGTCGTCGTACGGTTCGGCGTCCCGCATATCGCTCTCGGGCGGCTCAGCGGGGCGCGCGGGGCCGTCGTCGGCGGGCGGAGCGACGACCTCGGCGTCGATCGCGTCGGCCAGGGCGGGTGGCTCGACGAATGGCCGTCCGTGCTGGGTGCGGTGCTCAGCGCGAGAAATGCTGGCGACACCAACGATGTCGTCCATGAGTTGCTCCCACGGCTTAACCTCCATGGAGACTTCGGTTTTCGCCCCAAGTCCCGCGCGGTCGAGTGCGTCGCGAATCGCGTTGAGCTTCACCGCTTCTGACTCAGCGCCGGTGGCCATGCCGAGTAGTTCCTTCGCCATGCGGTCGGCCGCAAGCTCCAAGCGCTCCTTGGCTTTTCGCCGAACCTGCGGGGCCGCACCACCGTGTGTTCGGCAAACGGTCATGCCGCGGTTCGCTGGCTTGAGGCAACGCTCGCCCGTTTTTCGTATTGCTACGCAACGGTTTTGATCGTTGCGATCGAGCCACCAGTCATCCGAGTACACGTCTTCGCTGGGCATAGTTACGACTCCAATTACGTTGTTTTACATGGTGTTTCAGGGCCGTTGCATGGCAACGATTCTGCGGTTTCGATGGTTTTCGAGGTGTCTCTGTGGGTGCGAGGCTGCCTAATCCGCCGAATCGCATCCTCCATAGGTCCGGGCCTCCTGTGGTCGAGGCGTGGAGCGCAAACAGGTCGCGCGGGTGGGCTGCTCATGGACAGCGGTGGGCCGGGGCGGCTCTTAAGGGGGTACGGGGGTACGCGTACCCCCGCCGGCCGCGAATCGGCGCGCCGGGGGCTATACCCGCGAATGATATTTTTACGATATCCAGGGGTTTTAGGGTCGGCGGCGTCGGCGGCGCGCCCGCTTCGGGGGGTACGGCGTACCCCTCGTACCCCCCGGCCGTGGTCGGGTTCGCTCCTCATCGGCCCTCCTTGATGTGGAGGCTTCGCGAGTCCTCGCGCTTTCCGGGAATCGGCCTCAGCTCAACGTCCCCCACCCCCACGAGCCGTTTGAGCGCATCATCGAAGTACAACTTGTCGCGGCCGAAGTCCCGCTTCATCGCCGCCTTCGGCTGGTCGTTGGCCGATCGCAACGCTTTCCGTATCCGCTCGGCGACGCGCCCAATCGCGGCCTCTTCCGCCTCGGCCATCCCTTCAGCCTTGGCAACTTCGCGAACGGCGTCCTGGCGGCCGCGTGACTTAGCTGCCTTTGTTGCGTTACCGCTCAGCGCCGCCAACACCGATGCCCGCGTCTCGTTGGAGACCGCCATCACCGTGCCCGCCAGCGTCCAGTCCTCTTCAGAGACTTTGTCGGTGCGCCCGTTCATCCACATGAGTCCGACCGCGACCTTCAACCGAGCGAGCATTCCGTGTGAATCCAGGGCTGCGGTCTCAGCCACTTCACCGCGCCGCTTGGCGAGGTGTTCGGCGCGGATTGTGCCGACAACGCTGGGCGGCAATTCCAGCACGTGGAACGCACCACGTTCGGCGGGCTCGTCCAAACGGTAAGGGTCGTCAGCGTCGAACTTCAGGCGAAAGCCACCCTTGTCGCCCTGGGCAGGCTCAAGCGTCTCTGCTGGGTCCACTGACGTAGGCCAGGCGGGCACGCTCAAGGGCTCGGGTTCCATCGGCGGATCGCCAGGCGCATCGGGATCGATGGTCCGCAACCACAGGAACCGTTGTGGCGTGCCGCCATCCGCATCGTCCAAGAGAACCGCGCCTCGGCCTGGTTGAACACCGACGATCATCGTCATCCGGTAGCGGTGGGCCATGATCGCCACGGCCTTCTCCGCGTCGGACCAGCCGAAGCCCAGCCGCTCCCCCATCCACGCCTTCCGAAGCTCCGGCATGAGCGTCGACCCGCCCCGGCCAGCTAGCGCGGCAAAGGTGTCGACCTCCGGCACGGTGAAGATGGCCGCGTTGCGTACGTTCACCTGCTCCGGCGGTTGACCCTTTCCGGTACGCCTCTTGTAGGCGTACTGCTTCAGCAGACCTTCGCCGCTGCCAGGTGTCGTGACGAACGGGGCCACCTCCGTCACCAAAAAGTCCTCAGCGACCGCCTCCGATGCGCCCTTGCCGAAGCCAGACGGGGCCACGAGGGCGACGAACAGATTCAGGCTCGCGAACGACCCCACGATCGGCGGCAGAACAACATGCGGCGGAATCGTCGCAACCGCGCGCGCCAGAACAGCGCCGAGCGTCGACCACGGCCCAGACAGCCGCGCCCGCGCGAACTGTTGGAGCCGCGCGAGCTCTGGCCGCGCGAACCAGAACGCCTCCAACTCATCCTCGGTAAGCCCGTCGTCGTTGCGATGCGCCCGGTCGATGTCAGCCTGTGCCGCGGCCCACTGCGCGAGCCGATAGAACTCGCCGCCAGCTCCTGGTTTGACTCCCAGGAACGCGCTTGCGAGGGAACCGAAGGCTTCACGCGCGGGATAGCAGCCGGCCATCGCCTCAGAAAGCGCCCACGGCAATGCATCCCGCATCGCTTCGTGGCGCGAGCCACCATCGGCTACCTGAGCGTTGAACCACGCAACTGGACCAGCGACGCATTTCCGGCAACCGTCCCGCCCACAGCCTGCACCGGTGTGCGTGTCGAGGAACGACTCAAATTGGTGATCTGTCAGCGGGTCTGCGCTCTCGGCTGCCTCGGACAAGCACGCTCGCAGCACGTCCGGTAACTGCGTTAGCGTGCCGACGCGTCGCCAGTTGTAGTGGCCGCTCTTTGCATCGGCGTCGGGGTGGACGCTCGGAGCGACAACCACATAGCCGTTCCTGCCGCGCACCTGCCCGTATCGCGCAAACGCCCCCGCGCTGTTGCCGAGCATCTCTCCAGGGCTCATTAGGAACAGGTAGTGGCTCCGCTCGCCCCCGCGCCGGGTGTTGTGGATCGCCTCGGCCCCACGCAGCGCCGCAGCCATGTCAGACCTGCCGTCGTTTTCGATGACGGTTAAGTCTTCTATGTCGGCGTCGAAGATGATTGCGCCGGATCGGCCCGCGTGAAGCGCGATGTTGTAGTCGGGTTGAGCAGTCCACCATCGGCGGATTTTGTCGGGGTCGCGCGTCGAGTTTTCGTCCCAATTGTCGATCGCCGGCACCTTGGAACCGGGCCGAACTGGGAACACAAACCACCCAGCCTCGGCGTAGGCCAAGGCGGCGTTGACAATCGACATGCACGCCGTGATCTCTGGTACCGAAAGCTGTTGCACATAAACACTATCCGCGCCAGAAGCATCGAACTTGACGTAGTCGAACCAGTCGACTCGGTCGCTCCTCTCGGGTAAGCTACCCACCTAGGACTCCCATCCTGTTGCCCCACGGCCCTCTCAATCCGTGGGGTGACTCTTATCTACTGGTTTCGGCGACGGGCTTTCCATCGTTCATTCGCCAACCGCCGCACGGGTCTCCGGTGTTTTGTAGCCGACAACACGCTTGCGGGACCTGATCCAATTGACGCCATCCCGCTTGCTGAAGCGGTTGCAGCCCGAAATCTGTGTAGGCGTGATTTCATCGTTCAGGACCGCGTACTTGACCGCACGCCGCTTGACCGGCAGGCCCAATTCATCGTGTAGGTACTCCCAGAGCTCTTGTTCGGTCAGCTTGGGCTTCTCGTCTTCGTCCACGTTGGTGCCTCTGTTCAGTCGTGCGCATTCCAGAGGCAGCGAAAGGGGACACCCCGGAAGCAAGTTTCACCGCGCACGGTTGTGCGGGTGGCGCTTCGGAGTGCCCCGTTATCTTCTCCAAGTCGGCTATATAGCCGTTCAGCGGTCGCGCTCATGGCAGCGACAGCCGTGTTGGCCGGGACTTTTGTATTCAGTTATTCCGGCGACTCGTCGCCGGACGTACTTCTATCGTAGCCGAACCGTCGCCGGATCGTCGACGTAAGCGCTACCCGCGAATTGCTGCGGCGGAACCACTTTCGGCTAAAGCCGTGCGCGTTGGTTCGGGCGCCAACTCGGTGACGAATTTTGGCCTGGGCTTGACTCGATAGTGCTTCGGCAGGTACTCGCGCCACGCTTGTCTCACCTGTCGTTCGTCGAACCCGTAAGTCTCATACGAACCTGGCAACCCGCCGTGCGCCAAGAACTGGTAGATGCGGTTGAAGGTGTCCTCATCAATCCTTTTAAGTCCCTTGCAGATCGCGCCGTTGATCACAGGTGCCATCTCTGGGTGCGCTCGCCAAGCCTTGTCACGGTCGATGATCATGCCGCGCAACGTCTTCAACTGACTGGTGCCGATTCTCCACGGCTCGCTCTCCCGCCGTCGCCGATCGAGAAGTCCAAGACTTCCATCTCATCTTCTTGCTCACTCACAGGTCTCTCCTCATATCGGGGGTGAGAGTTACAGACCCTTGGAAGAGCAGAAAAGCGCAAGCACCGAGGGCCGCCCCTTTTGGCCAGATGACCAAGGACCTTGTCCGGGGCTAACCTTCGACGCTTGCGCTCGGTGGTCGTTACTTGAGCTGGTCTTGAACCGCACGGCTGTCGGCCACCGTGGGTAACCCGACCATAGCGCTGCTCTCGCACCTGCGCAATCCCATCTAGGCCCTCGACGCCGATGCCGAGCCCTATTCATCCGATCCCTCGGCGAACGTCCCGCATCGCGTCTCCGTCGCGGTGACAAGGCCCGACGACGGCGCTTACGGCGTCGGCGGAAGCGGGGAGCCGCGGTCGATCGTCGCACCGGGTGGCAGGTTTGCTTGGGCGGCGAGGACGTTGAACTTGAAATTGCTCTCCGCGGTGTCCCATGCCCATGCCTCACATGCCGCGCAAATTTCAAATGCCACGATAAATGGCCCGCGCTGGACCGGCAGGAACACCGTGTTCTCGCCACACGGCCTCGGCGCCATCCGAATCTCACAGCCATTTCGGCTGTGGTAGTTCAGCATGTACGCGTGGCGCTCGATGTCGGTGGCGTAGGCGCGGAAGTCCTCGCTGCCTGGGTAATACAGGAAGACGGCGTCACTCCACACCCCGGTCATGAAGTCGCCATACTGGCGATGCATCTGCCGCACGGTCTCGTTAACGAGTTCCCACAAGCGAGGGTTGTGGGCATGGTCGAACAAGCAACTCGTATCGCCTGCGAGTCTGCCCGCTCTGGCGGTCGTGCGTTCGGCGGCCAGTATCGCCGTCACCGTAGGATTGTTCGCCTGTAGCGGTAGGTCCATCCCGTACTTTGCTCGCAGATCAAAGTCGTTGCTGGTCATGCGGTTCTGCTCCCTTCCTGGTTGTTGTAGCGCTTCGCCCCGGCGGTGCGGGTTGGTCGGGTTACGATGAACCGCCATAGCTCGGCAGTCGAGTACATGCGCCGTCCCGCGACGATGCGGCACGACAGCTCTCGACGGTCAGTCACGGTCTTGATCCATCGCTCAGTCACCGGGACGCCGATACTCCGGTACCACTCGACGGCATCCGCCACCGTCTTGTCCGGCACAGGCGACACAGTGAGCGATGCCGGGGGTTCCGGCACCGGCACGGGTAGTTCCACTCTCGCCATCGGGATTTCGCCTGTCGTCGGTAGGTCGAGTCTACCGCCGGACGCCGTACCTATTCCGACTTAAGCCGACCGCAACCGGTACCAAAGCTAGTGCGCTGAAACGTTATTCGAGCGCGCGCCGCCGCCTCGGCGCTACCCTCGGCCGAACGGCTAACCGAAGAACGGAAAACGAAATGCGAAACACTCAGGAATTGCTGCACATTTGGGGCGGCAGCGGTCGCCGAGGCATCAGCGTCGCAGGCGACGTGCTCGTCAACGAGACCGCCGATGGCGTCAACCTCAACGACATCTGGAAAGAGATCGAGACGGCGCTCAATCTCTACAACGAGCACCGCTCCACAATCGTGCGGTTGCTTTCGTACCCGACGATCGCCGTTGCCGACGTCATCCCGCAGAGTGTCCAGGGCGAGAGCTTCGAGATCGCGACAGAGATGGGCATCCCGACCGCGCTGCGCGAGCCCGCCGAATACCTCCGCCTCGGCTACAACTTCCAGGACTACGACAAGCGACTGGGCGCTTCGTGGAAGTGGCTACGGTCCGCCACGGCCGAGCAAGTTGAAGCGCAAGTCACTCGCATCTTCGAGGCCGACAACCGACTCGTCAGCGGGACTATCCTGCGTCGATTATTGTCTCCTGCAATGCAATTCAATGAGTGGAATCACGGTTGTTTCGGGTTATGGAACGGTGACGGGATGGTGCCGCCGGAACATCTCGGCAAGACGTTCGATGGCGCGCATACCCACTACCTGACCTCTGGCTCAACACATCTCGACTCCGCCGACATCGAGGACTTGATTCGCACCGTCGAGCACGGCTACGGCCGGTTCGGCGGCCAGGGCGGGCGGTTGGTCATCCTTGCCAACCCGAACCAAGTCGAGGACATGACGTTGTGGCGGGCGGGCGTCGAGTACGCCGCCGGCAAGGTTCCCAAGTACGACTTCGTGCCGTCTCAGGCCGCCCCGGCGTACTTCACCACCGAACATCTCGTCGGCTCTGTCGCCCCGAGCGAGTTCAATGGCCTCCAAGTGCTCGGCAGCTACGGCGACGCCTGGTTGATCGAAAGCCACTACGTGCCCTCGGGTTACGTCATCGTCGCAGCAACCGGCGGGCTCGACTCGGACATGAACCCGGTCGGCTTCCGCGAGCACACCAACACCGCCTACCACGGCCTGCGCCACATTCCCGGTCGCGGTCCCTACCCGCTACAGGACAGCTTCTACGCACGCGGATTCGGTGTCGGCGTTCGCCACCGTGGCGCAGCGGCCGTCATGCAGGTGACCACGAACGCCAGCTACACCCCGCCGACGATCAAGACGTAGACGATGGCGGATAGATGCCGGACCTCGCGTGACCCCCAGAGGGACTACCGAGAGGTATCTGAGTTTGGTTTCGGGCCGGGGCTGGTCGCACCCGGCAAGGAGGATGCACCGCCGAGGGAGGGCGGCGTCTACCGGGCGAAGTGCCCGCCGGTGGAGATCACGCCCAGTGCTGACCTCAGCGTGCGGGCACGCGAGACCAGTTGGAGGCTAGGCGACCTACCGTGCGGCTACCCCGGCGAGCGCATCGGCTGAGCGCACCCCCAGGACGGCCCGGTCACGGGGCGGAGTTACTGCCTTTCGACGCCCCGTGGCCGGCTGCCCTACTCAATCGGCCTGCCCGCCCCGCGCCTCTCGGAGCAACGCCGCCACCTCCGGTGTCATCCAGTAGACGACGGGCTCGCCCTCCACTGGGTAAACCCACTTCCATAACAGCTTCCGGTTCTCCTGCTTGCAATACTTCCCTGGCCATGCCAGCACCCCGGCCACACCGCTGTGACCGTTGGGAATGTTTAGCGTCTCGGCAAGCTCCACGCCGGTAAACCGCCGGTCCGGCTCGTCAATCAGCTTGGAAAACAGCGCCTTTGCCGGATCACTGAACTTGTTCCACAACTTGGCAGCCAGAGCGGCGTCCGCAGCCAACCACTCCTGACGGCCATCGGCGTCCTCGCCAGCAGGGGTGGCCTCCTGCGGCATAGGGTTCCGCTTAGCCTCGCCCACGTCCCGCAAAACCGATCCTCGGGGCGGGGAGCTGAGCCAGGCGGCGTGCATCCCGTAGAACTCCACCAGCCGGTCCTCGGGAACCTTCACCGTAACGTCCATCATCATGCCCCTCCTGCTGCCGAAGACCCTTGTGGCCTCGATTAATAGTAGTGTGACCCTCCAGCGGAGGGTCTGTCAAGGGTAAATACCTTCAAAAGAAGTTCGAGGGATAGCATCTCCCGCATATTACCTGTTCAGGAAGCTTCTGATTACCCTTCGCAGGGTTCTCATTTCCGCTTGCCCTTACGGTTACTCTTTGATTTCCGCTTCGGTTGGGATCGTTGACCCCGTCGCTCTGCCCGATTTTGCGGTGACGGGTCTGGGAATAGCGCCTTATATCCCGGAGTGTTCATTCCCATCTGATCCTCGTACCACTCCCGGTATGCCTCACCCGCCGCGAGGAATTCAACCTTTGCTTCGACGTTGCGCTCGTCGATCTCGTTCACGAACCAGTTGAAAAACCGGCTAGCAGTATTGACGTAACTTTCGATCACCGGGCCGACGTCGAACCGCTTTTCTTTCGCATTCAGGTAAGCCTTCGCAGGCGCGCTCCAGCTGTCCGACTCGAGAAGTGCGTCCCGGTCGAACGTCAGCCTGTTTGCGATCACAGAAGGCCGCCCTCGACCCCCAGAGAATGTTGTGCTCACGCCGGGTACTGGAACTGCGCGGTGGGTGCAGTAGTTGCGAAGGTCCTTCATGAACTCGGCTTCGCCTGTTTCGAAAGACGCCTTGCGCTGCTCGGTGTACGCGCCCTTCTCGAATTCGGAGTCTTTGCCCCAGCAGTGCCGCATAACAACGCGCTGAGAGTCGATCAACGACGTGACGGACGTCAGGTAGTTATGGAGGAATCGAACCAGTTCTTTCTCGAACTCGTCGTCAACGTCTTGCGAGAACCGGTGTCCAGACAGGTAGCCCGTCGCGTGTGTCGCTAGTTCCTCGGCGTTCCGGTACATGATGTGACCTGCCCGCCCGAGGGCCTCAAGATCTATCTTCAGGCGAAACCCTGGCATTGCCTGCAACTCGGCCATGCGCTTGTCTCGTTCGATGCCAAAGGCAGATCTAACAATCTCGCCCTCCGCGGGAGTTACGTCGTCGTCTGCCTGGCTGGCATCCATGCCCTGCTCAATCACGGCCATATTGTTTCAAAGACCACTGACGAATCGTCACAGCTACGCGAGTTAGCTAAGGCACCGACCTCGCCACCGCGATCCCGCCGCCCGCCGGGGTAACGCCGGGGTGAGAGCCGTTTTCTAGCAAAACCAATCGACCGAAAACGCTTCTAACAGGCGTTTTATGGTGGGGCGGGCGGGGCTCGAACCCGCGACCAAGGGATTATGAGTCCACGGCTCTAACCGACTGAGCTACCGCCCCGGCGCGAGCAACACCGCTTGCGCGAGCGCCTCGAAACCTTACACAGGTCCTTTCCGTCGGGGCTGGCGATAGCTCTCGCGACGAACCCGAAATTCGTTACCGCGCTGCGAGATTGAGCAACGACAGTCGCAAGTCCTGGCCGAATCACCTCTGCGAATGGTGAACTGCCGTGACGGCTGCGCGGCCGGCGAGGACGGCTGCGACGTTGTCGATGGCGAGGATTCCCATTGCGTTTCGCGTTGCCTCTCCAGCGCTAGCGATGTGTGGGGTCATGATCAGGTTAGGTGCGTCGTACAACATCGGATTGACCTCGGGCTCGTTCTCGAAGACGTCCAGTGCGGCTCCTGCGAGGTGCCCACTGATGAGCGCTGCGACGAGTGCCTCTTCGTCGATCACCCCGCCCCTGGCGGTGTTGACAAGGTAGGAGCCTTGCTTCATGGACGCGATGGCCGTAGCGTCGACGAGGTGCCGTGTCTGTGGCGTCAGGGGGGTCAGGACGCTGACGACGTCGCTGGAATTCAGTAGGGTGTTCGCGTCGACGAAACGGACACCGGTGGCGTCGGTGCCCGACTGCCGGCTTCGTGTCGTGGCGAGAACGGTCATGCCGAAGGCCGCGGCGCGACGTGCCAGCGCGGACCCGATGCGGCCGTAGCCCAGGATGCCCAACGTCGCCCCAGCGCTGATGTCCAAGCCGACGAGCATCCTCGGACCCCACACCCACGACCGTCGAGAACGGATCAGTCGATCGCCTTCTCCAACGCGTCGCGTCACGGCGAGGATGAGCGCGAAGGTGTGATCGGCGGTGGCCTGGTCGAGGACACCGGGGGTGTTGCTCACGGTCACGCCCGCGGCGGTCGCCGCCGCGAGGTCGACGTTGTCGTATCCCACCGCCACATTCGCGACGATCTTGAGCTGCGTACCGGCGGCCTGAAGCACCTCGGCGTCGATGCGTTCGGTCAGGGTGACTATCGCAGCGTCCACTCCTCGGATACCCGTCAGCAGTTCGGACCGGGTGGGGGGCGCCTCACCGCCGACGCGCTTCTCGGCGTCAAGGGTGTCCAGCGCCGACATTGCACGGTCGGTGAGGCGCCGCGAGACGTAGACGAGCCGACCGGCGGCATGGTTCATGTGGGCACCTCGAACGTTGTGGGTTTGGACCGTCGAGACGGCGGGCTTGCGAACTATCATTCAGTGATAGCAAATAACATCTGATGAGAATAGGGCTTGTCCTGGGCCACAGTAGCGACCTATCATCGACTATGTCACTCCGTGATCATAACTCTCACTTAGTGATAGCTATGTGATCGCCAGTCCACCCAGAGAGAGCGAGGACCACGTGTCCGAAGATGCGACCCTTCCCGTCAGTGCCGAGATCGCGGCGACCGCCGGCTACAGCGCCGAAGTTCATCGCCGCTTCGCGTCGCTGCCCGCGGCGAACATCGGCGACGCGATGAAGCGCCTCTACGTCCTCGAGGCCGAGATCGCCCCCGCGTGGCGCGGAGCGCGCATGGTGGGACCGGCCTTCACGGTGCTGACCGCCGGCGGCGACAACGAATACCTCCACAAGGCCATCGCTGCGGCCGCGCCGGGTGACGTCATCGTCGTCGACGGCCAAGCCGCCACGCACCGCGCACTGATCGGCGAACTCATGGCCGGACGAGCCCAGGCAAAGGGGATTGCGGGCATCGTCATCGACGGCGCGATCCGCGACGCGCACGACATCGGAAAACTGGGCATGCCGGTGTGGGCGCGCGCCGAAACGCCTGCGGGACCGTACCGCAACGGACCCGGCCACCTGCAGCGTCCGATCTCGGCGGGACGCGTCGTCGTCCGGCCCGGTGACATCATCGTCGGCGACGACGACGGGGTGGTCGTCGTCCGACTCGAGGAGCTCGACGAGATCCTCCTCGGCGCGGAAGCCAAATTCGAGAGCGAGACCAAGATCCGCGCGGCAATCGGATCCGTCACGGCGTAACCGCCCACGAACTGTCTACGCCTCACGGAGCGGGATGGACTGGACGACACACACCCTGAACTGTTCGATCCTCTACGGCGCGATTCCCTTCCGCGACGCCCTCTTTCGGGCGCGGTCCGCGGGTTTCGGTGACGTCGAGTTCTGGTGGCCGTTCACCACCGCCGATCCGCCTGCGGACGAGGTCGACGAGTTCGTCGATGCCGTCGCACAGACGGGCGTGCGGCTCCGCGGCATGAATCTCTTCGCGGGAGACATGGTGGCGGGCGACCGCGGGGTGTTGTCCTGGCCCGGCCGAGAGGCCGAATTGGCCGCCAGCGTCGGCGTAGCGCAGCGCGTCGCCGAAGCGACGGGCTGCGCGATCTTCAACGCGCTCTACGGACGACGCCAGGCCTCGACGCCTGCCGCAGCTCAGGACGACCTTGCGCTGCTCAATCTCTCGACGATCGCGGCAGCAATGGCCGAGGTGGGCGGCACCGTCGTCGTGGAGCCGGTCAGTGGGTTCACCGACTATCCACTCACGTCCGCCGCCGACGTGGTGCGCCTGCTCGACTCATGCGACGGAGCGGTCCGCGCCAACACGGGTCTGCTGTTGGACGTCTATCACCTCAGCGTCAACGGCGACGACGTCGCGTGCGCCATCACCGACCACGCCTCCCGGATCAAGCACGTTCAGATCGCCGACGCGCCGGGACGTGGGATTCCCGGATCCGGTGAGCTCCCCATCGCCTCCTGGCTCGCGCAACTCGCGCAGGCAGGCTACTCGGGACGAGTGGCCCTGGAGTTTCAGAGCACCGAGGACCCCTTCATCCCGAGGAAGGAAGAGGCATCATGACCGCGCATCGCCTTCATCGGGTTGGGCATCATGGGCTCGCCCACCGGAGGCACTGCCGCTTCCACCCTCGTCGAGGCGGTCACCGGAGCCGAAGGTGATCGTCACGATGGCTGGCGGGAAGCACTGTGCTGCAGCGCAAGTCAGCCGGCATGCTATCGCGGTGGTTCGCGCCTGAGTTTCGGGTGGACCTGCACCACAAGGATCTCGGCATCGTTATGAAAGCGGCCGCGAGGTGTACGTCGCCATTCCTCTCGGATCGGCGGTAACCGTCCGCGGCGTTGCGAACACAAGGCGACGGCGCGCTCGGTCATTCGGCGCTGCTCTTTGGCGTCGAGCGACTCTCCGGGCGAACGGATTCTTCGGCTACCTGAATCCCGGTACACGTGCGCCGAGAGCGCCTGCGGCTCGGCGCACTTCGGCGATCAGGTTCATCAAGGCGGCCTCGTTGAGCACCTCAGCGGGGCATGTCACGGTCATCGCCGCCAGCATCGTGCCATCGTCGGCGAGGACCGGCGCGGTGACCGACCCGACGCCGACCTGACGTTCGGCGATCGTCACGGCATACCCGTCATCGTGAATCTGCTTGAGCTCGTTGCGCAATTCGTCGACGTTGACCGTGCGACCGTCGGCCAGTGAGATCGACCCGATCCCCGCCAAGGCGTCGTCTACCTCCGGAGCGGTCATCTCCGCCAGGAACATCTTGCCCGCTCCGCCGAGGTGCAGCGGCAACCGCTCCCCGACCGGGAGTAGGTAGTTGAGCGGGTGTTGGCTCTCCACCCGTGCGACGAGCACGCGGCCGCGCTCCACTCGGACGTACAGAGAAGCCGTGTACTCGGTCTTCACAGCAAGTTGTTGCAAGATGGGCTGGGCGAGCAAGCTCAGGGGGTTGCTGACGACGAACGCGTGGGCGACGGCCAGCGCTGCGGGGCCGCCGGTGTACGCATCGCCGGACCTGGCGGCGTACCCGCGGCCGACCAAAACGTTGACGATCCTCTGAGCGGTGGCAATGTGAAGCCCACTGGCACGGGCAATCTCAGCGAGCCTCAATGGCTGCTTCGCACCTTGCAGGACGGCCAAGACGTCGAACGCGCGCTCGAGTGAACGCATGTTGTTGGTGGGCTCGGGCACGAGACGTCCTTCCCGTCATTCGCCGTGACGTTATCACTTTGTGAAACCGCGTATCGGCCTCAAGGCCGACGGCAACGGGTCCGCACGTCGTGGTGACGACGTGCGGACCCGTTGCGTAACGCCGCGTCAGGACTGCTGAGCGGCGGCGGTCGGGCGTACGGACTCCTCCTCGTCGAAGGCCGCGTTCACGTCGTGCGAGAAGTACGACAGGGCGAAGGCCAGGAGGGCGGCGGCGGCGGCTGCCCCGTAGGCCCACGGAGCGACCACCTCGTCGACCATGGTGACGAACTCTCCGTCGCCGGCGATGAGACCCCCGCTCTGCAGGACGACCACCACGAGCCCGCCGAGGAGCATGGCGACCATACTGATGCGGAAGAGCACGGAAAGTGTTGTCTTGACCATCTTTTACTCCTTGAAGAGTTCAGGCGACCGGCAGGAAGCCGAGGGCGATGAGGATGCCGATCCCCAGGATCGGAAGGCAGAAGTACTTCAGGAGCGGAACGAAGGTCTTGGCGGGATCACAGCGTGCGATGCCGGCCGCCACGTAGATCGGTGCGGCTGACGGCGGTGAGGCCCCTTCGGTCGATGCGAACACCAGTACCGCGGTGGCGGCTACGGGTGCGGGGATGCCGACACCGACCAGCGCCGCCACTGCGATACCACCGACGGCTGCCATGGTCGCCGCACCGGTCAGCGGAATGGCGATCACGACGATGACGACGCCGACGATGATGGCCATCAACCAGGCCGGCGCATGGGCCGCCTCGAGGATGCTCGTCAACTCTTCGGACAGGCCCAGTTCCTTGAGCACGTTCGACGCGGCGAACGCGGCCACGATCGTCACGCCGATCACCCCGAGTTGAGGGGCGCTGTCTCCGAGGATCGTCCACCACGCCTTGGCTTTTCGGGGCAAGTGCCGCCGTCCCAGAAACATGACCAGTGCGATCATCAGTACTGGAATCCAGGTGACCAGGGATATCACCTTGTTGGTCACCACGTCCGCGTACCGCGAGATGTCGCCGGCCAACGGACCGCGAGTGAGCAGCAGAGGGAAGATGATCGGAGTGAACAGCAGCAGCGACGTCCACCCGTTCCTGATGCTCCGCCCGAACGGCAGCCGGTCCTCGGCGGCGATGGGCTGCACCTTGTACTTGCGCACCAGGTAGAAGTTCAGCACCAGGCGGTAAGCCAGGCACCACAACCCTGCCAGCGCGAGCGGCACGATGATCTGATCGGGCGCCATCACGCCGCTGACGGCGGCGGTGCCGACGAGCACGAACATCGTGGAACTGAACGGGAACGTGATTCCCATCCCGGCGCAACCCGCCACGATCGTGGCCGACATCTCCGGACTGACACCAGATCGCTTCATCCACGGCACCGTGACCGAACCGACCGCGGCCGTCACCGACGCGCCGATGTGAGCGACCGCTCCGAACATGCCCCCGGCGACGGTCGACGCGTACACCGGACCGCCACGCAACCGCCCGAGGACGGAGTTCAGGACGTCGATCAGCCGGTCGAGGACTGGCGTCTTGGCCAGCAAATAGCTCATGAACACGAAGGCCAACGCGGCGAAGGTGACCTCCTCGTCTATCGCGTCGACGAATCCGTCCCAGGCGACGGTCAGGACGTCTCGGCCCGCGAACGCTGCGGTCACGACGAAGCCGACGACCATGGCCTCGCCGATGTTGCGCTTGAAGACGGCGTTCCACACGATGATCGAGCCGATGAACGCGATGAGAGCCCAGACGGCGATCATGACGCGCTCCGATCGGTCAGAATGGCTGCACCACGGGACGATTCGTCGGCGGGCAGTTCATCGGAGCTGCGGCTCTCGTCGGCGAGCCGTTGGTGCACCTCGGTGACCGCCCGGCCGAGCACGGCAGGAATGCCGAGTTCCTCGAGCATCTCGGCACTGGCGGCGGCTTCCACCGATCTCCTGGCGGCGTGCTTGCGGGTGCCGTCGTTGAGCCGGTCCAGCGCGGCGTACCCGCCCGTGATCTCCGCGGCGATCTGGTCGCGCAACCATTGCTCGGCACCTGCGGCGATACTCGCGTCCGTTGCCTCCACGATCAACGCTCCCAGGCCCTTCATGAAGCTGCTCCGCAACAGCTTTCGCTGCGCCGCGTCACCGGCTTGGCCACCGATGTCGTCGACCGGTGCACCGATGCCGGTGAACAACTCGGCGGCCTTGGCCGACCCCGGCCCACTGATCACCAGCGAAGCTCGCGGCCCGTTGGCCGGTACCGATCCCAGCACGGCGACGTCGGCGAACAGGACACCGCTGGCTGCAGCCACCACACCGGCGACGGCGGACTTCACCGCCGCCGACGCCGAGTTCATGTCTGCGTACACGGCGCCTTCCGCCAAATGCGGAACCGCGTCGCGGGCAGCACGTTCGGCCACTCGCGCGCTCGTGAGGCTGATCACCAGCTGCACACCACGCACGGCATCTCCGATGTCGGTGAATCGGATGACGTCGGCTGGAGTGGTGACATCACCCGGATCGTATCCGCGGACCTCCCATCCGGCGTTGAGAAATCCCGTCGAATAAATCGATCCGGCCTCTCCGAGACCCAGCACTGCGACCTTCATTGATCTCCTTCGGACTGATCACTGTGTGATAGTTCTTATCATCTAATATGTAATACTGGTCACAAGGCGCGAGGTTGTCAAGCCTCATCACATCATGAGGTGAGATAGACTCTCATTCAGTGACTGTCATGATCGCCGGGCGTTCACCGGTGATCGGCTGGTACGCCGCCGTGTCCCGCTCGGCCCGGGGTGAATGATCGGCAATCGGCATGACCGTTCTGGACTCGTTCGGTGTCAGCGGTGGACACCGATTCGGCCGTGGACGGACGTGAGAACGCGTCTCACGTGAAGGGCCTGCCGCGCGTCAAAGAACCGCCGCGATGCACCTACGGTCTGGGTGGCGACGAACACACGCACGCCGGAGCGTCCGCTGGCGTTGTGGTCGCGGCCGATAGGTCGCACAAGGGGGAGGTTTCGGACCGCGCCATGAACGTCGAATAAACGTCGACTCGCTGAATTCGATCTTGAAAAACAGCCTCTTACGGTGGGGCGGGCGGGGCTCGAACCCGCGACCAATGGATTATGAGTCCACGGCTCTAACCGACTGAGCTACCGCCCCGGCGCGCTGTGCGCGGCCATCATGGTCGCACATCGCCAGTCAGGCGAAGACGGTCTGTCCCGCCTCGTCCACTTCGCAGCGTTCGGTGCCCTCGGCGACCCGGGGTGTGTCGGCCGCGAGCGCGACGGCGATCTTGTTCGTGGCATTGCGCATGACGTCGAGCGTCAGCTCCAGGGATTGCTCCTCGGAGAAGTGCTTGCGCACGCCGTCGGCCACCCTCTCGCCGATCTGCGACGGTGTCCAGATCAGCGCGTCGACGTAGCGCAACGCCGCCTTGTGCGCCCTGGTCAGCTCGCGGGAGGACTCGAAGTCCTCGATCTGGCGGTACAGGTCCTCCGAGCCGCCCTCGTCGAGGGCGTGTCCTTCCCGCAGCGACTTGCACAGCCGGCAGTTGTGCGCGGCCGCGCCACGCAACCGCACCACTTCCGTCGTGACCGCGTCGAGGTCGCGCAACCGCGCCACCGCAGGGACGAAACCGGCGAGCAGTTGCTCGACCGGATCGCCGTCGGCGTTCCACTGCACCTCGGACACCGAGCCGGGCTTGCCGAGCCCCAACGCCTGGCAGCCGGCCCACACCCGCGGTACGAAGTCGGCGATGAACACACTGGCCACCACACGAAACATGCTGTCGCCGTAGGCATTCGACACACACCTGCGTTGATTGTCGCCGATCCCGGTGACGTCGGTGCTGAACTGCTCGGCGAACGCAGCCAGCACCGCCTCCTGCTCGGAGCGCCCGTCGGCCAGGTCCACCGGCACCGGCAACGGCGGCACCGACAGGGCCCGCCCGCACGTCAGCCGGATGACGGTGTCGGCGCGGCTGTCCCCCGAGGACAGCGCGACGAGATCGGTCAACCGTTGCGGCAGCGCGGGCTCGCTCACCGAGTGATTATTGCGCCTGACTGACCGA
>Ga0247757_10000895_pt1 | contig 22267 bp, 16 predicted proteins | sample UWRJL126311R4_FD_180929 | JGI IMG/M metagenome (GOLD analysis project Ga0247757, IMG submission 180929) | Plant litter microbial communities from Arlington Agricultural Research Station in Wisconsin, United States - UWRJ-L126-311R-4 | ecosystem: Environmental > Terrestrial > Plant litter >...
GTCCGCGGGCACCACGATGGGTCCGATGGTTCCCGCCGCGTCGCCGTCGAGCTGGATGCGGTAGGCGGAATTCAGGTAGATGCCGGCCCGGGTGCCCGTGGTGAGCAGGTACTCGGTGCTCAACACGATGTCGTTCATGTACGCCTTGCTCCGCAGGTGCGGCGTCTTCCCCTTGGCGTCGACCAGGACCATGACGTTGGCGGTCGGGCCGGCCGCCAGCTCGAGCTTGGCGCCGTTGTCCGTCGCGGTGACGGACTCGGCTGCCTTCCAGGCCACGTTGGTCTGGAACCAGTCGGTGATCGGGCCGGTGGCGGCCTCGGCCGCGCGGGCCGCATTGAAGAACTGGCCGGCCGTCACGAAGACGGCGAAGCCAACGAAAGCACGGGGTATGAACTTCATGAAGCGACGAAAGTCTATGCCACAGGAGTTCCGGGCTGCCCACAATATTTCTTAAGTACAGTCCGGAGTGACACATGGCCATCCTAGCCCTCGGAGCGTGGTCCGGGGACGAGATTCCTTGTCGCAGAATTGAGAACGCCGGTAAGCCGCCCTGGCCGCGGTAGGTCGGGCTTTATGGGACATGCATCCCGTGTCGGGGATAAACCCCGACCTACATTTCTCGGAGCTACCACCTCACGCCACCCGGCTCCGCAGGAGGCGGACGTAGTTGGCCCGCTCGTAGGCCGCGGGGTCCGCGGTGCGCGCGTGGTTCAGGCGGCCGCGGAACTCGTCGATCGAAGAGTACTCGTGCTCGGCCATCCATTTCTCGATTCCCTGGCGAATCGTGACGAGCACATGCGGGCCGTGACGAAGGACCACCGAAACCAGCTGCACGGCATGCGCGCCGGTAAGAAACGCCTTCACGGCGTCCTCGGCCGTATGCACCCCGCCGCCGGCCGCCAGCGAGGCCCGGACCTGCGGCGACAGGATCGCCAGCCAGCGCAAACGCAGCAGCAACTCCTCCGAGGAGGACAGGTGCAGCACCGGCCTGACCTTCACCTGCTCGACGTCGACGTCGGGCTGGTAGAAGCGATTGAACAGCACCAGGCCGGCCGCGCCCTCGATCTCGAGCGCCTCCGCCAGCTGGACCAGCGCCGAGTGATAGGGCGACAGTTTCACCGCGACCGGGATCCTCACCGCGCCGGCGACCGCCCCGACGGTCGCGAGCATCTCGGCCTCGACCTCATCGGCCGGAAGGTCGGCTTCCGTCACGATCTGGTAGAAATTCAGCTCGATGGCATCGGCCCCGGCGCGCTCGAACTGCGGCGCGAGCTCGGTCCACGCCGCGCACTGGTGGCCGTTGAGCGAGGCGATCACGGGAATGGACAGGTGCTGCTTCAGCAGGCTGACCTGCCGGAGATAGGGCGTCGCCGCGTGCTGGTAGTCGGCGTATTCCTGGAACTGGTGCATGCCCGAGGCGGCTCCGGCCAGACCGGGCGCGGGCACCTGCTCGGCGAAGAGCGAACGCAACACCACGGCACCCGCGCCGGCGTCCTGCAGCCGCCGGGCGCTGTCGGCATCGTCACACAACGGGGAGGAGCCGACGATCAGCGGGCTCCGCAGTTTCAGGCCCAGGTAAGAGGTGGCCAGGTTCATGGGATAAGGGGGTTCTCCCGTAGTATCGGACTCCCGCGCGCTGCCCGCTCCGCATCCGTTGCAATTGACTGCGCGCCGATTGCCGGCGCGGGCTGCCGACTCACGCCGGCAGCGGGCTGCGCCACCACGCGCGCGGCGCTCCGGCGAGAAGGATCGCCACCAGCTGGCTCGCCATGAAGGCGGCCAGCCACCAGAACGCGGAATCCATGAAGCCGTAGCTGTGCAGGCCGACGCCGAGCATGTTCACGCCGAACCAGCTCCAGGCCGTGACAACATTGCCGAAGACCGCCAGGGCCATGAGGCCGCGCTGCCGGACCAATCCGCCCCAGCGCGCGTGCAGGATCAGCGCGTTCCAGAGCACAATGATCAGGGCGCCGTTCTCCTTCGGGTCCCAGCCCCAGAAGCGGCCCCAGGACTGGTCGGCCCAAATGCCGCCGAGGACGGTGCCGATGAAGCTGAAGAGCGTGGCGAAACAGACGATGCCGTAGACCATACCCGTGAGCGCGGAAGCGGTCGGGCCGTCGAGCGAACGGGTGAACAAGCCGCGCCCGAGGTAGATCAGCGCGAGGAAACCCGCGAGGAACGTCGCCGCGTAGCCGATCGTCACGGTCACCACGTGCGTCGCCAGCCAGAAGTTGGAGTCGAGCACGGCGCGCATCATCTCGAGCGTGTCGCCGCTGAGCGACAGGTGGTGCGCGATCACCAGCGTGGCGAAGCCGATCAAGCCCGCGGCCACGCTGCCAATGCCGTTGCGGTACACCGCCTCGAGCACGAGGCAAAGGGCCACCGCGCCCCAGCCGATGAAGAGCGCCGAGGAATAAAGATTGGTGACGGGCGGGCGGCCCTCCAGCCACATACGCAGCGCGATGCCGACGGTCGCGAGGAGCCACGCCACGGCCACCAACCGGAAGGCAGCGCGACCCAGCACCTCCGGCCACTTGAGCCAGGAAAACACCGCGATCAGGAACGCGACGACGTAGAGCTCGGCGCTGGTGTAGAACGGCTGCGCCGCATTGAAGCGGGTCTCCACGTCGCTCTTCCGCAGCAGCGCCGGCATCTGATTTTCGAGTGCGGCGCGGTATTCATACACCGTCGAATCGAAGGTCGAGGCCCGGTCATCTTGCCAAGTCTCCCCTATCTTCACATAGGCTGCGGTGGCGCCGTCGAGCCGGCCCCGCTCCACGGACGCGTTGAGTGCCGCGCCGAAATTGCGCCACGTGGTGATGTCCGCCGCACCGGCGTCCGGCGGGACGAGGCGCAGCTGACCGATCTGGTCGAGGACGACAAAGGTTGTGCGCAGGTCGACGTACGCCTTGAAGGCCGCGGTATCGAAGGTCTCCCCGGCGGCCTTGGCGCGCTCGGCCGTCTTGCCGGCGGACACGATGGCGTCGAACCGGGACAATTCGGCAAGGTAGCCGTCGACGCCGGGCGCGAGCAGGGTGGCCTGCAAGCCTTGGTAAAGCAGGATGCCGTTGCGCAGCTGGATGACGGCGCGCTGGAACGGACTGCGCAGGGCGGACTCGACCGCGTCGGCGAGGCGGGCCTGCCGGTCGATTTCGGGCAGGCCGGCTTTGAGCTGGGTGTAGGCGAAGCGCTTGCCGCCGGCGCCGTCCGCCGTGGTCAGGTTGAGCAGCGTCAGTACGTCGGGGTGGACGACCTCGAACACTTGATACGCATCGGCCGCGGCCGGCCGGAAGAACATGTCGAGCAGCCACGCGGTAGGCTCGAGTGTGCGTTTGTCCGGGGCGGTCACCCGCTGCCGGCCTTGCAGCATGAGCAGCGAGGTGCGCGCCACGGTGTCGAGCGGCTTGATGCGGCCGTTCATCAGGGTCGGCAGGCGCCCGAACGCGGCGAGGTCGTGCGCGCTGTTGCTCCGAGCCGGGAAGAGCGAGGCTGCGATCAGCAGCGCCCCGAGCAGCGGCGCCGCCCAGGCGATCATGCGACCCCGTGATCCGCGCGAGCCATCGGCAGAGGGTGCGTCCGCGGTGGCGGCAGAGGTGCGCGAGGCCGGCGCGCGGCGGCGCGTGACGAAGCTCACCAGATGGAAACCAAACTGCCACACGAGGCCGAGGGCCATGACGCCGCAGGCGATGTACGGCAGCTGCCAGCTCGGGTTGCGCACGACCTGCAGCACGGTGGTGCGGTCGTTGTTTTCAAAACCGGCCTGGTAGAAGGTCATCCCGTCGTACCGCAGCGGGTTGTTCATGTAGATGAGCACCTCGCGGTCGTCGCGCCCGTCGGGCGTCGTGAGTTTCAGGCGGCTGGAGAAATTGCGCGGGATCTCGGTGCCCGGGTAGCGGTCGTGCGTGAACTTCAGCAGCGTCAGCGTGTACGGGTGGTAGTGGCGTGCGAAGCGGAGCGCGATTTTCCAGGTGCGTCCGCCATACTCGAAGCGCTGCGCCACCAGCTGCGGGGCGGCGAGCCACGTGCCGATCGGGCCCTCGGGGCCGGCGAGTTCGACGTACGCGGCGGGCAGGTTGCGCTCGTCGGTCTTGAAGGTGAGCGGCAGCGGCGTGACGGCCACCTGCGGGCCGACGCCCCGGGTGGCCGCGTTGTTGCCCAGGGGCATTCCCACCATTTCCCGCAGCGCGGCGTTCGGGAGATAGTCGCGTACGGTGACGCGGAACGGCAGACGCGGGTGCTGGACGGGTGTCTTGTGGACGAGCGGGACCTCCGGGATGGCAACGACCTCGTCGAACTTCGGGTCCGAGATATCCGTGATCGCGAGCTCCACGCTCCGGTAGGCTTCGGAGTAATTCTTCGTGTCGCCCTGATCGAGACGCAGCTGGTACTCGTCCTGCCAGAGCCCGGTGAGCAACTGGCCGACCAGCAGCAGCACGAGGCCGGCGTGCACCAGCCAGATGCCAAGCTTCTTCCACGACCAGGAGAAGCGGTACACGTGAGCGGCGACGAGGTTGACCAGCAGCAGGCCGCCGAGCGTGTAGCCGCCGGGAAACACGGCCAGCATCACGTCGCCCACCGGCCAGTGGACGGCGAAGGTGTTGAAATACTTTGCCTGCACCACCCAGATGCCGAGGTTCACCTGGTCGAGCGTCGCGACCAGAATCAGGATGATCGAGAGCAGGATCAGGACGACGGTGAGCTTGAGCGAGACGAAGAAGTCGCGCACGTCGCGCAGGAGCGTGGCGGGGGCGATCACGGCGGGGAAAGGGTTTGCAGGAAGGCGAGGAATGCGGGCTTCTCAGCGGCGACGACGGCATCGGGTCCGGTGAGCTTGAAGAACCAGGTCGCGTCACCGTGGATCACGATCGCGCCGAGCAGGCGCTGGGCTCCGCCCGGGCCGCCGGTGAACTCGACGACCGCCACGGGCAGACTGTGGACCGTGAGGCGGGTGACGGCGCCGGCGAGCGCCGCCTCGTCGATCGGCGGCAGCTGCAACTGGCCGCGCCAGCGGTTGACGTTGGCGAGTTCGCCGCCAACCGCGCCGGGGAAGGCGGTGATGGCGAGTTCAGCCGAAGCGCCCGAGGCGTCCGGGAGAACGTAGGTTGCCTTGCGCAGCGCACTGGCAGGTTTCGACTGCCAATCCGCCGGGGCTTCCCAGCGCAGGTTCGGAATCGCGGCGCTCGCCGCGATCGCTCCCGGCGGTGGCGTGACCGCACCCATGAGCCCGGACACTGGCGCCGGCGCGGGCGCGCTGGCTGCGGTCGGAGCCTCGGCTGCGACCGAAGCCGGGGCCGGAGCGATGGTGGTGAGAAACTCGAGGAAACGCGCTTTCTCCGCGCTGATGACGGCGGCGGGACCCGTGAGTTTGAAAAACCAAGTGGCACCACCTTGCGGGACAATCGCCGCCAGCATGCGCTGCGGGTTGTCGGCGGAGCCGCCGGCCAGGTCGGCGACCCGGATGGGCATTTTCGCGCCGGACACCGGCTGCAGCGCGGCGGCGAGTTCCGCCTCCGCGATCGGCGGCAGGTCGAGCTGACCGCGCCAGCGGTTGACGTTGGCGAGGTCGCCGCCGACATCGCCCGGGAAGGCCGTGATGGCGAGGTCCGCGAACGGACCACTCCCCTCCCCGACATCATAACTGCCGCGGCGCATTGAAGATGCGGTCTTGGGCTTCCAGGCGGCGGGCGCGCTCCAGGTCAGGTCACCGGCCGGCCGGGCCGCGAACGACATCGTCGGCGCCGGGGTGGAGGCGGCGGGGGCGGACGGAGCGGCGGAAGTCGCAGGGCCGGATGCCACCGTGGGCTCATTCTCCTTCGGGATGCGGTAGTTGGCCACGTGCGCATCCCGGCAGGAGGCCGCCACCAGCGGCAGCAGGGCGAGGAACAGAAGGCAGACGCGACCCGGAGCCGGAGACACTTCGGCGGCAAGCGTGGAGCGATTCATCGTAGGGCCAGCAACGTGACAGAAGCTAGCGGTGCCGGCTATGCAGATTTTGCGCGTTAGTGCTCAGCCCTTGGCGAAAAGACGTCATGCGGTTGACACAAAATTCCCGCGCCCCCAACGCCAAGTTGGACCAAAGGCTAACCGTCAAAACGCTGATCGGAATTGCCCCGGAAAACCGCCTAATCCATTCATCATCACAGCACGGGAGTCCGTGCCCACCGACCACCGTAAACTTCATCCCTCGCATCCCATGAAGACCCGCCTCCTGCTCTCCACCGTCGGCCTCGCCTGTTTCCTCGGCGTCAGCACCGGCGTCGCCGCGCCCGCCTCTGAAAACTGGGAAAACCACTGCGCCAAGTGCCATGGTGCGGATGGCAAGGGCCAGACCAAGGTCGGCAAGAAACTCAAACTGAAGGACTACACGGACGCCAAGGTCCAGGCGGAGATGACCGACGCCGACATGGTCAAGTTCATCACCGAGGGCGTCAAAGACGACGCCGGGAAAGAGAAGATGAAGAGCTACAAGGCCGACCTTTCCGCCGACGAAATCAAAGATCTCGTCGCCTTCGTCCGCAAGTTCAAGGCCTGAGACCTGAGCGGCTGGGTTCGCGACCCACGAACGCGACCGAGCAACGCCAGGGTTGAAAGGTTCGCTACCTATGCCTGAAGCCGCTGCCGTTCCGCCCGCCTCCCCCCGGAGGTCGGATTTCAACAACTGGATCTCCGCGATCGGCGGAGTGATCGCCGCCGGCGCGCTGTTCTCGTTCGCGCTGCTGGTGTGGATCGACTTCACGAAGGATGCGAAGAATCCGTACCTCGGCATCTTCACGTACATCGTCGCGCCGGGCTTCCTGATCACCGGCCTCATCCTGGTGTTCTTCGGGGCGTGGGCGCAGCGCCGCTGGCAGATCAAGCACGCGGCCACGATGCCCGACAAGTGGCGGCTGGATTTCGCCAACCCGAAGCAGCGTCGCAACCTGACCCTCTTCGGGCTGGGTGCGGCCGGCTTCATCATGTTGAGCGCGTTCGGCAGCTACCAGACGTACCACTACTCGGAATCCGTCCAGTTCTGCGGCGAGGTCTGCCACAAGGCCATGAATCCCGAGTTCGTCGCCCACGCGCGCAGCGCCCACGCCCGCATTTCCTGCGCGGAGTGCCACGTCGGCGCCGGAGCCGTCGGCTTCGTGCAAGCCAAGCTGAACGGCACGCGCCAGCTGGTCGGCTATATCCTCGACGACTATGCGCGGCCGATCCCCGCCCCGGCCCGGAACATGCCGCTGGCGCAGGATGTCTGCCTGAAGTGCCACTGGCCGGAAAAATCCCACGGCAACGTTGTCCGCGCCTACGACCATTTCCTCACCGACAAGGAGAACACCGCCTACTCCGTCCGCCTGCTGCTCCGCGTGACCGAGACGAAGCCCGACGGCAGCATGGGCGGCATCCACTGGCACGCCGGCCAGGGTGAGAAGGTGGAATACTACGCCGCGGATCCCAAGCGGCAGGAAATCCCGTGGGTCCGCGTCACCAACCTCGCCAACGGCAGCACGCGCGTGTTCCGCACCGCGGACTACAAGGATGAGCCGCCCGCCGGCGCGATCCACACGATGGACTGCATGGGCTGCCACAACCGCCCGGCGCACACCTATCCGACCGCCAACGACTCGATCGAGCGGGCCCTCGGCGCGGGCACGATCAGCACCAAGCTGCCGTACGTGAAACGCGAGGCCGTGAAGGCCATGGTGCAGGAGGACATCACCACCGATGCCGCCGCCCCGGAAAAGATCGAGGCCTACCTGCGCAAGAAGTACGCGGAAAACCCCGACGTCGGCGCCGCGAGCACGGAGGTGAAGCGCCTCTTCGCCTCCACCATGTTCCCCGCGCGCAAGGCCGACTGGCGCGAGTATCCCGACAATATCGGCCACAAGGACTGGCTCGGCTGCTTCCGCTGCCACGACAACAAGCACGTCGACTCCGCCGGCAAAGGCATGAAGGCAAACGACTGCACCTCGTGCCACACGCTCCTCGCGCAGGGCGCCGGCGAGGAACTCGCGCTCATCAACGCCCGCGGCCTGGAGTTCAAGCATCCGGGCGGCGACCTCGACCCGGAACTGAGCTGCTCCGACTGCCACACCGGCGGCGTCCAGCAATAGACGCCGCTCCCTGCCTCACCCCAACAAGCCGCGCCCAGCAAACGGCAATGCATGCACAGCTCCCGCGGCCCAACTTCTGTTATGATCGCCTCGCATCCCAGCTGAACGCACCGCACCCCCTGGATTCACTGCCATGACCTTCTCCAAGCGCTTCCCAAAAAATGCGGTACTCTTCGGCGGCATCGCCGCCTGGGGCATCCTCCTGGTCTCATGCGTTTCCGTGAGCCGCACGGTCCTCGCACCGCCGCAGGTCGCCGGCGCCACCTTCAAGGGCAGCAAGAGCTGCGTCGAATGCCATGCGGAGGTGACCGACCATTTCGCCTCCGCCACGCACGCCCGGCTTGCCCTGGCCGATCCGAAGATCGGTGACACCGGTTGCGAGGCCTGCCACGGCCCCGGCTCGCTGCACGTCAACTCCGGCGGTGAGGCCGGCACCATCGTCAACCCGCACAAGTCCCCCGAGACCTGCTTCCAGTGCCACCTCGACAAGCGGGGCGAATTCAACCTCCCGCATGCGCACCAGGTCCTCAACGGCCGGATGTCCTGCAATGACTGCCACGAGCCCCACAAGGGCCACGTGGTGCTGAACAGCGGCGCCGACCTTGAGAGCCAGAACGAGACCTGCACCAAGTGTCACACTTCGCAGAAGGGCCCGTTCCTCTTCAAGCATAACGCCATGCTCGAGGGCTGCACCGTCTGCCACAGCCCGCACGGCTCGGTGAACCAAAAGATGCTCGTCGCCCGCGACGCCAACCTGTGCCTCCGGTGCCACCTCGAACATCCCGCCATGGAAGGCAACGGCACGATCCTGGCGGGCGGCGAGGATCACCGCTCGCGCCTGCAGAATGGCACCTGCTGGAGCGCCGGCTGCCACGAAGACGTCCACGGTTCGAACACCAGCCAGGCCCTGCGGTACTAACCACCTCTTCCTCCTCCCAACATGCATGCGATCGCCACTCCCCTGTCCCACAGGGCCCGCCGGCTAGCCGCCTTGGGTCTCACTCTCAGCCTGGCCGGGATCACCCTCGCGGCCGACAAGGACGCCGACGCGTTTCCCAACTTTGAGAGCTACGTCAAGGTCTCGGGCAAGGCTCCCTCCGTTACGGGCGACCCGGCCGCGTATGCCGAGCGCTACCAGGTGCCGGAGGAGGGTACCTACGGCATCGAGGACCTTCATCTCAGCAAGGACGTTGGTAACGACACCACCATGGTGATCGACGGCAAGGCCCTGTTTGGGTCGGAGGACTACCTGGCCAAGGTTAACTTCGCCAAGAGCGAGGTGTATACGGCCGACGTCGGCTACAAGAGCTTCCGCACCTTCTACAATGGCATCGGTGGGTTCTTCCCGAAGAACAACGCGTGGATGCCGCTGAGCAACCAGGAGCTGCACACGGATCGCGCCACCCTCTGGGCCGACGTCAAAATTGCGGTCCCTGACAAGCCGGTGTTCCACCTGCGGTACACCAACGACACCCGCAAGGGCCAGAAGGACTCGACCGTCTGGGGCGACACCGACCTGACCGGCATTCCGATCTACAACGTTGGCAGCATGAATCCGGTCTCCGCGAACAGGAAGATCGTCGCGGCGCTACTCGAATTGGACGAACGCCAGCAAAACCTCGCCGCCACCCTCAGCCACAAGGTCGGCAACACCGAGTTCGAGCTCGAAGTCTCGAAGAACTGGACCGACAGCGATGACACCCGGTGGTCGAACCGCTACCCGGGCGAGCTCAAGCCCTACCCGGCCTATTCGTCCAACCCGCCGGCCTTCCTGATTCCGCCCACCCAGGCGAACAACGTTACCCACGGTTTCGACGAGCAGTTCGTCAAAGCGGACATCTGGTCCTACATCGGCCGGTTCACCACGCACGTGAGCGAAACGACAACCGTCTACGGTGGCGCGGCCTATCGCGACGCCTCGACCGAAATCGCCGGCAACCGGCAAATGTCCGCGTCGATCCAGACGGCCGTCGGCGTCGTGGACGCGGTCGGTGCCTTTGTCGGCACGGGCCGCCCGCCCTATTCGTACCAGACCATCGATGGCTCGATGTCCCAGAAAATCTACACCGGTAATATCGGCGTCACTTATCGCCCGCGGAACGACTTCACCGGCAGCCTCGCCCTGAAGATGGAAACGCTCGATATGGAAGGCCACAATCAGGTCCTCTATACCAGCAACAGCATCAACCAGACCACGGGTGTGGTGACTCCGGTCAATGCGCCGGCGTCGAACATCAGCAAGCGCACCGAAGGCACGTGGATCCCGGAACTGGACCTGCGGTACTCCGGAATCAAGAACCTGTCGCTCTATGGGACGGTCGACTACCGCTATGCCCCGGGCGACCAGGTGGTGACGGGCGCAGGCGTCAGTTCGGGTGGCACGGTCGGTGCCGCCACGACCACCTCCAAGGACGTCGACGTCAATCACGGCAACTACAAGGTCGGGGCGAACTGGACCGCCACTTCCTACCTCACGCTGCGGGGAGAAATCTTCTACAAGAATCACCAGAACAACTTCGTCGGCTACGCCACCACCGCGGGCAGCCGGTACATGCTCGGCTACAATTTCAAAGGCTACAAACTCACCGCCATCGTGAAGCCCTGCCCGACGGTCAGCTTCACCACGCGCTACGTCGGCCAGGACGGCCGGATGGATACCGTGGTCGATACCGAGGAGAGCTACCAGAGCGCGGACATGACCAGCCACAACATTGGCGAGACGATCGCCTGGAATCCCAACAAGCAGGTGTATGCCCAAGTGAACTTGAATGTGGTCTTCTCCACCATCCAGACCGCCTATCCGCGGGCCGGTGGCGCGGCCAACGATGTCCTGCGCAATGCGGACAACGATTACTGGAATGGCGATATGCTGATTGGCTGGGCGGCGACGAAGTCCGCCGACTTCCAGCTCCAAGCCACCGCCTACCGGGCCACCAACTATGACCCCCTCGCGCCACCTTCCTCCCTTTCCTACGGCGCCGGAGCGAAGGAGTACACCGTGACCGCCGGCGTGAAGTACAAGCTCAGCGACAAGCTGTTCCTGCACGCGAAGGTCGGCTACTTCGAAAGCGAGAACGAGACGACCGGCGGCAACACCGATTATCACGGCCCGCTCGCGTACCTGTCGTTCGACTACGCGCTCTGACGTTTCCGTCATCCTGGGCCGTGCGAAGGATGACGGAGAATAGCGCTGGAGGGTTGGGCTCCCGCCCAACCGGTCGGGCGGGAGCCCGACCCTCCAATATTTCCCAAACGCTTTCGCAGGCATTCAAGCCCGCAGGCCCGGTCACGACAGGAACGGATTGAAGCGGCGCTCGTTCGCCGCGGTCGTCAGCGGGCCGTGGCCGGGGGCGATCACGGTGTTGTCGGGCAGCAGGTCCATGATGCGTCGCGAATGCTTGAGCTGCCGCTGGCAGCAGAAATAACCGCCCCCCAGCGAGCCCGCGAAGATCAGGTCGCCGGAGATGAGCACCGCCGCGGCTTGGGGCTGGTGGAGGGATTTCACCAGGTAGCAATTGTGCTCGGCGGCGTGGCCCGGCGTGCTGAAGGCGGTGATGCCAAGCCCGGAGTAGGCCACGGACTGTCCCTCGCCCAGGCTGCGGCACTCCGGCCAGCGCCCAGTGGCCGGACCGTGAAAGAAGCCCAGCTCCGTCTCGCGCAGCACCACCTCGAGCCCGCCGATATGCTCCGCCTCGTAGTGGGTCACGAAGACGGCTTCCAGCCGCTGGACCCGCGCGGGCCATGCCCGGTGCAACTCGGCATGGCTGGCGCCGGTGTCGAAGAGCACGGCGCTGTCGCCTCCGGTGGAGATGAGGTAGGCATTGGCCACGCCGACGCCGAAGGGCATGCGCAACGGATGCAGGCTGAAGGGCAGACCCTCCGGCTCGGGCAGCGGATAGCTGCCGCGCGCGAGCGCCGCAAGGCCCACCTCGTTGAGGCTGAGGACGGAGGCCAGCCGCGCGATTTCCGCATCGGTCAGGTCCGGCCGGTAATCGAGCGCATCCTTCAACCGGCTGGGCTCGATGCGGGCCGCCGCGGCCAGGCCCTCGAGGGACAACGGGACATTGCGCGCCGCCTTTTCCAGCACGTCACCCAGTTCGTCTTCGAGGCCCGGTTGATTCACGAACGGGGTTTTAGCCACGGATGGCGCGGATTACACGGATGAAATCCTCGGGGGAAAATCTGGAGGGTTGGGCTCCCGCCCAACCGCGGTCGGGCGGGAGCCCGACCCTCCAGCAATGTGGGAAAAAGAAATTCCCTTCGTCCGCGGTTTTCTGCACGTTCAGCGCCCATGGACGCCGTACAACAGGAGGTCACCGACATTTTCATCCGCACCCGGGCACTGCTCAAGGGGCACTTCATCCTCCGCTCCGGCCTACACAGCGGGCACTTCTTCCAGTGCGCGCAAGTGTGCCAGGACATGCCCGCGGTCGAACGCCTCGGCGCGCTGCTGAAGCAGAAGCTCGGCGGCCTGCAGTACGACACGGTGCTGGCGCCGGCCATGGGCGGGCTGGTGATCGGCCAGGAGGTGGCACGCGTCTCCAAGAGCCGGTTCATTTTCGCCGAAAAGGAGAACAACGTCCTCGTCCTGCGCCGCGGCTTCACGTTCAAGCCGGGCGAGAAGGTACTCGTGGTGGAGGACGTCATCACCCGGGGCGGACGCGTCCAGGAGTGCCTCGACATCATCAAGAAGATGGGCGGCACGGCCGTGGCGGTCGCGGTGCTGGTCGACCGCAGCTCGGGTCAGGCGAAGTTCGACGTGCCCACGTATTCGCTGCTCACGATGAGCTTCCCCACCTACCCCGCCGACCAGGTGCCGCCCGAGATCGCGGCAATTCCGGCAACGAAGCCGGGGAGCTGAGTGAAGGTTGATCCCGTGTAGGGGCGGAGCTTGCTCCGCCCTTCGTACACGGCGCCATCTTCGAGGGCGGAGCAAGCTCCGCCCCTACAAATGAACTTGTAAAGAAAAGGCGCACCTGGCGGTGCGCCTTGAGTGCCTGCCCCGTACCTACGTCGCGGTTACCGGATGTAGAAGATGATGTAGCGGTACACGCCGCGGTAATAGATCAGGGCGATGTTGCGCCCGTCGCGCAGGGCCTTCTTCGCCGAGGCAAGGTCGGTGACCGGCAGGCGGTTGATCTGCTCGATGACAAAGCCCTCGCGGAAATTCTCGCTGAAGGGGGAATTGTCCTCGATCCCGGTGATCACCAGGCCGTCGACGCGGTCATCGAGGCGCAGGTGCTTGCGCAGCTCCGGGGTCAGCGGTTCCACGCTGACGCCGTCCACGAGCTCGCCGTTCGGCGCGCTGTCGTCCGCCAGCCGGCCGAGCACGATGTCCTTGGCCTCGGCCTTGCCGTTGCGCAGGTACTTCACGTTGACCTTGGTATCCGGCGGGGTCTGGCCGATCAGCAGGCGCAGGTCGTCGGTGTTGGTGACCTTCTTGTCGTCGATGCCGGTGATGATGTCATTGCGCTGCAGGCCGGCCTTCGCGGCGGGGCCGTCGGCGGGATTGAGGTCGGTGATGATGACGCCACGCGTGTCCTTCGGGAGGTCGAACACCTCGGCCTTGTCCGGGGTCAGCACGTCGGTCTGCACGCCGAGATAGCCGCGGGCGACGGTGCCGGTCTCGATCAGGCTGTGCATGATCGCGTTTGCGAGGTTGATCGGGATGGCGAAGCCGATGCCGATGTTGCCCTGGGAATTCGAAAGAATGGCGGAGTTGATGCCGACGAGGCGGCCCTTGGCATCGATGAGCGCGCCGCCGGAGTTGCCCTGGTTGATGGCGGCGTCGGTCTGGATGAAGTCCTCGTAGCCGGCCACGTCGTCGAGGATGCCCACCTTGCGGCCGGTGGCGGAGATGATGCCCATGGTCACCGTCTGGCCGACGCCCAGCGGGTTGCCGATGGCGAACACGACGTCGCCCACGCGGAGCTTGGCGCTGTCGGCGAGCGTGACGGTCGGGAGATTGTCGGCGTCGATCTTGATCACGGCCACGTCGGTCTTCGGATCGGTGCCGATGACCTTGGCGGTGAACTCGCGGTCGTCGTTAAGGAGGACCTTCAGCTCGTCGGCCTCGTCGACCACGTGGTTGTTGGTGAGAATGTAGCCGTCGGCGGAGACGATGACGCCCGAGCCGAGGCCGCGCTGCTTTTGTTCGCGGCCCTGGACGCCGAACTGGCGGTAGAACTCCGGCACCTGCTCGCGCACCGTCTTGCTCGAATAAACCGAGACGACCGCGGGGCGGATGGCCTCGAGGGCGTCCGCATAGCTGGTGACGACCGGCGACTTGCCCTCGTTGATGGGCGTCGGGTCGATCTTGAGGGTCGGCTTCTTGAGCGGCGGGGCGTCGGCGGGTTTCTTGCCGGGCTTGTCGGCGGCCAGCAGGCCCGTGGAAAGGCCGGCCAGGGCAGAAATCAGGGTGAGGAAAAGAACAGCGCGCTTAGATTTCATGAATAGAGGGTGCGGTGGTTGACACTATCCCGGCCCGCCTGTTCCGCCAGCAGTAGCTCAGAACCCCTTGATCCTGAAGAGGCTGGTGACGCTTTCGTTCGTGTTGATGCGCAGGATGGCCTCGCCCAGCAGCGGGGCGATGCTCAACACCGTGATGGGGAGCCCCCGGGTGTCGATCGGCACGGAATTGGTTGTGATCAGTTCGTCGATCAGGCCGGACTTGAGGCGCTCGTAGGCGATGTCGTTCAGCACGCAGTGGCTGACCGCGGCGCGGATGCTCTTCGCCCCGTGGTCCTTGAGGATCTTGGCGGCGGCGGTGAGCGTGCCGGCGGTCTCGGTGATGTCATCGACCAGCAGCACGTCGCAACCCGCCACTTCGCCGACGACGCTGATGGCCTCGACGGTGTTGGCGTTGACGCGCTTCTTGGCGACGAGGCCGAGGGAGGCGCCGAGCACATCGGCGTAGGCCGAGGCCATCTTCATGCCGCCCACGTCGGGCGAGAACACCACGAGGTTGTTGCTGCGCTTGGTGGCGAGGTATTGGAAGAAAACCGGCGAGGCGAAGAGGTGGTCGACGGGAATGTCGAAGAAGCCCTGGATCTGCTGGCTGTGCAGGTCCATCGCGAGAACGCGATTGGCGCCGGCCGACATGAGGATGTTGGCCACGAGCTTGGCCGTGATCGGCACGCGGGGCTGGTCCTTGCGGTCCTGGCGCGCGTAACCGTAGAACGGGATCACGGCCGTGATGCGCTGGGTCGACGCGCGCTTGGCGGCGTCGATCATGATCAGCAGCTCCATCAGGTGATGGTTCGTCGGCGGGCAGGTCGACTGGATGATGAAAACATCCGCGCCGCGGATGTTCTCGTTGATCTTCACGAACGACTCGCCGTCGGGGAAGCAGGTGACGGTCGCATCCCCCAGCGGTACGCCGATGCTCTGGCAGATTTCCTCTGCCAAGGCGCGATTCGATGAGCCGGAAAAGATCTTGAGCTTCGTGTCCCTCATGTGGCCCGGCTTGGTACCGGAGAACCCAACCAGCGGGAAGGATAAAAGCACCGGCTTTGGCCCCGACTGGAGGGCCCGCGCCTCTGCAGGCCGTCAACCTACCCGGCCCGCAGGGACGCGGGCCCTCCAAGGCAAGCCAACCTATGCCTTCTTCTCCAGCGCATCCACCCGCTTGAACAAGTCGGGCAGGCGCTGGTGCAGGACCTGCAGGCGGCGCTCCAGCATATAGGGCGTAGCCGGCGTGCCATTCAGGTAACTGCCGGGCTCCGTGTCGAAAGCGATGCCCGTCTGGCCCCCGGCCTTGGTCCCCTTGGCGATCGTGATGTGGCCGCCCACGCCCACCTGGCCGCCCAGGACCACGTAGTCCTCGATGGTCGTGCTGCCGGAAATGCCGACTTGGGAGCACAGGATCACATGTTTGCCGATGACCACATTATGGGCGATCTGAACCATGTTATCGATCTTGGTGCCCTCCCCGACCACGGTCCGGCTGAAGCGGGCGCGGTCGAGCGTCGAGTTGGCGCCGATCTCCACGTCGTCGCCGATGACGACGCTGCCGATCTGCGGCACCTTCTCGTGGCGGCCGTTGACAAACTCGTAGCCAAAACCATCCGAACCGATCACGACGCCCGGCTGGAGGCGTACGCGCTGGCCCAGGGTGCACATCGAGGCCAGGACCACCTTGGGCATGAGGAAACAGTCGGCGCCGATCACCGCTTCGCGGCCGACGAACACCGACGCCTGCAGAACGGTGCGCGGCCCGATCTCCGCCCCGTCCTCCACCACGCAAAGCGGACCGACATGAGCGGTCGGGTCCACCCGGGCCGTCGGGGCGACGACGGCGGACGGATGCACCCCGGGCGGCAGCTTGGGCCACAGGGCCTGCTCGATCCGCGAGCACAGCTTGGCGAGCGCCGCGGAGGGATTTTCGACGAAGATGAACACCTGGTCGACGCCCGGCTCACCGGCGTAATCCGGCGGCAACAGCAGCGCCGTGGCCTTGGAACCCGGCACCTGCGACTTGTACTTGGCGTTGCCCAGGAAGGACAGGTCACCGGGCTGCGCCAACTCGAGCGAAGCGATGTCGGTGATCGTGCGCGCGGTGGTGCCCGCAATGCGCTGCGCGCCAGTGATGGCGGCAATGTCGGCGGGGGAATAGGCGACCTGCATGGAAACAAAAAAGCCCTGTTCGGTGGAACAGGGCTTGGCAAGTTTTCTCGTTACTTGGCCGGCGTGGCCGGAGCCGGGGTCGGGGCCGGCGGCGTGGTCGCCGCGGGGGCCGGGGCGGGTGCCGGCGGACGGTCCTTATTCACCTCGTCGATGACCTGCTGGGTGATGTCGTAGCCGGGATCGGCGTAGATCACGGCCGGGATGCCGAACAGCGTCGGGCCGGACTTGTCGAGCACGAGGGTCGCACCCTGCTTCTTGGCGAGTTCGGCGACCGTCTTGCTGATCTCCTCGAGGAGCAGGTCGCGGTGGGTCTTGATGCGCTGCTGCAGCGAACGCTCGGTGTTGACGCGGAAGCTCTGGACTTCCTCCTGCTTGCGGCGGATTTCCTCGAGCTTCTTCTGCGCGTCGCCCTCGGCCTTCGTGCGGGCCTCGGGAGTGAGCAGGGCGTTCTTCGCCTGCTCGGCGAGCTCCTTGTACTCCTCGACGAGGGCCTGGCCCTGCTTGTTGAGTTCCTCGGCCTGCTCGCGCGCCTTCTGCTCGGCATCGCGGAATTTGACGTTGGCCTCCTCGGACTTGTAGTGGCTGTCGAAGACCTTGGCCATGTCGACCACGATCAGTTTCACGGCCGGAGCCGGCTGCTGCGCCTGCAGGGCGGTGAAGCCGACGGCGAGCGCGGCCAGGGTGATAAGAGTGCGGATCAGCTTGTTCATAATGATGGGGTGGAAAGGGTGGATCAGAAGCGGGTGCCGAAGGAGAAGTTAAACTGGTTGCCCTTGTCGTTGTACTTGTCGGTGGTCAGCGGGATGCCGAGATCGAGGCTGAGGGGCGCGCCGGCAACCTCCAGGCGGAGGCCGAAGCCAAAGTTGTCGTTGTAGTTGGAGGGATTGAAGTCGTAGGCGTCGGAGTTGACGAAGCCGGCGTCGTAGAAGATGGCAAAACGCACCGGCTTCACGATGTCGAACGAGTATTCGAGGCTGAAGAAACCGTAGCTGCGGCCGCCGATCGGCTCGCCGGAGACGTCCTTGGGGCCGACATCGCGGTATTCGAAGCCGCGGAGGTCATGGGGCCCGCCGAGGAAGTAGCGGTCGTAGAAGGGCACGCCCGGGACGTAGGGAAAGTCGACCGTCACGGCGTTGCCGCTGTTGCCGATGACCGTGATGGTCTTCGTCCGCACCTTGTCGCTGTCACCGAAGCTGTCGGTGACGCCGACGCGGCCGATGATCGAGAGCACCTGCTCCTGGAATTCGGCGAGCGGGAAGAACTTCGAGCCGCGCCATTCCACGCTGTAGTAGTTGTTGTCGCCGCCCAGCGGGCCGCCGGCGAGGCTCAGGTTGAGCGAGGCGTAGAAGCCGCGGGTGGTGTTGATGATCTTGTCGCGGGTGTCCTGCGTGAAGATGAGGCCGAGCTTCGACGTCGTCGTCTTGCCCTCGAGCAGGAGGATGGAGATCGGGGCGCTGGGGGCGACGTTGGCGATGTTGACCGACTCGTAGGTGTACGAGAGCTGCGAATCGAGCCAGTTGAACAGGCGCTTGCGGGTGTAGACCTGGCCGCCGGTGCGGATTTCCTCGTAGTAGCTGGAGTTGTATTCCGAGGTGGTGCGGTAGAGCGAGAAGCCGACCGCGAGCTGGCGCTCGAGGAAGTACGGTTCCTCAAAGTTCATCAGCACCTCGCTCGACTCGGAACCGATCTGGAACTTCAGGCGGAACTTCTGGCCGTCGCCCTGGAAGAAGGAGCGGCGGTTGAAGAGGTCGAAGTTGGACTGGCTGATCTCGGCGAAGAGCACCGCCTTCTCGAGCGAGCTGAAGCCGGCGCCGAAGGTCAGGTTGCCTGTGCGGCCTTCCTTGACGGAGACCTTGAGGGTGCGGCGGCCGGGGATGTTGGTGGACTCGTCGGTGACGTTGACCGGATCCTCGAAGAAGCGGGTGTTTTCGAGGCGCAGCTTGCTGATCTTCATGCGCACGCTGTCGAAGACGTCACCCGGAGCCAGCACGAGCTCGCGCAGGATGACCGTGCTCTTGGTCTTGGTGTTGCCCTCGATCTTGATCGACTCGACCTGGATCTTCTCGCCCTCGGTGATCTGGTACTCGAGGTCGATGTTGCCGGTCTGGAGGTTGGGCTTGCGGACGATGTGGACGCGGGTGTCGGGTGACAGGTAGCCGGCGCGGCCGTAGAAGTCCTCGATCGTCTCCTGGTCCTTGTCGACCTTCGAGGGGGTGAAGACGAGGCCGCGGCGCTGCTTCGGCACCATGACGAGCAGCGCGGTCGGGTAGACCTTGTTGCCCGTGAAGGTGATCTCGCCCACGCGGTAGAGGCGGCCTTCCTTCACTCGGATGGTGACGACGAGCTTGTCCGGCTTGGGGTAGTCGAAGGTGATCTTGTCCTCGGCGATTTCGATGTCGAGGTAGCCCTGCTCCTTGTAGTAATCGCGGATCTTGTCCAAGTCCTCGTCGAACACGTCGTCCTTGAGGCGGCCGGTGTCCATGAGCCAGGAGATCCAGTTCCACTTCTTGGTCTCCATTTCCTTGCGGAGCTTGGAGGCCTTCACGTGGTCGTTGCCGACGAAATTGATCTTCTGGATCTTCACCTTCGGGCCCTCGCGCACCTTGAAGGTCACCGTGGCGAAGCCCGTGTTGCGGTTGCGATCGATCGTGTAGCTGACCTGCGCCTGGTTGTAACCGTGCTTCTGGTAGTACTCGTAGATCTTCTGGTTGTCTTCCTTGATCTGGCGTTCGTCGAGCGGGCCGTTGGCGACCGTCTTGGCCTCCTTGGCCAGGCGCTTGGACTTGATCGACTTGTTGCCGCTGAAAAGGATGCTCAGGATGCGAAACTTGGGCGTCACCTCGAACACGAGATTGACGATGTTGTTGGGCAGCTCCTCGCGCTTCACCTCGATGAACTCGAAGATGCCGGTGCGGTAAAGCGAGCGGATGTCGCGGTCGATCAGCGCCTCGTCGAGGTCGGTGTCCTCGCGCAACACCATGTTGGCGCGGACGATCTGCTCGCTGACATTGGCCATGCCCACGAACTTGATCGAGATCTTGCCGATATGCTGCGGCGCAGGCGCCGCCTGCTGTTCCGTGGCAGAAGGACGGCTCAATTCGTTCTGGGCGAACACCCCGGCAACCCCGGCAAGGAGGAAAAACGCGGCTGCAAATGTGGTCTTGATCAGGTTACGGGGTGAAGTTTTCAAAGCGCGTAATTTCTTGGAGGAAAGTCAGTTTCAAGTCACCTACCGGTCCGTTGCGTTGCTTGGCAACGATTAAATCCGCCGCGTTGGCGGCGGTCTGGAACTTCTCATCGGCGTCCTTGGGACGGGATAGCATGAGGACAACGTCGGCGTCTTGCTCGATGGATCCGGATTCACGCAAATCCGACAGGCGCGGGGTGCGGTTCTCCTTCTCCGACGAGCGGTTGAGCTGGCTTAGGACTAGGACCGGGACGTCTAGTTCCTTGGCCAAAGCCTTTAATCCGCGGGAGACCTCGGCGACCTGTTGTTCGCGCGGGGCGCGGGGGTCGGAGCCGCTCAGCAGCTGCAAGTAGTCGACGATAATCATGCCCAGCTTCTTGCGGGCGTGGATGCGGCGCGCCTTCGCCCGCAGCTCCATGATCGTCAGGTTGCTCGAATCGTCGATCAGCAGGGGGGCCTTCTTGAACTCCTCCGCCGCCTTGCCGAGGGCATTGACCTCCGCGCCGTCACGGCTGACCAGGCCGTCGCGCAGCAGCTTCATGTTCACACGGGAGCGGGAGCAAAGCATGCGGAGCGCGAGCTGGGAGGCGCTCATTTCCAGGGAGAACACGAGGACGGCGGCAGGGTCGCCCTTCTTGGGCAGCGCGGCCGACTCGGCGATGTTCAGCGCAAAGCTGGTCTTACCCATCGAGGGACGCGCCGCGATGATGATCATTTCCGCGCGCTGGAAGCCAAACGTCATCGCATCGAGGTCCTTGAACCCCGAGGTGATGCCCGTCAGCTCGCCCTTCTTCATGAGGAGCTTCGCGATGACGGTATTGGCGTCCTTGATCGCCTCCTTGATCTCCTGGGCGCTGTCGCTGACGCGGTCCTGCGTGACCTTGAAAAGCTCCTGCTCGATCTTGTCGACGAACTCCTCGAGCCCGCCCGTAAAGCCGTAGGCCTGTTCGACCGCGCCCGTGGCGGTCTTGATCAGCTCGCGCAGCAGGTGCTTCTCGCGGACCTTCTCGATGAAATACCCGGCGTGCGCCGTGGTCGGGATCTTGCCCGTCACCTGCATGAGGTACGGAAAGCCGCCGATCTGCTCGAAGAGCCGGCGGGTGGACAGCTCCTCCGCGAGGATTTCGAGGGTCACGGGTTGGCCGCGCTTGTTCAGCTCGAGGATGGCTTCGAAAATAACCTGGTTGGCCGGCCAGTAGAACGACTCGGCCGACACGCGGGCTTCCAAACAGCGCGCGACCGTGTCACTGCCGTCGAGCAGGCAACACGCGATGACATGCTGTTCCGCCTCCTCGCTCGCCGGCATTTCCCGGCGCACGGGAGCCTCCCCTTCCCGCGCGCGGGCGTTGGGCGAGGGCTTGCGGAATTCGACGGTGGAATCGGGCATGGAAACGGGCGGGCTACTTGACCGGGGCGGCTTCGGTGCCGCAACCCTCGTTTTCGTTTTTTGACGAAAGATTATTCACGCCCGCCGGAGAGGAACTTCGGGATAACCGGCGGGCGGCGACCGGGCACAAAAAAGCTGCGGCGTAACCGCAGCTTCGGGCCCCGGAGGGAGCGGCCGTTAGGAGGCGGCGGCCGGTTCGATCGGGTTCTCGGAGACGACGTCGAAGCTGAGCTCGACGGTGACTTCCGGGTGGAGGCGGATCTTCACCTCGTGCTTGCCGAGGGTCTTGATCGGCTGGCCGAGGTGGATGCGGCGCTTCTCGACGGTGACGCCGGCGGCCGTGAGCTTCTCGTGGATGTCATTCGCGGTGACCGCGCCGAAGAGCTTGCCGCCCTCGCCGGTCTTCACGGCGATGGCGATGCCGGCCTTCTCGATCTGCTTGGCCAGCGCCTGGGCGCCGTCGAGCTCCTTGGCTTCACGGAGACCGCGGGCCTTCTTAAGGGCCTCGACGCGCTTGCGGTTCGCGCCGGTGAGCGGCACGGCCATGCCCTGGGGCAGGAGGAAATTGCGGGCGTACCCGGCGCGCACTTTGACTTGATCGCCTTCGGCGCCAAGACCATCGACGGGTTTAAGGAGGAGGACTTCGTGATTAGCCATGTTCTGAGTTGGTTAAAGTTATCGGTTATTCGTTGGGATGGACGCCGTTTTTAGAACGGGACGTCTTCATCGAGGTTTTCCTGCGGCGCGGGAGCGGAAGGCCTTGGCGCGGCGCCGGCGGCATTGCTGCGGGGAGCAAAGGAACGGGGAGCTTCCCCACCCTCGCCACCACCCGGACCACCTTCGCCACGACCGCCACCGAGGAACTGGAAGTTCTCGAGAACGACCTTCATGCGGCTGCGCTTTTCCTTCGTGGTCTTGTCTTCCCACTGGTCGAGGCGCAGGCGGCCTTCGACGAAGAGCGGGCGGCCCTTGGTC
>Ga0247757_10000896_pt1 | contig 22264 bp, 6 predicted proteins | sample UWRJL126311R4_FD_180929 | JGI IMG/M metagenome (GOLD analysis project Ga0247757, IMG submission 180929) | Plant litter microbial communities from Arlington Agricultural Research Station in Wisconsin, United States - UWRJ-L126-311R-4 | ecosystem: Environmental > Terrestrial > Plant litter >...
CTAAATAGTAACTACTATAGTATTACTAAAAACCTCCCCCTAAACCTATTAACTATACTACTTTCTAAGCTATCTTTTATACTCTTTATAATCCCTACTAAACTCCTCCTTAAATCTAGTCTCTTATATAACCTTTATTTTATAATTAACTACTATAGCTGCCTATACTACTAGTAATACTATATTTAGCTATTAATACTATAGATTAGTATCCTCTCTTATTATATAATATACCTAACTAAGCCTATACTTTATATAACTATAACTATCTAATCTATACTAAACCCCTTACTAAAATATATTAAGCACCTCTACTATAAGTTTTTTATACTTCCTATATCTTATTACTAAGTATAAACGCTAGTAGTCTATATTAACTATTATTATAGCGTCTCCTAATACCTAGTAGACTATATACGCTCCTATTAACTTGTTTATTATCTTATTAACCTATTCCTACTTATTTACTATCCTTAAATTCGAGTTTTACTATTTACTAGCTTTATCTCTATATTAGTTATATCTAGTCGTATTAATATTACTATACTCTACATATTTCCTATTAAGATATTTACTTATAATCCTACGCTAATAGCCTACTCCTTAAATAAATAGCCCTATTATATATATATTAATTAAGCTACTACTTTTTACTAGCTTAACCTCTACCTACCTATCTTCTATAAGAATAATTAAGTCTATCGTTTCTCCTATATAGCTACCCTACCTACTCTCTTATATATAGTCGATTATACTTTATAGTATACCTATATATAGTACAAATATAATCCTAGGGAAATCTACCCCTATTCTAAGTACTAATATTACTATAATAAGCTTACCCTCTATAACCTATACTTTAAATTAATTAATATAATTAACTAAGTTAGTATAGTAGTATATATACTTAAGCTCTACTACGATCGCCTTATACTATACTTTACTATTATAATATATTACTCTCTTCTTCCTACTACGTAATAAGCGCCGCTACTATTAGTATATATATATTATTATCTCTTATAACCTCCTATACTTATACTACGATACTACGTACTAGATATTTAGCCTTACTATATATACCTAGATATATATAGTATACTATATAAGTATACTCTTATCTAGATCTTTTTTAAGTACTAGTAGGAGTATAGCTATAAGTAGTATAATTAGATATAGTAGTACCTATAGATTCCTAAGTTTTACTAGCTTTAGCCTCTAGTTACTTAAAGTAAAGATAAGATGGTATTTATTAACTACTACTTACTATAGTAACCTTTTTCTACTTAGTAGCCCTATATATTTTAAAAAGCCTAGCTCGCCTACTATATCTATACTAATGTAATGGACTAGCCCTAAGGTTCAAAGAATATAGGTGTCGAAAAGTTATGAATATCTACGAAGGAAAGATGGAGGAAACCCTTCATCCTTAGTCTATATATACTCCTATCGCTTACTAAGGGCTGCCTCCGTATTACCTTTGTACTGTTTCCGTACAGTCTCCGTACGATCTCCGTACGATCTCTGTACGTTCCTAGGACTGGGCAAAGCCCAGTCTATAACAACTAACTATAACTATAGCTACTAGGTTATTCTCCTTATATTTCTATTTAATATATTTAATTCTATAAATCTTTATTTACCCTACTAAATCATTAATAAGCGCTCGATATAATACTATAATAATTATAACCCTAGGTTTATTTAAGTAAGCTAGTACTATAAATAGTAAACTCTTCCCCCTTCCTATTAGAAGTATAATTACTAGTAGCGTCTAACCTACTATAACTATATATATAGCCTATTCTTACTTAAGTAACTTAAATAATACCTTTAACTAACTAAGTACCTACTTTATTACCTTATATATTTCTTCTTTACTACTATCTAATTATTTTACCTTCTTCTACTACTATACTAGTTAGATAGAGACCTACCCTTATATATTATTATTTTTATTATCCCTCTAATACTTTTCGCTATCCTTTTTTAGATATTTACTACTCTTAGTAAGCTTCTATTCTCCTACTTAACTACTCGCTAGCTTAAGAAATATATACTAAAGTTTACTAAGTAGTTAAAATGTCTTTATTAATTAGATACTAAGATACTTAATAATATCGACTAGTATACTATAGTTTCCTACCCCTATCTTTATCGTCTATACGCTCTATAGTTCGAGTATACTCTTACTATCTTTATCTACCTTAGCCTCCTCTACCTCTCCTACCTTATCCTAATATCTACGCCTAAATACTTTTTTAACTATTATATATCTAATTTTAACTACTATATACTAATAGTCTAGTATTATTAGCGCTATCCTTAGCTATTTCCCTATCTCTCTTTTTAAAATTTATATTAAGCGATTTATTCCCTATAGTCCTTACTCGTCTACCTAGATATAGTCGCTAAACCTACTATTTAAAATCTAAACTATAAGATATTTATAGAATAGCTATAGATAAGCGAGATAGACTATTACTACCTATCTAAGCTTCTATAGTAGAAAGTAGGGGACTACCTTTAGTTTATCCTATTACAACTATAACTTATAATACTATACTATAGTTATTACCTACTTATCTACTATAAATATATTATAATCTTATAATATATTATTATAGTCCTATATTATCGTAATCTCTATCCCCTAACCTAACTACCTAAAAGCGATATAGATACCTACGAGCTTTAAACTAAAAAAGTATTCGATCTAGTATAAATACTACTTTACCTACTTTATATTCTAAGTACTATCCCTTAAATAAAGTTTATAGCCTTTAGCTATCTATATAACCTAATATAATATCTACTTAAGTCCTATATTAAGCCTATTTTCCTCTTAACTAATAAAAGATATACCCTACTTCGTAAATATTATATTATTAATAATCTTATCTAGATTTATAATAAATTACTTAGCTAGATTAGCTACTTAAAGTAGCTCCTACTATAGTATATCCTTTATATTAGTAATAATATCCTAGGCTATTTATTAGAATTAGCTAATAATAATAGGCCTACCGCCTAAGTAGAAGATAGTCTTATCTCTTAATTAGTATATATTACTAGAGTTCCCTATATTTAGTACTATAAACTTTCTATAAGCTAGTAGACTTAGTATCTTACTTATTAGGTTATACGAGCTATCTACTAGAAATTCCTTTCGCTTTTAAAAAAAGCCTTCTCTATTATTATCCCCTTATTCCTTACGTATTATAGATAGAAGCAGCGCTTCTATAGTAATTACTCTTATATAATATATAATACTAGTAAGTATATACGAGTAGTTCTTTACTATATAAAGCTAGCCTATATCTTTATTAATTCTAAGTATAGCTAGAAAATAGATTAGTTTACTACTAAATAGATCGTTTCCCATACTTATAAAGATAAAAGATAAGAGAATATATAGTAATACTTATAGCTATATATCCTTGTTATATCTATCAAGTGCTGCCTATAGTTCCTTAGCTAACTCTTTTTAACTATCTTACTATAGGAAAAGTTCGCGTATATCTTTAAATAAGTCTAGTTTCTACTTTTAATACCTTCTCTTTTTATCTTTCTTACTACCTATCGTTTCGCTCCCTATATTACTCCCTACGTTATTCTTACCTATATTACTATTATTACTACCTAATCTATTATTATTATAGCTAGCTATTTTCTTTTCTTTATTAGTAATAATACGTAGAAGATAATAGATAAATCTAACTATATATATAGCGTAGCGAGCCTAACTCTCTAGATTTTATAGATATACTATTAGTTATTACTTAATCTCCTCGCGTTTAGTACTCTATAGCTACCGCTTTATCTCGCGAGCTAGTATCGATAGCCTAATAATACTTTATTCAACTAATAACTTAACTAGTCTTCCTACCTATTTAAGCTTTAGCTTATTATAGATTAGTATCATAGTAGTATATACGAGATATATATAGTTATAGTTTACTAGATATTCTAACTACCCTATATAGTTAAACTAGCCCGTCCTATCTATCTTTACAGCCTCTATATCTATAACTTATATCTCCTCTTTATATTTAATTTCTATTTATCTCTACTTATAAAGTAACTTATTTACTTTAACCTTATTTTTATTAAAATTACTAGTACCTATATTATCTACTATATTAACGACGAAGTACTACTATAGTCCCCCTATCTAAAAGAATATCTAAACTTTAACCTTTAAATAAAGTATACTAGTATCGCCTATCTATAAATACTAATATTTAGTTCTATAATATATCTATAAAACGCTCTTACTAATAGTTATAGTACTATAGTTAAGCTCTTTATAGTAAAACCTATTATATAGCTCCCTAAGCTCTTAAATTAGCTATCCTAGTAGTAATAGCACCTATATCTCGCTTAGCTTCCCTTACTAAAAGTAGTTATACTTTTCTATAATTATCCACTTTACTACTATAGGAATAGTATAATAATTATAAAGATATATATCTAGATTTTATACTCTAGTAGTATACTTGCGATAGATAAATATCTTATATTTTTTAAGATAGTAGAAATAGTTATCTATATTATCTATAGTAAGTATACTATTACTACTATATACTTTTTTTTACTATAATATAATCTTTTATACTCTAGTTACTAGCCGTATATTCTAGTAGAACTCTATTATAATATATAACCCTAACCCTAAGTAAACCCTGATCCTTACTCCTAAAAATTTACTATAAATCTCTAGAATATTATAACTATAATTAAAGTAAGCAACTTTAATATATAAATATACGTTATAAAGTTATTTATTTAAAGACTAATATATATAGGCTAACGCGTACGCGTTCTTCCTCTATTCGCGTTATACTAACTAAATATAGCGACTAAGGGACCTTATAGCTCCCCTTATATTAGTTAGGGCTAGGGTTCTACTATAGTTTTAAATAAAAAGTCTAATTATATAATAAAGTAGTCTATTATAATATAGAGGTTAACTATAGTATAAAGTTTTCTAGATAACTTATAATCCTAATTTTATATAATATAATACTTAAAGCTTTATTAGAGTTTATTATAAAATTAGAAATTATTATAAAGCCTACTAAAAAAAGCTTATCCTACTAGTATAACTATTAGCCTAGTTAAAAGTTTATAAAAAAGATAAGAACCTAATAGTAATAGATAAAGATAATAAAGTAGTAAGTTAGTAATATTTAAATTAAATACTAAGAAGAAAGTAAGGAAGGAGAATTATAAAACTTAGAGATAAGCCTTTTTTAGAGGAGGGTAATATAATAGACTACTTTATTATATAATTAAGTCTTTTACTTAAAGCCTTAATAAAACCCTAGCCCTAATAGAATACTAATATATTAATAAGTTTAAATACTATATAGTCTTATTAAATCTTTATATCTATTCTTTTCCTTATCTTAATATAGCTAAAATAGAGCTAATCTACCTTATTATTATCTATACTTAATATAAAGCCTATACCTATCCTTATAGCGACTAGATATCTAATTAAAAGCCTATAAAAAAGATAAGAACCTAATAATAATAGATAAAGTATTATAGCTATACCTTATAGCGATAGTAATAGTAGGGACGACTAGTAGCCTAGGATTAATAACTTAGACCTAGGCTAAAAAGCCGAATATAATTTAGATATATAATTAGAAATTATATAATAAAGTCTATAACTAGTATAAGACTTACTAATTAGGTTATATAATAAAGTCTATAATTAGCGTAAGACTTATTAATTAGGTTATATAATAAAGTCTACGAGTAGCGTGGATTTTACTAACCTAGATAAGTATATAGTTAGAAAAAGAGACGCCTATAAGAAGTCTTTTATTATTAATTTAATCTTTAATTAAGAGTTATATATATTTATATCCTCTCTAGAATCAGTATCCCTTTAATATATTACCAATTACCTATTTATTCTTACCTATATTAACTCCTATTATTAATAACTAGTATCTAACCTAAAGAACCACCTTTATTATAAGAAGGCAGGCCTATAATATAAAGATAATAAAATAGTAAGTTAAGAATATTTAAATCGAATATTAAGAAGAAAATAAGAAAGGAAGAAGAATTATAAAACTTAAAAATAAGCTTCCTTTAAAAAAGGGTAATATAATAGAGCTATATAACTTATTATATAATCCTAGAATTTACTAGTCCTAGTAAAATATCGAACCTAGAAGAATATTAGTATATTAATAAATTTAAATACTATATAGTTTTACTAAATCTTTATCCTTATTCTTTTCTTTATCTTAGTATAGTTAAAATAGAGCTAATCTACCTTATTATCTATACTTAGTATAGAAGCCTATACCTATCTTTATAAAAAAATTATTAAAAAACCAAGTAATTATATAATACTAGTTATATAATAACTTTTCTAGAAATATAAAAGTATAAATAATATTTTTTATAAATACTAACTTAAAAACTAGTAGTACTTCCTAGGAATACTACTAGTATACTACTAATAAACTAGTAAAAAGTTATTAAAAAATACTAAAAAATACTAATTAGCTAATAGTACTTCTAGGAATATAAAAATATTAATAGTATTTTTTATAAATATTAGCTAGAAAGCTAGTAGTATTCTTTAGAAATATTACTAGAATACTATTAGTAAACTAATAGAAAATTACTAGAAAGTTAATAGAAAATATATAGGTAAAAGGTATTAAGAAGGACGCGTAGAATACTTTTATAATATAGAATTAATTAGTTACTTTAATAAAAATCATCTTTCTTAGAATATCGAAAATCTGATAGTAGTAGATATAATCTAAATTGTTGATCTACGTCGATTTTTATAGGGGTAACGAATTTTAGCGCGGTATATAGAAACCCTATATATGCAGGAACTATATAGCCGAGCTTACTTATCGGTAACCCGTATGCCTGTCCATAACTAGTGAGTGGAAACGTCTTGTTTTACCAACACGCTGCGTTCGATGAGCAATGATGCCAACACATCTAGATTTGTACCGCCTAGAATCTCGAAAGTAGTCATGTCTGCGCCCATGTTCCTCGCAAACCAATTTCTCAACTCGACTGCTATGAGCGAATCAACGCCCAGGCGGTGCAGTGGAGTCTTTAATCTCGCGCGTCGTTGTTCCGGCTCCTGCGGAAATGTCCCGGGCAAGACGCCGTTCAAGCGGGCCACGAGTTCCTCCAGGAGCAGATTTTTCAATTCCGGACCGTTTTCCATGTTCTGGAAGGCAAGGCTGATACCGTCACCTCTGCTCCCTGGCAAATCGCTCTTCTGCTTCTGCTGAGAGGTTCCATGAGCACCTGTAGTCTTACGGAGTGCCCTGAATAACGGTTGTTCCATCCACCAGGGTTCCTCAAGCCCCCGGGAGCGAAGATCTTCTGGAAGGCCAAGGCCCACTACGAGTTGAAAATCTTCAGTATGTGAGATCTCCGCATCGCAGTAATATTCTAGCAGTTCGAGAAGAGTGTCTGGTTTGATGGAGTGGAGACCGTCCCTTTTCTCCAACTTCTCCCTCATTTCGGGTTCATTGGCTAGATACCCATGGGAGAGCATGATGCCGAGATCGATGGAAGTGGCTTTTAGACCCTGGGAGACTCGAAACCGTGCCAGTGCATCTTGGAAGGTGTTACCCGCGGCGTAATTTGCTTGCCCAACGCCCCCTAAGACGCCAGCTGCTGACGACAGCATGATGAAGAAGTCCAAGTCTAGAGGCAGCAGGTCGTGAAGGTTCCACGAGCCGTCTACCTTTGACTGTAGAGGCACGTTGAAGTCGTTGTAAGACATGTGCTCGAAGACGGCGTCCTGTCTCTCGTGAGTTATGAAAACTGGTGCGTCCCTAAGTGCTAACCTTGAGAACCATTGCTGCTTGGATGCAGCCTCGTATAGGGGGTAACTTGGAAGATTTGAGAATATTGCGCAACGTCTCTTTGGAGCTGATATCGCAGCAAGAAGTGTCAATCCGCACGCCCTTCACCTTCATGTCGTGGACAAAGCTGGTAGCATGGGTCTCTTCCACCGTCGAACGAGACAGCAAGAGAAGGTTCCGGGCGCCTCTTGTCGTCATCCAGCGCGCAATTGATTGTCCAAGGCCTCCGAGACCACCTGCAATAACATACGTCGCCCGCTCAGAAAATATTTTCTGAGTTCGGGGGCTAATGGATGCCTGCAGATATGTGAGTAAGTGCAATTTGCCCTTTTCCTCTGAACATACCTGCACCACCGCGTCTTCTTTCATTTCGATTACAATTTTACCTAATGATTCTCCGCTCGAAAGGTTTCTCAACGCATCCTCCAACTTATCGATACCGTAAGTCCGGATCTGATCTGACACGACACCATTGTCAACCGCCCAATTAAAAGCGTTGTTGAACAGTCTCCCAGTGTTCGCCGGGCACTCTCGAATCATGGCAGCTATATCGACTGAAGCAAAGAGTGTATTCGCTGAGAACATACTCATGTTGAGCGAAGACCTTTCTTGAATGTCTTTCTTACCGATTTCGATAAAGCGTCCATATGGTGCAATGCACTCCCAGCTTGCTTTCAAAAGCTCCCCGGATAGCGAGTTCAAAATAACATTAACTCCAGCCCCTTGAGTTAGCCTGCGTATACTATCCCGGAACCGACTATCGCGACTTGACATGATGCTCATTGGGTCTAAGCCGTAGCGATCGACGAGAAAATTTTTTTTTCTCTCCGAACCGGCTGTCGCATACACAGTCGCGCCTATCTGTATTGCTAGTCGTAGTGCTGCTTGGCCCGTCCCTCCGGCTGCGGAGTGTATTAGTATCGATTCTCCTTTCTGAAGCCCGGCAATCTCGACGAGGGCCCGATATGCAGTTGAGTAGTTGATCGGGATCGATGCTGCATCTATTAATGAAAGCCCGTTCGCCACTGGAACAGCTAAACACTGTTTTGTTATGACGAATTTTCGGTACGAGTTCAGTACCAAAGCCGCCACTTTATCTCCTGGGCGCTTGTTGGATGTGCTCGAACCAGTTCGCCGGACGACGCCACTAACTTCAAAGCCGACGTAGTCTTCCTCAAGCAGTCCGAGCATGGAGAGACTGTCCCTGAAATTACAACCTATAGCTTTAACCTCTATCTCAATCTCGTCGGGCTCGAGCGGGCGGTCAGCATCTTGGTCTTCGATAAATCGCATGGATGACAATCCGAGGTCGTTGTCAGTATCAAGTTTTAGTGGAATCTCGCTTCCGAGGCGACAGCGTTGACTGATATCTGCTGAGCTATTTCGGATGACATGCTCGGCGATGTCTGGATACTCTACCAGTCGACTAATGTGCGGAACGCCATTGTCCTCGACATATTCCGGCTCATAACATCCGATGTCTTTTGCATTCAGCAGTTTCCCGAACACTTCGACCACCATGTGTGCATGACGGTTAGCATTACTCTCGACAGGTTTTATCGCGAACGACACGAAGCGAAGATTAACGTTTTCCCGTCGAAGAGTGCGGGCCAACCCATGGATTAGTCCATGGCTCGGATCCATAGAGGCTTGATCGCCTCCGCCAGCTACCCATAGTATTGCCGAAGCGCTTTTGACAAGCGACTGGATAGCGAGAAAAGATGTTTCAGACCGCATAAGCGAAATCGGAGGGTGATTGAGACTCAACAATATACAGCGTGTGCCAGGTGTCACCGCGGCCGCCGTCTGTTCCAGGGATCCGACGATGCTTCCTAACCCGAGGTCATTCCACAGAGCGAGGCGCAAGCTCTCTGCCATGGTTCTATCGTGAGGATCATGCAAGTCTGCCAGTATCAAAGGCCAGTCTATATTGTGACTCAGCGAGCGGGGGTGCTGTTCTTCTTGCCGTACACTGGTGATCAGAACACTGGCTTCGTGGCATTCTTCGGCAATAAAGTCCCGAAACTCGACATCGACGCCCGAAAAGCCGTTGCTTCGGAGAACGGCTGCCCATTGGCTGCTTTCTATGCAAGGGGACTCCTGTCGATAGCTCTCAACGCCCAACCACCATCCGGGCAGCAACCCGAATGCAAATCCTATTAGAAGACTCTTCGGTTTTACGTTCTCGTAAACTATCAGCTTTCCTTCCGGTTTCAGTAATGTTCTGACGTTACGTAGAGTCTCGGATAGGTCGCGCGTGGTGTGTAGTGAGCTTCCTGCAACAACTAAATCGTATGATCCCGCTTGAAAGTTGTGCGGAGCTTGGTGCTGAATGTCCAGAAGGGAAAAGTACATCCCTGGGTGTTTGCCAAATTCCTCCTGTGCTGTTGACACGAGTGATGGTGATACATCGGTGAAGTCGTATCTGGAGAAACGATCATGCAAGCCTCGCAAAACGCACCTGGTGGTTGAGCCGGTGCCTGCACCAACCTCCAGTATTCTAAGACCGGGATCCTTATGCGCAAGGAGCTCGACATATCGAGCAATTGATTCGCCGCATCGGGAATATTCCGTTGCCTCGTTGTAGAAAGCCGTCGCATCATTATTTCCGAATAACAGCTGCAGAGCGTCTAGCTTGCCTGTTAACAATTCCAGCAGGTTGTCAGCAACAGCGAGCGGGAGACGCCAAAAATTGCTTCCTTGCACACGTTCCCGGGCTCTCATGAGTGTTCCGGCGTTTTGTTCTAGCATTTTGTATCGGGCCTGCACTTCTGGGTAGTCTCCAGACAGGAATGCGCTGGCTTGACCATGCAGCCACTGTACATATTGTCGGATATGCGGTTTGGCAAAGACTACTTCGCTTTGCGCTAGTTTTTTTTGTACATTTAAGATTGAATGAAACAATAATGCAAATTCGGTTCGCTGAAGGTCGATGACTTCTTCTTCAGACGCCTTGAGCTCTAACTTTTCCCAGCACCAGTTGAGCACTTGCTGGGTGGACATGAGTTCAATATCAGGCTTCCAATCCATACGAAAGCACGGACGTAGCATCAGTTGGTCTTGCTTTGTGTCATTGGTCGCAGCACTGGATATGCATTTTCCCTCGAAAGAACCCACATGCATGAGAAGCTTGTCGGTTTCCGCGCACAAGACCGACACCGAAGCTTCCATCTTCCGTCGATGATTCATCGAAGCGGAAGCATGGAGCCGCACCTCGTTGACCTCTGGGAAACCCAGCCCGTCGTTCGAAATCCAGAGTTTGTGTATTCTATTGGGAACGATTGTAGGGATGTTAGTAGTCCCTCCCCTACTCGCCGCCACGAACGCGAGCTGCAATGCTGCGTCCAAAGCGGCGGGGTGAACGATGTGCGGGTGTCTTATGTGGAGCCGCTCTTTCACTTCCTGTTTCAAGGGACGGATGCTTGCGCACGCTTCGGCCCGTTCGTCACTATAGATGTTTGTTAAGCCCTGGAATGCCGGGCCGTACCCATATCCAAATTTCGGGAACAAGTGCTCGTACAGATCGGTGCTTGTAAGCGTTCGAAGTCCTTCATTTGATAGCCGATCGAAGTCTGACATGGTTTGTTGTAATACTTCCAGCCGGGGATCGTGGGTGGCGAATGATGTGCGGTCGCTCTTGCACTCAACACGCACGTGGCCTTCACAATGCTGTGACCATTGGCCGTCACAATAGCTGTACAAGCGAAACTCGTACAGCGGTCGGGTTGCCTCTGCCACAGATTTCGTCTCCAGACGCCTCATCCGGAGCTCTATTTCGACTTCTGTGGAGGCGTCTGCCAAGATGAGCGCCTTGATCATGTTTACATCTTCAAGCTCGTAACCGAGGGTTTCTCGATCCTCGGTCAGACGCTGGGCACCTTCTAAGACTGCAGCGATCATGGCCGCAGCGGGGTAAACGATGATATCATTGATCCTGTGGTCTTCAATGAACGGGAGCTTTTCGATGCGGATGATGTTGCGCCACCGAGAATCAAGGTCGTTCCAGTCTGCTGTTTGTACACCAAGCAAGTCGTGAGGAGCCCAGCGACGAAATCTGAAGTCTTTGCTGATACGAGACTCATGCCAATAGGTTTTCGATTCATCGAAGGGATATCGCGGTAATTCCACAGCGGGATTTATCTGAGCGGCGTTGCTAAAGTCGGTCCTGTTGATCTCAGAAATGTCCAGTGAATGGCCGGCAATATGCAGCTCTCCTATTGCTCGCTGGACAGAATGAATACTGGGTTGGTGTCGCACTATCAAAGAATGGTAGCAGGTATCGAATTCAGGGGCTACATCTCGTATGATTTCGCGAACAGGACTTTGAAGTGCTGAATGAGGCCCAATTTCCAGGAAGCTATGAGGATGTCCTTCCCCAATGTCCTGAAGAACGCATGCCAGCGCTGCTGAAAATCTTACAGGAGACACGAGATTTTTCACCCAGTATTTCGGAGTTCGTAATTGCTCTGGAAGTACTTTTGCAGCTAGGACAGAAGATACCATGGTGATCCCTGAATCTTGTACGTTATCTGCTTTACTGTAAATGCCGGAAAGAATTGATTCGTACTCCGATGCTACAATCTCCATCTGCCGTGAGTGGTAAGCCACTGGCACTTTGAGGACTCGGGCGAATATTCCATCGTGCTGAAATATTTGTTGCAAAGCAGTGATAGAACCTCTTTCTCCCGAGAGAGTCACACTTCGGGGGCTGTTGATGCAGCCGATGACTACATCACTCGTAGAAAACGATCGGTCAGGAGATTGCAGGTAAGACACAACCTCCTGCTCGGAAAGGGCTACTGTCATCATCGCACCAAAGTATGTGTTGGCACTGTGTAAACTGTCTGAGAGCTTTCCCCGAACGTAAGCTAACAGTATGGCGAAATGTGCGGATATTGCTCCCGTGCAGTATCTAGTTGTCGTTAGCATACTCTTGAATCAGGTCCCAAAATTACGTACGCGGCACTGATCTCTCCCGAGGAATGTCCGATTACGCAATCGATAGTAAGCCCGAAGGATTTTATGAGGTCCACCAAGGCGAGCTGCAAAGCTGTGCAGAGTGTCTGGCTTATCTCTGCGCGAGTCAAGTCAAACTTCTCTCCACCACGAATTGCATCCATTAGAATCCAACTACAATCCACGCTCTCTAGCGATTCTTGGGACTTGAGCAGGCTTCCGGCGAAGACTGGGTAGTGTAACAGCTCACGTCCCATTCCCAGCCACTGCGCTCCCTGCCCTGTGAAAATAAGAGTCAATTTACGCTCAGCGATAGCTATTCTCGGCTTGGCGATCATAGAGTCTAGCTGTTCGAGCTGATCTACGTTTTCTACAACTGCGTAGGCACGTGTTGAGAATAAAGTCCTTCGGCTTCCAAGTGTGCGCCCAATAGTTGCTAGATCAAGGTCCGTCTTTCCAAGCCCGTGTACAAGTTTTTTCGTGTACGAGGCCACTATTCTGTCTAGAGCATGTCTATCAGGTGCAGACCAAATCAGCAGTTTCGGTACACAACAGGTGTTGTTCAGTGCTTTTTGGATTTGCTGTTCATGAGCTACTACCGTGCGATGATGGCCGATAAGACCGCGGGTTCGTAGAAAATGGAAGGCATCGTCGAGGACCGTATGGGCATTTGTACCACCGAACCCGAACGATTGTACAGACGCCCTTCTGATCCCCGTTTGTGGCCATGGCATGGCTTCTGTCAAGAACTAAACATCTTAAGCTATGCTAACAATACCGTTTCATATTGGAATTACCTTGAGGTTCGGGGCTTGAATGCTAGGATTTAGCGTTTTCAAGTCAGCAATGGGTGGAATAATGCCCTTCTCCAAGACCAGTATGGTCTTGATAATGCTCGTGATACCACTTGCAGCCTCAGTATGTCCCAAGTTCGCTTTGGTAGCTCCTCTATTACCTGATTAGTACAGAACGGTAAACAAATCCATGAACCGCTTACATGAAAACAGGCGACTTTTCATCTCGGACACCGGCAAATGCCCTCGACAGAGCAGTTGCTTCAATAGGATCGCCAACGACTGTACCGGTCCCGTGAGCCTCTACGAAGCGTGTCAATTTGGTGCTGAGAAAAGCCTGCTGGTAGGTCGAATGTAGTAGTGACTCTTGTGCTGGAACGCATGGTTGAGAGAGTCCGACTGTGTGCCCATCTTGATTAGTGGCCGTTGCACGGATGACTGCTCTGATAACGTCTCCATCTCGAATTGCATCTTTCACCTTTTTTAGGATGAGTACACCAAAGCCCTCGCTGCGAGTATAACCATTGCCACGTTCGTCGAAGCTATAACACCGTCCGCTGGGCGAAAGAAAACCCAGATTCCCAATTGTAGAAATTGACGCCGGTGTGCTAATTATATTGCAGCCACCTACAATTCCCTGATTTGTAAGTTAGCAAGCTCTCTGGTCCAATTCGTAGGCTCACCATTGAAGTCTGACCCAGACGGAGCAATTGACACGCCTGGTCTAGTGCCACGAGGCTGCTTGAACATGCAGTATCTATCATCATGCTAGGCCCTCTTAGATCATAGAACCAGCTAATTCTGTTGGCCAAAATGGCACCAGAATTTCCTGTGGCATGATATACAGGTGTGGTATCAGGGTCCATGGATTGCATTTGGTGATAATCCCCCGTGAAGCAACCAACATGGACTGAGGTTTTGGAGCCCCGGAGAAGGTCCAGAGGCACTCCAGCTTATCTCTAGGTTAGCAGAAACTACAGGTACATTCATCGCTAACAGAAAAGAGTATCGTCAAACTCGTACATTTGGAAAACGGAGACTGCGAGGACCAGGATTCCCATTACCTGGTAGTGATTGAACCAAAGGAAGATATTGCCTACCATTTTCTAGTGCCCAGTAGGTAGTTTCAAGGAGCTTTCGTTGCAGAGGATCCATAGCTTCGGCTTCCGCTGTGGAAATCGAAAAGAAGGGCGCGTCAAAGGCGGCAATATCTCGATCTAGGAAGTGGGCGCCTTCTGTGAAGATCTATGTTTATTTGTTACTAAAAGAGATCATGGGCGAATGCGTAAATAACTAAACACACTGTTCCAGTCCTGCCAGATAATGAGGCGTATGCTTTAGAGTTGAATCTGTTCTCTGGTATAGACGGTTCGTGGACTTCACCGCGTACAAGCATATCCCAAAATCTATCTTCAGATGAAATACCTCCCGGGAGCTCAAATGCCAATCCAATAATGGCGATAGGTTCATATGTATCTTTTTTTGGCTCACCCCGTTTTATTTGGCCATTGATGTGCCCGAAAGCTACAGGTGCCATAGCTTCGACGAGACGATGGCCAGGTGGATGATACAATAATTGAATGTATTGAAAGTGCTAAATATTCAGCGGGTTGGTTTACGAACAGTGCTACGACACTGGGAGGGGCATACCAGTTTGATACTGGTAATAAATATCTTCGCGCCATTCTAATGGGTTCTTTACATGTGCGATCGATTGTGTAACCCACCATTGAACCACGCGCAGGTCCCGCAGTGATAGCAATTGCCTTAGTCGATAAGGATGTTCGTCTTCGGGTGATCATGCACAAGATTATCGAATGAATGGACTGGGAAAGATTATCTGCCTCGGTTCGCCTGCATAACCTGGAAATGGGCCCCGGGAGTAAGCCCCGGCAAAAGTCTGCCTTGTCCGCCTTCCTCGGCAATAAGCACACGCGGGGCGTGTTTCTCGAAATTGACAAGTGTACGGGGCTCCTGGCGTCTGCTGTCTACTGTGTAATTGAACAGCCTTCCCAGACGTGGCGATCTTTGGCGATGACTTTTGGTCGCCCGAGCTGCTGCCACATGTTTTTTCGACCACGCCCTTCTACCAATTATATGCATATTACGCCATATTAATATGGATTTTAGCCCCATCAACATGCGCGAGGCGTCCATCCACTTTATCGAGGGGCCAAGGACAATGCATGCCATCCGCTTGAATTATCCGTTTACTCTGCAGTTCAATAACCATTCTGGGATTGCCGTCAAATCGCAAGGTGCAGTGGAACGGTTCCTCGCGCCGGTTCCTTACGCTATTGGCACACTTGCTCCTATCTCGACTACGCGTATTGTGAACCAGCTGCTATTTGTCTAATCACATTTTGTATGTAGCTGTAGCTTCAAAAAATCTAGTGCCGGGGATCGTGATCAACGCGCACCAAACGCAATGTTATTAAATTGTCCCATGATTTCCCGTCTGCTGCCTAGGCAAATCATAGCCCAGCGCGGAGGTCCTGTGCTTACGCGACGCAGTCAATGCTGGGTATCCCTGTCATTACCGGCTCGTACCTTCACTTGGCTACAAGGGTGGGGGCTCCCGGCGTAACTCATAAGGCCAATCATCTACATTCCCATGTACGTGGTTTTCAATTAGCCATGATCTATCTGAAGAGATGTTTTGCTTTGATAGTTTGAAGGTACGATGAAGTCATAGTGGCGATACATTGCTGTCCATATACATACTAGGTGCTTGCAAATGGGGGCGGCTGTCGCCGGTTCATTCATTTGACGTTTGAACTGGCCTTGTTCTTCGCAAAGAGCGGAACATATCCTTCAGGCCATTTACCGGTTAGACCCCATTGGCCTGTAGCCTTACTACGGAAGGAAAATTCATGAGCGTATTCACTCACTGCTCTGTTATATTCCTCCATATCTTTCTCTCCTTTGAGCACATCCCTCAGGGTTAAAGCCTGAAAAGCTGCAAGATCGCAGCTTAATCCACTGTTCGGGCGGAAATGCGTATATGCTTCACCAACGAGCATGACTTTACCGTCGCAGAAGGTTGTGCTGCTGCCCTCGAAGCTGCTGATAGCCGTAACAAACGGTTCTTCAGTCTTTCGAAAGACTTCATCCCAAGCAGATGGTAGCTTGTGCTCTAAGAGTTGTTGGTTCCAAACTTCATCGCGAGTGAGGCCTCGAGGTACTGTTTTGTTATGACGATGGCCCGTCACGTCCGTCATCATCTCGGAAAATTTCTCAGAGTCCGCATCCGAAATGCAATACCAGGTCCAGTCAAACAAGCGCTTTCCTGGGACTGTGCTACCAGATGCTCCAGGAGTCAAGATTCTATACACATGCAAATGTGAGCACCTGTATGAACACCGGAGTGGGAGCAGCTTACCCAAGAACGTAATGACCTGGGAGCAAAGTGAAAATCATTTTTCCTTCCAAGATACCCTTCAATGCATCAGGAGTCTGCGTCTCCGGGACACTGCCTCGCCAAGCGACATATCCGGCGTAGTTTGATTTGAGGTCTGGTTGAAGTTGATGACGAACAGAAGAGCGGTAACCATCAGCTCCAATCACGAGCGGTGCTTCGATGACTCTATCCATCGTTTCGTTTTTCCTGGTACAGATAACTTTAACGAGTGCATCTTGGCCGTCGTATTCGAACCGGTTCACTCTAACCCCAGTTTCATATACTGAAGCCGGGCTGAGTTTGCTTAAGCTGAGGAAATTTGTTTTCAGTCGCTCGTAAACCAGACCCCACGTACACATTATCACCGAGAACCCGGGGGGCAACTCAGCTACAATCTCTCCATCCGGGCTAATGATCTGCGAACCAGGGGCACGAATAGCGAAGGATTCATCGATGCCGAGATATTCTCTCGCCAGTTTCTGTGCATTAGGCCCCATACCTAGCCCCGCAGCTTCGGCATGAAGTTCATGGTCTTTTCGAGATTCAAGAACAATGACTTTTCGTCCCAGTGACTTGAGTACTACTGCGTGCATCAAGCCCGCAAGTGACCCACCAACCTTCAAAGACTTCTCGTCATTACAACGCTTATATGTTTGGCTACATGGCACTTACAATGATCGCATCAAAAGTTTCCGGCAACATTTTAGGTGCGTGACACGGACTCTACGGCAACCTTGCTCCGAGGCCTCGCAGTGATGTAAGTCCGAATACTGTCTGAAACTTTGCACTGATATGATAATGTTCGAAAAGCAATGATAGAAAAAACATTGAATGTTTGTATTCGCGCGCAGTATCACCGGAGTATGGCGGGCAAAATTGCGCCGCCGATATTTTCCTTGTCTCCGGTTTAATGCAACTTGGTGGGTTACACAACATGCTTGGCGGTAAGCGATCCGCATTCCAGAGCGAATGCATAGGTAATTCACTTCGGAATACGAAGGTTACACAGTCATGCGGGTATAGAAATAGATAAGATACTAAAACACTAGTTCTCTTAACTAAAAAACGTATATAATAATAATACTATACTATTATATCTCTATAATAAATTCTTTTATAATTATTTTATTTAATAATTTTAAATATTTTATAAAGTATAAATAAAAGATATTATTAAATTTTATAATATACTTAAAATAATTTACTATAGAATATATTTCTTTAAATACTATAATATATACCTTTAAAATAAAAGATAGATATATATAAGATTATTTAAAGTTTAAACTTATAAAATAGATTATTTTTTCTATAACTATAAATAAAATAATTAAAAACCTTTTTAAAGCTTATATATAAAGAATCTAGATTATAACATTATTAATTATTAACTATAAAAGACTTTTAAAATAATAAATTAAAATAAATAAATAAAATTTATATAAAATAAATAGATTAGATATACTAAAAGATATATATTTAAATATTAAAATTTTAAATAATAATAATATATATAATATTTTAATAAAGTATAAATATTAATAAAAAAATTTAAAAATTTAAAGATTACTATTAAATAAATTATTAGAATTAGAGTTAAAATAGTATAATAAGAAAAATATAATTTTAATACTCTATAATAATCTATATAAACTTAAAATCCTTTATTTATTTAAACTATCTTATTCAAGACTATTATATTTTAAATAAAGAACTATAAAATATAGATTTATATAAACTATTATAAAGTATTAAAATTATATTTTATAGTTATACTATTAGTAGTACTATAGTAAAACTATAGTTATTAAAATAGTTATTAAGAATATATTTAATAGTTATAGTACTAGATAGTAGTATAGTACTAATATACTATAAGCTATCTAAATATTATTAATTATTTAATAATAGTTAAGATAGTAAATAATTTAACTATAGTATTAAGACTTTTTAGCTCTAATAAAAGAGATAAAATAACTCTAGGCTCTAGTCCTACTAGCTTTTATTTTAAAATTTTTAAAATTTTTTCTTTATATAATCTTTGAGTTATTATATAGTAGAGGAAATACTACTATCTTTAAAATCTTTTTAGTATATATTTAAAATAAAAGTCTTATATATAAATTTATTTAATTAATATTAATTTACTTAAATATATATTTATATAATTAAGATACTTAAAGAGTTAATATATAATTAATAAAAAAAATAGTAATTATATATTATTTTTTATCTAGAAAGATAAAAATACTTAAGAATCAATATAATATTATTTAAAGATAATATAGTTTAAAAATAGTATAATATAATAAAAAGTCTTTAAAGCTATATTAATTATTTATATAATTTAAATTTATTATTTATAAAGAATAAATATTAATTTTTTTAAATAATTTTTAAACTTTTTTAATATAAAGATATTTATAATATTAAAAAGCTTATATTAGAAAGCTATATTTCTATATTATAATATTAAAATTATTTAAAAATTTATTAATGTTTAAAATAGTATAAAAATTATATAAATCTAAATTATATTTATTTTTAATATAAATTATTTAATATAAAATTTATAGTATAGTATAAATAAATAATATTTTAGTATTTTTTAAATTAAAATTACTTCTATATATTAAATCTTTATAATAAATATCTTAATTTTATATTAAAAAGACTAATAATTTATATAGATATAAATAGTTAAATAGTTAAATATTAATCTTATAGTATATATATAGTTTTATACTTTTACTTTATAAATAATCTTTTAAAATAATTAAAAATAAAATTTATTTAATATTAAAGACTTTAAATTACTATAATTTTAAATATTAATATATCTATATTACTAACGGTTTATATAGATAGTAGATAAAATAGCTATTTTTTAGTGTCTTATCTATTTCCGTACCCGCGTGATAGTATATTGTTCAGGGCTGCCCTCTCCGTAAGCACGTTTGCTGCATATGCATCGGTAGCACGCTCAAGCAACGGACATCCCTCTTCTTACGTGGCCGGTGCACGCAGCCTCATGGTTGGGTTCATCCGAAAACATGTATGCGAATGGAAGATCTACATCCTTCCAAAAGGCGATGTTAGATAAGACGCTTACGCGCGGCCGCTAATTAGGAGACGGTCTGGTCACTGCTTTTTTTACGCATTTGCGAGGCTGGTTGCTCACATCCACAAAACGCTTCGTCTACTTCTGGCCAGCGGCTTTGTTTGTGTTCCACCTCGCGTTACTAGCCATGTATGGCTTCAAAGACTTCACCTCTGAGAGCTACTATGAATTTCGCGTGCTTATCATTCGTACGGCTATTACAGTAGCGGCGGTGGGTTTGCGATTTCTCTGCAAGTTTTCGAAGACAGAACACCCACTTGGATGGGATGATCTTTGGATATCAGCCGCTCTGGCTTTGAATATTGTAGGAGAAAGTCTTGCTCTCTGGGGTAGGTTTTTCCTTTAATCCTTTGTTAAGTGTTCTTTGTCACTGACAAAGTTCAGGTTTGTTCAGGAGTCATGGAGGCATGGATACAGTTCAACTCATAACCATTGGTGACATTGAGGGTATCCAGATTTATCTTCTAGTGCGTCTCGCCACCCCAGTCGCGATAGAATGGTGACTCACGAATCCAGTCTGCGTGGGTTGGTACGATATTATGGTTCCTTAGCGTCAGCTGCATTTGTTTCAGTCTCATCTGCTTCTATCTGCGCATATTTCGCTACGAACAACGGTTTCAGCTCAAGGCAAGAGTCCTGCTCGGCTTCTCTGCAGTCTGGGGTTTATACAACGTCCTTGGGACTGTTTTGAGTTGCCTACCGCCATCAAATTACTGGAAGATGAAGGATTTGGACAAGTGTACAAACTTTAACGTCTACATATTGGTTGGTGCGATACTAGAGGTTCTCATAACCGCTGGCATTTTGGTACTTCCCATCAAACCAGTATTGAGATTGTCTCTATCTCTGCAAACCCGAATTTCGATATTAGCCATCTTCATGCTTGGAACTTTGTAAGTCCTCCTACCTCACGATACCCAGCAACCGACACCTAAAAAGTCTATGCAGTGTCCTCATCACTGGAATTTTACGAGCGGCATTGGTCTACCAGCCTGGTTCACGCTTACGTAAGTCGCATTTCCAGAGCACCTGTCGCGCCGCATCTTGCTGACTGTTCATAGCGAACTATTACAGGTTGAGATTTTGGTCGGGGATTCATATCACTGCGGCTTTCGTATCCGCTTGTTTACCAATGTATCGTCCGGCGTGGGTCAAAGTGACAACAGTATCGCATGCGGTGGTCAGCTATTCCCAGAGCCTCATCACTCGACGTCTACGCAGCAGTCGAAGCCGGTCGACTTTGAATTCGGATAGGCAAATCGAGAGAGTGAGCTCCGAACAACCTAAGGATGATACTGTACCTCTGGCGAGAAAGGATGACGGTTCAGGAATGGTTGAGGAATACGAGATGTGGCGAGGAGTGAGCAGCAAGTAAACAAAGGTTGCGCATGGTATCGATTCTGCCCGTGCGGAAAGCACTACGACTATCGTTTGTTTACATATATGGATAAACATAGACTGCTGCGATATTACACTTAGAATATTTGCCTTTACCCTTCATATTTCAAGCCTGAAGCCCTCTGGAGCCCTATCCATAGACGCGGGTAGGCGTCAGCGTTGAACTTTGGTGAGCTGTCTTGTTGAGTCGTCTTTAAGTCGAAGTTGTTGAGCTAGACGTCTGTTCTGCTCTTCACATCTGATTCATTCCCATTATTACCCCAACCAGTGAAGCAGGACTAAGACATAATCTATATATTAAGGTATAAATACTTTGGTTAACCTTCGTAGGGTAAATGCTACATAGACCCCGATTTTCCCCTAACAGGCCTTCAGATACGAGTCTTGGGTAATATCCCGGGTACTAACGTGTTTCATCAGTAACCTGCGCACATCAGTAACCTGCGCACATCAGTAACCTGCGCACCCCAAAACACACCAAAAATCCGAAAATCAGCCCCCTACGATCTCAACAACACCTAGATAATAAACTCTAAGAACTTATATATAGCCTCTAATCTATATATTAAGACTCTCCTTAGAAGCTAATAGTAACACGTATAGTTGTTATTAAGATATTAGATTTTCTTAGGTTTTTGGCCCCTAAAATACTAGATCTCTAGAACTACTTGATAAAATTTCTCTAGAACCTGATAAGAGCTATAGAATAGATATAGAAGCCTAT
>Ga0247757_10000897_pt1 | contig 22246 bp, 16 predicted proteins | sample UWRJL126311R4_FD_180929 | JGI IMG/M metagenome (GOLD analysis project Ga0247757, IMG submission 180929) | Plant litter microbial communities from Arlington Agricultural Research Station in Wisconsin, United States - UWRJ-L126-311R-4 | ecosystem: Environmental > Terrestrial > Plant litter >...
TTAACATTTTTTTTTCTTTAAAACTTATGATGTGATTGTCTGTTGGAGAGAGGACAGCTTCTTAGCTGCCAGTGGAAGCGGACCCAGCCGCCGCTTTTCCCTTGCCCTTCTTCTTCTTTCGTCAAGGCACAGCCGCGAATACTATAGAGGGCTATACATCGGTGACTTCAGCATCACACCCGTGCCGCCGGCCGCCTCCAAAACCGAGATGACGCGGGCTAAAGAGTCTGTCAGCTACCTGAAAGGATCGTAGCAGCCTCGCCCAGACTGCAAGCGCTATATGCAACCATGCTGGAGGCAGTGGTTTGCCAATAAAAAAGGCACATACGCTGCAATTGGGATGAATTGTTCAAGATTTGTTTTCTATCACACTGATCTTGGACCCTCTATATAGTATTGTTGTGGAAGATATACCAGGACTGGGGACAGTTATAATTATAGACTTCGAGATTGATCGAATTTGGCGAGGTATGATATGCACTTGTAGCAGCAACGATTTCCATCGCGAGCGACCAAACCACTCCCATCATCGAGAATCAGAAAATATTTGGCGTACTAAATGAACTGGGCTTGCCTAAAATAACTAAAGAACTCGTAGCATGATAGAAATCACAGGCTCAAATGCCGTAGCCTGCGCGCGCTGCAGGCCTCCGAGCAGCCTCAACCCCAATAGGGATTGAGCAGCAGCAGCAGGGCGATTGAAAAGCCATTAAATCAGTATCAGCAGCAGCGCAAGCAGTGATATAGAGAAGCTGTTAGACTAGTAGCAGTAACAGTATTACAATCAGTATCAGAAGTAACAGCGTGATTAAGAAGCCGTTAGATCAGTGTCAGTAGCAGCATTATAATCAGTAATGGAAGTAGTAGTACAATTGATATGGCCCCGCATTCATCCAAATAAGCCATCATCTGAAACCCTGTTCTCTCGCCCACTGATCATCAGATATCTCCTCATGCACCTCTTCTAAGTACTTATCAAACCTCGACGCCACTTTCATTACATGATTGAGATGCGAGTAGCACATTTTCTTCTTCTTATACAAAGCCAATTGTCTTGCCGTCGTAATCGCGTTCCTGATCTGCCTTCCATTCATCGGTTTCTCAGCAAGTTCTTCGAGATGCGCGTCAATATCCTCAACCTGAACCTCGTCTCCCGCAATATCTTCTAGGTGCTGCAAGGAATTCTTCCAAATCTGTCGACGTTGTGGTTTTGACAGTGGCTCGTAGTGGAGAGCAAGTTGGATTCTGGATTTGAACGCTTCGTCAAATATGCCGACGCGGTTGGAGGTTAGGATGAGGATTCCCTCGTAGTATTCTAGAACACGGAGGAAAACTCAAGGGACATTATTATTATGCAACTGTTGATAAGTTGTGCAGAGCAATCACCTGATACAAGAGCATTGCGTTGAAGATCGGCTAAGCTCCGCTGCTCCAGGAAGATATCAGCTTCGTCGAGCAGCACAACGCAACCCCATATTTTGCCTAGATACAAAACTGTTTCCAAATACTTCTCCACAGTATCCGGAGTCGTACCAATGTCACCGCAGGTAACACGGTACAGAGGCTTTTTCGCGATTTTGGCTACACTTTCCGCTGTCAGAGTCTTGCCCGTTCCAGGACCACCGTGCAGAAGGACGATCAGCCCAGATCCCTTCTTTGTAATCAAATCGGTGCCTTTCTCCGCAGCTATCTGATTAGTAACCAAGGCATGGATAAGCTCTTTGGTGTCACCATCGATGACAAGACTATCAAATGCAGACGTGTTCCACTCTATCTGCTTCATGTCGCGCACGTTCAATTTTCCTGGAAACTAAGTCAGCAAATCTCAGTCATCTGTTCGATATGGAGTATGTCTCACTCCATTTCTTTTCAGACATGTCAAATCCAGTGGCGATGTTAGGTAGTAGCAATAGGAATTCTTGAGATGGCGGTTTATCACATGCCATAGCTTCCGGACCAAGCTCATCGATAAGTACATTGGAATTAGCACCAGGATGCATAGCTCGGTACGTTAAGCTGTCGATCATGAAGCGCTATAAGGGTCAGATCCAGCACAGACAGATAGCGTAGAAGCAAATGAGGATAATATGACCTACAGAACCTTGCATCGAGAAGATAGAATCGGAAGCACTACATGAGACAAAGTTTCTTATTCGGCAGGACCACAGCTTTTCTCCTCGAATGCGCAATTGATCCTCAACCTCCTTCTCCGCATACTTCAGTGGGTATATTGAAAGCCACTGGATCGGGATGATACCTAACGGCGGTTCTCCCGGTGAATCGTCGATGTTGACTGTACGAGTAGTTTTACATTTTTGAAAGTTTGCATCAAATGCGTAATTGCATACATCGAGCTCGAAACCGATCTGGTTAGAACTTGCGTGGGTAATCCTTGGGAGACTGTTCATCTTGTACGCCATATAATCTTCTTGTTCCCGTGTAACCACAATATCGTCAGCTGCGAAGAGATATATGAGGCTGTTTACTGGAGTCATGTTCTGCGCAAATAGTTTGTCTAGCGTTGAAAAGGTGCTTCCAAATCTGTCGCTAATATATTGAAGCCAGACCATGACTGCTTCTTGCTCTCCTTTGGGAAGTGCCCTCACGGCTTCATGGAAATATTGCCGATGGTGAAAGTAGAAGAGATATGGAGCTTGTATTTCACTTGACGTTGAAATCTCCGGAAATCCTTTCTGGTCTTTGTATGGCTTTGTCAGTTCTTTCAGACCGTGGAGTAGCTCTTCTGAGGCGATTTGAGATGACTCCTGTATTGGCGCGTTCAATAACTTTTCAATTTCTAAAGGGCTTCCTCTATGTTGCTGGGTGAGGTAAGAAAGATGCAAAGCATCGTATACGGAACAGTCATAAGTCCGGATATCGACCAAGGTAATTTCTTTATGTAGATCCATATAGTATTTGAGGCTGTGTGCCTGCTGCTTACCATTGATATGACCAGCTTCTTATTTTGGTTCGTCGAAGAACAACCTATCGAGACCCTCGCAGTGTACATGGTGGATTGTCAGATATCTCAGAGAATCCTTGAGCTTGAACGCAGCTTTTAAAGCGGAATTTTCGAGTTTCAATTTCCGTAAGTCATTCGCTATTGAAGCATCACCAAATGTTGGTTCACGGGTAGGTTTCTCGGGCTGAGCTGGTCCTGCAAGAGAAATGGACTGTCAGTGAGTTCTGACTAATATATCAGATGAAAAGACCAAAGAGATACGAACCTCTAATACTAGTTGTGGAACGACCTGTGAAATGCCGTTTAGAGGTTGGCTCGGCCTTTCCTGGCTGCCTTTTTAAAGATGGATGGATAGGAAAATCTAACTTGAGACCACCTGGCTGCATTTCGCTCAATGTTTACTGCAAGTCCGAGCCTAACGAGACTCCTTTGCCGAGTAGAGAGTGATCTAGAAGAAGAGAATTGTTCTCCTAAAACGCATTGGGATTTTCCGTGATTGCTCCGTCACCAAAGAGGAGACGCGACTGGGGTTTCAATTCCATATCAACTGAATGAACTGTTTCTTTGACCTGTGAATCTTCTGAATTATCGGCAATTTTTGTCAGATGCTGAGGCCTGGGTGGAATAGTAGGTTTCAAAGAGTATAACGGTAGGGTGGTATTGGTAATCGTTGTTGTGGGAAGCTTTTCATCTTTTATCGATGCTGCTTTATGATCTAACCAAGTTCTCATATCTTTATTAGATATCGTATCTGATTTAACGAAACTTACTTGAGATGTTCTTGCTTTCCCTTTCGAGACACACGATAGAGAGGCGTGTGAGGTGAAGTTCCAGGGGTTGCTTAGTTTCAAACTTTGCCCAACAGGCTGCTTGACTGGATCTTTTACTCTTGTGATCTCATTTGTCTCCACTAGCAGATCCGGTTCCAGGTCGGCTTCTGGCGCGTCTAATAAGAAATTGGCGGCAAGTTCTTCATTTTTGTCGCATGCGAAGTAGGCTTGAATTACCAGATCGCGCTCAAAACCCAGACGACAGAGCTAAAATTGTTACAAATATACGATCACAACGGAAACACGGATCTCGACATGCCCTGTCGATAGCGTCACGTTCTTCTTCTGTGACCGAGATAGGTTGCTCTGGCGCGGAAGGAGGTGAATCCGTTTCCTCCCCATCCTCCCCAAGCAATTGGAGGAATTGATCTGGATCGGAAGAGATCAGCTGGGCAATCTGAGGATTACTTGCACCCAATTGTCGAAGAATAGGCTCGAGCATCTGCGGCTGCTGTTGGACAACCTGACGAAGTTGCAAAAACTGAGGATTGTGCCGTAGAAAATTGAGACCATCCGATAAATCGATATTTTTGGACGACAGCAACGGTGCATGGTTGGCTGATTTAGAGTTCAGCTTGATACCGAACTGTTGAAGCATTTGTTGTACACCGTCGACATCTCTAGCAGTCATATCGCGAGAAATTGTATAATACCAGTCTTCCTCTAAGATGGTCTGCGCTTACTTTGACGATAGCTAGCATATAAGGTTCAGAGACTTGCCAGCATCCCCAGGCCCGCTCGTGATTCTAGCTAGCACCTTCTCTGATTTGACATTCCATCTAATCGTGGCTGCTCTGAGACAAGTTGAGAAATTTCGCTACCCATTGAAATGCGACAAAGTGAAAAGATTCGCAAATGGACAAGCTGAGGAAGGCTGAGCACGAAGCCCCCCAAGATGGAGAGCCGCAGATTTCCCTTTCCGACCCCGTATTTCTTCGACCCTGATTTGTTGTCGACGACGTGAGGAAGCGCCCAGAGTCGCAGGGGTGGGTGATGAGAGTCTAATCATATTCGATGGTGGCTCTGATGCGGGGGCCCTCGATGCGGGGGCCTCGCTTATAGAAAATAGATTCTAAGATCCCACTGAAGCTTACATAAAATGAATGTCCGAAACGAATGCACAGAGTTTCAACTTTAAATTCGCTTGGTGTCAGAAACTGGCGGGCATCTCCTTATTGTGAACGCCTTTAGATATGTTTGCGTTTTTTGTTAGAGTTTAGATACCGCTACTAAATAGCCGTTACTGCAAGTTCAGACACGATGTGGATATCTCAATACCGCATTAAGTGGCAGTTGGAAGCGGATTATTGCTGAGGCTTCCACCTGCTAGTTTTCACAGTTTTTCTTACCGCTGGCATTGCCATAACCGTACTTGAGCTCGCCCCGTTCACCGGCTCGATAGGGACAGCAATTTTTATTTGACAGAAGTATGTCCAACGCTATCAAAAGCGTTACCATTAACGATGAGAAAAGACAGCTACGATGCTATCGTGACGGAATATGTGCAGTGGTACTTCGAACCGTTGCATGATGTAACGACAGTAATATGCAAAGTATATATTTCCGGTTGCCTAAATAGGTTTAATTAACTTTGCTAATGAATCCCTATCAGAAATTGCTTTGTTGGTCGCAAAGATGGCGCATATTGAAGTGTAGGATATGTGTTACACAAGTACAGTCATAGCTAGCAAAGAGCTAACGTGATATGCCGGGTGCCACATGCTTTTTATTTGTCTATACAACCGCATTACGTTTGTGCGTCGACTCATTTCTCTGCACGGACATTCATGAAAACAGTGACTGCACTATGTCTTGAGCACAGTCGCCAATCTCCTACCATAAAACCCACTCCCTTCCTCGATCTACCCTGCAATCCAAACCCAACAACTGCATCTCCCAAACAGAAATCTACGATATCAAGCCATCGGATCTACAAAATGATGTTTATTGTACCCTTCCTCGTGGTTCTCACCAGTCTTGCGGCGGCCGTTGCTGTCCCCCAAGGCGGTTGCTCTAAACCTGGGAACACCGAATGCTACCACTGCAACAACGTCGCGAACTCTATTGCGCTTTGCAATTGCCAAGCCAACACCCCAGAAGAGCTTCATGAGTGCCGTAAACCACTCGTAAGTTACCCTACTTCCTGCAGCGTATTCAATCTAACCGTATATAGCACGAGTGCGAACAGAGAGAGTGTGGATATCCTTAAGCCCTTTAAGCAGCATGTCCTTAATACCAATGAATATATTTCATATTAAGATGAATGTGAGATCATCGATGCACGAAATTGGGTTGTTTCTTTTATATGCATAGTGGTAGATAGAACTGTTCATTGAGACGATTGAAGCACAGCAGCGAGGGAATTGTAGTGTCATGGGCTGATTGGAGACGCCACTCAGGGAGTTCCGATTAGCCCATGGTACTGATTGGGCTGTCTATGAAGCTAAGATGTGAATTTAACCTTTGTAGAATGAAAACTAATCCCCTATATTTGGGTAGAAGTTAAAGTCATATATATGACGGGCCCCGATACTGAGCGCCTCCTGTCTCCTTTATCTTGGAGGACGCTGTACTGGGTTCTATGTATTATTTTGTAGACTAGTTTCTCAAATTCTTTGAAGAAATACACTAACAGTGTCCGATTAGATCCTGCAATCGAGTGGAAGAACGTAAAACATACGATCATACTCTGAAAATATTCTGAAATCAACATAGAGAGTGGTATTATGAACTGTCAACACGTGTGAGTTCAATAAGCGGTTGATCAAATCTTGAGCGATGAGCTAGGCTACTTTGAGATTAGCTTGACTTCTTTATAGCGTATACCACAGCATGCAAGTATCTCCAGAACCCCCGCTATCAGGGCTTTCCCATTCTTCCCATTCATCACTCGATATTCCTACGCTTTAAATTGAAAAATTCCGCTGCTAACAGCGACCCACAGAAGCCTTTTGAGTCATCGAGAATGAGAACTTAACTATGTCCACCTCACCTCATCCTCCTAGGATTCTCATGCTTCATGGTATCTTCTTTCGTCTTTGTATTTCCACGTATACTGAAACTTTCTCAGGGAGCACTCAATCCGGCTCGCTCTTCAACATCAAAACCACTCACTTAGAGAAGGCTCTGAAAAAAGCTATTCCTGGCGTGCGACTCCTGTACCCAACAGCGCCTTTCGAAGAACCCGCATCAAGCAATAAATGGACCTGGTGGCACGCTGAATCGCTAGGTAGCGAATACTCTGGTCTTCCCAAGACTTTTAATAACATTGTTTCGGTGCTGGACCATGAGGGGCCCGTCGACGGAATCATAGGATTCAGCCAAGGTGCTGCAGCTGGAGCAATGGTAGCTGCGCTGTTGGATCATGGGAGAAATGATGCAACAAGTAAGATTCTAGATTCAGATATCATTTCCGAACTGAAACATCCACCGTTGAAATTTCTGGTGTGTTACTCTGGTTTCAAGGCATCTTGGCCAATGTACAGACCGTTTTACGAGCCGTGCATTGGTACGCCGTCATTACACGTCATCGGAAGTCTGGACACCGTGGTTGAAGAAGGTATGAGCAGAGACCTGGCAGATTGTTTTCAACATGGAAATGTTTATCTTCATCCAGGCGGCCATATCGTTCCAATAAGCAAAAGAGAAGTAGATGCAGTTGTCCACTTTGTGGCGGGAGCATGTTCAGGAGCGTTGGAATCACGGGAGGCAATAGAAGATGATGAGGATGTGTTGAACATGGACTTACCGTTCTAGTTAAAATAAACGTGCAAGTATATGCAACTGGAAAGAAAGTATGCGAGAGGGTAGAAGCGTGAGCAGGATATTTCTAAGGACCATTATTCTGGCTGTAGACTATCGGCACTGATTCTAGGAGAAAGATGACTTGGCATAATAGAAAATACTGCCAGCTTATCTCAAGAATTGTACTATATGTCTTCAAGTTCAAATCTGATGGGTTAGCTGAGGCACACTTTCAGCTCACTCAGTCACTCACGCTAATTCATATTTGACTTTGATTTCGATCTTCAAGTCATAACAGTACAGGATAATCAACGTGTAGTTGTACCAAACTGTTTACTAAAGCAATATGCAGTTCCTCACGTAGTAGTAATTATCAGCGTTTCGACTATATAAAATACACGTAGAACTTCCTAGGGGTAATGGAGACGCGCCGACGTAGGTGTAATAGCCTTCATCTTCAGCTTCTAGATTGTCATAATCGTTCTAATAACGCTGTGTCTCAAGCTCTGCTGACTCTACAGGGGCTGCGAAATCCGAATAGGGATTTTGTTTCTTCCGGAAGGCTCATAGAGGCTTCTACGAGCCCAGTACCGGCAGACTGTATCTGGTTCCCCAGTTTTAACCTGAGATCGAGCAGTCTCTTTCGTGGTACGGCCAAGCGCCAAAAGCTCCTTTATCTGCCGTTATGTGGGGTTGTGGCTTCATATACAGCCACCGGGGTCTTTCATGTATGGGAAAGAACCATGCTTGGACTCGTTTGTCCAGTGACAAATGCCAAGGCATTCATATTTGTTGACCCCCTGGCGACGGAGAGTCATCTTGCTTGCACCCTCAAGCTTCCAGGGGTCGGCATGCTTCCCTTGGACAGGTCGAACAGCCCAGGATGTTTTGTTCGGGGCCCGCTTTTCGATAGTTGATGACCACCTTTCCCGATTTAATTTATACGGTGGCCGCGACTCAGAGGTGAGCTTTCTTTTTGAGGGTGTTTGGAATATTGGTTCAGTTTCGTACATGGGCATGGGGCAGCTTACCATCATCTATCTGCCTCTGTGGTTATGGGTGCGGCTTGTGTACCGGCTTCCAGGGGTATCGGCGAGCGGAATTGTCGCTAGTGTTCGAACGATGTGCCATTTTTACAATGGGTAAGAAAATTCGGCGTGCATGGGTACCCGAAACAATTATTGCAATTTGGAAGAAGATCTAAGTTTTGGTGTTTAGAACGTTGCGCTTGCGCTGTGTGTACATACTTGAGGGTTGCCCAGCATCTGGCGCCAAATGGAACATATTAAAAAATGACAAGAAAATTCTCCTCTAAGAATATGTGCCACCAATGGAGTGCCCGCCGTGATGATAGGCTTCTTTTGACCTACTGACTTGGAATATTAAGATAGTTGCGTGAATACTAAGGGTGAGGTTTAGTACTAGAGGTATTAAAAGCACTGGTAAGCAACAAGCACAGTTCATAAGAAAAGATGGAGGAAGGAGAATGATGACACCAAATGAAGGAAGGGTAGCGAAAATGAGAGATGGAAATACAAGTACAAGAACAGTGGCCACGACTCATCTCACTTTGGGGTGCGCAGGAATGTCAGTACCTATCGTACCTTATGGCTCCCGCCACTCACCCTGACATCACAAGGATTTATGTCCGTTGATTCTTGTGTATGAACATGCCACGATGCTCGCTCCTTATATCAATGGTGCCGTCAGAGTGTCCAGTGACAGAAATGGGGTGCTTCGGCTCACGAAAGACGAAAATTGTATTACACGCAGCCAGGGCGACTGTCGAGTTGGTGAGACGACCCTCGGAGATAAAAGCAGTTCTGATTTGAGTTTCGGTCAGGCCAATGAGCAAGGCGGCATACGTAGGATGATGACGCTGCTGGAAGCGACAGGGAAGCGTTCTCTAGAAAGAGGGTTCCGACTTCGTGAGGTCGTGGAGAGCAGGAGCGGTGGCAGAAGTGAGGAGTGTGTTTTGTAAAGGAAGGACGAATCGGAAATGAGCCGGACCTTCTAAGCAGTTAGTAACTTTACCCTACATTGGACTCATCCGACGGATTCGTGGGGTACCGGGGGTACTGGCTGGTACTATAAACCGATCTGGCAATCTGGTAGGCGCCTGAATCTTAAGGGTAACGATGTGGTAAAAAGAAGGGGTGGACCTGAAGAAAAAGCGTGTGAGACAGGCGGTCAAGTAGATTGCCGAGAGCTCACCTACGCACACAGTTTACCTGGCAGTACAGCCAAACTCGCCATTTCTATCTTCAATGCCATGCTAAAACTTTATAGATCAGAGTGTATTGCTGCGCCAACTAGTTGTGGGAGCTGTTATGGTTTTAATGTTTGTTGACGTCCAACGCAGCGAGAAGGCCGTTAACAGGAGTGACGCATTGGTGTGGTAAAGTGGGTATAGTGGCTTTTGTGTCAAGCTGGCGACTTTCGGGGCGCTTGTTGCATGTACTATAATTTGGTTAAGCCAGAGGAACGGCGAGGGTACTGACTGAAGAGATGCGTGCGTAAGGATGCCCTTTTCCAGAGCGCGGGCGCGCCCCCCTGAAGTGATGACGAGGTCATTGGAGAGGGTGAGTCCCTTTCGTGGAGGGCGAGGGCGGTCACAAAAAGAAGAAAGCGGGACGCCAGGATGGCCGGGGCCGGTCGCTCCGAAGTTGGAGCGCTCCTACCTAACTAAGCGCAACGCATACCATCACCTTTACGCAATTTTATCAACTGCCCCAAGACGGAGCCTTAGGCCATCTTTTAACTGTGTCGAGCACACACTGTAAGATGCTCACGCTTTCCATTTGCTGCATACCGGCCAACAGGGTTTGGGAACACCTACTGCTACCCGCCATCTCTTGCTGAAATTCTGGCTGGATAGACCGCGCTCCGGAATTTTTGCACCTGAGAATCATTGATTTTTCCCATGAACCCGTTACAATGAGGTCCGCCCTGAGCTATGATGCGGCACGCCGGTGGTACGCAACAGACCGAGTTTGTAACCACGTTCCCTGGAATTTATCTGCCTAATGAATAAAAAGCTCGTATTGCATTAGCTTCTGCTTTAGTACTTGCGCTAACGCAACTTGACAGTCACATATTTGCATATCTATATACTAGTATCAAGGATAGAGCAATCAGACATGCACCATGATTGAATCTAGCTTCCCTTGGCGAAGGAGCATAACTAATATGGTTTGTGTTCAACTGTCTAATTGGTATGCAGTTGCATCTCTTAGGTTAATTAGATGAATAAGCGTTTTCCACGACAGACGCCACCTTGAATAGCCCACTTATATCTGTTATGGATTTGACAGTCGTGCCTGAGACTAAACTGGCAAGTTAATATGCTGATGAATAGTAAAACAACTTTGGAACCAACCTAACTTTATGTCACAGGTATCATGATTATTCTGGTCATTCCTGGGTTTGTCTCTGCCAGTTTTTCCTTTCCTCTATGTATCAATATAAAGTTCAGCGGGTACACCTGGCTAAGATGAGGTCACATTTGGTGCGGTAGAACTTGTAGAACAACATCGGTTTGGGGAGTCCAGCAATTGGAATTGTAATACCGAAGTTTGTTTTCTGTACCAGCAAGACTTCTAGTTATCAAGTTCACAGGGTAACCTTCTAGAGATTATATAGTATGTTGTCTTTTGTCAAATATATCAGGGAGACTGCATTTACCCATTCAAACCGATCATTTAAGAATTACGATGTGTATTATCTACATGATTCTTTGTAAAGCCGCTTACTATAGTATTTAGACACAGCAAAATCTATCCATTCCTCTCATAATCACTAAAACATCGTCTATTTGCAGGGTTGGTACCTTTCATCACCTCTATATTCATTCAAAAATATTGAAAACAGCCTAGGGAGATAAGACTAACAGTCTATTCATTGTCTATGCTGGCCGGATTATGCTGCGGTTTAATGACTATGATTATTGTGCGATCACTGCGTGGAAATGCAATGAGTCGTACACAAAAGAGCCAATTAAATGTCTTGCTCACTCAAATTATCATTCCTCCAGACGCGTTGCATTCTCATGTATAATAGCACCTACAGCCGCGCGGCCATGATTTTTCTGAACATGTTTTGTCTATCCTCGGTGCCGACCTCTGTCTGCTGTTATGTATCCCGCGGCTCATCACAACTCATACATTTACCTATGTGAATACCCCCAGTGACATGGAGCAAGCTAAAACGATAGCTTCTACCAGCGGGAATATAACGCTGTCAAATGAAACCCAACATCTCTAAGAGCAGCATAAAGTGTACTGGAATCTTTCAAGTAACTACATTAAAGAACCGCTAACTCCCTAATTTTTAAGCTTTTAGAAAACAGATTATCTGTTTGGATTCATCGAGAACTTTGAAGCCCGGCTCTGCTCCCTTAAAGCAAAGAATGGTACTGAGGGGGCCAGTAGAAATATGGTTTGCGGTCATCCAGTTTGAAAGAAGCTTAGGAGTAAAACTATGCAATTGAGCGTTTGGGGACAGGATACCAACATACAATGAGAAGCGGGCTATGAGCTTGGTAGCGCATACTCCAACTGCGAGTGTCAAACGAGAAGCGGTTCTTTCAGTTTCTTCAGTCTGGAAACAGCAGCAGTACGTAGACGGAGAATGCCGGTATGATTAGATCGTGAGACACACATGCTGCTGAATAAGCATGCCATCGCAAGTCGTACTCGAATGACGCAATACTCTATCTAGGCCACACCGAGCTTCTTTGATCGAAAAGGAAACGCTAGAAGATAACATATGCCTAAAATGATAGGCTACGATCCGCTCGCGCTGCTGGGTGGCTGTATTCACACCGACGACGGCTCCACCCAGACGAACTAACCGCATTGGATCATACACACCAGAATGCAATTTTAAACCACTCTCCCTCGCCCACTCTAAACACATCCTCTCTCTCGTTTTCATAACCTCTCAGCAGCTCCGCAAACATGGCTAGCATCGATGATGAATCCAAGGAGGCTCTCAAGGTCGTCACGGACTATGTGGCGCGCTTGCAAAACGCCAACACTGCACTCGCCGACATAGAGCGGAAACGTAGGACGCAGTTGGCTAAGCATAGCGCAGTGGATATCTACAGGAACAAGGCAAACACTTCCAAGAAGCAGCCTCCGCACGCTAAGCAAGGGAGCGGTCTTTCTCAAAAAGACAAGTACGACGAGTAAGTTGGCGTCGGTCTTCAGAATATTTCAGATATTGATATATCTTAGAGCGATAAAGAAGCTCCAGGGTGGCCTCAATACGGCAGGTATCTCGGACGCTTTAAAGAATGCTCGTCAAGAAAATGAGCGTTGCCTCCTTCAAATCAACAGCCTCATGGAGACACTTCATTCGTACCAGAGCCAAAACGCTGAACTCCTTGTGCAAATCTCAGCACTGAAGCTGGCACAGGGCAAGTAGAGGCGCTCACTGATTTGGTAATGAAGTGGGTCAGGAAGACATGCAGAAGCCAGGAAACCAACAAGATCAGGGAGGTCTTCAGAAACTTGAAGATCTGGAGAGTTCAGCCAGAAGTCTAGTTCATAGACAATAATCCTCTCATTATTGACATCTTGTACCTCTATCGGTGTGAACGTGATGTTTCAAGGTTAAAGATATCTTATTGTTTGCTATGCATTCTTGGATGAACTGTATGTTGAGAGAAGTTTGAAGGTTTACAAAACGCATCGCGAAACCCGCCGTTCAAGAATGCGATAAATTTATTGGTAGCTCCGATAGGGGGCACAATCAGGCGACGGTGGTATTAGCAAAAATCGATGTCAATGTAGTTTTGAATAGCAAAATAATGATTCCCGATAAAAGGCACCACCCACGCCTAAGGGACATAGGAGCCATAGGTAGAGAACCGTGGCTCGTTAAAGACAAAAAAGCAGGTTGAAGGCCAATTTCGAGAGTCTGTTGGAGTCTGCCTGCGCGCAGCTATTGAAACAGGCTTCTCAGGCCAGTGCCTACATAATACACCGACAAAAATGCGACGTGATGTTGCCATTTATGGCTGCCGCCAATCTAAGTCTGATTGCATCTTCCTTCCCAACAAACAACCTCTTTTTTTCTTTTCCACCGTGCTGTTCAATTCGTCAGTGACTTGCAAGAGGAGTAGTATTCCACTCTTCAAGGCCGTGCTCTCTACTGCGGAGAGCCTTGCCTTCTGGCACAAAGGCCTGGAGCCACAGTGGGTCACTAGAGAATAAAACAAAACGACAAGAACCGAAGTCAGAAGAGAGCTTTGCTGGCTTCGCAGGCAGGCGGGAACACCGTAACCTAAGGAGCTGTACTCAACGTTCTCATCCAAAGGACCTTTTCAACGTCAAGCACCTTTACGTCAACACGCGATGAAATCCTATAAAGTTGGCTGTTTCTATAAGACGAAATCAAATAAGGCCTATGATATAACCCAATTTTCGGAGGTCTTCACAGCACTCAGCTTATATAGTAACTGTACTGAACCGTAGTTGAGTCCTACCAGCCACGTCGCTCCTATGTTGCCGCCGTCCGACAAGCTCCTCAATCCTGAAATCGATACCGTAGTTCAATATAATACTGGTGATGCGCAAGATAATAAACAAAGTGATGGCCCGTGGAGTGATGGCGCCATTGCCGCCACTAGTGATTGGGCAAACACTGCCAATGGCGACTGGAAAGACGCTGGCACTACTGACGGCGCTTGGCCTGCTATTGCTGCTGATGCTGCTGTTTATTTCAATTTCGTAGAACTTGATTAGGTGCGTAGTCCGAGTTTGTAGATATAATAGCCGAGAACCGTCTCTGTAAGAAGAAACCGGGATGCTTGAATCAGAACTCAGCATTTAGCAGCACGCTTAGCTAGCGTTCAAGTCGTGGACGCCAAACCTACACCAGTGCCACGGAGATCTGGCAAACGTATTGCGAAAAGGGAACCGCTGCTCGTTGATTGTGTTGATGAAACGATGTCCCTCGTTATGTGCATCCACCTTTTTATTTGCCATCGCTGTCGTTGGGTGGAAATAAGGAAATGTGGTGCGCGGCGCCGAAACGAAAACGGCTGCTATTGCGTGAGTGAGTATTGCGAACGCACCTACTTTCGAAGTGAGGGTTGCTGGACTCACTCTGCGTGTGGCCGTAGCTATCGCAGCCTGTTCTGGCTCGTTGATCGGACTTAGCGACTATCATCGCTGGCCGATTGACAGCTGCATTCTTGTGGGACCCAGCGGTTGGGCAAACGTCTGTAGTTCATACATAAGCGAATCTTAATCCAGAATTCAAAGGAGCGGGCAGATCTTGTAAATGCAGCTGGGCCCTAAGTTCGCTAAGTAGGCTAGGTAGGCTAGGTGGGTGACCATTCGGAGCTAAGAAGTCCCGCGGCCGGGGCTATCACCGGGCGCGGCACACAACAACAACAATTTGCCTAGAATGAGTTGAAAAGCTTATAAGACATATAAATAATACTCCAGTTGACAAATTCTCAGCGAACCAATTATCCACAAATTCGTATAAACGCACCCTGGGCTAGGGCCTCTCTTAAAAGCAGCTCCAAGGAGTTGAGGGTTACGAGGGGGCGGTTCGCTTTTTGCTCCTGTCATATTACTGCCCTCTTTATTGCACTTTTTTTTGGGTCCGTTCCATCCTCTTCCATTCTAATCCTCAACTCCCCCTTGGGTGTCTGATAGCATCCACAATTAGTCGGCTCATGATGGGAAGGCATACCTATACTCTATATTTTAGCCATCCCGGAGCTTCCGTACTTATCAGCACCATATAATGTGGTCTTCCGCTAATTCAGTTCATTTCATCTCCAGGGTACTCTACAAATCGCTCTTAAAACGGTTACTTACTCCTACTAACTCGCTCATGCGATAAAAGACACCTGCTTGTTCCCCTATGAGCTTTATGGCTGTGCCGGACGCGGATCTAAATTACATGAAAGCCTGTTAAACTTCCTTTACCGTTATAGCTTCTCCTTTAGAGTATGATAATGATAAATTCTGCCCTGTTTCCATGTTATACACGTCTATCTCATCTACAGATTATATAACCTTCACAAAGTCCACCAATAACAGGACCAGGCTGGCTCTTAGATGGGATAGATTCGACTAGGGATCAGGCAGCCTCTTAGCTCTCTGTAAGAATTGAACGATTCACAGAATTTCTCTTACCCTTATTCGTTTCATTATCGAGAGTAGTAAAGAAGGAACGAGAAAAAGTTTCTCTAAACCAAGAGCTCATGTTTTTTTTTAATACAATTTTTTACGAAAGTAAGGCTGAGACTTAAAAGTTTGACCATGAGTTCTTACATGGCAGTATCCAGTAAGCCCATTAAAATTAGGAGCGCATGTGTGTAAGCAAAAGATACTTAGGAAACTAAGAGTTTACTCATTTTGAATTGGAAATATGCCAGTATTTGTTTCATCCCTCGAACATACCCTCTATCTGACACAAAAAAAGTAAAGAAAAGTAAAAAAAGGTAGACCTGCTGGGAATCGAACCCAGGCTTACTCCCGTTCACCTAGCATGCGCAGTAAGCGCGCGGGCGCATGCTAGGTGGTTAGATGACCCCGCCAAGGGTTGTTAGACGGCCTGGCTAGGGCACGTCGACCTACTAGAGGGAAGCTCTACCACTGAGCTACAGGTCCTTAAGATGTTTTTGATGACTATAGTTCAAATTTTAAATTATATGTATGTACGTCGTGTTTAAATTAACTTAGTGGGATTACATAATACTAAGTGATAGTGTGTCGAGGCGCGCTAGTAAATTGAATGAAGCTCTTCGTGCTATGTCTCGGAAGAACCGGCGCATTATTTCCGAAGATTTTATGAAAAAATGTTTGTACTAATAATTATCGATTCCTCAATGCGGTTTTGTCAACTCTAATGGCGCTTATCCCCAACGACACTGACGACCTTTCTGATGATCTAGCGCCTCTTGAAACTGAATTCAATTCAAATTTTCAAAGGCTTGAGCTGTCCTTCCTTCATATTGAAACTGGTATGTCGGACGCATTGACGCATCTTTAGAAAACCTTCACAAACCTGCAAGCGAGACCATCAAAATCAATTTTACATTCTCTGCAAAGCCTTCGAATACCCATAAAGCAACCTCCGAAGCCGCGCTCTCCCTTTGGTGGATATTCTATGTCCCTTAAGTCAATGGTGGCGATATCTGGCTGGTAGGTGAGCGACTTACTCTTAGAGTTTCTCTTACTTTGCCGTACGAATTGCTTTATATGACCTACAAGCGAAGCCTTTTCGTCGTCACTAAGCTATACACATACTTGGTGCGGGTACTACACTTCTGAAAATATCATAAAATACGAAGAGTATAAGGACATATCGGCGAGACGCGAGACGATTGCAGTATACACCGTACGTAAATCGTGCGTAGAGGCGCAATCGCTCAGCTATACGCTTAGATAAATACACAAGAAGACTGTACAACTCTCTCTGTAATGGAGACCCCATTCTTGCGCGGAGCAACAGGGAGGTAGGGTATGATCTATGGGCTGTAGTCAAGCTTTTAACCCATGGGTACCACTCTACCTATCCACGGTACTTTTTAATTTAGGCATTTAAATCTCATAGAAGAACAAAACGTGAATGTTTCGCTACCCGCATTACTCCTAGGGCTCATAATAATCCTGCAGAGATTGACGACGTCGCCAATTCTCACTAATACCTATGGTATTAAATATCATGTACGCTATACTTGAAAAGTCTTTTGCATGCAAAGGCATTTCATTTCAAACCTGTCAAATCCCCATGGCCATCAAGTTCGATCTACCCCAGAAGATAGAGCCATGAATTTCCGATGCCTCACCCGCTTAGAGGTAATGTATTGCTGACTCGAGCTTGTAAATGCAAAGTGGAATGGGGCATGAACTTTCGATCCCGGGATTTTCCAAAGCGAGTTTTAAGCTCGGGAAATCACTGTATCGCAATTTGTTGATTCTCAGACTTGATTTTCTGCGCTATCACTAGTCTGTCTACAGGGTAGAAAACGCGTGAGGACAAGCAAAGAGCGAGACAGGACATCACGCGGGTTGAGGCCCGTAACAGAAAGCTACGGGCGAATCTTACGACATTAAACGCTGACCTTGAGGCCCATCAGCACCGTAGAGATGCCTTTGGCGCCGAGTTTGCGCAGCTGGCGACGACCTTCAAGCAGTTTCACATCAGCCAGACGCAGGCAGGCGAGAACATGGAAAAGCAAATTGGTGTCTTCGAGGAGACTCTTAACACCCTGTGGGGCAACTTCACAAGACTTGGCGGCGAGCTTGCCAAAGTATAAGGACAAAATATAAGGACAAAATCGCTAGCTCGAGGAAGACTTAGAAAAGGCGCGCTATTCCTCTGAAAGGTCCCGCTTGACTGAGGATGATAACGATGAAGACGACGATTGCCAAAAGCCATTCTTTTCGGAAGTGGATCCCAACTTAATAGACCTAACTTCCTGTACCCCCGCATACAAAGGGTACGTTCGCACTCGCTATCTTTTAGCGCTCTCATGAGGCTCGTCCAGTCGGTCAACCCGATTGGTCTTGTCCGCTCCTTCGTATCGGGCCATCAGCGCTCAAGTGTCGTCCATCAACCAGACGCCTAGTCTCCTCACCCTCTTCTCTCCAGCACGCCTCCGACCGTGTTTTTCACCTGTACTCCACTCTACAATCTCATAGTGCCCTCACCCTCCCCAGATTCCTCAAGCCGTTCGCAATCGCGACAACATCAAGGTCTTCATACCTGGGCAAGCCAGCCTTGTCTCTTTCGGCCACCTTTCTGCGGTTGTCCAAGACGCACTCTGTGCAGAATTGTTTGGAATTTACCTTGACTGACTGAATAGATGGGTCTCCAAGATTTCCAAAGCAACTTCTACGTCATTGGCCACCACCGGACAAAACTACCAAGTTAACTGTATTGGAATAATCACCAGCGCGTTTGCCATAGTTTTACGCACAGCGGCTTCTTCGGTATCAAGCAGCCTTTTATCCACGCTGCATCATCGGCTATGCCGGATATATCGTTGGTGATGTCGACTTCTGGGAATGGGACTCGTGGATGGGTCTGCCGCTATCAAAAGTGCCCGAAAGTATATCCTCTGATTAGTCAGGTTTTTTTACGTTTCGGTTAAGGCTTGTTATATGGCATTGTTGATATTGGCGTTTCAGTAGACAAAATAAAATGGGATTTGGGTTGGTGTCGAAGATGTAGCCTAAGCTTGTAAACTATGATCGTAAACTATTGATACTAGTAGAACTTACCCGCTGTATTACCATTAAATTAAAGTGAGAATGATTACCTTCTAATATGTTGGCTAATCAATACTTTTATCATTATACGGCTAAGGTGTTACCACACTAGATGTTATTACTTCATTAATCGAAGCTGCTGAAAGCTTTCTAAACCCGTCATATATATTAATTTTTTCGAAGTAACACCAATATTGTATATAGAAGCAACATAGTTTTAATAAGGAGAGTATTATCTTCAAGAGTTAATAAATAATAAGAAATGTGAGACAAAAACTCGTTGAACGCACTCTCAGAGGGTTTTTGCAATGCAGAAATTTTCGAGTGGATAACTAGAAAGCGTTCGTCATAAGCAGTCGAGACACAAAGGATAGGAATTGATGATGGCTGCTAATACCTACACTTGTTCATCGAATTCGAGGGATACTGTAGGATCACATATGGGAAATCAGTTTTGACAGCAGCAACCGTGGCACACTACCATGCATTCAACGCAGCTCGAATATAGGAGAAAATGATATTATGCGGTGTTAGATCCTATATTGATGACAAAAACAGCCTGATTTCTCGTTCACGAGGCACCTTTATGAGCACGCCAAGTCACTTGTACCATGATGCCTGCGTCTTCAAGGTGTTTGATCTTCACTTGCCATAAATCATCGTCTTGTTGTCAATGTGCTTCAGTGCCTCCAAGTTTCGCTAGTACCCAGCTCCGTCTGAAGCTTATTTTCTTCTCGGTAGTCTTCCACAGTTCTAGTGCCACTTTCTGAGCTTGTCTGCGAGGTCGTCGATACAATCGGGGTCGACAGCCAGCTTGCCCTTGCCCTTGCCCTTGCCAGCTGCAGCAAGGGCAGAGTCTGTCTTGCTTGTATCGCTGATCTCGTCTTCACCATTGTAATCGGTGGCATCGAGCATCTTTACGTCCGTCTTATCCTTGGGCTCGGTGACGAAATCATCTTTTGGTTTGACGGTAAAGCTATCACCAAGCTCGGTAGCCCCCTCATCCTTCTCCTGTTTAGCTTTCACAAATTCAACATTGAGCTTGTCCATCTCGGAAAGTGCATTGATCTCGGCACTCTGCAAAGTACACCTCGGTGACCTGCCACGAGAATTAGCAGACAGTCCTGGATTAAAATCTATGTGAGCTTACAGTGACATATTCTGGAGGGGAGTACAGTTTGACGCTGAGTTGTTGTTGGTATCAGTAAGTCGGCTGTGGTTCGATAAATGATCAAGTCTGGACGACTCACTATCTGCCCTATTCTCATCGCCTTTATCTTGAGTAGAGGTTTCACGCTCCATCTGCCGAAGGGCGTGGAGACTGACGCGTTCTGATTCAGCGGTGGGTTGTTCGTAGCTATCTGGAGCGCGTGTCGGGCTTCTACGGTCACGGTAGATGCTTCGCAAAAGAGGAGAAGCGCGGGCATTGCTGGCTTTCTTGGATTGACGGTGTACAGACGGCATATTAGTAGTGCACGATGGTGGTGGTGGTGGTAGCGGAAGCTTTGACAATATGTTAGTGGTAGAAGTAAGGTTCAAGGAAAGTGCGGTCTTGATGAGGGCAGTGTGACCCTGCTTGAAGGCGACTAGTGTATCTCCATTTAATGAGAAATGCAGATGAGTCAGCCTCAAGGAAGCCTGGTTGCTCCCCCGAGTGAGTCTAAAATCGTAGAACTAGTCAACGCGATGCATACGGAAATCTTGCCGTTACTGAAGCAGATTGATCATAACCAGTATGTAAGCCACTGAACAAGGGAGAAACTAGCGGCAATAGCACGCACCTTTGCTTTGTTACAATAAATATAACGGAATTTTCATATTGTGTAGAATCGGGTTCTTGATTTCTGACAGCCAGCGTGCACCAGAGGATCTACAAAAAAGGTAAACTCGGATTAGGCCAACAAAGTTTATTCGTCAATGATGAACAAAAAAAAGACTATAGCATTTGCCTGCTCCCACCGGAACTAGATTGGCCCAGGAACATTATTGAAAGAATGGATGTCAAACACGCTCTGTCAGCTCCCTATCTGTTTTCTTTCTCAATAAGTTTGACCATTGAAGTCAGGCGGCTTTTGAAACAATAGAAAAGAGTTATGAAAAACGAATATATCATATTTAGGTCGTATTTTTAGCACAGTAAGCAATGCTTTTGAAGGTGCTCGGTTGAAAAAAATTTAACAGTCATCTAATTCTCAATTCAAGTATGTTAATTATGCCTGTTCCATGTACTTCTCATATCATTTTCCTGTCATTATATAATCCGAAGATAGTTACGGGTGATAAAAATTCACCGAGGGGTATGGGCGGCAGCATTGTCACGCAATTAATATAAGATGAACAGATATACCGAAGCGACATATGCACCTCCTAAAAACATAACTCATGGCCGTTGAAGTGGCAATGATTCATTCCAATGGTTATCAATAACATCGCTTTTCTCTCGTTCTAGCAGCGCGAAGGCCCTCTGAATGTCAGCAATAACTTTGTCAGTGCGTAAACCAACAAACTTTTCACGTTAAAGAGCAATTATGGTTACTAAAAACGCCCGCGTCGCTGTAATAGCTCTGAACCATTGACAAGGGTCATTTTCTTGTTGTTCTTTATTTTTTCTAGGTGGTAACATGTACTTTTTAGTGTGAATATTTTTATTAATTTAAGTATATAACTATTCTAACGCCCCCTTTACCTTCGTAAGGTATCCTATCCTTACCTATAGAGGGATGCGCTATTATCCTAAGTAGGGATTTAGACTGTCAATCTTCGCCCTATAAAAGATATAGCGTATCTATACTATATTCTCTCTTTATATATCTCTTATTCCTAATTCTTTTTTAAAGCTTAATAGTATAAGGGTTATATTAAGATAGTAGAGGTCTATAAGCCTCTATACTAGTCGGTAGACTAGTATTAGCTCTTCCTCGCTAAGTTAGCTAAATAGTTTATTAATCTTTTAGACCTCCTATTATATCTAAAGGATATTAGTAGTAATATTATTATATAGAGACTACCTTTTAGCTAGGTAGAATAGTTATTTTACTCCTATTATTCTTATATACTCTATACTTTTACGCAAAGCTTCTCTAGCGATAGAGGGAATATAGGGTACTATTTTAGTTAGCTTCGTACTTACTATTTATATATACTTACCTAGAGATATAGCTATAATAGAATTAAACAAGTATAGAAGGATATAGAAGAGTTAGATATTATATATTCGATATTACAGTATAGAAGCTAGCTTTTATATAGAGAATAGTGCAGGTAGTAGGCTCAACTCTCTAAGAACTATAGCTCTTAGAGAGGCAGCCACCCACGCCTTAACCTCTTATAAAGGAGCTATGTCCCGCCAGCTTTCGTCCCAAACCCTTCGAGATCTTTTCTTTGTACGATCTTCGAGTTATCGCACGGCAGGGGAAACACTGCTGTCTTTGAGATCTATTTAGTGTACTTGAGATGAAAGTCTCGTT
>Ga0247757_10000898_pt1 | contig 22212 bp, 22 predicted proteins | sample UWRJL126311R4_FD_180929 | JGI IMG/M metagenome (GOLD analysis project Ga0247757, IMG submission 180929) | Plant litter microbial communities from Arlington Agricultural Research Station in Wisconsin, United States - UWRJ-L126-311R-4 | ecosystem: Environmental > Terrestrial > Plant litter >...
GGCCCAATTGGCAATCCGTCAACTCGGGTCTAGCGGTTACACGCCCTAGATTAGCATTCTCCGCATCGGCAATAATATTATTAGAGAATATATAGTCTGGTCTGGACCAAGAAAGCTATCTAGTAGAATTTAAAGCTAGTTTTATTATTACTAAAGTATAAAAGTAAATAGGTTTATATGAAGTAAAATTATTAGGAGGTTAAAGTTTATAGTTCCTATCTATACGATAGTTTACCGAAAGAGGGTTAGTTGATCTATAGTAACTCGGTAATAGGATTCGCCGATCTCCCCAGCATCAGAGCGACTTTGGCTCTATATCAATCTGTATCTGACTTCTATTGAAGAACATGTTTTCCACCCTTATAAAACCTGCGGCAGCGGCAACCTGTCGCAAGGTTAGGACCGGTACGGCTCGACCGCCCTCCCTACTAGCTAGCGGTGGCGAGAGTTGGAGAGTTTTTTTTGAAAACAACGCTACTTCGAATATTGAAAGTAAAAAGGCTACGCAGGCTATATATGCTATTTATTTCCAACCAAGCTTTTGCAAAAACTTCCGTCGTTTAGAAAGATGTGTCTGCCTTTGATCCCCAGAATCTAACCTGAGCTGCGATGTTTTTGGTATATTCGGACCCATTGCATCCCCCAAAGTGCTGCCCTCGCTATCTAAAATATCCAATCCAGCAAGCCTTTCTTCCACGTCTTGACATTTCCGATGGTCAACGCCAAAGACTTCCTGATAACCAGCTAGAGCTTTCGAGTACATTTCTCTGGCTCGGGCTTTGATATCTTGTCTGGTGAATAGAAGGCCCAGATTATAAAAAGTATTAAGCGCCGGTATATAAGACCCAGCGACATCTGGACCTAGGGCCTTCTCATACCCTTGCAGTACCCGCTGGTACATCTTCTCCGCCTCGTCTAGCTTGCCCTGATCTGCGTAGAGTTTGCCTAAGTTGTTGACCGTGTTGAGCGTCGATGTATGCTCCGGCCCAAGTGCCTTCTCATACCCTTCTAGCGCTTGGTGGTACATCTTCTCCGCCTCGTCTAGCTTGCCCTGGTCCACGTGGAGTTTGCCTAAGTTGTTAACTACGTGGAGTGTAAACGTGTGTTCATGTCCAACTGCCTTCTTAAATCCTTCTAGCGCTTGCCGATACATCTTCTCCGCCTCGCCTCGCCTACCATGGGCGGTATAGAGAAGGCCCAAGTTGTTGATAGTCACAAGTGTCGACGTGTGTTCCTGCCCAACTGCCCTCTTAAATCCTTCTAGCGCTCGCTGGTACATCTTCTCCGCCTCGTCTAGCTTGCCCAGGTCTGCGTAGAGAAGGCCCAAGTTATTGACCGTGTTAAGTGTTGATGTGTGCTCCGGCCCAAGTGTCTTGTTATACCCTTCCAGTGCTTGGTGGTACATCTTCTCCGCCTCGTCTAGCTTACTTTGAGATTTGTAAAGGTTGCCCAAGTTCAACACTATGTTGAGTGTGGACGTGTGCTCCCGCCCAAGTGCCTTCTTATTCCCTTCTAGCGCTCGCTGGTACATCCTTTTTGCCTCGTCTAGCTTGCCCTGGTTCGCAAAGACAAGTCCTAAGTTATTAACCGTCAAGAGGGTCGACGCATGCTCCTGCCCAAGTGCCTTCTCCTTCCCTTCTAGCGCTCGATGGTACATCTTCTCCGCCTCGTCTAGCTTGCCCTGATCTACATAGAGATTACCCAAGCTAGTGATCGTCTCAAGTGTATGTGTATGTTCCTGCCCAAGTACCTTCTCTCTCCACTCTAGCGCTTGCTGGTACATCTTCTCTGCCTCGTCTAGCTTGCCTTGGCATCTATAGAGATTGCCCAAGTTGTTGACTACATCAATTGTCGACATGTGTTCCTGCCCAACTACCTTCTTAAATCCTTCTAGCGCTCGTTGATACATCTTCTCCGCTTCGTCTAGCTTGCCCTGACTTAAATAGAGAGTACCCAAGTTAGTGACCGTGTTGAATATCGGTGTATCCTCCTGCCCAAGTGCCTTATACCCTTCCAATGCTCGGCGGCACATCTTCTCCGCCTCGTCTAGCTTGCCCTGGTCTGCGTAGAGAAGGCCCAAGCAATTAAGCGTTGAGAGTGTTGATATGTGCTCCTGCCCAAGTGCCTTCTCATGCCCTTCTAACGCTCGATGGTATATCTTCTCCGCTTCGTTTAGCTTACCCCGGTATCTGTAGAGGTTGCCCAAGTTATGGATCGCACCTACTATTATCTCGTTCGGCTCGATATCCATTCTGCCTACGTTAGCCGTAACCTCTAGCCCAAGTCCCTGTTACTTGCCTCATCACCCACTGATAGCACTTTTGCGCATGCGCTATAAGCCGGCCTTGCACCTCTGTATACTCTTTCTCGAAAGTCTCTGGCACTGCGTACCCGACCACTACTACCGCAAGCCAGGTGAACACACTCCGCTGTTTCTCGTCTTGTATATGAAAGGCCCATTTGTGCAAAACCGGGTGAGTCGTATAGCCTGATAGGTCCTGTAAGCCCTCGACGAGAGAATAGCTGCGCAAAAGTCGCATGGCCGCAATAAACTCAACCTCATCGCTCGCGACACTAGCCAGCCACACAGACGAGGACCCTACCACTACTGGACTCATGCTTACTCTTGCAAGGAGACCATACCACAGGTCCTTATTGTCGAGACATGACCAGAGCAGAAGCAGGTTCGCCGCGGCCATGCTTTTCGCCCGAATAGCATCGTACGAGATCATCCACGTCGTCCACACGCTGCGGTCGGGGTAATCTCGAAGCAGCACGCCGGTTCGGTCCTGAGATTCCATAAGGCTCTTCCATTGCTGATTATACAGCTGGATATATTTCGCAACGCTGATTTCGCTTTGTCGCAGATATGTACTAGCATGCGCAATTGCTAGCGGCAAACCATCAAGGAGCTTGAATAGCTCCTCGCTCTCAATGGAATCTATTCCTAGACGGTCAGCGCTGGTGTTTCTATGTATGCGATACAATGGCCCCAAGTGTTATCATACCACAGCTACCCCCATATCGGGTTTGGAACATAGCCTCTGTCTGCTCTCTATTAAGCCTTTCTAGCCTCCGTGAACTACCGAGCTGTTCTAGGTTAGCAAGCCGGGTCGTAATTAAAACCGATCCATGGTCTGCCCCAGGGAGGTAGCGTGTAATATCGTATGCGTCAGAGTCGGTATTGTCTACTCCACTCTCTCGGTCGACGTTGTCGAATATAATTAGCCAGTCCCTATTATCTGGCCGGCTTAGCCAGCTCATCACATCCCTCACGACGGCATCGACATCGCCTGTACTCGTAGCCGAATACGTACTGCTACTCTCTGCAATTTGGCCTTCCGGGATCCTACTCGCGCAAGTCGCAATACTCCGCTTAAGACTATCTTCTATTCTGCCATCTAGCCAGAATACCGAGCCGAACTTCCGGTAGTGCCTCCTTGCGAACTCCACGGAGAGTTGTGTCTTGCCTATTCCGCCAAGTCCATAGAGCACGAATACCTTCCGGCGACTATGTTGTCTCCGTGGTAGAAGAACTCGTTCAAGTTCCGCCATATCGGACGGTCGGTCGACAAACTCATTCACTACAGGAACACCTTGTAGGCTGAATGCTGTTTGATAGCTTCCTATATCTAGGGAAAGAGCCTAGTCAGCTACATACCAAAAGCCACGCTGCAGTAAATACTAACATTCTCTCCCAGACATGCGGTCAGCGCATGTCTTCATCTGCTTAAATACCGTCTGCGACTCGATGTATCGATCCGTAGCCGTAATGATCGCGTTCTTCCGCTTCGACTCCTCCAACCCAATATTCTCTAGTCCCCTCAACACGTTGAATCGGAAGTACCGTCCCATGTCGTCCAGTCGTAATTTGTCCCGGGAGAACCGCTCTGCTGTCTTCTCCGTCTCTGTAGCAATCGCTAGCAGACTCTGGCCAATGCCGACAAGGTCGCCCTTGAACGGCGTAAGCGACGGAACCCCTGTCCCAACTGACACCAAACACTTGACCTTGTCTTCAAGCGAGCTAGATGGCCACATATCTTGGGCCTCGTTCCACACCTCATATACCGGGTTGTTTGCTCCTGTAGCTCCGTCGATAAAGCTCTCCCCAAAGTCACCGATAGTAATGGGATCGAAGAAGGACGAGGCTGCCGATGTCGCTCTACCTGCCTCCCATATCTTAGTAGTGCGGAGCAGTCGCTCGCGGCCGCGCGGCGAGCGGTAGCTGGTGAGCCGCACTGTATCGCCCGTCTCGCTGCTTGTTGCACACACGAACCTGCATGAAACTGGTCAATGCCATCACAACCTTGCGCACATGTGGACGACTGCTCACACTTTGCACGTTGCTTCTGGCGCATCCTTGAACAGCGCATCTTCTGCCAAGCCTTGTCCCACAACAATCTTTTTTATCGCCCGCTCCAGTACGTCCGAATCAAATCGTCCTTGGACCTGGCCCTTCATCGTCACGCAGTGTCTCTGCTTCTGGAAGATCTTGTCCGACAGCGAGATATATGCGTCAATGCACTCGTCGACCGTCATGCCCAGCCGACCCAACATGATTGCTATGAGCCTGTGCTTCTCGTCAGCGGTGTAATCGGTAAGGCAATCACCACAGACCCGCCAGTGCTGGTGCCTCCGATCATGTCAAAGTAGTCGCAAGGCTTCGGTGGCGACTCCGGGTCGACGATTTCCATCAGCTGCTTCACGATCTGCAGCGTCGACAGGCCGCGGACGCCGCCGCCATCGAGTGCGAGCAGGCGGAGGTCGTTTTCGGGCATGGCGGTGAGGGCGAGTGCGCAGCAGTATCGTCACGCTTTCACAAGGATGCAGAACCGCGCGTGCGATGCAAAAAGTGTTGTGGCCCATCTTCAGCTGAGAATGCATCTGCGGTTGCTGAGCGCCTGTGGTGGCTGAGCGGGCACAAGAAAGGTTTACGGTAGCCGAGGCGCGGTTAAAATTTCCGTGTGAAACTCGACGGCAGGAAAGGAGGTTCTTCCAAAGCTCTCTAGAGTTTGCCACAGCAAGCAGGGAGGGTGACTGAGCCGCACAGGCCAGAGGGTTGTCGAGGAGGCGTTGAGTTTTTGGATGTTGGAAAAGATGTTTCGAACCTTGTGGATAATCAACCGAGCAGGTACAGCTGTCGGAATAGCACTAGTCACATGACATTAGTCACATGATGCTAGTCACATGACAACTTCTCTAGGAACGCTGCCAGAAAGCCACCAGCACGCCGCCGGAAAGCTGCCAGCAAACCGGCGGAAAGCTGAGTAGTCACATGACGCGAGTCATGTGACGCTAGTCAGCCTTCCTAGGAAGAAAAGCCTATAGCGTTTACTAGGAACGCGGCCATCACGTGACCCAGAAAGCCGCCAGCAAACCGACGGAAAGCTGCCAGAAAGCTGCCGGAAAGCGCCAGTCAGCTGATGGCTACCTTAGGAACGCAGGAACACCAATAGTGTTCGCTATAAGCACTAGCTAGAAGGCTAGTAGCATTCCCTAGGAACGCCGCCGGAAAGCTGCCAGCAAACCGGCGGAAAACCGTCAGAAAACGGACGAAATACGGTGGAAGAAAAGGTATATAAGGACGCACAAAGGACCTTTCCTAGACAAAATAATCACATTTAATTATTGCAGAGAATCAATCAGTTTACTCAATCAATTAATATCTTCAATCAAATTTATCCTTCTCAGAACACAAAAAATCTAACACTCCTAAGACAATAGTAAATTAGCCTTTATCAAGCAAATTGCACGTAATTTAATGCGAATATACATACAAGAGGCTTAGATCTCTAATTAAAGGTTTTTTTTTGCTAAGCTTAAATCTCCTATATTAATATCATAGCGTAACAGGTATTAGGCAATCCTGCCTGCTTGTGAACAGTAACAACGAACTCATGACTTTTCAGGCCTCCCTGGAACTATCGATTAGGACGCTCATGTGCCAATCAAGCTGTTCCGAGGAGACAAATGTGACTGGGACGCCTCTCCAGGAAGAGAAATTGGACTACGACGTTTCTCCCGGGAGATAAATACGGGGACATCTCTCCAGGGTGACAAATCCGACTAGAACGCCTCTCCAGGAAGACAAATCTGACTGGAACGTTTCTCCCGGGACCCTAATCTGGGTACGTCTCTCCGGTGTGACATATCTGACTGGGAGACCTCTCCGGGAAGAGAAATTGGACTGGGACGTTTCTCCTGGGAGACAAACACTAGTCGCCCGACTAGAATCTCACTGGGATCTGGATCCGCGTATTTTTAGAGCTGATTGCGGTCTGCGCTGTCCCGTATGAACCTCCACTGCCTCTAGTGCTCTGGCCGGTCCAGTATGATCGTGGCCTTGGTAATAAGCAGATCTGATTCTGCCATCTTGTAGCTGTCTTGGTGCTATTCTACTTTGCCGTCTTTCCCCCGTTTATCTTGATCTCAGACGCGCTATCTACTCGTGTAACGTATTCCATTGCGCTAGTTGCCTGGTTCACTGATAGCGCTGAGGCTAAGGTCAAGGCCGTGGTCAGCCACAACAGGGTAAGGCAAATGCGTCGAAGGTTATGCCTGCGCCTTGTAGCCCTCTCGTTTCTTTTGGCTTCGATTTTGAAGCTTCGCTTCAAGATCAATAGGAAGAACACGCCGAGGGTATACAGCATACCCGCAGCGGAAAGAAGGCAAGTGATGACCCTGGATTGAAGTGATAGAGCAATATCTAGCATTTTCGTTGATCTTGACGTATCGATTGCGTTGTTGTAAGAGGTAGCGATGAGGGATTGCAGGAGAGCGTCGGAGGTCTTGCCAGCACTGGATTGACAGATTATCCTTCCTGATATTGACGCACAGATGCCTTGAAAATAGTTAGATATTTGTCCGAGTATTATTTTAAGGCATGCTCGGTACCAAAGTATCCAAGTCGGACTTCTGAGAAGGCAGAAGTCTTATTGTCGCCATTGTCCAATTTGGCCACGAATATACCTGGAATTCCAGCAGAAGCACTCACGCATCCGACGAGTGATAAAGCTTGAATCCAAATCAGTATACTAACCAAACTCTGTATGATAAGGAGTCATACTAAAGAAGACGAAGCTGGGTACCGCCAGGAGATACGTCCAAATTCGATAATCCACCCTTTCTATTTTCCTCAATATTGGTCTACCCTAGGAACATGTTCGACTTACGCATGTACTGAGGAAAACCCATACCTTTGATTCTTGCTGCACGGTGTTGACTGGTATAGTCAAAGATAGTGGGCATGTAGAAAAGTGATGAAATGCGAAGAGGAAACGGTTGTACAGTAAGACTTCTCGAAAATTCTTGAAGGGCTATATACACTTCTTCCCTGCGTTTGCTGTACGTTAAGACTCTAGCTACAGGAGCTTCCGACATAGCCCGCCCAATTTTTGACGCAGACGACAAATTTAGAATTGTGGCACGAATTGAAAAGAGGTGAGCGCTTCATCAGGGCGGCGTAGTCCTCCATACATAGCATCTCAAGGCTCCGGGTACATCTAATTCCATCACGCGACGGCGGAGCATTACGCTAGACCTCACCTAATGTGAAAAATGCTAGGCCAGCTTTAACTGCGATTCGTCATAATGCGCGCTTTGTATGCGGCGTAGTACTTAGCTAGACAGAATCAGACAAACATTTGGCGCTTTTCCCATCTTTTACCCGAGAGACTGTGCCGTAAGGCAGGACAGATCTTCGGTTTTCTAAGCAAGGAGGTTCTCTATTCAAGGTGCAACTGGCAATTATGCTGGAGATAAAACTGAGCGGCTATTGCGAACCGGGATACCTACTTGATGCTCACGGCCAGACCAACCAAACCGGTTCTCGGACGTTGACTATAACCAGAAAAGTCCAGCTAAGCGTTTCCCAAGGAACAAGCGGCACTTAAAATAAAATTTACGGCATAATATGATTAAGAAGGAGTCCACGAGTGGTCGACGGAGAAGCCGAACCTTTCAATGTAAAATTAGGAGGCGCCTGCTGAAGGAGGCAAGGACATGATGGGATCAAAAGGCGCGTATGAAGAAAATATTATTAAATCACATAGGAAGCCACTATATATGTAGAGAGCTTGTGACCTTTGAGTTTAACATCATTAGACCTCTCATCATTCACTTCCTTTGCCGTCTCTCAAACCATCTGTGCTCACAGCCTGATACCCACAATGTCGACTCGTGTCCTATATCTGATATCCTTCCGTCAGAGCGCCCGACAGCGCGCCCATTTCGCGATCTGGGTTCCGTATGCCAATGGCAAAGATGGAACGCTCATCCATGTGGTTGGAGCGCCAATGGCTGGGTTTCAGCTCGAGTTCAAACGAGGATACGATCCGAGCGCAACCGCTCAGAGGCTTGAGTCATTCCAGATTGGGCAGATTAACTCGCATCATGTCCACGACTGGACTGGAGAGAGGTCAAACGACTCCACTCCAAGGGGCAATCTGGAAACAGTAGCCAGTCAAATACCACCACCTCGAAAAAGCGAGAACTTTATGGCTCCGGTCAACGAGGTAAGATGGATGTAGAACCGTACCTTTGTCCCTTTACTAACGAAGATAGACAACGAACCGCCGGTGTCAGGAGTGGACCATGGACTTCGTTCGACGACTGGTCTCCATTCAGTACCTTGACAATTCAGCCATAGGCATTGTCCAATCTAAGCGAGATTCCCCCACTCACGGTATAGTGGGCCTTCAGGGTGGAGCAGGAGCAGCGGCTCCGCAACAACAAGCTTCCCAACAACAAGCTCCGCAACAACAAGCTCCGCAACAACAAGCTCCGCAACAGCAGCAACCTCAGCAGCAAACATCTTCAACTAATTGGGAATGGGATGACAACTACAAGCGCTATCGACGCTGGGATGGGGGAAAGTGGGTGTGGCAATAGTAGCCTAAACGAAGGTCCGTCATTCCACCGACGCTTTATTCTCTAATGAACTAACCGCCGCAACGCTTAGCAGTACCCTATTCCAAAGTACGAACTGCTGTTTTGGAAACCGTCCGTTCATTCTTCGTTGTTTCGTTCTTCTGTTGCTTCGTTCCTTCGTCGTTTGTCGTTCCTTCGTTGTTTGTCGTTCCTTCGTTGTTTGTCGTTCCTTCGTTGTTTGTCGTTCCTTCGTTGTTTGTCGTTCCTCTGTTGTTTGTCGTTCCTCTGTTGTTTGTCGTTCCTCTGTTGTTTGTCGTTCCTCTGTTGTTTGTCGTTCCACCGTCGTTTGTTCCTTGATTTTTTCCTATTCTGCTCCACCATCTGATGTATCACTTATGCCAGCGTCGATCCTGCTCTACCTAAGCAAGCCTAGTTAGCATTTCAATGCGGAGAACAAAATATAAGTTGTGGTACCAAAACCTCACGTGAGATGCCCCATCCAGCTTCAGAAATAGCGCAAGCCCTGTCGCATTGTCGCCCTTCAGAACCCCCCAATACTATTGCAGGTGAAGTCCCAAGCTTCCTTGGACTGTGGGTGTGGGGTAAGGAAAGAGTCGATCCATCCGCCACATCGCCAGTCTTCCCAGTCGCCTACAGAATACGTAGCCTTGCAATACTCCCAATAGTCAGGATACCACCCAGCCTGTTCCCAGTCAACGATGCTTAGGACTCTTGCAGGAGTCGTAGACGTAATAATAATATTTTTTCGGTGAAGGTCAGAATGCGTAAAAACTATAGGACCGTCATCTGGCAAAGACTTCCTCCAAGGATCTGTCACTTTTTCCGGCTCTAGGGCAATACGACGCCATAGCCATGACAAATGGTCGTGAAATTCTCTGACGCTAGGGAATGGCCCTGTCCCTGGATGACTGTCGAGTATGCGATCTTGTAGAGGTCCATATGTAATGGAGCCTATGCGCAAGCATAAGAAGCTGTTCGATAAACACATAAATAGCGGAACGTACCGATTACTTGATTTGATGGACTTTGCCTTATAGCACGAAGCTGCGACATGATCCTCCGAAGATCCTGACATATTGCTCGTTTATCATCAGAAGATAGTGAATCGTACTGCTCAAAAAGTGTAACGCCATGGATAAGCTGCATGTATATAAACACATGTCGTCCATCGCTATCCCATCCATACACTTCAGGCACGGGTACCTGACCGTAGAGGAATTTCCTGATTGCCCAAAGACATAGAGCCTCTGACGTAGAGATCGTTGGCCCAAACTTGACGATAAGGTTAAGCTCCTCAAATTTGACCGGTGGAGGATTGCTCGGTCGTTGATTGATAAGTGAGCGCGCTAGAACTTCGGCGGGCGATGGTAAGGTCCGGTTTGCGCCATGATCTCGGAAATAGGAAGAGTCAAGAAAGTACATTCGCGGCTTGGTGCCGTCTGGCAGGTCGGATGGTGAGAAACGCGCGCAGCTGGTCATTTTGATTTGCAACTCAGAATAACTTCCCTATACAGAGTATTTTTTGGAATGAAAGAGGATAGGACGTAAATAAAGGCGAGCGAAGTGTTCATGGAGCGACGGACGTTGTTAGGAAAGTGGATGGTTGGCTGGGTGGATGGGAGAGGTGTGAAGCCTTGCTGTGCCTCAGAGGCACGGACGACTTACTCAGCGGGTGGCCAGTCAGCAGGCCCCAAACCATAATCCGATCAGCGGCCACGAAGTCCTACTGCATGCGTCCTCGTCGCCGTGGCTGGAAATATTCATCAGGTAGATTTCTCATATGGATAGCTAAGTGCAGAGGCGATGGATGATAGTCTGCAGGTCGCCGCTGCGGGCTGTTAGGGCGCGAATTCAACGCAATGAAAAATTTTCATCGACGCGCCGACCGCACCACAACTATATCACCACAGCCTCCATTCGAGTATTGCGATATTCCATCTATAGAGGCTCATCAATAGAAACTGGGATACGAAAACTACCCGACGTACGACTATTTAGCTTGTAGCCAGGCCCGAGACTGGCCTTATCTAGCCAACTGATGTGGACGCGTCCTAGGCGTACGACAGTGTACCTGTAAGCAGCCAAGGCCATATCACATGATGGGTTCTCTCTATATAAGGGCGTCAAACATGTCTGCTACACATAGACACCTACACTGAACTACATACTCAATCAATTCATTCAATTCTTCACTCGTGCCACATTCTTACAGTACCCTTGGGCTTGCACTAGCTCTGAGACCGAGACAAGGAGCGGCGAGGGTGTAGGGAACGTCTTTTTATGAGAACTTATTAAGGTTAACACGTTGCAGATCTCTCGGACGAAACTTGTTAAGGCCCCGAAGTCTCCAACCGCGTAGAACTTGTAAGCAGCCAAGGCCATATCACATGATGGGTTCTCGCTATATAAGGGCGTCAAACATGTCTGCTACACATAGACACCTATACTGAACTACACACTCAATCAATTCATTCAATTCTTCACTCGTGCCGCATTCTTACATTACAGGACTTTTGTAATATAGAGACATGCCATTCACGTCGTCCTTAAGCCGCGAAACCCGCCGGTATCCCTTCCGCTGACCGAACGAAAGACCTGCTCAAGCCACCCCCTCCTCATGCTTCTCGAGCCGACCGGCACCGGTTCCTAGACCAAGCAGCAGCCGAGATCTAGTCTCGGCTCGTTGAAGGGGAATACATATGATCAGATAGAGTGGGGGCGGCACTAGAAATTGAAGCCTGCGCCTCGGCGAGTGGGTTTAGTGCCACAGGCAGCACGCCATTGTTGCAAACACATACGAAGGTGGGAAAGCCCCGCATGCTCAGGCGATACAGCTGTCGTACGGTCAAACAACTAGCGGCTGCATAGGGCCGTAGAGGTGTGTTTTAGTTCGACCTGGGAGGGTCGTGAGTATTGGGTTGTTCATGGTAGCCATACTTGGCAAGACCCTACATCATCTACAGCTGCATACAGCACTCTGCTCTTCAGCCATATCTACAAACCATCGCCTCCCTGACAAGGTCCTAGCAGGAGCGGTTCGGCCGTCCTCCCTGCCCGCGATGGCAAACTATAGAGAGCTTTGGGAGCACCGCCACCTAGCCTTCCCGCTTCCAGATTTCCTTTAAAACACCAGCCCCACGCCGGCTGAACGTTTCCCCGAACCGTCCAAGGACCGCATGGCTTGTTTTTATGATCGTCATTTTTAAAAATGGTGATAAATGATGATGATTCTTGGCCTGATCGCTGTGCTACAACAGGCGCGGAGTGCGGGGCTGATCGAATGATCGAAAGGCACGCACTCTCGCTAGCAGACCCAGTTCAACCAATGACCATGATGGTTCTGCGTATGTTCAATGGTTCTGGATCTGGAAACGTAAGGGGGCAGAAATGGATTCCTGAAGCATAAGTTGCGAAGCACTGGTCATGCTGCACTAGCCGTGAGTGTTACCTGTCGTACGCCAACGATACTCTGCTGTGCCGGGCGTTAATAAATTGTGTGTGATAGAGGCCGCGGTGAGATCTTGGTGTACGATGAGTCTAATGCTCACTTTGAGCCTCACTTGGAGCGCTCTTCAATTTGCCAAGCACGTTATTTTTAGATGGAAAAAATTGCGGCAAACGCCAGGATGGGTATGCAACTTTCGAGGAGAGGATTGTTTGGCGTAAAATCACGGGCACGGTCGTGGGCGTACCCACTCCCACGCTTCCCCGCAGCAGCGATGGCTCAAAATCAAAAGCTAACTCTGCACTGGGTAGCATAGCGCGGGCGAGCGCCTCGATCGACTTTGCGCATGAAGAATTTAGGCGCTTGATGGGTCATCCCACTCCCAGCAGGCGGTTGCGAATATCTAAACCGACCCTCTGGAGTGCTTGCCACGCCTAGTACGCAACCGCTTCGTCGACTGTTCAAGTGCCTGAAAAGCGGTAGCTGTTGCTGACGACTGTTCTTGAGGGCTATTGCGACGTCCATGTTGTGTGCGCGACTGCTTCCTCGGCAATTACTAACATCTCGAACACCAAACACTGCATTGCGAGCACTTCTATGGCGCGGCTGACAAATGTGGGCAATTCGATCCTTGCCATCGTCTCTGCCGGCTGACGGGCGTTTATATTGCAAAGTTCACGTTGTATGTCATCAAATTTTACACCAGCCCCAGTTTTACCTAGGGTACACCCTGCACGACATGATCCCCACTTCGATGTTGACCCGTCTTACTGGACGCTATACATTTCTACACCGAATGTGGATACCCCGATGACAATCCCTGCATGCTCGGCTCCGAAAGGTTACGCCGTAGCTCTCTCCGAGAAAGCCTAGGCTTTTTTGGAGAAACATTGAGCGTCAAGCTGTATGCGCCGGGGATTTGTTCGGCCTTGTAACCTTCAACCATCGTCGTAGCTTTGTGGCGCGATCAGGAACGAACGCCCCGGACCTGCAACCATTACGTGGTTGACGGTGGACGTTACATCGAGCGATTATCGTGGTCGGGCGGTCAGTTCGGGGCGAACAACTGCGTGTGATCAACAGAAGTAAAATGATTGCCGTGGTACCTCGATAGGTATGTAAGGTTTTTCTGCAAAGAAGATGAGGGCTAAGGCGCGACAAAGAACTGTGAATTTGTACAATGTGCTTGTACCATCACCAAAAGATATCCAATGATTTTTTGAGCTGGTAATGAGGATGTCATCTTCAGATGCGTCAACGGTTTAGTTCTCCCTGGTACTGTAAGGCTGCAGAGAAGCTATGGAGAGAGTATGTGCAGAGCTGCGCGAGGAGCGAAGGACGATGCGGTGAAGGGCAGCATTCCGCACGTGCTTTGCAGCAAAATCGCTAAAGTGTGCTTGACGTACCGCTCAATTTGGAAAATGCGCTTGGGCCGTAGACGCGGGCGGGGGCTGAATACGCAGATGAAATCTGTGTCGGGCGTTAATCCTGTCAGCACCAACGAATCGAAGGCTAGGTGAGGCTTGGCCACGATTACTAGAACAGGGTTGATCAGCCTAGGGCAGAACCTGGGACAGGCCCAAAGGAGCATAGCTTGTGGTAGTAGATTTTTGACGACTAGTAAGTCGTTGAGGTTGTTTTCGACTAGAAGTAGCAATTCCACCTCAGACTCAAAGTGAGGACACAGAAAGGAAAAGGGGATGATTTGCAAAACTCAGTCAATCTGCACGTCTCTCTGTGCAAGCTTTCGTCCAGTGTTTAGTTGAAAAATCCATGGAAGGGTATAGGTGCGGTTATTCATTTTGGCATTCAAACCGGCTGCATGAGGAGTCAACATTCCCGCGTAAAATGCCTATCGTACGATAGAAAAACTGCCTGCGTTATGTTGGGGCCGTAGGATTGGTGTACAGAAGTGCAAAAAGGCACGGCTAAGATGCAAAAGGCACAACGAAACAACCTCGGTCTTACGCCAAGCAGGCTCTGTGAATCAATACTGTCAGAAGACGCCCGGGAAGCCATGTGTTTACCTTGGGGATGCTTGAAAAGCGTATATAAAAAGGAGGAACAGTCCTTGAGAAGTTTGTCTCTTCACCGCATCAACCTTCCAGCTTTAGCAGTCCCTCTTCTCTCAAGCTTCAGCAATCGTCCCGCCTGTTCAAAATGCAATACCTCCCGGCCCTCCTCACCCTTGCCGCCGCGGCTTCTGCAATCGACATCAGATTGCACACCGACCTCCATTGTAACACGGTAGGCGTGTGGGCCTATTGCACCAACTGGGGCCCTAACAGTTGTTGTGGCGTCGACGACGCGGCGTACCTCAGCGTTGCTTTCGTCGCCATCCCGACGAACTGGAACGTCGAGACCAGGGCTTACACCGGCGGCTTCTGCAAGAACCAAAGGATTGTAGACTCTCCGGAGCACGCTAACACCGTTTGCCTACATGACCAGGACGGGGTCGCTAGGATGACGGGCGGCGGTTATGGTTTCACGAACCGAAAGAGTACTCTGGGAGCGTCCAGCCCTGATGAATGCCGGCCAGACGGATTGGTGCTCGAGGACGGAACAAACTACGCTACTCTTGCTTCCGACATGGACCAGAATCTCTACTCTGAACTGGTACGCCTTTGTTTACCCTGCCGCGAAGAATATCTGCTAACCATTTCGCAGTAAGCAAAGCGCCGTTGTCTATACGGATACCTAGTATTATTCTCTCTGAATCATCTGCTAACTGCGCCGTCATGGTTAGGCTCCGCCTTGCACACAATGGCACAACCGGCGCGGATATGCCCGAGAAGTTTGCGAAGTATGTGATCTCTGAGTAGGGGTGATTAGCGATAGACACCAGACGGGGATGTCGTGGTTTGAGGGGTGATTCAGTTTGATAGTCAGTCCATTTATCGAGATCCGGCATGGCATGGTGAATTGCTTGCCGCTGAATAGTTGATCGCGTATGCTGATAGCTCCTTTTGGTAACTCTAAGGAGGAGACTGTTATAGCAGGAGTGATGGAATACTGATGACATCATAGCGCCTTGGCGCTGTGAGTCAATTATGTAGAGTAGTTGCCTCTAGCTAGAACAACAACCTTTACGCGTACAACGATTCTGTGCAATACTTTTTGTGCTTCTGCCGAGCCGTCTGCCACAGAGACTTCCCCTAGAGTTATGCTTTTCCCGATTCTTCGTCGGACAATCCCTCAGCTGCTTCATAGAACGTTTCCTCTTCGACGTCGGCTGGAAGCTCTGCTATTTGTTCGTCGATCTGCTCGACAGCCTTCTGCTCTGCTGGCTTATTTGGGCATGAGCGAATCGTGTGGCCAGGTTTGTGACAGTAGTAGCAGGTCAGCTGCTCCGTCTGGGTTGGCGTGGTAGCCGGAGCGCGAGGGCGAGGGAGAGGTAGTGAGGGTGTTGCTGCTTGAGCTGGCACAGGTACGCGAGGTCTAGGTAGAGTTGTCGTCTTCTTTGCGTGACGTTCAGCGCGCGCAGCTGTTCGCTCATCGGCAGTAGCAGTAGCGCGAGCTACGGCGCGGGCCTTCATAACGAATCCATTGTAGTTATCCTTGAGTAGAGCGACGTCATAGCTCAGGTTGACGCGTAGGGGGTCCGTCAGTCTATCATAGAATTCTTCTACCCATTGGTCGGCAGAGAGCTTGCGCTGAGTTGCAAGTCGGAAGAATTCCGCCTGAAAGCTAGGGAAATCGGCTGCAGTACGTAGACGTAGATGAGAGAAGGCTTGACGCGCTTTTGATGAAAGTTGGTGTAAGAGTGTTGAATTTTCTATGATGTAGAAACTAGCTATATAGAAGGCGCTAGTGCGCAAACGCTACTGCTCCACATGCCAGAACCTAGGAACGCGATTTCCAACAGCTTTCTCTTCCTTGTAAGGGTCGCCGAAAGATTGTTCCATAGTATCCATCAGAAACTCACTGTCGATGGGCTGACAGGTAGTCATATACGCAGCGATGCGTTCCTGCGTGTCCTGTAGGTTCTCTCCAATGAACCAGTCTTTGTTCGAGCGTAGCTTGTTCTCCATATGCGATCGCCATTGGTCAAAGGTTGTAGTCGATTTGCCATCAGATAGTGTAGGAGGATCAGGAAACTTGACTGAGCGTCGGGATGCTGACTGAGCGTCAGAGTGACCCGTAGGTCGGAAGGGTGATGGTGCAGGTTTCGGTATGCGCGAGTCTTCGAGCTCGCTGTCGGAACTTACCGAGCCTGCGGGAGGAGGAGGATTCCTAGGAGTAGATGGAAGTATCGTGTGACGTAGGAGGCGCTGGCGAGGAGTCTTCTGAGCGGGAGGCTTCTGAGCGCTTGAGCTCAGGACGCGAAGTTGTTCTCGCAATTCCTTTCGCGTTATCTTTGCCTTTTGACGTTCCTCGTCGACTTCCCGTCGCTCTTCCTCGAGCATCTTCCGTTCCTTTTCTAGGATATCCTTAAGATCGTCGCATTCAGCAAGAGCGTCAATAGCGATTTGGCGATACATATGTATCTGTTGACGTTCTATATGGCGAAGGAGTAGCTGGTTCGCCAGTTCTTGCGGTACTAGGCTGACGTCCTTTTGGAATGCTTTTATAACCGATTCTTTTGTTGCCTCTAAGAATCGATCACCTGCCAGGGTTGGAAGCCTAGGTATCAGTTTCTCTTCTTTCATTTCCTGGAACGTACGTGCTAGTTTGAGCGCCGTATCTTGATCGTGATTCTCCTGCGTAACTGGAGTACGGTCCTCGATGTCGGGTTCCTTGTAGAAGAAGTATTCTTTCGCATTGTAGGCAGTGCCTGCAGCTATGCGTTCGAGCGTCGAAGCGATATAGGGATGCTTCGGAGCCATTATAGGGGTTTCGCTGTAGGTGGAACAGCTATAGTCGGGTTTCTCTTGCGTAGAGAAGGTATGTGAGCGGGCGGTGCTCTCGTTAGTCAGTCGCGGAAGTGTTGGTTTGGTTGTAGAGCTTTCTAATGCTCTCGTTCGTCAAGTAGGGCGACAGGCCGTTCAGCACTCCGGGGCTGTCCTGTGGCGGCTTACGAACAGACTCGTTCTTCGACTCCCTTCGAGCTGTACGTCGCTCGGTGGTCTAGGAACTATAGGGTGAGCGATCTAGCTTGTTGACGAACTGACGCTCGGCGTAGTCGTGCTGCTAGATTCTCAGGGGTGCGCGGAATCGTTCGAATGCTGCGTTCGAGCAGATCGAGCGGAAGAGCGCGGGCTGAGGTCGCGTCGTCGAATCGCGCGTTCGAGCGGATCGAGCGGTAGATGATCTGATATTGTGTCGCCGTCGCCGGCCGAGTTAGGATGATCTTAGTGTAATGTGAGGACGGGCACGGGCTCCTGCATTAAGTGTAGATGATGAGGTAGGTTGGCTCTATTTCAGCTACACTAAGATGAGGAAGAGAATAGGTACAAAGGTTCGACGAGACTATATAGTGTTTGAACTCATCGATACTCCGATGTCTCGCCGGGGCCCGGGGTTCTGCCAGGGGTTCCGATGTTCTACCGGGTAGGTGAATTGCCTAGTCATGTGATAAAGGTCTGTGATAAACCCGTCACAGCCATGACCTATAGCGCTCCGTGCGTCGCAAAGGGGTAACGCGTCTTTGTGTATATAAACTCCTCTATAGTTCTCTCTCTATAGAATGAAAATCATCTACTCTCGAACTTACTTTGCAGCTGTAGACTGATTCACCTAGTGCACCTATTGCCGTGCCAACATTTAATAATATAGAAAGTATAGTAGTTAGTAGAAAATACGCTAGAAATAGTAGCGTATACTATATCTAGGCGTGATATTTAGCTAGGCTATTATACCTTATACTAGTAATTCTATATAATATCTTATATTATAAATATTATATCTTTACTATATATAACTTAGAATAGTATAGTTTATTATATATAATTTATAAGGAAGTAGTAAGTATAAAGAACTAAATATATTGATTAAGTATATAGTTCTATGTATAAGTCTAAGTATAGAAGACATGTTTGACGCTCTTATATAGTGAGAACTCATTATATGATATGGTCTTAGCTGCTTACAACTCCAGATGCCATGAGAGAACTATTTATGCTATCGTGTATCTCTGAATGGAGGAAGAATCGCGCATTCACATACATCGGGAAGCTTTCCACCAGTCAACATTTCACAAGCTTCTCTATACTTGTCCGCCGTCCGTCCCACAACCTCTACAGGCACAACGACACCTTCTTTGCCCTTGAGTTCGACTCCTGTAAGGAAGTGTAGTTCTGTATATAAGTCTAAGTGTAGAAGACATGTTTTGACGCTTTTATATAGTGAGAAACCATCAGATGACATGGTCAGATGCCATAGGAGAATTATTTATGCTGTCGTGTATTATCTCTGAATGGAGCAAGAATCGCGCATCCTCATACTACATCGGGGAGCTTTCCACCACCAGTCAACATTTCACAAGCTTCTCTATACTTGTCCGCCGTCCGTCCCACAACCTCCACAGGCACAACGACACCTTCTTTGCCCTTGAGTCCCTCGCTTACCAGCCAATCCCTGAGGAATTGCTTATCGAAGCTGGGCTGCGTCTTACCCAGGTTCTCTTCCCAGGTACTCTTCGGCCAGAACCGACTGCTGTCGGGCGTCAAGACCTCGTCCACCAGCACGACCTCGTTCGCATTCTGCCTGTCGATGCCAAATTCGAACTTTGTGTCGGCGAGCACGATGCCCACCTCTTCTGCCCTGGCAGCTGCCACCTCGTAAATCTTTAAGCTGAGCCGCTCGATTTCTGCCGCGACCTTTGCATCGTTGATGATGTGCTTCGCTTGCTCCGGGCTGATGTTCTCGTCCTTTTCGCCTACCTCGGCTTTCGTGCTTGGCGTCCAAAGAGGCTCGGGTAACTTCTGACCCTCGACGAGCCCGGCGGGCAGCTTGATACCGTTGACCGTGCCAGACTTCTTGTACTCGGACCAAGCAGAGCCTGTGATGTAGCCGCGGACGATGGACTCGATGGGTACGATCTCGAGTTTGCGGACCACCATGCTGCGGTTGCGAATCGCAGTCTTTTCTTCCGGCTCCAGTCGCGCGTTGATATGCTCAGGTAGCTCCGTGGTTATGAAGTGGGTTTTGAGGGTCGGGATCTGCTCTTTGAGATACGAGAACCAGTACACGCTGTAGCAATGAGTCAATTGAATGCTCATGCCATGGGAATGAAATAATGCAGCTGGGTTTGTACCTCATGTGCGTAAGTAGCGCTCCCTTGCCCGGGATGCCCTATATATCGTGTTCAGTAAAAGAGTTGATTACATCGACTTTGAAGCCTACATTCTCCATAACAACATCATACGCTGAAATTCGATCGCTGGCCACAAAGAGCAGCGTGTTCCCATCAATGTCAAATAGATCTCTCACCTTTCCCGAAGCAATTTTCGGGAGCTGGAGATCTATTCTGACGATAGCTGTCGAGGCCATTGTTGTTGTAATACAAAAGACTTTTTCGACGCTCTCCGCCCGTTGTCGAGGGGTTTAAAAATTATTGGACCCTAGGACGCAAAATTGCGCATGACGCAAGCGGGGCGCGACGGCTAGCGCACTTCCCCGCCGCCAGCGACCCCATATTCTAGGCACCTACGCGGGTGGACAAAAATAATAGGAAACTTATATGGAAAAGGTATATACATTATTTTCTTATTATTGTAGCTTAATAACCTATTATTATATAGCCTTCAAGCTTCTCTTTTACATTTTCAAACGACTAGACATAGTTTTTCAACCGAGACAGGCACTCTCAGATGCGAAAGCCTAGGAAGTACATTCTGATCTACACACTTCTACAAAGACATACATGTACATGCAATGCAGCCGCAGTTGCCCATACCCCAGACTTCCGTACAGTTATAAGTCCGGCCCGGGGCCATCCATACGTCAATTCAACTAGCTATTCTCCTCGGAGTAGCTTATTACCACGTCGAAGACCCATTGCCGTCATCCTCTAAGGGCCCACAGAATAGATCTAGGACCTCTGGAGGATAGCGGTAGTGATCCCTCGGCGTGGTATTATGAGCCACCCCCGAGTAGAAACGCTATATGGAAGGCGCTAGGCCGGACTTATAATAACCGTAAGGAAGTCTGAGGTATAGGCAACTATGGTTGTACTGCACGTACATGTACGTCTATATAGAAATGTGTAGATGTCCATGTGTAAAATGACATGTTTTCATGCTCTTATATTAGCGAGAACCCGTCATGTGACATAGCCCCCGGCTCTGCTTACAGTATCATATAAATTGCATATGGCGCAGGCGGGGGCGCGATAAGCCAGTGCACTTTACCCCGCTAGCGCCTGGATTCGCCCTATGATCTAATGTTAGGCTACTGGTTATTTTATCATTCTTATTATTAATAATACTGGGGTAATGAACTCGTCGCGCTGCGAAAACAGAAACTGCTTTGCATGCCAAGCCCAACGAGAGGCTTGACCAAAGTCCTGACGTCGTGCAAGCCCCTAGCGCTGCAAGAACAAAACCAAAACAAACAGCGCGGATGTGGCATTGCCTCGGCACGCACCTACCGACACGCGCCTACTGTACACCTACCGATCGCTATCCAAACAATATTAGCACGCCAAGAACTTCTAGAACAACTTTTGATTAAGCGACGCAGAAACCACGAAACCACCCTTCCCGAATTTCTGGACGCATGTAACCGTTACCTTCATTTAGGCCTACGTGTCGAGTCCGATCTGACACAATCCACACAAGGCAGCGCCGCAAATGCAAATGACAAACTACGGCCGAACAAACTTGTCGAATGGGAAGATTTCCCTCAACAGCAGGCAGCAATCTAAGCTGACATCATGAGCTCCGATTTCCCTTCGGAGCGCCGTTTCTGTAAGGAAGTGGTAAGTATGAAGAATTGAATGAATTGATTGAGTATGTAGTTCAGTGTAGGAGTCTATGTGTAGCAGACATGTTTGACGCCCTTATATAGCGAGAACCCATCATGTGACATGGCCCCAGCTGCTTACAACACATCATCTACGCCAACGACGGTCACATCACATATATACACATACCACATCAATATAATACATTCACTATTCTCGGGTGCTCCATCATTCCCCCTCCCACCGCATCTTACAAAAGGTGATGCCTATATACTGTGGGCTAAGCTTTATGAGGTGTTCCTGCTGTCGGTGATCCGCCTCGCCGATCTGCCGGAGAAACTCCGACCTGGCGCTGACTAACACTGCCTGGTTTCCATTCCTCTCTCCAACCTCCTTATGACGCCGCCCTGCCACGCTGGAATCTCCCCCAAACCGGCGGGTCTTGCGGTCTTCATGGATTGTTGCTACTCGTCATGCGGTCACGATTTTCGGTATCTTTCTAAGCGCTTCGCCCGTCGCGCTTCGTCGCTATGATAGATGCGTCGGGACTAGCGATAATCAACGCGAAGCCTATCGGGCGCGGATTAGATGCAGTTCGCGATTCTGCTCGTTTGCTTCCCGCAGAGCTTATCGCTCTTAATCCCGACACGTCGCTGGATCAAACAGGCAGCGATGGTAAGATTGCTACATTGGTCTCAGTACTTGCTAACAGACATAGTCCTTCAAGATTACGCCCTCGATCTTATCCTAGCACTGCAGGCTCTCCCTGCTTCTCGTAGCCTGCCCTCTAGCAGTAGCGGAAAGAACCTTTTCGGCGATCTCTCCCAGCTCAATCAAGCTGTCAATACTGGAGATTTCGACGTACGACGCATGCTACCTCTCCTTCGCGCAGTCCTCTATACGAAGTCTGATACCGTTATCTGGGAGAAGGTGTATGAAGTGACTGCAGAATCAACATCTTCGACTACCGACAAACCTTCTACGCCTCCATCATCAGATCCTCCACGCACGGCGTCCTTTCAGCAGACGCCGT
>Ga0247757_10000899_pt1 | contig 22190 bp, 22 predicted proteins | sample UWRJL126311R4_FD_180929 | JGI IMG/M metagenome (GOLD analysis project Ga0247757, IMG submission 180929) | Plant litter microbial communities from Arlington Agricultural Research Station in Wisconsin, United States - UWRJ-L126-311R-4 | ecosystem: Environmental > Terrestrial > Plant litter >...
TGCGAGCGACAGTGTCGGTGCCCGGTGAGGTGAGCTAGTCATCCGGCGACTGTGTCGCTGAGAGTGGGCCGGAGGCAGGGGTGACTTCTGCGGGCGACGAGGTGCGGCGGGTGCCCGGCACCGAATGAGACCAGACGGGGTGCGGGGACGCACTGATGTCGGTCGGCCGTGCGAGCCTGCAGACATGTCAGACCTGTTCTTGATCCGGGGAATCGGACTGCGCTCGGTGATCACCGACCACCTCTTCCGCGTAGGCCCGCAGACGATTCCCGACATCCTCGAGGCCTTGGCCCACGACAATTTCACCGTCAAGGGCCGGCCCGCCAAGACCGTCTCCGACGCGTTGCGCTGGGAGTGTGAACGCGGCCGCATCCGCCGACTCCGCCGCGGCAAGTACGGGCCTGCCGAGATGCCGCGCACCACCGAACAGCGCATCCACCGCCGCGCCATGGAACTCCGAGCCAAGGCGGGCCTCGCGGCGGGCCGCGACGACGAGCACTTCTGGGACAAGATCGTCCCCTACCTCGACTAGGGACCCTAGCCGCGCAGGGTGGCCCGCAACCGGTCGATGTCATCGTCGGTGAGGCCGCTGGCCTCCAGATAGCCACGCAGAGAACCGTATTGGTCATCCACGGTCCGGCGTGCACTGTCCAGGTACTGCTCGCGCACACCGAGCACCGCGTCGGTCAACCGCGCCTCGGCCAGGTCGAGCACCTCCGGCGACTCGGCCGCCCGCTGCCGCACCGCGGCCAGGATGCTCTCCCGCAGCCGCGGGATCGCCGCATTGCTGCGCAGATAGTCGGCCATCACGGCGTCGCGATCCACACCGGCGGCCTCCAGCACGACCGCGGTGGTGAAACCGGTGCGGTCCTTGCCCGCGAAGCAGTGCGCCAGCACCCGCCGGCCCGACCCCAGCAGCGTCACCACCTGCTGCACCGCGCGCTGTGCCAGCGGCGCACTGGCGATGCGCCCGTACTCCTCGGTCATGTACCGGGCTGCGGCGTCGGCGACCGGCTCACCATCCGGCTTCTCGGTCATCATCTTCTGGAAGGCGTGTTCGTGAGGCGCCTCGTCATCCGAGGCCGTGGTCTCCACGAACGGCAGATGGTGCACGCTGACCCCGGCGGGCACCAGCCCGGGCCCGTGCCGCTCGAGTTCACGCAGTGTCCGCAGATCGGCGACGTCCGTGACGCCGAACCCGGTCAGCGCGGCGCGGCCATCGTCGTCGAGCTGGGACAGCTCGCTGGCGCGGAAGAACACACCCGGCGCGATCCCGGTCTGCTCGGCGACGTCGCGGAAATTCCACGCGCCGGAGAGCTCGTCACCGACAGAACCCACTAGCCGGTCACCGCTCGACTGAAAGCGCTCTTCTCCCTGCCTAATTCGGCCCGGGCGATGGTGCGCATGTGTACCTCGTCGGGCCCGTCGAACAGCCGCATCGCGCGGTGCCAGGCGTACATGCGCGACAGCGGCACGTCGTCGCAGATACCCATCGCGCCGTGCACCTGGATCGCCCGGTCGATCACGTCGCACGCCATCTTCGGGGCCACCGCCTTGATCTGCGCGACCAGCACCTGCGCGTCCTTGCTCTTGTTGCCGTGCTCGTCGATGGTCCACGCCGCCTTGTGGCACAGCAGGCGGGTCTGATCGATCTGGTTGCGGGACAATGCAATCGACTCCCGCACCACGCCCTGTTCGGCCAGTGGCTTGCCGAAGGCCACCCGCTTCTGCACCCGGTCGACCATCAACGCCAGCGCCCGCTCGGCCACGCCGATCGCTCGCATGCAGTGATGGATCCGGCCCGGCCCCAGCCGCGCCTGCGCGATCGCGAACCCGCTGCCCTCCTGATCGAGCAGGTTCGACGAGGGCACCCGGACGTTGTCGAAGCTCACCTCGCAGTGGCCGTGCTGGTCCTGCCAGCCGAACACCGGCAGCGAGCGCTCGACCGTCACCCCGGGAGTGTCCACGGGAACGAGGATCATCGACTGCTGCTGGTGGCTGGCGGCATCGGGGTTGGTGCGGCCCATCACGATGAGGATCTTGCAGCGCGGATCGGCCGCACCCGAGATCCACCACTTACGACCGTTGATGACGTAGTCATCGCCGTCGCGCAGCATGGTCGTCTCGATGTTGCGGGCGTCACTGGACGCGACCGCGGGTTCGGTCATCGCGAACGCGCTCCGGATCTCCCCGGCAAGCAGCGGCTCGAGCCACTGCGTGCGCTGCTCAGGGGTGGCGAACAGGTGCAGCGTCTCCATGTTGCCGGTGTCGGGCGCGGCGCAGTTGGTGACCTCGGGGGCGATCTCCATGCTCCAGCCGGTCAACTCGGCAAGCGGCGCGTAGTCCAGGTTCGACAACCCGGATTCGGCCGGCAGGAACAGATTCCACAAACCGCGCTGCTTGGCCTCGGCCTTCAACTCCTCGATCACCGGCGGCACCGTGTGGTCGTCAGGCCCGGCCTGCTGCCGGTATCGGTCGTAGGACTCCTCGGCGGGGAACACGCGCTCGACCATGAAATCGGTCAATCGCTGGTGGTGATCGGCCGCCTTGGCAGACATCGCGAAGTCCATGACCGCCACGATAGGTCACCCCGAGGCTGGGGCTCCCCGGGGTCAGCGCGGGCGGCTCACTCGGCGCCCCGGCCTTCCCTGCTGTTGCGATATGCCGAGCGGCGCAGCGTCGTCAGCCAGTGCGGCAACAGCACCACCTGCGCCCCGCTGCGCACTGTCGGGTCGAACGGCTGATCGCATTCGGGCTCGTCGCCACACAGTGCCCGGTCGAATCGCAGCGTGGCCAGCGGCGTGAACGGACGGCCGCCGCGTGCCTGCTCCACCTCGAACTCGACGGCGGCACCGGTGAGCCGCTCGCGCACCGCGTCGACCGACAGGCCGGCGATCGGGGTGACCAGCTGCGCCCGCAGCCAGTACACGCCGTCGCGGTAACCCAGCGGCATCAGCGTCGAATACTGCGCCTCCGTCCATGAGGTCGCCGGCCGCAGCACCACCCGGGCCGTCGCCGACACCATCAGCACGTCCCACGGCACGCGGGCATCGGCGTCGCGCTGCATCCGCCACGCGAGGCCCGCGAAGTCCGGCAGCGCGCCCGGAGTACCCGCGCCCTTCGAGATCCGGCCGACGACCTCACCGGACACCAGCGGGAGGCCCTGCCCCTCGGGCGCGACGCGGGTCACCGTGCCTGCGCACAGCACCCCGGTCGGGTGGAAGACGCGGCGGTCCCGCAGGGCGGCACCGACTTTGAGCGGCAGGGTGGTCAGATCCGAGAGGCTCATCGCTGGAATCTGCCCGCTGGCGCCACAGCCAAACCCCCGGACGGGACGACGGCGAGCCGTTTCGCCGGGAATGCGCCGGGTATCCGGCGCGCATGCCTTCACTGTGGACAGCAGGCCACCCCGAAACGGCCACCCCGGCGGCCGAGATCGAGGCCGTGACCACGGCCGACGTGCTGGTGGTCGGTGCCGGGATCACCGGGCTCACAGCCGCGGCGCTGCTGGCCCGGGCCGGCAAGAAGGTCGTCGTGGTGGAGGCCCGCCACGTCGGCGCGGGCGCGACGGGCAACACCACCGGCAAGGTCAGCGTGCTGCAGGGCAGCAAGCTGGCCCACGTCGCCGCCAAACACGGCGGTGAAGTTCTGCGCGCCTACGTCACCGGCAACACCGAGGGCCGCGACTGGCTGGTGCGGCACTGCGACGAGCACGGGTTGTCCTACCAACGCGAGGACGACCACGCCTACGCGCAGAACGAGAAAGGTCTCGGCACCGTCCGCGACGTGGCGGCGGCCTGCCGGGAGGCGGGACTGGACGCCCAGTGGGTCGACGAGGCCGACGTGCCGTTCCCGTTCGCCGGCGGCGTGCGGTTGCGCGACCAGGCGCAGATCGATCCGATTCCGTACCTGTCCAGTCTGGTCACCGAACTGGAGCGCCACGGCGGCACCCTGCTGCAGGGCGTGCGCGCCACCTCGGTGTCCGGCCTGGGACCCGTCACGGTGAAGCTGCGCCGAACGGCCGACGTGCAGGACACCCGCACCGCCGAGCACACCATCACCGCGCAGCGCTGCGTGCTGGCCACCGGCGTACCGGTGCTCGACCGCGGCCTGTTCTTCGCGCGTCTTGAGCCGAAGCGGTCCTACTGCCTGGCGTTCGACGTGCCCGGAGACCTGACCCGGTCGATGTACATCTCGGTGGACTCGCCCACCCGCTCGGTGCGCTACGCGCCGAGCGCCTCGGGGGACAAGCTCATCGTCGGCGGCGCCGGTCACACGGTGGGGCGGTCCAGTCATCCGAAGAACGCCGTCACCGAACTGACGCACTGGGCGGCCCTGCACTTCCCCGGTGCGGTGCAGACGCACTACTGGTCCGCACAGGACTACCACCCCGCCGACGAGCTGCCCTACGTCGGGCCGCTACTGCCCAAGCTCGAGAGTGTGCTCGTGGCAACGGGTTTCGACAAATGGGGGATGACCAACGGCGTGGCGGCCGCGTTGGCGCTGTCGTCGCGGATCCTGGGCGGCCGGATGGACTGGGCGGCCGCCTTCGCCAGCTGGAGCCCGCACGAGCTCGCCGGGATCCCGACGGCGCTGCAGCTCAACATGACGGTGGGGCTGAACCTGGCGAAAGGCTGGGTGACCCCGCTGAGCGCGTCGTCCGATGCCCCGGACGAGGGGCAGGGCGTCGTCCACGGCGCGCCATGGCGGCTGCAGGCCACCAGCGTCGTCGACGGCCAGACCCGCACGGTGTCACCGGTGTGCCCCCACCTGGGCGGCATCGTCACCTGGAACGACTCCGACCGGGCCTGGGAGTGCCCGCTGCACGGCTCCCGCTTCGCGCCCGACGGCGCACTGATAGAGGGCCCGGCCACCAGGGGTCTGACGCCGTCGCCCTAGGTGCGCAGGGTGTTGGATGGGTTGCGCCCGTAGACCCGCCGGTACTGCGCGGCGAACCGGCCGGTGTGCGCGAAGCCCCAGCGCGCCGCGACGATCGAGATCGACGTGGAACCCGGGTCGGCCGCGCGCAGTTCCCGGTGCGCGTGATCCATCCGGACCCGTCGCAGGTATTCCATCGGCGACATGTCCAGGTGCTTGCGGAACATGTACTGCAGCGCGCGGGGCGTGAGGTGCACGCTCCTCGCGACGTCGGTCAGCGCGATGTCCGTGTCGGCATTGCTCTCGATGAAAGAGATTGCGCGGCGCAATAATTCGGGCCTCGTGTCGGCCCGGTCAGCGGCAGTCTCATCGATGATGTTGGTCGGGAACGTCGACAGCACCACGGCCGCGAGCATCGACGCGGTGGTGGATGCGACCAACGGTGTGGTCGGCACACGGTCGGCGAGCACCACGTCGCGGACGTAGGAGATGGCGCGGTCCAGCCGCCGGCTCGCCGCCTCGGACACGGGACGGTGACCCGTGAGGCGCACGGCCTGCCCGTCGCGCCCCGTCGAGGCCACGCGGTCGAGCAGCGAGGTCTCGAACATGGTCAGGTCGAAGCGGGCATTGCAGACGCGCCCCGAGTACGGCAGATCGGGTGGGGAGAACAGCGTGACGTCACCGGGGACGAACACATCGGTCGGTTCCCCGATGAAGTTTCCCTCGATGCGCCCCTCGTGCACCCGGCACAGGCAGATCCGCCCCAGCGGGGCGGCGTCGTAGGACATCGTGAAAACCAGGTCGACCTGGTCGTAGCTGATCGTCCCGAGCCAGCGACGCACGATCCGTGCCGACGCCGTTTCCCCGGCACCCGCACCGATCGACATCTTGGTGTACGCGCGAGCGAGGAAGTCCTCGGTCACGCCGAGGTCGTCGCTGGCGAAGTCCAGCTCTTCGCGTTGGATCGAGGTGGTCATGGCAGCCTCCCGCCACCCGCAGCGGCGCGGCGGGGCAGCGGCTTCGCCCCGTATTGACGGTAACCTTACCCGGCTGAGCCGCCGCGGCGTGCACACGTTTTCAACCGCGAGACCAGGGGCAGGCCGTCAGACGGGCTGGGTGGCTCCCAGGGCCGCGTTGATGGCGTCGACGCGGTCTTTGGCGTCGCCGAAGAGCATCTGGGTGTTGTCCCGGAAGAACAGCGGGTTCTGCACCCCGGCGTAGCCGGACGCCATCGACCGCTTGAACACGATGACGTTGTCGGCGTTCCAGACCGTGAGCACCGGCATCCCGGCGATCGGGCTGCCGGGATCTTCCGACGCGGCCGGGTTCACGGTGTCGTTGGCGCCGATGACCAGGACGACGGACGTGCCGTCGAAATCGTCGTTGATCTCGTCCATCTCGAGCACGATGTCGTAGGGCACCTTGGCCTCGGCCAGCAGCACGTTCATGTGCCCGGGCAGGCGACCGGCGACCGGGTGGATGCCGAATCGGACGTCGACACCCCGGTCGCGCAGCTTGCGGGTGAGCTCGGCCACCCCGTACTGCGCCTGCGCGACGGCCATGCCGTAGCCGGGCGTGATGATCACCGAACTGGCGTTGGAGAGGAGTTCGGCGGCGCCGTCGGCGTTGATCTCCCGGTGTTCGCCGTAATCCACATCGGCACCGGCCCCTGAACTCTCCATGCCGAAACCACCCGCGATGACGGAGATGAACGAGCGGTTCATGGCCTTGCACATGATGTAGGACAGGTAGGCGCCCGAAGACCCGACCAGCGCGCCGGTGATGATCAGCAGGTCGTTGCCCAGCAGGAAGCCCGATGCGGCAGCGGCCCAGCCCGAGTAGCTGTTGAGCATCGACACCACGACCGGCATGTCGCCGCCGCCGATGGAGGCGACCAGATGCCAGCCCAGCAGCAGCGCCAGCGCCGTGACGACGATCAGCAGCCACAGCTGCGGGTCCACGACGAACCACACCGTCAGCACCGCGAACACCACCAGCGCGCCGACATTGAGGATGTTCTTGCCGGGCAGCATCATCGGCGCGCTCTTGATGCGGGCGGACAGCTTCAGGTTGGCCACGATGGACCCGGTGAACGTCACGGCGCCGATGAACACGCCGATCACCACCTCGGCGGAGTGGATGCCCAGCATGCCTTCGCTGCCCAGCTGCAGGGCCTCGGCGCCGGCGGGGTCCTGCTCGACGTGCAGGTAGCCGTTCCAGCCGACGAGCACCGCGGCCAGCCCGACGAAGCTGTGCAGCAACGCGATCAGCTCCGGCATGCCCGTCATCTCCACGACGCGGGCGCGCCACAGGCCGATCGCGGCGCCGATGGCCATCGCCACCACGAGCAGCGCCAGGCCCAGCGGTTCGATGTGGCGGGCCAGCGCCAACGCGATCGTCGCGACCAGCGCGACGGTCATGCCCGCGATGCCGAACGAGTTACCCGCCCGCGAGGTCTCGTGCTTGGACAGTCCGGCCAGGGCCAGGATGAACAGCAGCGCGGCGACGACGTAGGCCGCGGTGGCGGCGGTCTCCAGGGTGAACATCGCTTTAGCTCCTCGAGAACATGGCCAGCATGCGGCGGGTCACCGCGAAGCCGCCGAAGACGTTGATACTGGCCAGCAGGATCGCCGCGAACGCGACCGCGGTGACCACCGGGTTGCCGTGCCCGATCTGCAAGAGCGCGCCGACGACGATGATCCCGGAGATCGCATTGGTCACCGACATCAGCGGGGTGTGCAGCGCGTGGTGCACGTTGCCGATCACGTAATAGCCGATCACGATCGCCAGGGCGAACACCGTCAGGTGGACCTGCAGCGCGACCGGTGACAGCGCGATCAACACGAACAGCACCGCCGCAGCGGCGAACGCCGTCCCCAGCCGGCGGCCCATCGTCATCGGCGCCTTGGGTGCCGCCTTGGCCACCGGCGCGGCCGCAGCTTGGGCGGCCGGCGCCGCCGACACCTGCACCGGCGGTGGCGGCCAGGTGATCTCACCGTCGCGCACCACCGTCACCGATCGCTGCACGACATCGTCCCAGTCGAGGGTGAGCTGACCGTCCTTCTCCGGGGTCAGCAGCTTGAGCAGGTTGACCAGGTTGGTGCCGTAGAGCTGCGATGCGGTGGCCGGCAGCCGCCCGGCCAGATCGGTGTAGCCGATGATCGTGACACCGTTGGCGGTGACGACGGCCTGATCCTTGACGGTGCCCTCGACGTTGCCGCCGTTGGCCGCCGCCATGTCCACGATCACGCTGCCCGACTTCATCGAGGCCACCATCTCCGCGGTGATGATCCGCGGCGCGGGCCTCCCGGGGATCAGCGCCGTCGTGACGATGATGTCGACGTCCTTGGTCTGCTCGGCGTACAGCGCCGCCTCGCGCACCTTGTAGTCCTCGCCCATCTCCTTGGCGTAACCCGTCGCGGAGACCTCAGCGGCCTCCTTGTCGACGTAGAGATACTCTCCGCCAAGGGATTTCACCTGGTCGGCCACCTCAGGCCGGGGGTCGGTGGCCCGCACGATCGCGCCGAGACTGCCCGCGGCACCGATCGCGGCCAGGCCGGCCACACCGGCACCGACGACGAGCACCTTGGCCGGCGGAACCTTGCCCGCGGCGGTCACCTGCCCGGTGAAGAACCGGCCGAACTGATGCGCGGCCTCGACGACCGCGCGGTAGCCCGCGATGTTGGCCATCGAGGACAACACATCCAGCGACTGCGCCCGCGAGATCCGCGGCACGGCGTCCATCGCCAGCACCGTGATCGGGCGGCTCGACAGCGTCTGCAGCAGTTCCGGCTTCAACGCAGGCGAGATGAGACCGACCAGCGTCGCACCATCGCGCAGCGCGGCGATCTCGGCGTCGCTCGGGGCGTTGACCTTCAGCACGATGTCCGCCGACAGCGCCTGCTCAGCGGAACCGACGTCGGCACCCGCCTCGGTATACGCGGAATCGGCGAAGCTGGCGGCCGCGCCCGCGCCGCTCTGTACCCGCACCTCGTAGCCCAGTTTGGTCAACTGCACGACCGTTGCCGGCGTTGCGGCCACCCGGGTTTCCCCAGGAAGCGATTCAGCGGGTATGCCGATGATCATCTATATCGTCCGATCTAGGCTGCGCGGTCGGTCGGGGCGGAGATGCAAGTGTATGAGGTGGGCCACGGCGATCGCGCACCCCGTGACCGCCGGTTCCCCGATCGGATGGTTTTGCTCGCGCTGAGCGCAGCTATATGCGCGCGGTGACGGATCCGTCAATGTTCGCCAGTGTCCGTTTTCGTCGATGTGACCCCGGACGACGCCACCACGACGGCGTCGGCCCCGGGTGTGCGATCCGAACGCCGCCGCGGACGCCGGGTCCTGATCCGCGTCGCGTTGCCGTTGCTGTCGGTCGTGGTGTTCGGCGTCGTCTGGCAGATCGCCGCAGCGAGCGGCATCTGGAACCAGACCTTCGTGCCGTACCCGGCCACCGTGTGGCACGCCTTCGTCGATGTGTCCACCACCCATGACGGGGTGCGCGGATATGCCGGCTACCTGCTGTGGGAGCACCTCTACATGACCCTGCGCCGGGTCATTGCCGGCGTCGTGATCGGCGTGGTGCTCGGGGTGGCGCTGGGGCTGGTCATGGGCTCGGTCGGCTGGCTGCGCAGTGTGCTGGAACCCTGGCTGACGTTCCTGCGCGCACTGCCGCCGCTGGCCTACTTCTTCCTCCTGGTGATCTGGCTGGGGATCGACGAAGCGCCGAAGATCACGTTGCTGGCATTGGCCGCCCTCCCCCCGGCGGCCGTGGCCACGACCGCGGCGGTGGTCGCGGCGCCCGTCGGGTTGCAGGAGGCGGCTCGCGCGCTGGGCGCGTCGCGCGCGCAGGTGATTCGGGACGTCGTCGTTCCGTCGGCGCTGCCCGAGACGTTCACCGGCATCCGGCTGGCCGTCGGCATGGCGTACTCGTCGGTGGTCGCCGCGGAGCTGTTCAACGGCCTGCCCGGCATCGGCGGTCTGGTCAAAGACGCCAGCAACTACAACAACACACCCGTCGTGCTCGTCGGCATCTTCGCCATCGGCATCTCGGGTCTGGTGATCGACGGTCTGCTGCGCGCCGTGGAGCGGCGCGCGGTCCCTTGGAGAGGAAGAGTATGAAGATCAGAGCCCTGCTGGCGGCCGCCGCCGCCGCGATGCTGACACTGGCCGGGTGCTCGGTGGACCACTCGGCCCAGCAGACCGACAAGCCCACGATCCGCATCGGGTACCAGAGCTTCCCCAGCGGTGACCTGATCGTGAAGAACAACAAGTGGCTCGAACAAGCCCTGCCCGATTACACGATCAAGTGGACGAAGTTCGACTCGGGCGCCGACGTCAACACCGCGTTCATCGCCAAAGAGCTCGACTTCGGCGCGCTGGGCTCGAGCCCGGTGGCACGCGGGTTGTCGGCGCCGCTGAACATTCCTTACAAGGTGGCCTTCGTGCTCGACGTCGCCGGGGACAACGAGGCGCTGGTGGCCCGCAACGGCAGCGGCGTCGACACCATCGCGCAACTGCGGGGCAAGCGGATCGGCACCCCCTACGCGTCCACCGCGCACTACAGTCTGCTCGCCGCGCTGAACCAGAACGGGTTGTCGCCCAGCGATGTTCAGCTGATCGACCTGCAACCGCAGGCCATTCTCGCGGCCTGGGACCGCGGTGACATCGACGCCGCCTACACCTGGCTGCCGACCCTGGATCAGCTGCGCACCACCGGCAAGGACCTGATCACCAGCAGGCAGCTGGCCACCGACGGCAAGCCCACGCTCGACCTCGGCGCGGTCGCCGACGATTTCGCCGCACAGCATCCCGACGTGGTGGACACCTGGCGTCAGCAGGAAGCCCGCGCCCTGACCCTGATCCACGACGATCCGGCCGCCGCGGCCAAGGCCATCGCCGCCGAGATCGGTCTGAGCCCCGAGGAGGTCTCCGGGCAGCTCAAGCAGGGTGTGTACCTGACCCCCGAGCAGGTCGCGTCCCCGGAATGGCTTGGCGCGGACGGGAAACCGGGCAACATCGCGGTGAACCTGCAGAGCGCATCGGAGTTTCTGGCCGAGCAGAAGCAGATCCCATCGGCGGCTCCGCTGCAGACCTTCCAGAACGCGATCTACACCAAGGGCCTGCCCGGTGTCCTCTCGCAGTGATTCCCGCGGTGGCCCCCCTCGCGCCGAGGCCGCCATCCGGATCGCCGACGTCTCGCACCGGTACGGCAGGGGTCGCGAGGCGATCACCGCGCTGGGCCCCGTCGACCTGACCGTCGAACCCGGCACCTTCCTGGTCCTCGTCGGCGCCTCGGGCTGCGGGAAGAGCACGCTGCTGCGGCTGCTCGCCGGCTTCGAGGTGCCCAGCCAGGGTTCGGTCGACATCGCCGGTGCCGCACCGACTCCCGGCGTCACCGCGGGTGTGGTGTTCCAGCAACCGCGGCTGTTCCCCTGGCGCACGGTCGGCGGGAACGTCGAGCTGGCGCTCGCCTACGCCGGGGTGCCCCGCGATCAGCGGGTGTGGCGGCGCGACGAACTGCTCGAGCGGGTCGGTCTGACGGGCACTGCGCGGCGGCGCATCTGGGAGATCAGCGGCGGTCAGCAGCAGCGCGTCGCGATCGCCAGGGCGCTGGCCGCCGAGACGCCGCTGTTCCTGTTGGACGAACCGTTCGCTGCGCTCGACGCGCTCACGCGGGAACGATTGCAGGAAGACGTGCGTGCGGTCAGCGCCGAGTCGGGCCGGACCACGGTGTTCGTCACCCACAGCGCCGACGAGGCGGCGTTCCTCGGGTCGCGCATCGTCGTGCTCACCCGCAGGCCGGGGCAGGTGGCACTGGACATCCCGGTGGACCTGCCGCGCACCGGCGTCGACCCCGACGAGCTGCGTCGCTCACCGGAGTACGGCATCCTGCGGGCCGAGGTCGGCCGCGCCGTCAAGGCCGCCGCCGCCTAACCGCCGGACGTCCCAGGATCTCGGTACGGCACCGATCAGGCATCGACATCGACCTGACCGGTGCGTTGAGCACCCGGCGAACCGCACGATGTCGAGGTGAGCATGGTGGTCGAACGTGGAGTGGCGCGGTGTCCCCGGTGTGTGTCGATGGCGGACTACGTCTTCATCGAGGGCGATCCCGAGCCGGGTGAGATGCGCTACGAGGTCCGCTGCCGCAAATGCGGGGAGCGGTACGAGGAGGACCTCCGGCCGAAGGGCGGGGAGCTGGTCCGGGTCGAACCGTCGATCACCTGGCCGCCCGATCAGGAGCCGGTGCCGCCGAGGGACTGGGGTGCCGAGCTCCGCGGCCGTGTCGAACAGCTTCGCGAGCATGCAGAACAGGTCCGTGAGCATGCCGAACACGTTCGCGAACATGCCGGGCAGATCCGCGGCAGGGCGTCACAGGCCTACGGCCAGGCGGCGAACCGAGCAAGCGCCGCGGCCCGCAAGCGTGTCGCCGAGGTCGACGAAGCCGTCCGGCGCGCCCGTGCGCTGGTGCCGAAACGGCGGTTCGGGCAGTTGGCCGATCAGACCGGGGGATAGGCCGGGGGCGGATACACCCCGCGCAGAATCCAGGCGAACCAGTCGAAGCCGTACTCCAACTCGTCGCTGGCGTCGTAATCGGGATTGGGGTCCACCGCAGTACCTCTCTCCGTCGGCCGTGGCGTGCGAGCTGGCTCACACGAGTCTAAACCGACCGCGGCACCGCGCCTAGGGCAACGGCCTAGACTGGACCAACCAGTTAGTGGACCCGCCCGCCCGTCCTGCCCCCTAGAGTGAGTCACCATGTCTGAGAGCGCCACCGGCAACGGGATGTCCCGTCGCGAAGAACTGTTGGCCGTGGCCACCAAGCTCTTCGCCGCCCGCGGCTACCACGGCACCCGGATGGACGACGTCGCCGACGCGGTCGGCCTGAACAAGGCCACCGTCTACCACTATTACGCGAGCAAGTCGCTGATCCTCTACGACATCTACAAGGGCGCGGCCGACTTCACCGTCGACGCCCTGCACGACGATCCGTCGGCGTCGGCGCGCGAGACCATCTACCACTTCACCCGGCGGCTGCTGGTCGGGATCGCCAGCGACATCGAACGCGCGGCGGTGTACTTCCAGGAGGGCCCGTACATCACCGAGTGGTTCACCGAGGAGCAGGTGGCCTACATCCGGGAGAAGGAGGCCCAGGTCTACGAGCACGTCCGCGACGTGATCGACCGGGGCATCGCCAGCGGCGAGTTCTACGAATGCGACTCCCATGTGCTCGCCCTCGGGTACATCGGCATGACGCTGGGGTCCTACCGCTGGCTGCGTCCGCACGGCAGGCGCACCGCAGGCGAGATCGCCGTGGAGTTCAGCACCGCGCTGCTGCGCGGGCTGATCCGGGACGAAACGGTCCGCGAGACGACCCCGCTGGGAGTCGACCCGGCCGAGGCCCGCGCCACGTCTTAGGTGGGCGTCTCAGGTGGGGTTCGCAGGTGACGGTCCGCATCGGCACCTCCGGGTGGTCTTACGGCCACTGGGTGGGGGTGCTCTACGAGCGGGGGCTCCCTGCGGCGCAGCGCCTGCGGCGTTATGCCGACGAATTCGACACCGTGGAACTCAACGGCAGCTTCTACCGGTGGCCGCCGGATGCCTGGTTCACCCGGTGGCGTGACCAGCTACCGCCGGGCTTCCTGATGACGGTGAAAGCGCCCAGGGGCCTCACGCACGCGCGCCGGCTGCGTGAACCGGAGGTGTGGGTCGAGCGGGTGCACCGTGGCTGGAGTCAGCTGGGCGACCGGGCCGGTCCGCTACTGGTGCAGCTGCCGCCCGATTTCGAGCGCGACGATGCCCGGCTCGACCACTTCCTCGAGGTCCTCGGCGCCCTGCCGGACGGCGTCGGGGTCGCCGTCGAATTCCGGCACCCGTCGTGGCAGGACCCGGCCGCATTCGACGTGCTGCGGCGCCACGGCGCGGCGTACGTGGTGATGAGTGGCGCCGGGTTGCCGTGCCTGCTCGAGGCGACCGCGAAGCTGGTCTACGTGCGGCTGCACGGACCCGACCGGGAGGCGCTCTACGGCGGCTCGTACGACGACGACGAGCTGCGCCGGTGGGCCGACCGGATCCGGGCATGGGACGCCGATGGCCACGATGTGTTGGTCTACTTCAACAACGACCTCGGCGGGCACGCCGTCCGCAACGCCAGGGATCTGCGTGGGCTGCTGGCGCGCTGAGCCGATCGCTATGCTCTCCCGATGCCGCTGGTGAGTAAGACAGTCGAGGTTGCAGCCTCCGCCGACGCGATCATGGCGATCGTCGCGGACTTCGAGAGCTACCCGCAGTGGAACGAGGAGATCAAGGGCTGCTGGATCCTCGCCCGCTACGACGACGGCAGGCCGAGCCAGCTGCGCCTCGACGTCGTCGTCCAGGGCCAGGCGGGCACGTTCATCAGCGCCGTCTACTACCCCGGCGAGAACCAGATCTTCACGGTGCTGCAGCAGGGCGACCACTTCGACAAGCAGGAGCAGAAGTTCTCGGTGGTGGCGATGGGCCCCACGTCGCTGCTGACGGTCGACCTCGACGTCGAGACCAAGCTGGCGTTGCCCAAGCCGATGGTGAAGAAGGCGATCGGCGACACGCTGGACTACCTCGCCGCCAACCTCAAGGCGCGCGCCGAGCAGCTCGCCAGCACCTAGCTCTACCCGGCAGGGGCGCCTAGCGGCCCGACGCGTCCCAGCGGCCGACCCGGTCGAGGTGGTCCAGCAGACGGGCCAGCCCGTCGTCGAACTGCCCGGTCGTCAACCGCACCACCGCCGCGGTGTCGCGCGTGCGCAGCGCCGCGATCAGCCGCTCGTGGTCGGCCACCGCGTCGGCTCCCCACTGGGCGTCCGCGGCGAACAGCCGGGGCGGCAGATATCGGCTGGCGTGCAGCAGGAACCAGGCCAGCTTGATCCGGCCGGACGCCCGGTTGAAGGCGCGGTGAAACGCGAACTCCGCCGCCACGACCTCGTCGGGGTCTGCGAGCTCGACCGCGCGGGCGAGCGCGGTGCTGAACACCGCGAGCTCGTCGATCTGCTCGTCGGTGATCCGCCGGGCCGTCGTGGCGGCGAGCTCGGCGGCGATGGTGGACTGCAGCCAGAAGATGTCCTCGATGTCGTCGCGCGACAGCGGAACCACGCGGTAGCCCCGGTGCGGTTCGAGTTCGACCATGCCTTCACCGCGCAGCGTGCGCAGCGCCTCCCGGATGGGCGTGATGCTCACCCCCAGCCGCGCCGCGGTCTCGTCGAGCCGGACGAAGGCGTGCGGATGCAGTGCGCCGGTCATGATCTCGACGCGCAGCAGGGCGGCCACCTCGTCGGACAGCTGCTCCCGCCGGACCCGGCCCGACGGCCGTCCCGAGCGCGCAGGCCGGACCGGAGCGTTCATCGCCGACAGGTGTCCTTCGCGCCGGGACAGCGCCGGGTTGTCCGGACGCCACCTTGGTCATAGTGTGACCGAGGCAACATCATGTTTGATCAAATATCATCGTCGCGCAACCCGGAGAACGGACGAAGGTGACCCTGGATCAACCGCAGCTGGCCCGTCGCCAGAACTGGGGTAATCAGCTGGCTCGCCACGCCCTGATGCAGCCAGACGCCACCGCGCTGCGCTTCCGCGGACAGACCGTCACCTGGCGCCGGCTCGACGAGCGGGTCCGTGCGCTGGCCGGTGCGCTGCACCGGCGCGGCATCGGATTCGGCGACCGGGTGCTGGTCCTGATGCTCAACCGCCTCGAGTTCGTCGAGGTGACGATCGCGGCGAGCGCACTCGGCGCCATCGCGGTCCCGGTGAACTTCCGGATGACCCCGCCGGAGATCGCCTTCCTGGTGTCGGACTGCCAGGCCAGGATCGTGATCACCGAGCCGGTGCTGGCCGGCGTCGCCACCGCCGTGCGGGACCTGGACCCGGCGCTGGACACCGTCGTCGTCGCCGCCGACGGCGCCACCGAGGACGGCGTCCTCGGCTACGAGGACCTGCTCGCCGGATCGGAGCCGGCGCCGGTTGTCGACGTCCCCGACGACTCGCCCGCGCTGATCATGTACACCTCGGGCACCACCGGCCGCCCCAAGGGGGCGGTGCTTACCCACGCCAACCTGACCGGTCAGGCGCTGACCCATCTGTTCACCAACGGCGCCGCCCCCGACGACGTCGGCTTCGTCGGGGTTCCGCTGTTCCACATCGCCGGCATCGGCAACCTGATCTACGGCCTGCTGCTCGGCCGGCCCACCGTGATCTATCCGCTGGGCGCCTTCGACCCCGGCGAGCTGCTCGACGTGCTGGCCGAGGAGAAGGTCACCGGCATCTTCCTGGTGCCAGCCCAGTGGCAGGCGGTGTGCGCCGCGCAGCGCGCCAACCCCCGCGACCTGGCCCTGCGGGTGCTCTCCTGGGGAGCGGCGCCGGCTTCGGACACGCTTCTGCGGCAGATGGCCGACACGTTCCCCGGTGCGCAGATCCTCGCCGCGTTCGGGCAGACGGAGATGTCGCCGGTCACGTGCATGCTGTTGGGGCAGGACGCCCTGCGCAAGCTCGGCTCGGTGGGCAAGGTGGTCCCCACGGTGTCGGCGCGGATCGTCGACGACCAGATGAACGACGTGCCGGTGGGCCAGGTCGGGGAGATCGTCTACCGGGCGCCGACGCTGATGGCCGGTTACTGGAACAACCCGGAGGCGACCGCAGAAGCGTTCGCGGGCGGCTGGTTTCACTCCGGCGACCTGGTCAGGCGCGACGACGAGGGTTACATCTGGGTCGTCGACCGCAAGAAGGACATGATCATCTCCGGCGGCGAGAACATCTACTGCGCGGAGGTGGAGAACGCGCTCGCCGCGCATCCCGACATCGCCGAAGCCGCGGTGATCGGGCGGGTCGACGAGAAGTGGGGCGAGGTTCCGGTTGCTGTGGTGGCTCTTCGCAGTTCGCTGAATCCCGCGGGCGGCCCCGGCTCGGGGGCCTCCCTCGCGCTCGCCGATCTCGACGGGTTCCTCTCCGAGCGGCTCGCCCGCTACAAGCACCCACGAGCCATCGAGATCGTCGACGCCCTGCCCAGGAATCCGTCAGGAAAGGTTCTCAAGACGGAACTGCGCCAACGCTTCGCCGCGGCCGGTTCGATTGACGCTCGCGAAAGTTCTACGCGGACAACGGTTTCGGCCGGGCCGCAATCGGATTAGCAGAAGGAAATGCATTTGCTAACGGTTGAAGGCGCAATCCCTCAGATGCGGTACGAAGCAGCGATCCCATCGGGTACAGTCCTGTGGTCTGTCTTACTACCGACCGGTAGTAAGTCAGCGCTCACACGGTTGGGTCGGGGACTGGAAGGGAGCGTGCGACAAGTGTTGCCGGTGCGCTACGTCTTCGACGGTTCCGTGGCGGGGGAATTGCGGTGACCACAACCTCGAAGGGTTCCAACCTGACGGGTTACGTGCGGGATCAGGTCAGGCCTGCGCTGATCGCCGTCGGCGGATTCGTGCGGATGTGCGTGCTCGTCGGTAAGGCCCTGCTGCGCCCGCCGTTCCAGTGGCGCGAGTTCATCCTGCAGAGCTGGTTCCTGCTGCGCGTCGCCTTCCTGCCGACGGTGGCGGTCTCGATCCCACTCACCGTGCTGCTGATCTTCACGCTCAACATCCTGCTGACCGAATTCGGCGCGGCCGACATCTCCGGTGCGGGGGCGGCGCTGGGTGCGGTGACCCAGCTCGGCCCACTGGTGACCGTGCTCGTCGTTGCCGGCGCCGGATCGACCGCGATCTGCGCCGACCTGGGCGCCCGCACCATCCGCGAAGAGATCGACGCGCTCGAGGTGCTTGGCATCGACCCGATCCATCGGCTGGTGGTCCCGCGCGTCATCGCCTCGACGTTCATCGCGATGCTGCTCAACGGCGCGGTCATCACGATCGGCCTGGTCGGCGGCTTCGTCTTCGGCGTCTACCTGCAGAACGTCTCCGCCGGCGCCTACGTCTCCACGCTGACGCTGGTGACCGGCCTCCCCGAGGTCCTCATCTCGCTGGTCAAGGCGCTCACGTTCGGGCTGATCGCGGGCCTGGTCGGCTGCTACCGCGGACTCACCGTCGCCGGCGGAGCCAAAGGCGTCGGCACCGCCGTCAACGAGACCCTGGTGCTGTGCGTCATCGCGCTCTTCGCGGTCAACGTCATCCTCACGACCATCGGCGTCCGCTTCGGAACGGGGAGCTGACATGTCCACAGCCGCCGTCCTGCGCGCCCGGTTCCCGCGCGGGGTCGCCACCGCCGAGAAGCTCGCCGGTGCGCCCGGCCGCGGCCTGGACTCGCTCGGCCACGTTGCCTGGTTCGTCGTCACCGCGGTCGGCTCCATCGGCCACGCGCTGCGGTACTACCGCAAGGAGATGCTGCGGCTGGTCGCCGAGATCGGCATGGGCACCGGTGCGATGGCCGTCATCGGCGGCACCGTCGCGATCGTCGGCTTCGTCACCCTTTCGGGCTCCTCACTGGTGGCCATCCAGGGTTTCGCCTCGCTGGGCAACATCGGCGTCGAGGCGTTCACGGGCTTCTTCGCCGCGTTGATCAACGTCCGCATCGCCGCGCCGGTGGTCGCCGGTCAGGCGCTGGCCGCCACGGTCGGCGCCGGCGCGACCGCCGAGCTGGGCGCCATGCGGATCAGCGAGGAGATCGACGCGCTGGAGGTGATGGGCATCAAGTCCATCTCCTACCTGGTCTCGACGCGGATCATGGCCGGTTTCGTCGTCATCATCCCGCTGTACGCGATGGCGATCATCATGAGCTTCCTGTCGGCGCAGGCCACCACGACGATCTTCTACGGCCAGTCCACCGGCACCTACGAGCACTACTTCCGCACGTTCCTGCGCCCCGACGACGTCTTCTGGTCCTTCGTGCAGGCCGTCATCATCTCGGTGATCGTCATGCTCAACCACTGCTACTACGGTTTCTACGCCAGCGGCGGCCCGGTCGGCGTCGGGGAGGCCGTCGGCCGCTCGATGCGGGCCTCGCTGATCGCCATCGTCTGTGTGGTCCTGTTCGCCTCGTTGGCGCTCTACGGCGTCGACCCGAACTTCAACCTGACGGTGTAGCCGATGACCGCGCCGATGAACGCCAAGCGCCAGCCGCCCTACAAGCTGGCCGGAGTGGTGTTGGCCGTGATCACGATCGTGGTGCTGGTCCTGGTCTTCCTGCAGTTCCGCGGTGACTTCCTGCCGCGCACCCAGCTGACGATGATGGCCGCCCGCTCGGGCCTGTCGATGGACCCCGGCGCCAAGGTCACCTACAACGGCGTGGAGATCGGCCGGGTGGGCCAGGTCGACGAGGTCACCGTCGGCGGGGAGCCCAGGGCGAAGATCATTCTCGAGGTCAACCCGAAGTACATGCCGCTGATCCCGCAGAACGTCAACGCCGACATCAGCGCCACCACGGTGTTCGGCAACAAGTACGTGTCCTTCTCGTCGCCGCCGAAGCCGTCCGCGACGCGAATCACCGCCTCCGACGTCATCGACGTGACGAAGGTGACGACCGAGTTCAACACGCTGTTCGAGACCGTGGTGTCGGTCGCGGGCCAGGTGGACCCCATCAAGCTGAACCAGACGCTGACCGCCACCGCGCAGGCGCTCGACGGCCTCGGCGACCGGTTCGGCCAGTCGATCGTCAACGGCAACCAGATCCTCGGCGAGATCAACCCGCAGATGCCGCAGATCCGCCGGGACAACCAGCTGCTGGCCCAGCTCGCGGACGTGTACGCCGAGGCCTCACCCGACCTGTTCGACGGGCTGCAGAACGCGGTGACCACCGCCCGCACCCTCAACGAGCAGCAGGGCAACGTCGACCAGGCACTGATGGCGGCGGTCGGGTTCGGCAACACCGGCGGTGACATCTTCGAGCGCGGCGGTCCCTTCCTGCAGCGCGGGCTGAAGGACCTGCTGCCGACCTCGGCGCTGCTCGACAAGTACAGCCCGGCGCTGTTCTGCACGATCCGCAACTTCCACGACGTGGAACCCAAGATCGCGGCCTCGCTGGGCGGCAACGGCTACTCGCTGCGCACCCACTCGGAGATCATCGGCCTGGGCGCGGGCAATGCCTACGTCTATCCCGACAACCTGCCGCGGGTGAACGCCAAGGGCGGGCCCGAGGGCCGGCCGGGCTGCTGGCAGCCGATCACCCGTGATCTGTGGCCGGCGCCGTACCTGGTGATGGACACCGGAGCCTCGATCGCTCCGTACAACCACCTGGAACTGGGCCAGCCTCTCTTCACCGAGTACGTGTGGGGACGCCAAGTCGGGGAGCACACGATCAACCCATGAAAATCACCGGAACCGCGATCAAGCTGGGAGCGTTCTCCCTGGTCCTGCTGCTGTTCACCGCGATCATCATCGTGGTGTTCGGGCAGATGCGCTTCGACCGCACCAACAGCTACTCGGCAGTCTTCAGCAACACCAGTGGGCTGCGGTCCGGACAGTTCGTGCGTGCCTCCGGCGTGGAGGTCGGCAAGGTCAAGGACGTGAAGCTGATCGACGGCGGGACGAAGGCGCAGGTCGACTTCGACGTCGACCGGTCGCTGGAGCTGTTCGACCAGACGACGGCCTCGGTCCGCTACCTCAACCTGATCGGCGACCGCTACCTGGAGCTCAAGCGCGGCGACAGCAACGCCCGGCTGCAGCCGGGCGGCACCATCCCGATCGAGCGCACCGAGCCCGCCCTCGACCTGGACGCGCTGATCGGTGGCTTCCGCCCGGTGTTCCAGTCGCTGGACCCCGACAAGGTCAACACCATCGCGCAGTCCATCGTCACGGTGTTCCAGGGCCAGGGCGGCACCATCAACGACATCCTCGACCAGACCGCATCGCTCACCTCGGCGCTGGCCGACCGCGACCAGGCCATCGGTGAGGTGATCAACAACCTCAACACGGTGCTGGCGACCACGGTCAAGCATCAGCAGGAGTTCGACGACACCGTGAAGAACTTCGAGACGCTGATCACCGGGTTGAAGGACCGGGCCGATCCGCTGGCCGCGTCGGTGGCCGACATCAGCGACGCCGCGGGCACCATCGCCGATCTGCTCGCCGACAACCGGCCGCTGCTGCAACAGACCGTCAGCAAGCTCGAAACCATCCAGCAGCCCCTGGTCGACCAGAAGGACCAGCTCAACGACCTGCTCGTCCGGTTGCCCACCGCGCTGAAGATCATCGGCCGCGCGGGCGGCATCTACGGCGACTTCTTCAACTTCTATGCCTGCGACGTGACGCTGAAGCTCAACGGGCTGCAGCCCGGCGGGCCCGTGCGCACGGTCAAGGTGTGGAGCCAGCCGTCGGGTAGGTGCACGCCGAAATGAGAGTCCTCGAAGGGTCCAACCGCCTCAGGGGCGGCCTGATGGGCATCATCATCCTGATCATCGTGATCGGGGTGGGGCAGAGCTTTGCCAGCGTGCCGATGCTGTTCGCGACGCCGACGTACTACGCGCAGTTCTCCGACACCGGCGGCCTCAACAGTGGGGACAAGGTGCGGATCGCCGGCGTGGACGTCGGGGAGGTCCGGTCGCTGGAGATCGAGGGCGACAAGGTGGTGATCGGCTACACGCTGGGCGGCACCGAGATCGGCACCAAGAGCCGCGCGGCCATCCGCACCGACACGATCCTGGGCCGGCGCAACATCGAGATCGAGCCGCGAGGGAACGAGCCGCTGCGCGCCAACGGCGTACTGCCGCTGGGGCAGACCTCGACGCCATACCAGATCTACGACGCCTTCTTCGACCTGAGCAACTCGGCGTCGGGCTGGGACACCAAGACCGTCCGGGACTCGCTCAACGTGCTGAGCCAGACCATCGACCAGACCTATCCGCACCTGAGCGCCGCGCTCGACGGGGTGGCCCGGTTCTCCGACACCATCGGCAAGCGCGACGACCAGATCAAGCAGCTGTTGGCCAACGCCAACCGGGTGGCCGGTGTGCTCGGCAACCGCAGCGAGCAGATCAACCAGCTGTTCGTCAACGCCCAGACCCTGCTGGCCGCGGTGAACGAGCGGAACTACGCGGTGAGCCAGCTGCTCGAGCGGGTGAACACGTTCTCCACGCAGATCAAGGGATTCATCGACGACAACCCGAACCTCAACCGGACACTCGAGCAGCTGCGCACGATCAGCGACGTGCTCAACGAGCGCAAGTTCGATCTGGCCGACGTGCTGACCACGCTGTCGAAGTTCACCGCATCGCTCGGTGAGGCACTGGCGTCGGGGCCGTACTTCAAGGTCATGGTGGCCAACCTGGCGCCGTACTGGATCCTGCAGCCCTACGTCGACGCCGCCTTCAAGAAGCGCGGTATCAACCCCGAGGAGTTCTGGCGCAACGCGGG
>Ga0247757_10000900_pt1 | contig 22182 bp, 18 predicted proteins | sample UWRJL126311R4_FD_180929 | JGI IMG/M metagenome (GOLD analysis project Ga0247757, IMG submission 180929) | Plant litter microbial communities from Arlington Agricultural Research Station in Wisconsin, United States - UWRJ-L126-311R-4 | ecosystem: Environmental > Terrestrial > Plant litter >...
GCCTGCCAGTCGATGGCTTTGCGATCCAGCAATTGAAAGCGTTTTGCCACACGTGCCACATGCAGGTCAATCGGGCAGATGAGTTGTGAAGGCTGTATTTTTTTCCAGATCCCGAAATCAACACCCGCATTGTCTTTTCTTACCATCCAGCGCAGGAACATATTCAGTCTTTTACAGGAAGAACCCTTATAAGGTGTTGAAATATGTTTTTTTGTTCTGCCCGGCACATGTTCCAATGAAAAGAAATAATTATGGAAATGTGTCAGGGATGATTCGATGAAATTTTCAGTATGCTTTTCTTTGAACTGCAGGAACGCATCTTCGAGGCTTTTATAATGCGTATAATGATACTTAAGGAATTCGATAAAATAAAACAGGTCCGTTTCGTTAAATGTGCGGTGTTTGAATGATTGCAGTTTTTTCAGATCTGCATCTGTGTGATGCAGGCAGAAATCATAAGGCGCATTATCCATCAGTAATAACAGCTCATTGCTTTTGTTGATGATGGTAGTGCGGTTACCCCACGCAAAAACCGCCGCAAACAATCCACTGATCTCTATATCCTGTTTTTTACTGAACCGGTGCGGGATGCAGATGGGATCGTCTTTGATGAAAGAAGGCCGGTTGTACTTCGCCACCTTCTCATCAAAAAAATGCTTTAACTCCTTCTCTTCTTTCACTGCATATTATTTCACTCTGCGAAACCCTCCGCCCCTCCGCGTCTCTGCGATTCAAAAAAATCTCCAATAGCAACATGCTGACTATTTGTGATTTTTTGAACCGCAGAGACGCGGAGTTACAGGAGGGTTTCGCGGAGGGGTTAGGCAATGGCTTGATTGAGGTCTTCGATCAGGTCATCTGCATCTTCTACGCCTACACTTAAACGAATCAGGCTGTCGGTAAGACCATTCTTGATCCTTTCTTCTCTCGGAATAGAAGCATGCGTCATGGATGCCGGGTGATTGATCAGTGATTCGACGCCGCCAAGACTTTCTGCCAATGCAAATATTTTGGTAGAGGAGAGCACGCGCTTTGCATTATCCACGCTGTCGTCTTTCAATGTAAAACTCATCATCCCTCCGAAACCGCGCATTTGTTTTTTTGCAACCGCGTAACCGGGATGGTCTTCAAAGCCGCACCAGTAAACCTTTCCTACTTTAGGATGGTTACGCAGGAAATGCGCGATCTTTTCTCCATTCTCACAATGGCGTTGCATACGGAGATGCAATGTTTTGATGCCCCGTAAAACAAGGAAACAATCCATCGGTCCTGGTACGGCGCCGCAGCTTTTCTGTATAAAGTAGAGTTGCTCACGCAACGAATCATCGTTCATCACCAGGCAGCCCTGTATCACATCACTATGGCCACCGAGGTATTTGGTAGCGGAATGCATCACGATATCTGCGCCAAGATCCAGTGGGTTCTGGAGATAAGGCGAGGCGAAGGTATTGTCTACGCAAAGCAGCGCTCCCGCTTTTTTAGCAATAACTGACACAGCTGCGATATCGGTGATATTCATCAATGGATTGGTAGGCGTTTCTATCCAAACCAGTTTTGTTTTGGATGAAACTGCTTTCTCCACAACAGCTGTATCGCTGGTATCAACGTAGGTGAACTGTATGCCGTATTTCGAAAATATTTTGCTGAACAGGCGATACGTACCGCCATACATATCATTGGCGGCGATCACTTCATCACCTGGAGACAATAGCTTGATCACCGCATCTGTTGCTGCCACACCACTGCCGAATACTAGACCATGTTTCCCGTTCTCTATCTGCGCACAGGCATCTTCCAATGCTTTTCGCGTAGGGTTCTGGCTGCGGGCATACTCAAAACCTTTGTTTACACCCGGTGCTTCCTGAACATAGGTTGAGGTTTGATAGACCGGTGTCATGATCGCGCCGGTAGACGGATCTGGTTCTGCGCCGGCATGGATGTATTTGGTGGCTAGTTTCATAATAGTTAGAGAGGTTAAGTAGTTAAGTGAAATGCAGGTGCATTGTTACATTGCTATATGGCTGGGTTGTTTTATTGCTCAGAAAATAACCCAACCATATAACAATGTAACCATAAATGACGTATCAGTTCTTACCCGCGCTTTTCGATGACGCCGGAGCATCATCAACAAGCGTAATGGGTAATACGGCTTTTACATCATCCCATAAGAATACCATGTTTGCGCCGGTTTTGGTTGTGTCAAAATAGATCGTTAATGCTTCTACCGTATCAGAGGTCTTGTCAACATCAATATCCGTGCGTACTACATCTTTCTTTTGATCATAGGTGAAATTTCCCCAGGAATAATTGTCTTTGTTCACGATCATGGTCCATTTTTGTTCTGAGGGAATACAGTACATCGTGTATCGTCCTTTCGGTACCAGCTTTCCGCCAATCTTCACATTTTGAAACAATTCAAGTTCAGTGGCTTCGTTGGCGCCTAATCGCCACATTACATCATAGCGGTTGATGCCGCCAAAAATAACACGCCCTTTTTTGAAAGGCCTGCTGTAGATCACACGTGCTACCGGCATGTCTTTGGCCTTGCCCGCAATTTTAGACGTTGGATAGTTCATAGGCCAGTAGCTCATATCCATGGGTGAGTTATCGAGCTCGGTGGGTTTCTGTTGTGCGTGGGAACAAATTGCTGCAAATACGAATGCCAGGCATAGGATCGGCTTCATGTAATAAATTTTCATAAAGATAAAATCCTAAAGAATTGCCCGCGCAACTAATTCATCAGCGGCGAGTTTTTTAACATGAGGGAAGAATCCGCGGTAGAGCGCTGCCAGAGCATCATAATTTTCTGTAAAGGCGCGGAAGACCGGTTCAGCGTCGTCAAGGTATTTGGCCCTTCGCACCAGCCCCTGGAAACTGTTGTGAATGCCCCAGTCAAAACGGTAATTATAGAGCCAATCCTGGCTGCGCATATACGGCAGCATGCGGGCAAACTTTTCAGGAAGGAACGATTCATGCGCAGAGAGCTGGGTATAAGTTTCTACAGTAAAATCCTTCCAACCCGATTCGGAGAGTTCTTTTTCGTCAAGGGCAAGAAAATGATCGTAAACAATATCCATAAATGCACCTGCATACAGCCCAACAGCGGGTTTGAAAAATTTCTTGCCTTCATGGGTGGCAGCATGACTATCTGTAAACGCATCGATAGCGCGATGTAAACGGATGCCTTCGCGTACCAGCATGGGATAATCGAATTGCTTCTTCCCCTTTACAAAATCACTGATCATATTTCCCACGAGTATACCTGGATTGCGGAAGGAGAGGTATGCGTGGGCGAGGTAATTCATTGGATAATTTGAAAATGTGGTAATGTGGCAATTTGAAAATGGTTTTCTCATTAACACATTTTCAAATTGCCACATTACCACATTGTCCTACTAAGTTACGGAGATATACCTCGCTCGGGGATATCAAAAAACAACGCTTTTCAACCAGTCGCTGATGATTTGTAAGGTGGCAGGATCAAAAGTTTCGGATAAGCGCATGTACTCTTCCACGCTGCCACAGTTTACGCAATGCTGGAAAAGGTGGTTCAGGCCTTCGATTTCCAGGGTTTTGTATTTGGGACTCTTGCTTTTTTTCAGTCCTTCTCCCCAGGCGGCCAGGTTGGCTTTGGGCTCTACCTGTGCATCCTTTCCGCCATTCAGGGCCAGTACCGGGATGCTGAGTTTGGCGATATCGGGAACAGGATCATAACTCAGGAAGAATCTCCACCAGGGAGCGCGAAATGCCGCATAGGCTTTCTGTTGCATTGCGATCGCTGCTTCGTCGGAGCCGTGAACCAGGGTTTGCTGTGTAAGCATCGTTTGCCTGCTTTTCCAATCCAGGAAATTTTTCCGGATAGCAACCCGGTAGAGCGAGTCGCTGGTGATGTTCAAAGCGGCATCCCTGCTTGCATGGTGCAGCACCAGGAAACTATCGATCATATATTGCGGAACGCCAGCCTGCTTTAATGGTTCTGTATTCTGGAAATCATTGATAGCAGCGCCATTGACCGCAGATCCGGCAAGCGATATGATGAATGCCACATCTTTGGTGCGCGCTGCAACATAGGCAGCAATGATGCCACCCTCACTATGGCCTAAAAGACCAATTTTGGTGGCGTCTACATCAGGTCTTTCCTTGAGATAGGCAATGCCGGCCATTACATCAGTTGCAAAATCTGCAGTGCTGGATGTACCGAAATTGCCACCGCTCTTGCCTATGCTTCTGTCATCTACCCGCAAAGCAGCAAAGCCTTGTTTGGTAAGATGATCTGCTATCAGCCAGAATGGCTTGTGTTCGCCAATGCGCTCATTTCTATCCTGTGGGCCACTGCCGGTGATCAGTAGTACCGCCGGAAATTTACCATTACCTGCCGGTCTGGTGAAAGTGCCGCCGAGAGGCACCTGTTGTGTTGCATTCTCATAAGCCACTTCTTCTACAACGTAATTGAAAGGCGGTTTGGGGGTCTGGGGTTTCGGCTCGGGTTCGGCAATTGCACCAGACATCCTTTCCAGAATAAGGGGAGCAAGTAATGGCCCTTGCTTGTAAGTGCCGGTAATCAGGTCTTTTCCATCCCACCGGCCATAATATCCTCCTTTTAACAAAGCAATATCGATCAAAACAGAATCCTTCTGTACGGTGGTCTTTTCAGTATGTAACTCTTTTGCATTCTGCGCGGGAACATCAAAACTGGTGGTGTATTGATCGCCAACAGATTTTATATGGAAAACAAAACGGAGTTTCTGATCATTGGTTGACAATGTTCCTTGCCAGCTGCCGGTAACACTCTGCGCCGTTAGCTGTGTAAAAGCAAAAAACAGGTATATGAGGAACAAATATTTTTTCATGACTGGTTTTTTTGTTGCTTTCTGAAATAGTTATAGGAGTAGGCAAGGGGCAGGATGACAATTACACCCATGCACACCATAAAGATTGTGGACGCGTATTCCAATGGCACTAACAAGACGATCAAAGCCAGCGGTATGCCCAGTGCAAACCAGAGTTTTCCAGCAAAACGATGTGTTTTGCGCCAGTTGCCTTCATCCTCCAGGGTCCATGGCAGGCGGATTCCGACAAAATAATTGGGTTTGATGTTCACCATCATATTACCTATGGCGCCGAAGAACAACGAAATAGTGATCAGCGTCAGCCGTTCTCCTGCGATGGGTTTTTGCTGCATGGCAAGAATGGCGATGACCTGTAATACGGCCACAAAAAAAACGATCAGCAAGGATAACTTATCTGTTAAAGATCCGGGTGCATTGCTGTTCTTTTTTGGGTCGATCAATGACAGGTTTTTGATCAGCAGGTAAACGAACAGGGAGGTTCCGGTCATGAGCGCCATAATTACCCAGGCCTGCGATTTTTCGGCCCAGCGATCCGCGCCATGTGCGTTAAAATGTACAGGAATGCTTTCGGGAAGCGAAGCATATACGCTTGCCAGGTAAATAACCGGCACAACCATGATCAGGTAGGCAAGCCAATGGCCGGCAGTGAATTTTTTATTCATGATCTTTTCTTTTTAGTGGAGAACTGCATCAGCCACACAAGTATCTCATCCATTACAGTGGTGTTGATGGAATAGGTAATGAACTGTCCTTCTTTTACTGCGATGACGAGTTCAGCCTGTTTCAAAAGATCGAGATGGTGCGAGATGCTGGGTTTAGACATGTCGAACCTGTCGGCTATTTCACCTGCGGTCATATCACGCTCCTGCAGCAGTTCCAGTATTTCGCGCCGCGTGGGATCGTTCAGGGCTTTGAATAATGCGTTCAATTATTTCGATATTTAGACAAATGTCTAAATACTATTTCAAAAATGCAAGCATTTCGCAAACATTTTTTTGGGCTGGATAATCCACTTATCCTCAATCACATAAATATGTGAGCGCATAAAACGGGTTTTGTGAATTTCTTAAGAAATGGCTGAAACACTTACTGCCATTGAGTTTCATCAAATCGGCGTCAATCCTTTTTCCAATCATACCAACCATTCATCCTATCCACCACCACCGTGATTACTGTTCATCACAAACAAAATGGAATGGGTAAACCGCGATACTACATTTGATTTGTCAACGCAAAAAAGCGAACAAAACAATCAGCAAATAACCTAAAACAAAAAAATTATGAAGAAGATCTTTATCGCAGCCATGATGGCTGTACTCGTAGGAAGCAGTGCTTTCGCGGCGGATAACAAAGACGTAGTAAAAGTTAACTACCGGGCTAAAACAACTTTTGATGCGCATTTCGCAGGCGCCACGAATGTTACCTGGACGCAGCGTGAAACTTACACCAAAGCAAGTTTTATCATCGCCGATCAGGCTGTAGAAGCGTTCTTCTCGCCAGAAGGCGAACTGGTAGGTTCGAGCCGCAAAATAGAGTTCAGCAAACTGCCACTGGAAGCCATCCAGACCATCCAGAAAAAATACAGCACCTATACTGTTACGGAATCAATAGAGTTCGATCAGAATGGTGAGAGAAACTATTTTGTATCACTGGCCGACGGTAAGAAAAAACAAATATTACAGGTATCGCTTTACGGCAGCGTGAGTATTTACAAAGACAAAAAATAAAGAAGGTTGAGGTTGAATTCAGGGAAGGCTTCTGCTAATGCGGGGCCTTTCTTTTTTCCGGTGTCCGGAAAAAAGAATATTGAACAAGGAACAAGGAATGTCGAATATTGAAGGGAATTGGGAATTGGGAATTTGGATGTCTTCTCCCGTTTTTATTTCCATTCGATATTCGACATTCCTTGTTCCTTGTTCGATATTCAATGCGGTTGGGTAAATTTTTGCATGGTAATAAATTCGCCGGCTTTTTTCAGCTCTTTTATTAATTGCTGCAAGCGCTCCAGGAGGAGCTCGCCATCGGGTTTTCTTGTGTAAGCGGGTAGGCCATAATTTTCGATGGTGGTGAATTCCCAGGGATGGAAATAGAGGCAGAGGTAGCCATCTTTCGCCAGTGTCCGGAGCGCCAGCCTTTTAAAAATGGGATAAGGCAGGTTTTTAAAACTGAGCCAGAAAAGTGGTATCCGGAAGGTGGGCGATACAGATGCCGGTACCCGTAACATGCCTTCATCGCGATACATGGTACGGGGCAAATGCAGGTTATTATAGCGACCAGGCAACCAGGTAGGGTTGATGGATGAATCGTATTGATATCCCGCTTTTTTTACTTCCTCCATAGCTACTTTGCGCATACGTGGCATGCGTAAACCGGTAACGGCTTGCCCGCTGATCTCTTCCAGCTTTTTTTTAGACTGCAACAGGTGTTCGTTGCTGAAATCGGAATGATAAAACGTATGCGAGGCGATCTCATGTTGTTTTGCCAGTTGATTGATCGCATCGGGATAATGCATGGCGAAATTGGCGGTGGTGAACAGGGTTGCCGAAACGGTTGCGTCTGTCAGAACAGGCATGATCGCATCCAGTCCCTTTTTTCCTACCTGCATCTGTTCGGCGGCGCTGATGTCAAAGCCATATTCCAGCGGCATATCAAATTCTTCCACATCAAAACTCAGCAATACGAAACGGTTCATCCTGGCAGATTTGATTCCTTGATGATATAATGCGGGCGTTGTTTGCTCTGCATAAACAGCTTACCAAGATACATCCCGATAATGCCCAGGATCATCAATTGCAGTCCGCCAAAAAATGCAATGGTGGCTATTACCGATGCCCAGCCATTGATCGCGTGCCCGAAATAGGTGCTGTAAATGATATAGGGGATGTAAAGCAAAGACAACAACGAAAAAATAAAACCAAGATATACGGCGATATACAAAGGGCGGATACTGAAGGAGGTGATGCCCTGCAATGCAAACCGCATCATTTTTTTTAAGGTGTATTTCGATTTTCCCTGGGCGCGTTGTGCAGGATCGTATTCGATGCCCAGCTGGCGGAATCCCATCCATTTTACCAGGCCGCGCATAAACAGATCGGTTTCTTTGAATGCGCGGAAAACCTCCACCACTTTTTTATCCATCAGACGGAAATCGGCCGTTCCCTGTTCGAGTTCGATATCGGAGAGGTTATTGATGAGGTTGTAAAACATATTGGAGGTTTTACGTTTCATCAACGGTGTTTCTTTATGGTCTTTGCGGATGGTGTATACCACATCATTTCCCGATTCCCATAAAGCGATCATTTCCGGTATCAGTGCAGGTGGATGCTGCATATCTCCATCCATCATGATCACACAATCGCCGTCGGCAAGGTCGAGACCTGCTTTTAAAGCATTCTGGTGACCAAAATTGCGCGCGAGGGAAATAAAGAAAACATTATTGTGATCCGCCGACACCTGTTTTAATTGGGCAAGCGTACCATCGGTGCTGCCATCATCAATAAAGATGAGGGAATGGCTATACGATAGTTGCGCAAATACGTTATCCAACGCATTTGTTAAAAGGGGGATATTGCCTTCCTCGTTACTTACGGGAACGACAATAGAGACGCGTTTTTTCATCCGTTCAATTGCAAGTAGACTAAGGTAATTTGAAAAATTGAGAATTTGGAAATTTGAAAATTTGAAATGAAGAATTGTAGAATGGTCGTATTGTTAAATTGTTGAATAGGTTAATCGTTTTATTGCTGGCAGTCTGATTGTCTATGGCAGATAAATTTTTTTTCATAACCCCGGTTTTTAAGCCGGGATGCAAACAGTTTGAGCATATGGGTTTTAGCCCGCAACGCATTTATCATAAAACCTGTATCAGAGTTGAAACGCTGCAACTGCAGGATCCGTGGCGGGCTAAAGCCATCATAGCAGGATTTTACTTGCCCCGAGCTTAAAAGCTGGGGTTATGGATTGATTATATAGTCAACTTCTGAAAAGCAACACAGGGCAAAAGAACCATGTACCAATTCAGCCATTTGCCAGAGAGCTATTTTCAAATTTTCAAATTTCCACATTTTCAAATTTCCTCACCGTTAACCTATAAGCGATCACACACCACAATACAAAACAGGGCAATGCTTTCAGCGAGTAGGGGCGGATGATATGTTCCCGTACATAAGGTGGAAAAAGATCGGTAGCGGATAAGCTGGTGAGAAGGATCACAAAGCCGAGTAACAGGTTATTTGCTTTTTTGTGGGAACGATCGCTGATGATAAACCAGATGCCCGCTACAGTAACAGCTATCACGTAGGTTGATGATTCGGCAGAGGAACTGAATATCACCGCACCGATCAGTAAAAAACACAAATACAATAACCGGAATACCCGGGATTGGTATTGCTTGAACCGCAGCAGCGGCAGAAGATAAAAAAGTGCTGCCGGGCCGAGTATATAGTAATTGGGTAAACTACTGATGCTTCCCATACGCCTGATCATACCCATTACAGAAATATCCTGCATCAGGTTTTCTGCACCGGTATCAATATTCTGCGCATTCTTTTCTACCAATGAATGAAACCAATCCTGGTAACCCTGGATGATGAATGCGGGAGAAGAAAGCAGCATGGGCAAACAAAACAATATGACCAGCCAAACCAGGAAGCTGATGGCGAACTTTAGTTTGTGTTTGGAGAACCAGAAAAAAGCGATTCCCACAATACCATAGAGTTTTACCAGGAAGCCTGCCGCGATAAATAAGGTAGCCCAGCCATCTTTTTCCTTGTCCACCAATAAGAAACAGAGTAACAACCATCCCGTTAGCATGGGATTGAATTGTACGTTGTGGATGGCCGTCATCATTTCTATCAAACCGATCAATAGAACCACCAGCTGCTGTTGCCTGGTAAAAGGCAGTTGCCGGATGGCATAAAACAGTACCCATGCATTGAGCATACACCAGGCAAAACAGCCCAGTGCCCGCGGCAGCAGCGCAAAAGGGGCTATCAGGATGCTGAATAAGGGACCGTAATGATTTGTGTCGATGTATTCGCCGGGATAGGGCGCATACAAAGGCTGTTGCTGTAAAGTATGGTTGAACACCCCGGTGAATATCTGGTAGTTATTGATGGCAGAAGGCCCGCGGGCGATCTCGGAAATGGCCCCGATGGCTGCCAGTGCGAACCATGCCAGGACGGGCAAAGGGATCTTTCGACCGAGTAAATTGATATTTCCGGTAAGCCATCGCATTGGGGATGACAAAAATGGGCAAGAATGGGATACCGAAAAATAAAAATTTTAGAATGGCTGCCAAAGGAATAAAACCGTTCAAAAAAATTACTTTTGCCCCTCTAAAATCAAGCCTCATGCAGAAAGGACCTGTTTCTCAATTCATATTACACCATTATCGCCATTTCAATGCTGCGGCGCTGGTGGATGCAGCCAAAGGGTATGAAACCCATCTCGCCGAAGGCGGAAAAATGCTGGTAAGCCTCGCCGGTGCCATGAGTACCGCGGAACTCGGCATCAGCCTGGCAGAGATGATCCGCCAGGACAAAGTGGCCATCATCAGCTGTACCGGTGCTAACCTTGAAGAAGATGTGATGAACCTGGTGGCGCATAGTCATTATAAACGTGTTCCCAATTACCGCGATCTGAGTCCGCAGGAAGAATGGGACCTGCTTGAGAACCATTATAACCGTGTTACCGATACCTGTATTCCCGAAGAGGAAGCTTTCCGGCGGATCCAGCAGCATATCCATAAAATATGGTCTGATGCGGATAAGAACGGCGAACGTTATTTCCCGCATGAGTACATGTATAAGATGTTATTGAGCGGTGTGCTGGAACAGTATTACGAGATCGATCCAAAGAACAGCTGGATGCTGGCGGCAGCGGAAAAAAATATTCCGATCGTTGTTCCAGGTTGGGAAGACAGTACCATGGGTAACATCTTCGCATCTTATGTGATCAAGAACGAACTGAAAGCAAGTACCATGAAAAGCGGTATCGAATACATGGTATGGCTGGCCGACTGGTACAGGCAGAACAGTGGCGGTAAAGGCGTTGGTTTCTTCCAGATCGGTGGTGGTATTGCCGGCGATTTCCCGATCTGCGTGGTGCCGATGATGTACCAGGATCTCGAATGGCATGATGTGCCTTTCTGGAGTTATTTCTGCCAGATCAGTGATTCAACAACATCGTATGGCTCCTATTCAGGCGCTGTACCTAATGAGAAGATCACCTGGGGTAAACTGGATATACATACACCCAAGTTCATCGTGGAGAGTGATGCTACCATCGTAGTGCCGTTGATCTTCGCGTATTTGTTGGGTTGGTAAGCTGCTCCATATATGTTACGTTAAACCCTATGTGACCTTGTTTGTCTCTATGTTCCTATGTGTTAAGCCTTTTTTATCAACACATAGGAACATAGGACAACAATAGGTCACATAGTGTTTTCGCCACTCACTTTGAATTCACCTGTTAAAGCATTTTTATGAAGAAATATTGCCTGCTGTTATTGATGTTGCTGTTTGGGATCACATCCCATGCGCAATCGAAGATCACAAAGCTGGGTATCCTTGGTAAGTGGGCGGTATCGAGTGTTGAGCTGAAAGGCGTTATGTATTATTCGGTAGAGAAAGATTCAATCGCGTTGGCGGATTCTATTACCAGGGATGCAGCGGAGAAAGGGGTTGACCTGGAGAGCATGAAGCCTATGGCCAAGCTGCAATTCGCCGGCATTGCAACCATGCGGATCACATTTAATGCCGATGGAACAACGGAAACCAGCCTCAACGAAGATGCACCTGGTATTGGCGCAACCTATACTATCGATGAAGAAAAATCCATGCTTATTATCAGCAACAAGGATGGAAGCACCAAGACCGCCAAAGCTGAAATGCTTGCTGATGGTGCGTTGAAAATGCAGATACCGGATCTGGCCAGTGAAGCATGGATCGTATTGAAGAAAAGCAAATCCTGATAAGATCATTTGTCATAAAATTGTCAAAGTCCTCCAAAAAGCTTTTGCGGGATGTTCATGTTTAGCCGTGTATTTTTTACGCAAATAGGAATGGCGATAAAAAATATATGATAGTAAAAAATGGCTTTTCGCCGATATTATCGGCTTGAACACCCGGTCATATTACTATTACAAGGTATTTAAAGCTACCGTTCATCATTCCGCTCACGGATTTTTCGCAGCGAATTTGTTTGACTGATTGTCATTAAGGCATTGTTACCTAACTTGCGCATCCCGCATTAATCAAAAACTAAGAAAATGAGAAAATTAATTACAGCTCTCATGCTGCTGTATGCGACGTTTGTCTCCTTACAGGTGCAAGCACAATCGCGTACTGTGACTGGGAAAGTTGCTGATGAGAAAGGAAGTCCGATTATCGGGGCTTCTGTGATCGTGAAAGGTACTACCAATGGTACCACTACCAACAATGAAGGAACGTTTACTTTAACAGCTCCTTCTTCTGCTAAGATCCTGACTGTTTCCTCTGTAAGTTTTGGAACCCAGGATATCACATTAACTTCCAGTAATTCATACCTGGTAACACTGAGACCAGTTGCGGAAAACCTGGATGAGGTGGTAGTAACCGCTTATGGTTCTACCAAGAAAAAAGCGTTTACCGGTACGGCTTCAACTATCGGAAACGATAAGTTCAAAGATCTGCAGGTAACAAGCTTATCGCAGGTATTGCAAGGCCAGGCGAGTGGTGTATTGGCTGTAGCTTCTACAGGTCAGCCTGGTGAGAACCCAACTATCCGTGTTCGCGGTATCGGTTCTATCAACGCTTCTTCTGATCCGTTGATCCTGGTTGATGGTGCGCCTTATGGTGGCAACATCAATAACATCAACCCTAATGACATCGAAACCATTACCGTACTGAAAGATGCATCTTCTACTGCATTGTATGGTTCACGTGCTGCTAACGGTGTATTACAGATCACTACCAAAGTGGGTAAAGGAACGCCTAAAGTTTCTATCTCTGCGGTAACTGGTTCTTCAACCCGTGCTGTTGATGATTACTCTTATGTTAGCTCCAGCCAGTTGTATGAACTGACATGGGAAGCGCTGCGTAACCAGGCTATCATCACACCAAGCATCATTGCTCCAGCCGGTGCTACTTCTGCAGAAGATTATGCTTCTAAAACAGTTGTTGGTAAACTGGTATACAATCCTTTTAAAGATGCACAACCAGTAGGCACTGATGGCAAACTGAAAACCGGTCTTCCACAATTGTGGAACCAGAGTTGGTCAGATGCTTTACTGCGTACCGGTATCCGTACAGATTTGAACGCTAATGTTAGCGGTGGTAATGATAAAACCAAATACCTGATCTCAGGTGGTTACCTCGATGACCAGGCGATCGTTACCGAATCAAGGTTCAAAAGATATACCGGCCGTTTGAAAGTAGAAACCAAAGCAAATAACTGGTTGACTGTAGGTATTAACTCTAACGTTGCCTTCTCTACACAAAACTATCCTGCACAAGGTGGTTCTTCTTATTCTAACGTAATGGGATGGATCCGTACAGTTTCCAGCCTTTACCCAGAATACCTGGTAAACCCTGCAGACGGTAATTTCCTGCTGGATGCCAACGGTAATAAGCAATATGACTATGGTAACAATGGTCCTTTGCTCCGTCCTATCCTCACACCAGGTAACCCTGCTGCTACTACTTCTATGAACCCAACTTCATACGACCGTTTCATCACGTCATTGAATGGTTTTGCTGAAGCACAGATCATCACTGGTTTGAAATGGAGAGCACAGTATGCGTTGGATTACTACCAGATTTCATCTAACACTTACTATAACCCATTTGTGGGTGATGGTGCTGCTTATGGTGGACGTAGCTACAAACAAAGGGATAATTCATCTACCCAGACTTTCAACACAACACTTACTTACGATAAAACCTTCGGTGGCCAGCACCACATCAATGTATTGGGTGGTATGGAATCTTACCGCTACCATGATGAGGTTGTTACTGCTGAAGCAAGGGGCTTCACTTTCCCTGGTGTAACTGAACTGTCTTATGGCAGCACCCCTTACACTGCTTCTTCTGCAGCTTACAATGCAAGAATGGTGAGTTATTTCAGCCGTGTGAACTATGACTTCACTGATAAATATCACCTGTCTGCTTCACTGCGTACAGATGGTTCAAGCCGTTTTGCTGATTCAGTAAGATGGGGTACTTTCTGGTCTGTGGGTGGTGCATGGAGCATTATCAGGGAAAACTTCATGAGTGGCGTAACGTTCCTCAGCGACCTGAAACTGCGTGCCAGCTATGGTACTACAGGTAACCAGGGTACTTCCAGCTACTTCCCGTACCTGGCCAGCTACTCTTCAGGTGCTAACATCGCAGGATACAGCGGTTCTACCGTAGGTGCGCCGGTTAATCCTTCACTTACCTGGGAAACACAAAAAACACTGGATCTGGGTATTGACTTCGGTATCCTGAAAAACAGGATCACCGGTTCATTCACTTATTTCGAAAGAAAATCAGCCAACCTGTTGTTCCCACGTCCGTTGCCTCCTTCTTCCGGTAACAGCAGCATCACCGATAACGTAGGTGAACTGAAAAATACAGGTTATGAAATCGACCTGACTACTGCTAACTTCCGTTCGAAGAATTTCGACTGGACCACATCTATCAATGTGAGCCATATCAAAAATGAGATCACACAACTGCCTTCAGGTTCATTCGCTGGTGCCGGCTTTAGCCAACTGGCGGTAGGACAGTCTCTGTACAATTTCTATGTAAGGGAATATGCAGGTGTTGACATGGCTGATGGTACACCACAATGGTATATGGATGATGCCGCTAACCCCGGTAAAAGAATCCTGACCAAAACATACAGCACTGCAACAAGGTACTATATGGGTACATCATTGCCTGATTGGACTGGTGGTATGACCAATACTTTAAGGTATAAAGAATTTGATCTGTCATTCCTGATCTCATTCGCCATCGGCGGTAAAGTTTACGATGCTGACTATGCTGGTCTGAACTACGGTATCACCGGTACAACACCAGGTTCTAACTGGAGCACCGATATCGTTGGAAGATGGCAGAGTGTGAGCAATCCAGGTAACGGAATCATTCCTAAACTGACTGCTACCACTGACCTGCAGGGTAACTCTTCTTCAAGCCGTTTCCTGTATGATGCATCTTTTGCGCGTGTAAGGAACATTACATTAGGATATCGTTTGCCAAAATCAATACTGGATAAAGCGAAGCTGACAGGTGCAAGGTTCTTCGTAGATTGGCAGAATCCGTTTACTTTCTTTGGTCGCCAGGGAATGGATCCTGAAGCTGGTATCGGTGGTATCACCAATAACAACTCCAGTGCCTACAAAACGATCTCAGTGGGTGTAAACTTTGATTTCTAATTCAGTAACATTTTCAATTTTATAATATGAAAATCGGAAAAATCTTAATCGCAGCCTGTATTTCGGCAACAGCCTTTACAGCATGCTCTAAAAACTTCATCGATGAGGTGAAGCCAGCTGATGGCTCGCTTCCTACGAGCATCATCCTGACCTCCAAGGCTGGTGTTGATAACGCCATGACCGGGGTTTATTACCTGATGCGTAACTACGCTTCCGGCCAGCAGAACATGTATGGTATCAAAACCATCCAGTTCAACTTTGATATCCGTGGTAATGATATCATTGCTGATCCTGCCAACTGGTGGTTGTATGAGAACGACTGGTCTGATAACGGTTATGGCCGTGTAGCTACTTCTGCGCGTAACCTGCAGATCTGGAACCTGTTCTACAAAGTGATCAACAATGCCAACTACATCATCCAGGGTGTTCCTACACAGCTGAACGAAACACAGGCTGTGAAAGATGCTTATGTAGCTGAAGCAAGAGCGTTGAGAGCTTATGCTTATTTCTACCTGGCACGTATCTATGCTTTCACTTACGCGAAAGACATCAATGCACCTGCAGTACCTATCTACACTGAACCAGCTACTGATGGTAAACCAAGGGCTGCACTGAAAGATGTGTATGCGCTGATCACTTCAGACCTGGAGTATGCAGTTAGCAAACTGGGTACAGCACGCGTTGATAAATACCGTTTGAATAAAAACGTAGCACAGGGTATCCTTGCTGAAGTCTACAGCGAAATGGCTGGTGCTGATGCAACATTGTGGGCTAAAGCGCAGAGCAATGCTGCTGCTGCTGTTTCCGGCTTCCCGCTGATGAACGCAGCTGCTTATGCAGGTGGCTTTAACGCAGTGAGCAACACAGAATGGATGTGGGGTCTTCAGTTCAACGCATCACAGTCTCTGTCTTATGCATCATTCTTTGGTTATATCGATCCTACTGCAGCTAACACCCGTTACAAATGTATTTACATCAATACTTCATTTGTAAACATGTTTACTGCTACAGATAGCCGTAACCTGTTCATCGCAGCGCCTAACCAGAGCGCAGCAAATCCATGGAAGAAATGGCAGACAAAGAAATTTGTCGACAACAGCTCTTTCTCCGGTGATTTCGTGATGATGCGTGGTGCTGAAATGGTATTGATCCAGGCAGAAGCAATGGCTCAGCAAGCTGGCCAGCTCGAAGCTGCAAAAGACATGCTGTATACCCTGCAGAAAAACAGGGATCCTAATGCTGTTAGGTCTACTGCCGCTACACAGGCTGCTTTGATCGCTGAGATCCTGATCGAGCGTCGTAAAGAACTGTATGGTGAGATCGGTGCCAACTACTTTGATATGAAACGTTATCAATTAGGCCTGGTACGTGATGGTAACCAGTGGTCAATGAAAAACATCCCTGCTACAGATAACAAGTGGAGATGGCAGTTGCCCCAGTCTGAACTGGACAACAACAAGGCGCTGACTGCAGCAGATCAGAACCCTCTCTAATAAAGAACTTCTTTATAGATGATATGAAACCGCCCCTACAATGCTGTAGGGGCGGTTTTCTTTTACCCTATCCTCTGTGTTCCTCTATGTTCCTCTGTGCCTTTGTGTTGAACCCTTCGCTTCGATCTTTTTTCAACACGGAGGCACGGAGTACACAGAGCACACGGAGGCCCTCTGTGTACCTCCGTGCTCTCTGTGTTGAAGCCTTCGCTTCGATCTTTTTTCAACACAGAGGCACGGAGGCACAGAGGTACACAGGGAATTACCAATAAAAATCCCGGTTGCCATTACGACAACCGGGATCTTTTAAAGCTTTATATCAAGGAGATTATCTTGAAGGCATATTCAACGGGATATCTCTTTTCAGCATATTATCCCTGTTGGCAATTACCCAACCGGTATGGAATACCAGTTGCGCGCGTTTGGCCATGATATCAAACTGGATCTTGTCAACAGTATCTGTTGGTTTGTGGTAATCGGCACCCAGCATACCATCGTAGAAGAACAGGATAGGAACACCTTTTCTTGCGAAGTTGTAGTGGTCGCTGCGGTAATAGATCTGCTGTACATCATTCGGATCATCGAATTTGTAATCGAGCGCGATGTTTGTGTATTGTTTGTTCACGCCTTCATTGATCGGAGCCAGCTCAGAGCTCAGTTTATCGTGACCGATCACATAAATATAATTCAATGTATCTGCTTTGCGTGAGCTATCGCCTCTTCCGATCATATCAGTATTCAGGTCGGCTGTTGCTTTGGCCAGGTCTACTGTAGGATGATCAGAATAGTATTGAGAACCGAGCAATCCTTTTTCTTCACCGCTTACAGTCATGAAAATGATCGTACGGCGTGGTTTAGCGCCTTTTTTAGCAGCAGCGGCAAATGCTTCTGCCATCTGCATAACACCAACGGTTCCGGAACCATCATCATCGGCACCGTAGTAAATAACATCACCCTGTTTTCCGAGGTGGTCGTAGTGACCGGTGAGGAACAGGTATTCATCTTTCTTATCTGTACCAGGTAATACACCGATTACGTTGCTGCTCTGTTTTGTTTCAGGATTTTTAGTAGCGCCGATCTGCAGTTCAGCGGTATAGTTTCCTTTGTTTACATCTTTCAGGTCGGCAAATGCAACCTTAGAGGTACGGCCCAATAATGCAGAAGCGATATCATCGTTGATATTGGCTGTAAAGGATGTGGGATCAACGGGTGCCTGCAGCGTCATACGTCCCTTCATTTGTGTAGGGAACCTTGGTGCGGCATTGGCCATAACGATCAGCACACCGGCAGCGCCTGCATTACGCGCAGCGGTAACCTTGGCGGTATTCGGATTAAAGAAGCGGCCTGCTCTTCCTGCAGGGGCAGTAGCAGTGCTGCCACCGTCAAGTACAACCACTACTTTGCCTTTCAGGTCCAGACCTGCGAAGTCATTTCTGTTCTGCGCCTGGTCAACGATGCCGTAACCTGCAAAAACGATATTGTTATAGGTTTTTACGCCGTTGCCGATACTGCCAACCTGGAAGTTGTAATCTTTATCCCATGCAAAAGCTTTTCCGTTTACACGCAGTACCTGGTCGCTCATTGCATCGATGTACACATTATAAAGCTGCTGGTAGCTATCACCATTACCAGGTTGAAGACCGATCTTTTTAAAATGGTTTTCAATGTATGCGGCAGCTTTCTGTTGTCCGGGAGAAGCTGTTTCACGGCCTTCCATTTCTGGTCCGGCGAGGATCGTCAGTTTTTCCTTCAGGGCTTTGGGGGTGATGGTCGCGGCGTATTTTGCCGGATCATCGTTGTTCTGCGCCACGGCCACGCTTGCAGCAAATGGCAGGCAGATCAGGAGGAGTTTTTTCATCTTTGTATGTGGTTTGAGTTTTTAACAGGAGATCTTGTCAACACGGGTAGCATGTCTTCCGCCTTCAAACGGGGTTGACATAAACAGTTCGATCATCTGTTCCGCTATATACAGCGAAACAAAACGGGCGGGTATGCAGATGATATTGGCATTGTTGTGCTGGCGTGTTACCGTAGCCACATCAGTTTGCCAGCAAAGCGCAGCACGGATGTGTTGGTGTTTATTGGCAGCCATCGCCACACCGTTGGCAGAACCGCACATGAGAATACCAAAGCTGGCCTCACCATTCTCTACGGCGCTGGCAACAGGATGCGCAAAATCGGGGTAATCTACCGAAGCGGAAGAATTGGTACCGAAGTCCTTTACCTGGAAACCTTTATCTGTCAACCATTTCACGATTGCAGGCTTATAATCAAACCCTGCATGGTCACAACCAATCGCTATGGGTTTGGATGCATCAAAAACAAAACTCATGTGTATTTATTAGGCCGACTAAGATAGCGGTTTGAGAGGACAGGAGGTAAAAAATTAGATGAATGGAACGGATAATTCGGTCTGTAGTCTGTAGTTGTTGAAAGTTAATTGTTGATGGTTACAATGCGCACTGCTAACAACCCACCAATAACAACCATAGACCACAGACTACAAACCACGAATCGTTACGTTACTAATCCCACTCCTCGTTCTCTTTCTCCTCCTGGCGTTTATACACCCTGGCTGAGACAAAAATGCTCAGCTCATAGAGCGACCATAAGGGGATGAATACGATCATCTGGCTCATCCAGTCGGGGCTGGGGGTGATAAATGCTGATACGAGCAGGATGACTACCACCGCATATTTCCGGCTTTTGCGCAGAAATGAAGGCGTAACAAGGCCGATACGTGTTAATAAGGAGGCCAGGACCGGTAATTCGAAGGCCAATCCGCAGCCAAGTATAATATTGGTAAGATTATCTATATAATCAGAGAAAGTAGGTAAGGTTTGGATGCCCTGGTCGGTACCCAGTTGAAAACCTGCCAGGAAGTTAAATGTAAAAGGCCCGAGCAGGAAATAACCAAAGGCCGCACCGGTAAAAAAGAAAAAGCTCACCCAGAAGATCACATAGCGGGTACTCTTCAGTTCCTTTTCTTTGAGCGCCGGCTTCACAAAACGCCAGAATTCCCAGAAAATAAAGGGAAATGCTGCAATGATACCGCCAACCAGGGCAATCGAAATACTGCCGAGGAATTGTCCGCCAAAAGTATTTGTGATCAGGTTCACTTTTACCGGAGGCATACAAAGCGCTTCGCCCATATGCGCCCAATGGCTGAACTGGCAGAGCGCTTTATAGCTGATAAAATCAGGATTGATCGGTCCCCGGATGATATTATCAAATACCCAGTTACGATAAATAAATATGACAATGGCCATGATCAGGATGGCAACTACCGACCTGATGATGTGCACCCGTAATTCTTCGAGATGGTCTATAAAGGTCATTTCGGCCTTCTCACCGCTCCTGCTTCTGTTAAATAGCGCCATGTTCCGGTTTAATCAATATGTGCCGCAAAGTAACGAAAAAACAGTTCGTGGTCTGTGGTCCGTGGTCTGTAGTTGTTAAATGTTTTTGGTGGCAGGTTGTTCAGAAGGACTTAACAACTACAGGTCATGGACTACAGACTACAGACCAGTTTACCGAGCTTATCTTCCAATTCCGCTGTATTTCCGTAAGTAATGGTATGATCCGCGCTTCCCGAACAAGTGGTAGAATGCCCGGCGTTTTCATGGCGGATGTAGATGATGGGTTTTAAGAGGGCAGCAGCATATCCGATCTCTATGCCAACACCGATCGCTTTTTCAGAAACCTCCGCGATCAACAGGTCACAATCGCGGATACAGGTAAAAGCCTGCTGCATCATAGCTTTCGCTTCTCCTGGGGAGAACAGGTATTGTTCTACAAAAACAAACAGTTCAACGCCCGCATCAGCCAATACTTTGCGGATTGTATCAACAACCGGTTGTAATCGTTCTTTACCGGCAAAACTAAGAGCTAGATAGGCTTTAGACATAAGGAAGGATTCAATCAGTCTGTGGTCTGTAGTCTATGGTCTGTGGTTGTTGAAAATTAATTGTTGAAGGTTACAATTCACACTACTAACAACCCACCATTAACAACCACAGACTATAGACTACAGACCACAGACCTGTTCTCTATTATCTCAAAACTTTCATCTTCACCATCTCGATCCTTGTATCGCTTACATTGAGGATATCGAAACGGTAGTTGTCGATGATGATGGTTTCTTTTTGGCGGGGGATATCCTGGTGTTCGGCAATGATATAGCCGCTGAGGGTTTCGGATTCGGAAACAGGAAATTTCAGATCATATTTTTCATTCATGTAGTCAAGTTCTATCCGGCCGCTGAAAATGAATTCATCTTCGGATAATTGTTTTTCTACCAGCTCTTCCTCATCGTATTCATCTTTGATCTCACCGAATATTTCTTCCAGTACATCTTCCATAGTAACGATACCTGCGGTGCCGCCAAATTCATCTACCACCCAGGCGATGCTTTTTCTGTCGCGGGTGAATTTGCTGATCAGGTCGGTGGCACTCATGCTTTCGGGTACAGCCATGATGGGATGTAGTATATCTCTTATAGCCGCTGGTTTTTTAAACAGGTCGAGCTGGTGTACATAACCGAGTATCGAATCGATATTGTCATCAAACACTACCAGCTTACTTAGTTTGGTGTTGATGAAATGCTGTTTGAGTTCATCAATGGAGGTGCTGATATCAAGTCCTTCTATTTCGGTACGCGGAACCAGGCACTGGCGTATCTTGACCATAGGAAGGCTCAATGCATTCTCGAATAATTCGGTATTCAGTTTTTCCGGGCTGTCTTCATCCAGTTCTTTTGACTGCTGGAAGAAATGTTCAAGGTCTACTTTGGTGAATACATCTTCCCTGTCTTTTACCCGCACATTGAACAGGTATTTCAGGATCCATTGCGAAACATTCACAAAGAAATTAGTGATTGGCTGAAATAATCTGTGGAAGAACTGTGCCACGGGTGCAAAAAAACTCAGCAATGCATCGTTCTTGGCGCGAAATATTGCTTTGGGTAAAAATTCCCCGATCACCAGCACCACCAGTGATGATAAGAAGGTATCCAATGCGAGCTTTACATATTCATTCTGGAGGTATTCGGGCAGCGGATTCCATAAAGTGTTTTTTAAAAGCTCATGGAATAAGAGTCCATAGATCACCAGGAAAATATTCAGGCCCACCAGGCAGGTACCGATGAGTTTAGCGGGTGATTCCAGGAAATTAGAGAGTATGATACCGCTTCTCTTGCCCTGTTTTTTCTTCAGCTCAATATTCAGCCTGTTGCCTGTAACAAAAGCGATCTCATAACCGGCAAAAAAACCGATGAGCACCAGGGTCAGAAAAATCCAGAGAAGAGTATAGAGTTCGCTCATACTACCAAGGTAAGAACTTTTGATCGCAGATTGAACGATTTGAAGTATGATTTGTATGATTACCGCCATCTCTCCGTGCCCTCTGTGTACTCCGTGCCTCTGTGTTGAAAAAGGCTTTT
>Ga0247757_10000901_pt1 | contig 22174 bp, 19 predicted proteins | sample UWRJL126311R4_FD_180929 | JGI IMG/M metagenome (GOLD analysis project Ga0247757, IMG submission 180929) | Plant litter microbial communities from Arlington Agricultural Research Station in Wisconsin, United States - UWRJ-L126-311R-4 | ecosystem: Environmental > Terrestrial > Plant litter >...
AATCGAAGCTGAGTTAGCGTGAGACAATCGAGGTACTATGAATTGGGCGCAAGAGTCGACGGTACGACGAGGCGTAGGGTAGGTTCAAATACAGTGAGGTTAAGCGAACGAAGTAATCGCGAATATAGTCCATGGCAACATTGTTACTCATACAGCCCTCATATTCATCCTAGCTATATACATAAGTTAAAAAATGCCCGCGTCGCCACAATAGTTTTAAACTAATCACAAAAGTTATTTTCTTATAATTTTTTTCTAGGTAATTATATATATTTTAGTACTAAGCGAGGTTGCCCGCTCGCCTATCCTGCCTACTCGCATGCCAGTTACGTTATCGCGAAGAGTTGACTGGAAGTATTAAATAATTAATAAAAAGAAGTTAAGCCAGTAAAGCCTTAAAGTAGCTAATAGGCGGCGAGGGAACTTTTCTCCCTTAGGTTGAGTATTTATAATTATGGGATATGGGATAGCAAAGGCCACGTGTTTCACGTGATATTGACTTCAGGTGACTTAACACACCATTGATGCTTGGAGTCTAAATACTGCTGTCGTTTCTGGGCTTTTACTAGAAGCTAGCCCTATGATACATGTAGGCACGAATGTTGGCTCGGCGCCTCGGCACAATGCTGGCCCGTAAGGGCCTGTCCGATTCCGACCCTTGTACGCGACTTAAGATGGACCATCTTCCGGAATCTTTACCGCCGGCAAATTCAAAGACCATCAATCATACATCCGCGCCAGTCTCAATACCGTTCATCTGGACAAGTCTCCGCATCACGCCCAGGTCGTAGTTCCAGAAGTCCCATACCACTTAAAGACGGCTACAATGGCGTGTAACATGGCCCCCGACTACCACTCAATGCACGATGCGAGTGCTACGACTCTTCGCGGCGCTCTCTTCTGTTCTCGCTGCAGCATGGGCGGCCGATAATGGTCTCCAGAAAGTCGTGACCTGGGACAATGGCAGCCTCCTTGTGAATGGCGAACGCGTCATTATCATGAGTGGTGAATTCCACTACCAGCGCCTGCCTGTGCCTGAATTATGGCTCGACGTGTTTCAGAAGTTCAAGGCCAATGGAATGAATACCGTCAGCATCTACTTCTTCTGGTCGTATCATTCGGCTTCGAAAGGCAAATACGACTTTACCACCCCAGCCAAGGACATCCAGCGCCTATTTACTATGGCCAAACAGGCTGGCCTTTATGTTATTGCTCGTCCAGGTCCCTACTGTAATGCGGAAACCAATGGGGGCGGCCTTGCACTGTGGACTAGTGATGGTAGTGGTGGTAAGCTCAGGACTTCGGACGCTATGTATCAACAAGCGTGGTCGGAGTGGATCGCCGAGGTGGGTGCCATCATTGCAAAGAGTCAGATCACCAATGGCGGGCCTGTTATCCTCACCCAGGTTGAGAACGAGCTTCAAGAGACCACCTACGACCCCAATAATACCTTGGTCAAGTACATGGAACAGTTAGAACAAGCATTCAAAGACGTTGGCCTCACTGTGCCCACATCACATAACGAAAAGGGCTTTCGCAGCAAGAGCTGGTCTACTGACTATAATAATGTTGGCGGTGCAGTGAACATCTACGGCCTCGACAGTTATCCGGGTGGAATGAGCTGCACCAACCCCAACACCGGCTTCAACCTACCATACACTTACTACCAGTGGTTCCAAGACGTGTCACCTACGCAGCCTCAGTATACACCAGAGTTTCAAGGTGGTTGGTTCCAGCCTTGGGGTGGATACTTTTTCGACATGTGCCAGGCCGAGCATAATCCCGAGTTTGCTGACGTGTTTTATAAAGGTATTGTGGCGCAGAGGGTAACACTACTTAACCTTTACATGGCATTTGGCGGTACCAACTGGGGTCATAGCGCCGCGCCCGTGGTTTGTATACCTAGTTTGCTCTGGTAGAACGTAATGATGACTAACAAATCCTTAGGTCTATACTTCTTATGACTACTCAGCACCGCTGCGCGAGACTCGCGAAGTTCAAGACAAGTTCAAGCAGTACAAGTTGCTTGCTTTGTTCACACGAGTGAGCGAGGGTCTATTCAACACCTTCATGGAAACCAACGGCACCGGGAATGCAGTTGAGAGTACAGACCTTTGGACATGGGGGTTGAAGAACAAAGACTCAAATACGAGGTTTTACTTGACTCAACACAACACTACCAACTCTCGGTCTATAACGGATTACTCTATCACAGTCGGCACATCGGCGGGGAAAATAAAAATCCCTGGTCTTCAGCTTGCGGGTAGGCAGAGCCGATGGGTTTTGACAGACTACCCAATTGGAAACCAGACCCTTCTATACTCATCAGCGGAGATACTTACCTATGGCATTTTCGATCGCCCTGTTGTCGTCTTCTATATGCGCGAGGGGCAGATCGGTCAGTTTGCTTTCAAGAGCTCAACAAACATAACCTTTATCTCATACGGAGGGGACACAAAATTGAGAACTACAACATCTGGAAACGGGTTTGTGTACACTCAAGCCAAGGGTAACAGTACAGTCTTGTTTTCAAATGGCGTTCTGGCCTACTTTGTCGATATTCCGACGGCTTGGACCTTTTTTGCGCCTTCCACCACCTCTGAACCTATCGTAAAACCTGATAAGCAGGTTTTCGTCTTTGGTCCATATCTCGTACGCTCTGCAGATACGGTAGACGGGGTTGTCTCTATCATTGGGGATAGCTCGAATTCCACGTCAATTGAAGTATATGCTGGAAAGTCAGCCAACGTAATTTCCTGGAACGGTGCCAAGCTAGAGACAGTGAAGACATCCTATGGTGCTCTTACTGCTCACATCCCCGGCACCGAAGAACGAGAGATTTTCCTCCCGGAACTTAGCGGTTTCAAGGCAGCAGACTCGCTCCCGGAAATGTCGCCATCTTACCATGATGGGAACTGGACCGTTGCCAACAAGTCAATGACGATAAGCCCCGTTAAGCCACTCACTCTACCTGTTCTGTTCAGCAGCGAATATAAATTCTACACCGGTGCCAAAATCTACCGGGGCTATTTTTCGGGTAGGAATGCTACTAGCGTCAGTATCACGGCGCAAGGTGGAGTGGCAGCAGGATGGAATGCTTGGCTCAATGGGAAGTCGATCGGCTATCACCCTGGCAATGTGTCACTGCAAGCAACTACAGCCACGCTCTCGTTCCGAGGGGTTCCACTCAAGGATGTGGACAATGTCCTTACCGTGGTAACAGACTACACAGGTCATGACCAAACTTCGACAGGGCCAGCTGGGGTGGAAAATCCGCGCGGGCTGCTTGGTGCGCAATTGCAAAGTGGAAACTTTACGACATGGAAGATTCAGGGTAACGCGGGTGGCGAGAAGAACATTGATCCTGTGCGAGGCCCTATGAACGAGGGTGGATTGTATGGTGAGCGCTTGGGCTGGCATCTCCCTGGTTTCGATACATCGAGCTGGGACTCAGCGAACCCCGTGACGGACGGCGTCCAAGGTGCTGGCATCCGCTGGTTCACGACCACGTTCGATCTTGAAATCGATGAAGACCTTGACGTTCCCATCGGAATCGAGGTTGGTGCACCTGCTGACACGGTTGCTCGTGTGTTGCTTTTCGTCAACGGGTACCAGTATGGCAAATTCATCCCTCACATTGGTCCGCAAACGCGGTTTCCCGTACCGCCGGGTATCGTGAACATGCGTGGGAAAAATACGCTATCGGTGGTGGTGTGGTCGCAGACGGAGGCTGGGGCAAAGCTGAACAGGCTGCAATTAGTGCAGTATGGGAAGTACCAAAGTGGATTTAAATTTGGGAGAATCGACGGCAAGTCTTTGCAGCCTGCATGGACGGATAGGAGCCGATATACTTGAGCTCAAATGAAAGCATTCTCCCCCCAAGTAGACATTGCCCGTGCCTTCGTAACGCGGATAGCCCACGTGTACGTTCTGCCGGTCCAGGCTGATTTGGGCGAAATGCATCCTGGATGGCACATTGCAGGCAGTGTCTGTCCGGTGGCATTACGCGGAGCGGATCATCGATGTCGCGCAACCACAGGGCTATCGCGAACGCGGACCGGCCAACCGACAACGACGACAAGCGCTACGGCCCTGCGCGCTCACCATACTCAATCAATACTTATCGTTGTGCGCATCTCGGTTGATACGAAGAGCTTTAGGCATTGCAGCGGCCTATGGTGACCATATTGCGGCGCCAACTTCCGCTCGGGAAGATGGAGGAGCACCCGCGGCTGGCGTTATGAGGTCGGGAAGCCCCCTCAAAGACTTGCACATGACGTGAAGAGTTTCTCAGGGTCAGGCACACCGGAACATTCATCGGAACGCCAGTCGCGAAAGATGGGGGTTGCGCTATCTAAACTGTGGGGCGCCTTCTCGTCCTTATGGACGACATCCGGCAACAGAACCACGGCAAGGAACTCAGACGTCACCTACACCAGCAGCAGTCCGCCAGCAACGAATACCCAGGCTGCACACCAGCCTCCAAAAGATATGGGCAGTATTAAAAAATACGAAATCACAGAGGTACGTGTGCTTCAGAGCCTGTCACAACCCTGCAGGAGGGGTAGCTTGCTGCCCCGCATAGCTCAGTCGTCGAGAATTACCCATAGCTAACATTCCATTGTGACAGCCCTGGATCAAAGTCCACTGTGCTCTCGGCGAAGGCCCTTTCTGGGAACAATCCTCCAACACCCTGCGCTTCCTCGATATCGAAAAATGCGAGCTCCACCACGTCGACCTCGCTGTCGGCCCCTCATCGCACAAAGTCGTGAAGAAGCACGACATCTCTATGGGCTGCACCGCCGATATCGAGGGCAATGATGATGAATTCATATTTGGTGGCAAGTACGGCTACGGCATCTGCAACCGAAAGACGGGCGACTACCGTTGGATCAAAAAGGTGTGGAGCGACGACGAGATCAAGGCTGGCAAGCCTGACAAATTCCGCGGCAATGACGGTGCTGTCGACTCCCAAGGCCGTTTCTGGGTCGGATACATGTTCGATCCTATGGTCGCAGATATGAACGACGAAGGCGCCGTCTTCCGCCTCCACCCCGACGGCTCACTGCACCGCCCACTGAACAACATCACCATTCCTAACGGGACTACCTGGAACAAGGAAGACAACACCTTGTTCTTTGCGGACAGTCCATTCAAGACCATATACCAGTTCGATTACGACCCTTCCACCGGAGACGTCACCAACAAGCGCCCCTTTTTCACCATGCCCGAGGACAATCGCTACGGCGAGGACGCTGTACCAGATGGCCACTGCATTGACGAGGAGGGCTACATGTGGACAGCGTTGCATGCGGGCTCTCGCGTGCTGAGAATTTCGCCACAGGGTGAGGTCGTCGCCGAAATTAAGGTTCCTACGTCACAGCCTACGTGCCCTTGCTTTGTCGGCGAGGACTTGGTTGTTACGAGCGCTGGTGGAACCTCAGGAGAAGGTGGAAAGCCTGCCGATGAGTTTGCGGGTTGTGTTTTCAAGATAAACGTCGGTATACGAGGACTAAAGAGGTTCAAGTTCAAAGGAGGCGCGGCAATTGAGGGCGGAAAGGTGGATGGGCAGGTTGTAGGGGAATAGTTGATCGGGTGAGTCGAACACAATCTCCGGAAATGAGGAGTATTTTAAAAAGCCCATCCAATATATTTCCAGTTTGCGTTGCCACCTGACAGGTTATACGCCAGGTCCCTTTATATTTAGCTTGGAGTTTGCTAGGTCCAAACACGTAAAAACGTGCCTATGTTACTTATATAAACCAGACTAACAACGACTATTTTACTTGACATTAGCACAACCTACTCTCCAAATGCTTCTAGTCGTCTTCCTCCTTTTCCCTCTTGGAGTTTTCGGTAGGAGTTTGAACTCCACTCATCCACTATATCGTCGAGGCGAACCGGGACCTATTCCCCTACCCCTTGCCGCCGATGATAATCTCTGGGAGAAGCATTACTGCAAAGGCAGCAAGCTTTTCGATGCTATGTTTCGAGACGATTCCGAGGCAGGACAGCTCTTCGACCCACCACAGGCCTCCGCCAAAAGTGACTGGACAGAATTCCCCAGTAAGTATCCCGTCTCCGCCAGCTTTCAACCAGCAGCTCACACGTAAAAGAATCATTCAATGAATGGTCATACTACCCCCACCCGACGGAGTCGTACGCTGGTCTAGAGTGGGCAAATTTCGACCACTTCTGGGGTGTGGGTAACGCCCTGCGCGGTTTGGAAGTGTCAGATAAAGCCGTGTCACAGGGCGGCTTGAATGGCCTTGTGTATGTGACGCATGGTCAACCACAACTGACGGATCAACATGGGGAATATATTCCGCTCGAAGTGCAGTATTACAACAATGGTGGCAAGGAATATCGTGCTACGGGCGCAAAGTTTGCATATGCGCTGAACACAGCTGACGGGGGTAAGTTACCTGCATTGTATCCTTCAGTCTTGGATAGGGTCTTGTTTCCTATTGATGACGTGTTGACCTTCGAGACCTGACCTTGAGTCCTCCTCTGATAACGCATCCGCAGTGATCATTGCGCAAAACATCAAGTCACCCCAAAAGGCAGGTAAAGAGCTTCAAGATCCCGTCCCTGATAGCATGATGCCAAAACTCTCACGCTCATCAGACATAGCCTGGGGCCTTTGGACGCTCGCCGCAGCCGGGTCTATGGAGCGGCTGAAAAATGTGCACTTTTTCTTCTCCATCAGCATCACGAATAAGCCCACACTTGTCACTATTGTGCGGGCGCTGGAGGATACACAATCAGCATTTGCTCCCTGGCCGGGGAAGTTATTCTTCACAATGACAGAACAGGGGAAAGCGCTGCTCGGTATGTTTGACACCATCAAGCTATCTTGTCAACTTAGACTAAACGATTACAGGAACACCAAATAGCGTTGGCCTGGCATATTTCTTGATCCAGCACAAGGAGGTTCTAGGAAATATGTACGTGTACGCTATACGAGTGTTCCAATGCGACAACATGGACAGAAGTGCTTGCATGTTACTGGCTGTGAAGCCAGTTGGCAGTTGAGAATGACAGCCAAGATGAAGATACACGATAGATATATACATAGACTAGTTCATTACTTGGTATAGGTCCTCTACGAGCAATGTCAGGGTTTAAAATGGCCGGGGTGGTTTAGAGGCTTGGGAATTTCTTCGGGACGTCTTGACATATATACCGTGTTTTATCCACTTATGCCACAAGCGTCCCCAAACTCAAGCCGCTGTATCAGAAACCGTGCGACAGCACCGGCGACGCCCAAGTTTATGTTTCACGCTTGGCGATGGAACTGTAAGTAAGGTGCGTAAGATGTACGCATTCCATTTTCACATTGATACTAAACCATAACTGTTCGAAGAAACGTGTAATCGGTGAAGATCAGCCATCTTCCTCAACTATAGTCTGCTCCATATCCGTGTCGGAACATGACTCGTCTTCAGTGTCGATTGGGCTGTGAACAACCGTAGTGGGAGTATTTAACGCTTGTGCCAGGCTCTTACCAGCAAAGAGTACATAATCCCTGTCTTCTTTCATTGTGTTCTCCACCGCCTCAAGTTCCTGGCGCTTCAGCTCGGCTATCTTGGCTGCAGTTTGTTTTTTGATTTCTTCCAGTTTCGTTCCCAGTAGGTCCTTGTGTCTCTCCAGCTCCTCAATTGTGTTCTGAGTCTGCCTACGCATCGCTGAGAGCTGCGCGACAAAACTCTCCTCGTGTAGTAGGTTTGCGAGCGCCTCTCCGTCTGCAATAAACTGTAACACTCTGTTGGCTGTAAGACGCATCCGGTGCACCGCTGCATGCCGCAGCTGGATCATAGAGCTTAAAAGATCAGGAGTGCTTTTTCCAGAGTTTCCCGATTTACCGAGATTGATATCGGTTTCGTATGTACGAAGCACTCCAGGCCAGCGGTTAAGTTCAACTGCTTCCGCACAGTCCCATCCTTCCTTCTGTAGGACGCCGGCAAGCTTTCTCAATGCAAAAGCATAGCAGGCCCTTTCCATAACGTTTTGTACTCTAACGAGGAGTTGATGTTGAATATTGAATGGCAAGTAAACAGGATAGAATGATGGTCCTGGTGTCTTCTCCTGGAGTGGCTGTGTCTGTTGGGATGGAACTGCTCCACCATATTAGCAGCAATAAAGACATAATTGAACAATAGCACTTACATTGTCTGTCTGTTTCATTCCTTTCGACAGAGGAAAGTGTAGGTTTATGTCCTGGAGCTTGTTGTTGTTGTTGTTGGCCTTGCACCACAGAACTGATGGCTGCATCCTCATGTTTTGCGGCCTCAGATTCGGAAATTGCTCGTTTGGCAGTTTGAGTTGGAGATACTTCGAAAACCTCGGGGAACCGTGCTTTTGCTCTCAAAGTTGACTCGAATACTCGATCTTTTAAGAGATCCACGGCAACCTGACAGATACTCTCTAGCTTGAACTCTCTGGCAAGATTCTTAATATCGGCTTGGTTCTGATATTTCTCGACGATTTTTTTAACTTTCTTTAGTTTACGAAGCCCAGCATTCTCGCCTTGAAGGATGCCTCTCAGGGCCAGATATACCAATCTTTCATCGGGTGAGTTCTTCGTCATGGCTCTTCATTGAATCGCGACGGTGAGTTGCTAGAGGGAATAGAGCGTTCTTCTGCGCGGTTGCCGCAATATTGACTACCAGATCACGAACGTTCGTACGACACTTTACATCCCCCTCGGTTTTAGTACTAAATTTAGTATCACGTGTATCTACCCCGCATTTGTAATTTTAGAAAGGGACTAGTAATGATCGAGCTATGGTCAATTACCTCAAGGTCCTACCAGGCAATTATCAAAATTATATTCTCTTGCAAAGGATCCAGGATTCGGCCGATGTATCGCGAGATTGAGCCCCATACAAAATACCGCGTAAAATCAAAAATTGATAGTTGAGAGCGATTTTTCATGCCGTGAATTTGTTGTCGGCATGCTAAGCTATACACCTCATCGCCAAAATCCCTGCTTGTAGAATTTGGCGGCACTAACAAGGTTCTTAAAGCCCTTATGGAGCCCTCCGCCCTTTCTGCCCTCTGCCCTATTGCGGGCTTTTGACACCTTGTTATTTGCAGCTATGCTGGACTTAGAATTAGAGGTCTATGACCGATCAGAATTTGAAACATCTACTAGTAAACAATTGTCTCAGCATCTTCGACTCTAGAACCATAGTGATCAAGTCCTCGAATCTCCCAGTTATTGCAATGGCGCATGCAACAGATGAGGCTTAGAAACGAGACCAGACCGGTGAGCAAAGCCCCTCTTTCAGCTGTGGTTGCTTTTGTGCGGCTGCATTGTATGACAGCCATGCAGGCGCGGCGGTTGAAGGTGTGTGGCGATTGGATAGCCTTGTCGCGGATTCCGATCGCAGCATGCGAACAGATGGAATAGGTCAAGTGAGCATGTATCAAGACCTATGCTCCATCACTTGATCTCAGCCTTGTTGAACGAGGTTGTGTAAGCCGGAAGAAAGCGCAGAAAGATATATTCCGCTACTGCCTGATACACAGCCGTTACTGCTCAATAGTTGCCTCAGCCTTGTTGACTGTAATCCACATTACGCCTTGCCACGATTGGGTGAGACCCTCCCACGAAATCACTTTCGATAGCAGCCTTGATAAAGAGGCCAAATGCTTTACATAATCTTTAGATTTTTGCAGATGTTGCATTTTCTTTGGCCACTCCGCAGCAAAAAATTAAAAGACTCATTAGGTAGGCTGGAACATCCACCATTGAAGTGTGTTTTGTCTCTAATTGATACCGAAGGGGATGCAGGCGCAAAATCAGTTCGTATAACATCAGTAACCCGGCCCGCGGACTTTAGAGAGTTTAGGGACAAAGTTCACGACGCTTGTTGTTCTAACTCATCTAACCAGAAATTTTTGTCTCGCGACAAATTAGATGATTTAGTCACAAAATCCTCTGTGGAATTTGCCATCAATCAAGTAGGCCAGGAAGACCCAAAAGATCTTGGGAACATGGAAGATCTTGTACAATTTATATTGGAAAGAGGCAAACAATTGTTCCTTATTGTCCTGATGAGCCGCAAAGACTGGAGCCAGAAAGACTTAGCACTAACACTGAAAAGTTGCAAAGATGAGAATTTTGGTGACAGCTCACTTCCGATCGGTTTCAGTAAAGACCGTCCATGGAGAGCGTATTCTCTCATGAAACCACAAGAAGGGCCACAATACTTACAGTTTGATGAATGGGATCGAGATAATAAAGATGTCTTTGAACTCTGGCAGTGGCGTGTTACTGTACCTGTTTTCGATACTCAGGCAACCTTCCGTTTCCAATTCCATGCGCAGCAAGTCTTGCCCTTTCTCGAAGTTGCACTGCGGCCGGCGAGCAGCGGTTTTTTTGGCGAAGTATCGCGGACGGTAATTCACGCGAAGCACATCAGGAACATAGATCTCCCCACCTCCCTCTGGACCCCAAATGGCCAGGTTGGTGGTAAACATAACGCGATACCCTCACACGTAATCGCCATCAAGAAGGCAAAAGACCAGGACGAGCTAATTGGATTCTTTGACGAAGAGGCCGGGTTCACGAACCAAAGGCCGGGATTTTACGACAAAGAGGCCGGAAACCTATACCGAGTTCGGGATTTTCGATCACCACATCTTATTAAGTCAATTGCTGCTTATCAAATCAATCAAGACAGATGCCTCATTTTTCCATGGGCAGAAGGCGGCAATCTTAGCGATTTATGGCAGACGCGTGAAAATGATGCTCTTGACAGGTCTTGTGTCCAATGGCAGTTGTTTCAGTTTGTTGGAATTTGTTCCGCTCTCAAGGAGCTTCATGAATCGAACGTTCGACACGGTGACCTGAAACCTGAGAACATCCTCTGGTTTGAGCCAAACAAAGAAAGAGGCATTCTCCAAATTGCCGACATAGGCCTCGCTACTTTTCATGAAAAAGAGGCAAATACTAAAAACCGCAAAGGCATGCCAACAGAGACACCCTCAGGTACCTCCCGATACGAGCCACCAGAAATGGATGAAAACCGTGGAAAGAAGGACCCTAGATCCCGTCAATACGACGTTTGGTCCATGGGATGTATCATACTCGAGCTGCTGCTGTGGCTTGTCCACGGGCACAACGCGATCCTAACCTTTAGGATTCGAACTCCACACTACTTTTGGCAGAAGGACTTCCAAGACGAAAAAGCCACTTATTACGTCCATGAATTCGTTGTTGTAGTCATGGATAAACTAGCATCTGAGCTTGACCCCGACTCCGCTTACATGAACATTCTTGAGCTTGTACGAGAGAAGCTACTCGTCATACCCATATCTGACGAATATGAGAGTGTACCTAGCTGCCGAGAGATTGCGTGCAAAGTGCATAAGCGTTTTAAAGAAATTTTCGATCGAAGTAACACTGATGAGCAGTATCTAAAACCAATAAGACGTAATTTTTCAGCCCTTGAGCTCAATGGCACACGACATAAGCGCAATGAAGTCCACCAAAAAAATGGGAATCTTGCAGTATCTGGGCAAAAAGATACATTTGCTACCGCTATCAAGCTACAATCTCCACCGACTAATAATTCGGTGCCTCAAGAAGAACCGGCAGGCATTCGCTTTGGCCTCCGTGCGCCGACTGCGGATATTAATAGTCACTCGCAAGACTTTCGTACATTAGGAAGTCTTGATCACCAAGAAGTGCGTACCCGTTAATCTTTTCTTTTTATTCTTATGAATCAAAATTATTGACTGATTGGCATTAGTATGTAAGCTATCCGAGTTGATTCCGAGATCTTGATTGCTGCTGACATAAAATTCTTTTCTTCTAAAGAATGTTCGTAGCTTCCCTCGCCCATCTTCATGAATTTGCTAATTTATTCACACTAATTCTCAATAGATAGTAAGTATCAGAGAGGTTCATGATTCGGTATGCTGACTTTGTTTAGTTTGTAAGTCCACGGAGCATTACTATATCAAGTTCAAGGCGATACTGAAATTGCACAGCAATCCAGCAAAATGAATGATGACTGGCTTTCTCTTCCTGATAATGACTTCGCCACCAACTTCTTCGATCTAATTGGCTGGGACCAAGCTAAACCAATACCCAATACGCCTACTTCGAGGCTTTGTTATTCTTGCAAAAATCGGAATTCGGAGCAATTATTTGATCCGATATGTGACCTTTCAATCCTTCACGAGCGAGCAAGGAGTTGCGATGTTTGCAGTCTTCTGCAAGATGCCTTGCATCGAAAGGGTATCAGAGGGCGCCAAGTGGTGACGCTAAAGCAAGATGCTGCCCATGTAGGCCTCAAAAACGGTCCTAATCTCCTTTCGTTGTATCGAGAACCAGGTGAGAAGATCTTTCGAGTTAGTTACAGCATGCGAGTTGATGCGCCTGCCTAGATCCGAAGACGCCTATTATGGATGGTGCACCACTTGGCTTACCAGTCCTTTTCGAACGAACTTCACCAAAGTTTTTTCGATTGCTGAAGGAATGGATTCGGGTTTGTGACAAGCATTATATGTGTGAGCGTAATGAAAAAGAAGAATTTATCATCCCAACACGACTCATCAAGGTAAGCAACGGTCTTCGGCTAGTGGAGGCAGCAGACGTTGAATCATCTCAATACCTCGCTCTGAGTCACTGTTGGGGACCGCTCAAAGACGACGAAAAGTTTTGCACTTATAAGCGCAACATCGAGCAGCTCAAGGCACATATCAAATTTGACGCTCTACCGCGAACATTCCGTGATGCTGTAACTGTGGCTCGCGGTCTTGGAATTGACTACGTTTGGATTGACTCATTATGTATCATTCAGGACGATGAAGACGATTGGCAAAATGAGTCACGCAAGATGAAACAGGTTTTCAGCCTTGCGTACTGTACGATTGGTGCGAGTTCAGCCAAATCATCATTGGATGGCTTTTTGGCTGATCCATCGCCCCGATCGGTTGTCACGTTGCCGTTCACCAAAGCAGGAGCATTGTACGTCTGTATCGATATTGACGACTTCCATGATGACGTTGAAATCGGGCCACTCAACAGTCGAGGCTGGGTATTTCAAGAGAGAGCGCTTTCTCGTCGCACGATATTCTTCACTTCAACACAGGTCTATTGGGAATGCGGTGCAGGTATACATTGCGAAACTCTAGCTCATCTTGAAAAGTAAGTTCGCTATAACAGTTGCAATCAATCTATCTCGTCGAATTTACCCTGTCCCTCTATTACTAAGGCTTTCCAACTGACACTTCGACATAGCTCAAAGGTCGCTCTTCTCGGTGACGCCAACTTCCCAAACGCTGCTGTGCGCCACTACCGAGATGGCAGACAACTCCTCATCCAAGATCTATATGAACGATACTCCGGCCTAGCTTTCACTAATTCCGCAGACCGATCTGTCGCTGTACTGGGCCTACAAGAACGCCTTGCTCGGACTTTCAACACAAAGGCCGCTTTCGGGCTCTTCGAAGCATATTTTGCCCGGGGCCTACTTTGGAAACGACGCTATCCCAACCTCATGACACCAATTCCTCAACCCCGTGGTCGCTATGTGCCCTCTTGGTCATCGCTGTCCAAAGAGGGAAGGATAAAGTACATGGATGCGGCGACAGAGCTCAAATTCAAGGAGGTTGATTGGGCGACTAGTGACTTTGAAAATCCGTTTAAGATTCCGAGTGCAATAGCTGGCGAGATCGAGATAAATTCATTCAAGGGATACGCTAGGAAAATGAATATCTCCAGGCAAGATATGCTAAGGATCGTCAGGTTTGATTGTAATGAAGAGTTTAGGGTCGAGGAGCTGAGGTGCGTCGTTATTGGGAGAAACACGATTAAAGAGGGAGAAGTGGATGCGAAAAATCATGTGCTGGTGATTCATCGGGAGCGCAACGCTTTAGGAGAGAGTATATATGTGAGGGTTGGGGTGGGATCGCTGAAGTCAAGTGTGGTCGGAACAGAGAAGGCATGGGTAACAATCTACTAGAAAATGATTTTCTCCGGTAGATCCGTTAATTTAAGTGTACAAAACCAGTGGTCTCAGTTGTTCCTTCTAGTTATACATCGGGTATATCGGGCGATTAAAGCTTTAGAACAGATCAATTCGCGTCTTTCATCTATAATTTACAGAATGGAGGATTCCTGCACTACCCAGTCCGAGCTGTATCCTGCGTTCGCAATCGATTTTCCATTAAGCTGTAAAGCCACCAGTATTGTCCGCCTAATTCTACCGCTAGTCGATCGCAGAATCACTATCTTGGTTCAATTCCTTAGTCTCATGATTATGTGCCCAGTAGTGCGGCGATTTCGCTTCACTCAGAATCTGTTCTGCCGATTTGATATCCAACAGTCTTTGTTGATGTGTCTTCGGTCCTATTGAAAACTCCTGTATTTCCTCGTCGTCCGAACCCGAATCCCGGTTCTGATTGTCCTGATCAGTGGCATCTACTAACTTAGCTGCTTTACTCACTTCGTCATGCTTCCTCTTTCTTATGTCAACATATATGATGTAAATGTTTTTCCTCAAGGATATTTTGAATTTATCCTTGCCAACACGGGCTGAAAGGTTGTCTGATAGATCCCGGGGATGGATGCGATCGGTATGTTCTGTTAAAACCAAAACATTGCTATCCTGCCTCACAATCCTTAACCTGCATTTTGACATTGTTGTATACGATTGCAATTGATGAGTGTATCAAAAGTGTGATGGCGAAAGGGTGGCTTTTTGACAAAATTCTTAGGAAGCCAGACCGCGCCGAGTGGCGGGAGCTAACAAGTACCACGTTGCGACCGAACCTTGGATGACGTTTACCTATTATAACACCCTTCGGGGTTGGACGGGGGGGCGTATAGTGCGTCCTGCCTGGTCATGGGTTACCCAGGGCGCCAGCTGAGACGATCACGCCGCAGGAATCATTGGGGTCACGGCACTCGCATCCAACCGATTTCAGGTGCCTGCCTCATTTCCTCCTCAGCCACACAGCAATACCTTTATTAAGTGCAATACAGTCACCGGCGCCTCAAGAAAACGAGGTGGAGCGATGGCGCGGAAGTTGTCGCATGGTTTGATCGCAAATTAGTTTAATTTGCCTTCTTCTCGTACAAGCCAGCTGCATGTCATCATTCAGTCCGTCATAGGCAGCCACGAGCAGGCTGAGAAATTTCAGCAGGCGTACCTTTGCCCTCATTTCCGCGGCGCCTAAGGCTACATCATATCTGCAGGTGGAACGAAAGGTCCTTCCGAGGAAGGCTGCGCCAGTGACTCGATAACACGAGCCTGAAGTGGATATGCGCGTATCACACAGCCTAGGCATCGGACATGAAATGCTCAGTCACGAACTGGTCAGGCGGTCATTGTGGTTGTTACGCTATAGACTCAGGACAACAGTGGTGGAGGCTGTGCTGTGAGTAGTACAATACTGTGTACACTCAGAAGTGCGACTTTGGATCCAGGCGCCTGCATGCGCCACCACCTGCATGTTGTGGCCCCCCACCACAATGCCTCTCAGGGGAACATGTGCCCACAGACCTACCGTTCTATATATCTGCAGGTGAGACCAATGAGGCTAAATCTCATTGTTTGGCGCAAAATGGATCAGGGACAGGCCCACAGACTTTAAGATATTCTGCAGACCCTAGTAGTTCTATCATACGGCTGCTGGGTGCACACGCTATCATCCCTTTTCTAATATCCCTACTGAACATTGAAATCCCTTGTTTCAAAATACACTTGATTCAGCGTCCGTCTTAGAAGCAAGATTCCAAACCTAATTTCGTGTGCTGGATCTCTCGGGTACATTCCCAGCCACTTTCTACTACGATAAGCGATCAGGCGTCGAGACCGAAAATGGATCCAAGTGCAATCGATTTTGCTGAAGTTCCGCGATCACGTCTTCGACGCCCACTACCCGACACCCCAACACACTCTGACTCGGATATTAGCCGTCAACCCCTCTACTCAGGGCAGAATGAGTTCACAGGTGGATCCAGCATATATCCCCCTATCGTTATCAATGAGATAACTGGTAAAAGCAGGCCGCCAGAACAGCGCGACTATGAAAAGAAGCCGTTTGCTGCTTCCGAGACTAGAGCTGCTTCCGAGATTAGAACTACTTCTGAGATTAGAGCTACTTCCGAGACTAGAAATAGTGAGGAAGTCTCGTCTGTCCACAAAGTTTTGGATCTGGGATTTAGTGCAGCCGCCGATGGTATCCCGAATTCACTTCATCATTTTAACAATATCGAATCACTAAAGAGTGAGGCCCTTGCAGCACTTGATGACCGTCGGAAGTTGTTTCGTTCATCTGATCCAGCACATGCGACAAGTTATACGTCCATGGAGCTAGAACTTCGCAAGAAGGTCGGAGACAAACTAAACAGGAGCTCATTTGACAAGAAAGAGTATCTGTCTCTTGACGCTTTTGAAGCAACATTTGATGTCAGGTCCATAATCTGGCTGTTGGCAGAGAAGTATCCTCAGGCGGTAGATGAGGAGCTGTGGTCCAGGTTTACAGACATTTTCGACCCATCTTTGCAGAAGAGTCGGCGCAGAATATTGGGAATTTTAGTGTTCATGAAGAGTCTTACGCTCATCGAAGGCTTCATCCGGGAAAACATCTGGGATGGTGACTTACCCTTCAAATATCCCAACAGCCATTCGGGTACCACTCAACTCATGAAAGACTGGGACCGGAATGACATCGATTTGTTCTATATGTATCAGGAAATGTTCTTCGTTCCCTATTTCAACATTCAGGACCAAAAATTACTTTCTTACGACCTGGATCGTGACATAAGGCTTCCATTTCAGAAATTTGAGCGTAAGACCAGTGGCGGTACAGGAATTGTCCACCAAGTTGAGATTCATCCCAGTCACCACAGCTTCAGAAGACCCGGGGTAAGGCTTGAACTTCCCCTAAAGCTCTTATATATCGAACGCTAAGTTCTATAACAGACTATGAAGCCAGTATTTGCACTCAAGGAAATTGATGCTATGGACGAGAGGGCATACAACGAAGAGCTCACCGCACTGGAGAAGGCTTGCGCCAAGGTACAGAAGGAAAAGCACTTAATCAAACTCCTACTCACCTTCCGCCACGGAGAGAAATTTTACTTGCTGTTTGAATGGGCGGATGGAAGCCTTGAAAGATTCTGGGAATCCGAGGTTAGCAAATCGTCCGTGTCGTTGACTGAGAGATGGGCAGCCGAACAATGTCTTGGGCTAGCACGAGCAGTGAGTCGTATCCATGGTCTCAGGACATGGCAAAAGGAGAAGAGGTCCTGCCCTACCGATGCTTTGTGCAATGACGAGCGTGAGTGGGGAAGACACGGAGACATCAAGCCCGAAAATATATTGTGGTTCAAAGAATATGAAGGTGACCACAATCTCCTTGTCATATCTGACCTCGGTCTTACCCGGTACCATACCAGATTTTCAAGATCACTGGTACATCGATCACAAATTGATGGGTGTACTCAGACTTACAGACCACCCGAGTTAGACATGGGCTCTGGCATATCCCAGCTGTACGACATTTGGTCCTTAGGATGTGTGTTTCTGGAGTTCTGCATTTGGTATTTGCAAGGATATGAGGAAGTCCAGTTATTCGCGAGCCAGCGGATGGATGATGATAAATCCACAATCGAAAATGTAGAGGAGGATAAATTTTTCTTGATGAACGGAGACTTCAATGATAGGAGAATCCCTGAGCTAAAACCAAGTGTGATAAAGGTATACTCATGACTGCAAATCGGAAGGTTCGGCATACTGATAACAAAACAGCAGATAGCCATACTGAGAGACCAGCCTACGAAGTTTACGAATGGGTTATTGAATGTTATCGAAGACAAAATGCTTTGCTGCGACCCGCAAAAACGATCGCCGATTGATAAGATATGTACAGATCTTTTGGAAGTTCTTAATTCCCTTCCAAAAGCAACCATTGCGGAAGATATCTCACAGGCTGGAGCATTCGTTAGAGTAGAAGATTCCATACTCTACCCTCCGTCTCTTTCCGATATCAGCCAAGACGAATCCTCCAATTGGACGCTTGAAAGCCCAGGAACATCCATGATCAATGGACGTGACTCCGCGGTAGTAGTTCCAGCAAGATCCGAGACATCAAGGCAAGAGGAGGTTGAGCAAGACAGTCATCACGAGAAAATCCAGGTATTGGAAACTACTTCCGATACAGTCGAACTGAAAGCCATCGGATCGGAAAAACCTATCACATCGAAAATAAAAGAGATACAATCGATAGATTCATCGGAAACAACTATGCAACGGGAAACAATATCTCGATTATCTGCCAATAATACAGGGCTCCAATCTAAATTGAATCAGCAATCTTTACCGAAGAAGGTCAAGCACCATCGCAGAATCAAATCAAGTAAAATTATTCAAGGTTTTTGGCATGCCGCTAGACGCTTATGGAGCTAATGTAAGTAAAATGGTCATTAATTCATGAAGGCGTTGCGATCTTAGTGTATAATTTTTGAGCATCAATGTGCGGCTTTTAGCACCAACAGCGTCATGATTCTCTTTTCGATACCAATCAAATTCGCCCCCATGGGCTAGAATCTACATAAAAATCTAGAGAAGGATTTAGAAAGAATTGAAGTTCAATTCATTTTCATAGCTAGTGTGAAACAGCTGATCGGTATTGACGCATTGGCGCCAACACTTATGCCCTATAGTCATGTGACAGCTAGGCGCCACGTTAGCAGTCTAGCGAACACGTGATAGTTGCTTTACTATTGAAGCTATTTAATTTAACTTAATCAATGATCATAGCACGGTACTTCACCGCATTTACCCCACATTTACCCCACATTTACTGGGACAGCGCTTGTACATAGCATACTCATTAGGTGAATCTTGAATATGCTGTCGCACCTGAAATAGCTATAGCTGAGCGCCCCACCAAAGCGCCCAGGAAGCCTGAACGCACCCTCTAGCGCACAGGAGGAATCTATCTCCGGTGCGCCCTATATAGCTTCTATAGAGCGCTACCTTAGAGAATCAGACCCATCGCTCTTCTTCTAAGCTCGTTTCCACGCATGTAAATGCCAGATCAGCGAGATGTCCCTACTCCACGGTCCAATGGGCCGAATAGATCGCTGCCAGGTTTTCCGGTTCCATCCAGGAGTAGTAATCAGGACAACCTTCCCGCTCCAAGGCCCCCTACTCGACTTTCACCCCATACTCGACTCGCCCCTATTAAACCTTCGGATGCTAGCAAACCGCTTTATGCCTCTAGTAGCAGTCTGTTTACAAGCTCGACTTAGGATTTCACTGAGCTAGGTAATCCGCGTCAAGCGGTCGTCGAGCAGCCTCGTTCGCCTCCCATGCCCGTCGTCATACACGAGGCCAATTCCCCCGAGATACGACATCAGCAGACAGACGCCAACAGCTTACTACAGAGCACTCCCACCCTAAAGCTAAAGCGAAAGAAAAAAAAACACGGCATATATGAAAACGCCCGAGGCTATAGTCGAACCCACGACACCGGTTCGCAGTACGTTACACGTCGAAAGCAAAACCAAGTTAGAGACGTCCAATGACACGTGAAATAAACTATTCATAAAGACAATCAAGCGCCTTGGGCGGGCTCTTGGGTTGCGTTTATTATCACAAAACCGCCATTTTCTATCTCAAAGGTGCTATTTACTAGCGCCAGAGCCGCCCTGAACTGGGGTATAAAGTCAAGGGCCTTCCTACCTTCATCCTACTTTCCAACCACTCCGTCTATAGAATCAACTATCCTGACTTCCACCATGAGAGACACCCGAAGGACTGTAGATGGCATGACGGGTGAGAATTCCAGGCCAAAAAGCCAGCTCGGGAAGAAACCTGAAGGCCATAAGAGTGTGGTCAACTCGGAAGATGAAGAAGTCCCTGCAGGCGTGCAGGTGAGGAAGAAGCGCAAGGAGAAGAAGCGCAAGGCGGAGAAGCCAGCCGAGGACAGCGACAGCATTGAAGATACACGAACCAAGCATAAGAAGCGCAAGGAAAAGAAGGGAGAGAAGGTGGAGGAGAAGAAGGAGCAAAAATTGGAGAAGGTCGACGAGGAAAAGGACGACGGGGGGGAACACATACCATACTGCAGAACTTCGAGAAAAGAATTCTCCTAGAGAGCTTGGAAAGGCTGATGAGTATTCTTATTAAGGTCGTAGGATTCTCACCATCTCTAAAGCACTTGCACATCATGGTTCAGCAAGCCGCAGAGGCTGGCTGTAAAGTCCCGGAAACCTCCCTATGGCGGAAAATCTATGCTGAACCTTCTCAACCCCTCTTTCCTCGGAGGCTCCCAGCTATGCTTTACTACATACTCCCATTACCGGATGAATACGTTTGCCAGCTGCCAAAACTTGCGGAATGTATCAAATACTTCGAAGATTATGATGATATTTTGTAGGCGTGTCCTAGGAAATTGACTTTGTCATCCGATCAGTGGTTTTCATTTTCGGGCTCTACTATTTTACCTCAGAGAGCAAGCTTTCGGTAATTCTTAGTATATTTATAAGGCGGTGCTAGTGATATAGCTAATTAGTACCAGAATAATCTATGAGATGATTACAAGGTGGATACAGATACCTAGTATTTAAGCAATCAAATCTCTATAGACAAAAGGCATACCCTTTGAAGTGAATACTTTGGAAGCACATATCTAGTAACACATTGACTTGTTCATTTTGGGGAGACTTTTACGTTACTTGGGGGAGATCGGCTGTCTTTGGATAGTGAGATGTAAGAAACCCCAAAAGAACGGCATAACTATAGCGACTCGGATATTAAGGAATTTATTAAAAATCGAATTAAGACGGGTTATGGGTACATGTAGGATTTCCAGATATCTTATCACGTGCAAAATGCCAAGCTGGCACAGTGTGTAACTCAAAATCAGCACCCTGTCCACGATCCATCAACGCAACATATGAGGCCCATCTTCTTAATTCAACCATCACGATTCATCTCCATTAGGTCTAGGCTATTCAAAATTATTGTGCACAGCCGAATAGTAATACATAAAAGTCATGTCACTAGATGAGAAACAGATGCCAGCCACGAGCGCAAGATTTTCGCCGACCTTGCAAGTACCTCGTCGAAGTGAATCCTCATCAACCATAGTCTTAGAGGAGTCAGAAATCCCAGTGGCAGCTATTCTGCAGCTTCCATACGAAGTCCTGGAGGCGGTTCTGCTACAACTACCCCTCCAGGACCTTTTATTATGTCAGCGCATCTGTCAACGATTCAGAACCGTGGTATCATCCTCTAAATCTATCCGCCGGGCTCTATTTCTGGAGCCCGCGCATCACAATGGAAAGCTTTGCGATTGGACTTTGCTCCGGTTCAATCCGTTCCTCGCAACCAGCCTGGCTCAATCATTCAACATCCGCGTGATTGGTGTACATCGCGGCGAAGAAGGCTCTGTTAAAATGGTAGCCCACATGCGGTTTGAAAAAGAAACCCTACTAGACCAGGAATGGGCTGATATTTTGCTTCACGAAGATGCGTCGTGGAAGTCAATGCTGGTATGCAGCCCGGATGCCTCCTGGCCCGCTATTGCTGACGCTCTATTTGCTTCTAGGTGACTCAACCTCCGGCGACACTCCTGATGCACCCAAGCGCAAGTCTATTTTGGAAGACTTCGATGGAGTCACAAGCGCAATTCTACCGTGATCCAAATGGTTTCACTATCATGGATGCTTTGGACTGTGCCGACTGGTGATGCTTTGCTCTTCAATATGTTGCATCTCCTCTTCTTTGATCAGGCGCGTAAGCTTGATCCCAGTCAGATCGAGACCGCCTCAGCGCCACGCTACCAATCACTGTGGCGATGAAGATGGCTTTGCGTGTTTCATTTCGACGGAGTTCTTGCTTTTATTTGCTTACACTGGAAATACACATGGAGGATGTCCATGATTCGTCATATCACAGCACAGCAGTGCCTTTAGCGTTCGATAGATCTGGGGGCATTTGGCTGGGTTTCATGGTAGATGACTGCATGCATTGTAGGCGCTTCCGAACCAGACTGAACGAGCTACAGTCCCAATGCCAAATGAAAGACCGTGGAGATAAGTCCGTTGATAAGGGTAATGAGCCCAAGTATTCCGAAGAACTTTAGACGCTGTCAATTCAGGATACCGGAACGTCAACCCATGATTGTTGCGATATAG
>Ga0247757_10000902_pt1 | contig 22148 bp, 22 predicted proteins | sample UWRJL126311R4_FD_180929 | JGI IMG/M metagenome (GOLD analysis project Ga0247757, IMG submission 180929) | Plant litter microbial communities from Arlington Agricultural Research Station in Wisconsin, United States - UWRJ-L126-311R-4 | ecosystem: Environmental > Terrestrial > Plant litter >...
TGCGTCACAAGGAGATTCGCGTCTCCTTCTATATAAACTCCTCCATAGTTCTCTCTATAGAATCAATCGTCTTCTCTCATACAAAGTTATTGCAGCTGCAGACCGATTCAACCCGTGCACCTATTGCTGTGCCAAGAAAGAGTAATATATATTATAGCTAATTGGAAAATTGTGAGGACGGGCACGGGCTCCTGCATCAAGTGTAGATGATGATGAGGTAGGTTGGCTCTATTTCAGCTACACTAAGATGAGGAAGAGAATAGGTACAAAGGTTCGGCGAGACTATATAGTGTTTGAACTCATCGATATGCCGATGTCTCGCCGGGGCCGGGGTTCTGCCATGAGTGAAAGATCTGATCATGTGATAAAACCATGTGATAAAAGTAATCATGTAACGAAGTAGTCCGTTACAAAAATAGATTTTTTATAATTTTCTTCAGTTTTTAGCTCCTAAAATATTATATCTCTAGAACTATTTTATAGAATTTCTCTGAAGTCTAATAGGAGCTATAGAATAGATATATAAGCTTATATATAAGATCTTAATATTTATTATTGAAGTATAGTTAAGATTACAGGGGTATAGGTTTAGTATATTTTAGGGTAGGCAGGTTACTGATATGTCAGAGCTCAGCCACAGCGCACCATTCAACATCTTCAGCCTGATCATACTGAATACGCTTCCTCTTACCTATGAAGCTTTTTGGAGGCTATAGCCCTGCGTCTCCTTTCTCTAAAAAAATCCCCTGTGGTTGCCATAGTGATATCTGATTCGATATCTGGGTGTTCTTCTTTCGATGCGGCTTTTGCAGCTGGACGATAAAGGCGAATGCGGCCTTGTTGAGTTCGTAGGCAACGACATTCCGCGCTATGCAATTCTATCGCATACGTGGGGAGTAGATGGCGATGAAGTTACCTTCCAAGACCTGATGAACAGCAGAGGTAATGACAAACCTGGCTACAGCAAGGTTCGCTTCTGTATAGAACAAGCTGCAAAAGACTGCCTTCCATTTTCCTGGATAGATACTTGCTGCATCGACAAGTCAAGCAGCGCAGAGCTGCAAGAAGCTATCAACTCGATGTTCCGCTGGTATCAGAATGCGGAAAGATGCTATGCGTACCTATCTGACGTTTCACGCAATTCTTCGGATGTAGACGACCCAGATTCATCGAGATGGAAGCCGGCCTTCAGAAACAGCAGATGGTCTAGGCGAGGCTGGACCCTTCAAGAGCTTATCGCACCAGCATTAGTAGAGTTTTTCTCTCGTGAGGGGGAATACCTTGGCAACAAGATATCAATGCAGCAAACTATCCAAGAAATAACGGGAATCGCCATCGATGCCCTCCAAGGAAAACCTTTGTCCCAGTTCAGTGCAGACGAGCGGTTCTTGTGGACAAGGAAACGCACAACAAAACTGGTGGAAGATGAGGTATATTGCCTACTGGGAATTTTCGGCATTTACATGCCACTTATCTATGGCGAAGGACGAAACCACGCGATGACACGGCTCAAGGAACTAATCAAAGCGCGTTCGAAAGATCACACACTGTCGCTAAGTGATGAACACAAGCAGAAGTTGTTGGACTCATTACGATTTGATCAAATGGATATACGCCAGATGACTGTCAGAAATGCACATGCTAAGACATGTAAATGGCTATTGCGCATACCCAAGTACCTCGACTGGCTCGACATGTCAAAGCAGAATGAACATCACGGATTTCTTTGGATCAAAGGTGTAAGAATGTGGCACGAGTGAAGAATTGAATGAATCGATTGATAGTGTAGTTCAGTGTAGGTGTCTATATGTAGCAGACATGTTTGACGCCCTTATATAGAGAGAACCCATCATGTGACATGGCCTTGGCTGCTTACAAAAGGGAAGCCAGGGACAGGGAAATCTACGCTGATGAAGTTCGCTCTCGCCAATGCTCGGAAGACGATGAAGGACAAGATCCTAATCTCTTTCTTCTTCAATGCACGAGGCGAGGATCTCGAAAAATCAACGATCGGAACATACAGATCGCTGTTGCTACAACTTCTCGAACGGCTTCCTCATCTCCAAAGTGTCTTCGACACTTCCGGGTTCTCGGCATCGAGCACTGGCGCAGTCCACCGATGGAGCACCGAAGAACTCAAGATACTGCTAGAAGACGCTATACTAAGCTTGGGAGGGTCTTCGGTTATTTGCTTTATCGACGCTCTGGACGAATGCGCAGAAGAGCAGATACGCGACATGATAGCGTTCTTCGAGCGCATTGGCGAGCTCACTCTGTCATCCGGAATTCGTTTCCTAGTCTGTTTCTCAAGCAGGCATTACCCTTATATCACCATCAAATACGGACTGGATCTGGTGCTAGAAGGCCAAGAAGGGCATACGCAGGACATCACCAACTATCTCGAGTGTGAGCTGAAGATCGGGCAGAGTAAAATCGCGCAGCAAGTTCGAAGCGAGCTCCAAGAAAAAGCATCGGGTATCTTTATGTGGGTCGTCCTTGTTATAGGTATACTAAACAAAGAACACGACGGTGGCCGAATACACGCACTCCGGAGGAGATTACAAGAGATCCCAGGTGATCTTTATGAACTATTCCGTGATATCTTAACGCGCGACTCATACAACAGAGACGAACTAGTGCTATGCATCCAGTGGGTACTTTTCGCTAAGCAGCCGCTTAGCCCCGAGCAGTTGTACTTTGCCATTCTTTCCGGGGTCGAGCCTGACGCCGTAGCAAGTTGGAATCATGACGAGTTCACCAAAGACGTGATTAGACGCTTTATACTTGACTCTTCCAAAGGTCTTGCTGAGATTACAACATCCAAGCTTCAGCGGGTCCAGTTTATTCACGAATCCGTTAGAGATTTTCTTCTGAAGGACGGCCTTGGCAGCGTATGGTCTGACCTCCGAGATAATTTCCAGGGTCAAAGCCACGAGCGACTGAAGCAGTGCTGCCTTAATTACATAAGCGCAGACGATGTTGCTTGTTTTACAACTTCTGTCTATCTCAGAGAAGCCCTTCCGCGAGATGCTTTCAACAAGATAATCACCAACAACTTTCCTTTCCTGGAACATGCTTTATGTAACTTGCTATACCATGCCGACGCAGCAGAATTATATGGATTCACTCAAATTGATTTCTGTCGCAACTTTCCGCTGTCTCACTGGATCAAACTGAATAACCTATTTGTCAAAGATAGCTTGTTCAAACATACAGAAAAAATGAGTCTTCTGTACCTTTTGGCAGAGCGTAATATGGCAAATCTGATTAGAGAAGTATATCGTTCGCCTCTCTCTTATCTTGAAGTGGGAAATGAGCTTTACGGACCTCCTCTATTCGCAGCTATGGCCACCAGAAGCAAGGAGGCCGTGAATGTTATGGAGAATGTTCTGGTCAATCTATCTCCTGGAAGCCGGTCTCATGAATCCGACCACCAATGTTTGCAAGACCAAAGCAGAATACAGAGTTTTGGTCGTTTTTTCAAATTTCCACATAGGAGGACTGTACTTTCCTATTTGGCGGAGATTAAAGACGAGAGAATGTTTGCTTTTTTACTGGATACAGGGAGGCTTGATGTCAATGAAAAGGATCGGGACGGACAAACACCGCTATTGTGGGCCGCAGAGAAAGGGTGTGAAACAATTGTAAGACTATTGCTGGAGGTAGACACCGTTGACACTGACGTAAATGATACGAACGGTCAGACGCCGCTATCGTGGGCAGCAGAGAAAGGACACGATAAGATAGTCGAGTTGTTGCTCAAGACAAACAAGGTGGATGTTAACACCCAGGATCAATCTAAGTCAACGCCACTATCGTGGGCAGCGCGGAATGGGGCCAAGGATGTAGTCAAAATGCTGCTGGACACAGGCAAGGTCGATGTCAACGCGAAGGATCAGTATGGACAGACACCGCTATGGTGGGCTGCACGGAACGGATACGAGGCGGTGGTCAAGATGTTACAGCCGTCCTCAAAACTTCCGCGATAAGCTATATGCAAATTTGATCACCTTCTTATCTACTACTATTGTACATTGAGAACGATCTACGAACTGCTTGCTTTCTTTTCTAATGCTGTCGTGCGTCGTTTACACTGGATAGCTATGTGGAATAACAGCAAATACTCTAAAGCAGTGTTTACGTGTTTCGTGCCAAGACATTTCTAACACTCGGTACTCGGATCCAACATGAATTCCACGCATTCTAAAGTAAACTCTCCAGTTTCTTGCCTTTCTCTCTGCCCTGTTCCACCAACCGGCCTCTCTTGACGATCTGCTGGACCTTGAGCGCGATAGCGCATGATACTGAATGGGTCTAGAATGTATGGCCGTGGTTGAAATTTGCAGTTCCCTTTCGGAGGATGTCGAGGATCTTGTCGTTGAATAGCATAGCGGAGATGGCAGCGCAGCCACCGCCGAGCCTTTTGCCGATGGTCACAATATCCGGCTTGATGCCTTCCTGCTCAAAGGCAAAGCAGGTCCCAGTACGGCCCATATCGCACGTGATTTCGTCGAGACGAAGGAGAATATCGTGTTTATTGCATAAGGCGCGGACGGCGGGCCAGTAGCCTTTTGGCGCTGGCATGGCGCCTAGTGCGGCTCCTCTGACAGTTTCGCCACTACATCCGCCGCACCGAAAAACTCAATATTCGGCATCATAATGCCATCGTACGGCACCTTTCTCGTCGGCATCCCGGAAATTGACATCGCTCCGACCGTTCCACAGTGGTACCCCTGCTGTCTCACGACATATATCTCTTGATGCGGCTCGCCCTGAAAAGCGACTAAATTGTCCTCTTGTGGCACCGAAGGCGTTACTCACATTGCTCCTGCCGCTCGATGTGACATCAGCACGTTAACTCACCCATGCTATGTAACATTCAGCACGTTTGCTTTGCAGCCAAATGATGAGCTTGGTCTATGTCTAGACAGGTCATCGCTGGCTGTGGCTTGCAGATGGAAGGACTGTCTCAGACGCCTTGTAAGCCACCAGCAATCTCCCACCGCAGCACCCAATCCACCCCCTCAGCAAGCTGTGGGCGTGTCGTTCACGTACGTACTAAGTGCTGTGTTACCAGGGTCCTTGATCCAGAACATCCCGAATGGGTATAGCTCGAGACTTTGACCTCTCCACTGCCCGCTTGTGTTTTATAAGGTGTGACAACAGATTGTGCATGCCTAGACATATTCGTGACAACTTTCGGAGATGCATAGAAGATAATGTACATGCAGCTAGAACGCAGGCGAGGCTGGCTCGACAAGCTGCGCGCGCAAGGGGGCATCGGCGATAACGCTTTGCCCCAGATCTGTTCCGTACTCGCTATTCAGTGTTCATGAATCTATTCGATCACTTCCTATTTTTGTATAGAAGTACAGCTACAGTCTTCGAAATGCAAGCCTCTTACGAACTCAAGTCCCAGGTACGGGGCTTTCTCGACTACGCCTATGCTCCTGCTACAGGACTGCTTTACCTCATCACGCTCATTTTGGGAATTTGCACACTGCAGAAAGAAGCTATCTTGAGCTTGAAGAGACGGAACATAGTGGTTCTATCCATGTTTATTATCGCCTTAAGCTACATTCTCGAGGCTCTATTCTACGTCTACCCAAGGCCAGCTGGCGACGATCGATCGGTTCCTCATCATGCCCTATTCCGTGATTTTAGCGTTGCCCTAGTATGAATAGCCTTCGCGGCTTATTTATCCCGGACTAAATCGCTGCTATGGAATCCATACGTTAGTGTCTTTGCCCTCGGATTCCTGTTCGAAAGTATCACCACGGCTCTCTTGATCACTACTCGAGGATACCAAAACGCCGTTTCTCTATGCTTCAGCATCGCAAGACCTTTGGTCACCATTGCACTATCAATAAACGGCATTCATGTTATTTTGCCCTTCCGGGAAGAAAGGCACTTTGATGAAGAAGCCCAGCCGCTCCTTGGACACGGCGATGCGGATACACCTCAACAACAACTGAGACGACTCATAGAACCAAGAAATTGGATTGAATACCTACAAAGCTTTGCGATATTTATGCCACACCTGTTGCCATGGCACGACTGGAAAATCCTCTGTTCTCTGGCTATCCGCATTGTTATAGCTATTCTGAACCGTGGCATAACCGTTGCCATCCCTCGGCAACTTGGGATTGTCATTGATAAGCTTAGCTTGGGGTCAGGAATAATGCCCTGGAAAGAATTTGCTTTCTGGATATGCTATTTCTGGCTTGACAGCCGTGCTGGACTTGACGTACCCGACAGTCTTGCGAGCAACTACATTGAGAATTCCTCTTACAAGCAAGTCAAAAAGTTAGCTATAGATCACGTTCTGGACTTGTCCTTCGACTTCTATTCGAATAAGGATACTGGAGAGGTTCTAAAAGCGATATATCAAGCCGGATCATTGTCTAACCTGGTTCAGCTTGTCATTTTTCAGATCATTCCTGTTATAATTGATTTCATCATTGCAATGTCTTATGTTACATATCTCTTCGATACATACTTGACGTTGGTAATCTTCGGTACCTCAGTGACCTATGTCTTGCTTGGAGTTACTTTGAATTCCTGGATACAACGCAAACGAAGAATACTCACCGAAAACGCCCGTAGTGAGAGCAAGGTAGCATATGAAGCTGTGTCAAGCTGGCTCACTATCACCTTCTTTGATCGAACCGAATTTGAGAAACAGCGGTATGTTAGTGTGATTCAAAATCTTGTCAATGCTTCATACAGCTATCTTTCCCGACTGCTGTGGGGAAACGCCGTTCAGGACCTTATTTTGACTGCTGGGTTTTCTGGCTGCACAGGTCTCGCCATGTTACAGGTTGTAACGGGAAAAAATCAGTCGGGAGCCTGGTAACCTTTATCACTTACTGGAGTGCTATGGGGGGTACAGCAAAGCGGATTACAAGCTCATACCAATCGATTAGCTCAACACTCGTCAATGCCGAAAGACTTCTTCAGTTGCTCTATACAGAACCCTCTGTAGCCGATGCTAAATCATTCGAAGAACTCGTCGTTCATGACGGCGAAGTCAAATTCCAAAATGTTGAATTCGCTTACGACCAGCGCAAGCCTGTTATAAAGAACTTGAATCTTATCGCAGAACCTGGCAAAACAGTCGCTATCATCGGTCCGACGGGTGGTGGAAAATCCACCATCACAAAGCTTCTCTTCCGGCTGTATGACGTATGCGAGGGATCTATTACGATAGACGGCCAAGATTTACGCCATGTTACGCTCTCCAGTCTACGAAGAGCCATTGGAATCGTGCCTCAGGATCATGAGATGCTCAACCGTTCCATCTTGGAAAATGTCCGCTACAGCCGCCTTGACGCCACAGACGAAGAAGTTGTAGACGCATGCAAAGCGGCAGCTATTCACGATAAGATCATGGAGTTTCCAGATTGTTATGAGGCTAAGGTGGGAGAGGAAGGGGTCCGGCTTTCTGGCGGAGAGATTCAGCGCCTGGCTATCACTCGCGTCCCACTCAAAAACCCCAAGACTGTTGTACCGGATGAAGCTACCTCTGCAGTTGATACGTCAACCGAAGCGCAGATCCAGGAAACCTTCCATCTTCTAAGCTCTGGTCGAACCTTGTTTGTAATTGCACATCGTATGTCTACTATTACCGGGGTAGACAACATCTTGGTGGTACGTGATGGTGAGATTGCTGAGAGTGGTACACACGATGAACTTCTGGAAAAAAGAGGGGAATACACAAAATTTTGGCAAAAAGGAGGATACGGTTTGTAACAATTTTCTTAGCAGCAGCTTATGCTTGAAGAGGCCGAAGAGTTAGCAAAAAAGTATCCAGATTGGTCTAGCTATAGTCAATTTTCCGGCTGACAAGTGTTAGGATATACTTGTTGGAGTGAATGCTACTTTGTGAAGGAAAGGAATACTAGAAGTTATGGCAAAGGTCTTAATATGGCAGATGAATGTGACAGTGCGGGAATAAAAATCACGGGCAAATATTGTAAAGGAAATATCTTACAAATCAATATGTTGGTATGAAAATTGTCCGCCACCGAAGCGCTATGCGAGCAGACGATAAGGCCATTCGGAGAAGCGAAGCTCAACAGCTACAATATGCCCAATTATTGATTTGTAATATCAAGGTCATGTTGTTCCGCGTATGACGATGTACCAGATGATTGTCATACATATCTGCCTATGGTGAGGTTGGGAAATGTTACCATTCGTCAATTTATGACACCGAGAATAACTACCACGTCAGCTCAAAGCCTGAAAATAACCGACAGGGTTATTCGCAGAAGCGGAGGCACGCCCAGCATGAGGTACTACCTATCCTGCAGCGTGCAGAAAGCGCCATCCAACTTATGTGTGCCACCAAGTCTTTGCAGAGTCTAGGAAGCTGCATATTCAGCAGAGCGAGACCCGCATCCGAGTCTCTTATGCGCCCAGTTACCCTAGGCTACATTCTTTTGAGGCATGGTTGACTATGGATGGCCTAGGCTTTCTCCTCTCCATTGTATACAGAAAATGGATAGTCATTATTATGTCAAGGTCTAGTTACAGGCAATAGTATTTGCTTCACACTAGGGATGATAGTGAAAGGATGGCTGATGATAGATTGCTAGGTATAGCAGTGAATTGAGAATTAACCCGCTCAGGCTAAGTACCATTGCAGCACCAAACCTTTGTCGCGAAACTCAACCTTTGTTGCGAAACTCCGTTACAGAACCTCCCCCTCTAGCTGCGGTCCTCCGCAGCATAGCATCCTAGGGACGTTGCTCCATAGCGATGAAATGACTGCTATGATGTTTGTTTACAGTACGCCCACTGCGCGCCTTGGGTGCGCCGTATGGGCGCGCTAGTGATGAAGTGAAGGTAAACAGCGTAGTAAACAGTGTAGCCTCACAGCATAGTCTTTCTCTCTTGTGGTGACTGTTGTAACCCTAGCAACTGGCTCAATATAATGTTTTGTTCTCGCTCTGCGTGTTCTTCTCCCATACCACACACACACATCTCGCACCTCAAGCGCATACGCCAATCTCTACTTCTTCAACAACTTCAATATGGGTTATTACCCTTTGCCCAAGTACATCAAAAAGGCGGCCTTGTGCCGTTCTGACCCATTCACGTTCAACGCGGACGACAAGCGGGCGGATCGCACCGCAGATGTTGCGACCTGCATGCGTTGCGCACAAAGCCTGGTCAAGCTGACCGAAGACTGTGGTAAGCAGGAGGAGCGTCGCTGCGGCCATTGCACTCAAGGCAACCGGGGTGGTTGTACTTTGGTAAGTTTCCTATTGTACTTGTTATGTGCGCTTCAGCTGATAGTTATAGGTGCCCACCGCCATGAACGGACGATTAAATCGTCTGTACCGGCTTCGCGGGTTGTACCGCAATGCGGTGGCTGCGGTGGAGAACGTGGCGGCGCGGAAGACAGATCCGCAGATTCAGAATCGGGGCTTGCGCTTTGCGCGTGCCCAGCGCCAGTTCAACTTGGAACTTGCGAGTCTCCGGCGCGTCGCGGCCCATACGGGCACACCTATGGGGGTGGCGACCCAAGTGCTCACGACCAGCCCACAATTTTTGGGTTTGATCCTGGCGGAGCAGCGTCGGATCGCTGGTGCGCTGGAGGCGCAAGCCAGTGCTCTGGGGGAACTTGTGCCTTTGGCGAGGGCCGTGGTATGTTCACCCTTAATACGCACATTGAGCGCGTGCTAATATCTTTTCAGATGGCCCGGGTTGGCCAGAGCAGCGCCGACGACGACGATGACGACGATGACGATGATGACGATGATGATGCGGGCGACGACGAGGAGGGCAACGTCGCAAAAATTCATTCCCCTGGCCTCGTGGATCTACTGTTTACATTGTAATTTGTTTATCCCAGCCCATCGCATTTCTGATCCGGTTTGCTCTCTCTTGAAATTCTCGTGTGTCGCTATTGAAATCAAACGCGTGCTGCATCCCTTGCACCTCCCAGAGCTCGACACGACACCCAATCCCTTGAAGGAAGTTTACACATGTTATGGTACTCTCAATGGGGCAATTTAAATCCCCTGTTCCATGATAGATAAACCATGCTGGGCGTGTTTCGGGAAAATCAAGGGGTAGGTCAATCTGAGCTCGAAAGCAATGCTGGTCGGGGTCATACTCCAATCCGATGTGCTTCAATCTGTCCCCCAAATAGTTCGCAAGATCTTGTCCATTGATTTTTACTGCATTGTTGTTCTCGGGATCGTCAGGCCGTATGTGGTCGTTGGCGTCGACTATGTTGGTAGTGTCGGACTCGTGTAGTATTCTGAGGCGCGTCGTGATTGGCCACCCTTGAAATAGAATAAACCAAGGCGCAACAGTGATAGGCCCTTTTCCATTGATAGATACCTTGATGCGAGTTGCAGTCAATGCCATGTTGAACATCCCGTCTGGAGGAGTCCTGCCGTATGCTCTCTGTCCATTGGCCCGAGCTGTGCACGCGTCGTCAAATGCCTTGTAGCAAATTTCTGAGATGAAAGAAGTCTCGGGGATTTGGTTGCCATACATTTGGCCCTTCGTTCTCGTGTATGAACTCTACATCGGGTAGGCTACATCCGCAGCTTTAAGCACAAACCCGGACTTATGACGGTGGAGAAAAGCATGAGCTAGCAGATGACCTCCTGCACTTTCAGATATGCCCAGATATTCTGCTGATACACTGGCTTTCATATCGGGAAACTTCTGATGCAGGTATTCTTCCAGCTTGTCTCTACTGAAGGTAGCCATGCAGCATATCACGTACTCCTCGATCGTTTTGGCGTTACTCTCAGGCAAGAGAGGATATACGGGAGCGATAATCAGCGTTCTGGACGAGAACAAGTGCCTTAGATGAATGCGATTGAATGGATCGAAATTCGGTGTCCCTGTTGTCTTTCAAATCGTTAGCCATTGAATATTGCATACTCATTGTCACGTACCATCCCTCCGCCAGCCCATCTAATGTGTGTCTCCGTTGGCCCTTTTTCTTCCCCAGATATTAAGGCTTTTCGGATGTATAGAAAAATCCTAAAGGCTCCCCATTTCAAGTCGTGTATTTCAAAGCCAGCATAGAGATTCAGCTGCTCAGTGGTTGCACGTAACTCTGGCCGGTGCCATTCGTTGATAAGGTCAATCCAATCCATGGTTAAGTTTTATCGTGAGCACGACGTTCCATAGGCAAGTTATTTAAGTGCTGCTGTTGGTATCACAGGGACAGTGCGGCAATGGTCACCGCGAACCGCCTATGTCCTATTAAGGACTAGGTGTAACGCGTGAGAGGAGGCATACGCGTGAAATTACAAGCCTGAGTGCTCCCTTGCTTAAGACTACGCGCCGATTCTCGCATATGGATTATTCTCATATCCCCTTCCCCCCTCCCTAGTATGTGCAATCTAGGTGCTGTACCACCGACGGCCGATGGGTACACATAAGTGATCTCATGGAGCCAGAATTAGCAAATATGCTTACGCAATAATGATAACCGTCTTGTCAGCTATCCGGCCTTTGTAGGATTAGAAGAGCCATACCTAGATGCTACCGCTCGCCCCCAGAGAAATTGCTAGCACGTAATCAGAAAATTGTAACCATTTGGATGTTTGAGAATAAAATCATGGATGTTGGCACGGCAATAGGTGCACGGGTTGAATCGGTCTGCAGCTGCAATAACTTTGTATAAGAGAAGACGATTGATTCTATAGAGAGAACTATGGAGGAGTTTATATACACGAAGACGCGATTCCTTTTGCAACGCACGGAGCGCTATAGGACCTAGCTCGCGCGCGCGATGACTCATAGCGAAGGGAAAGAAAAGGGTGCAGCAAGGGGTGCAGCTAGGGAACGCAGCTAGTGAACGCAGTTAGTGAACGCAGCCGTCACGTGACTCGGAAAGCTGCCAGCACGCCGCCGGGAAGCTGAGCAGTCATATGACGTCAGCTATATAATTCCAACAATGGATGTATGCGCTATGGAAAGCTGAAGCATCTTTGACAGGCAGCTGTTGGACCTCCAACCTGGGGAGAAGCGAAGCGAGCGAGTAAGCCAGCTCTCGTATCGCTGGCTTCGTAGGAATTACCTTGAATAAAAGCGATAGAGGTTGTATTGGAAGGACCTTGGAGTAGTCTGGCAAGGTAGAGTGCTGAGTGGTTGGCATGGCACGAAACAACTGGTTGAATGAATACGACGATTTCATTGGCAATAGCAACTACTCTACACCACCCAAATGCTATGAAATCCGGGCAACACCTGCAATTATCGGAATTGGCATCAATTGTCTTCGCTGAATATAAGTCCCACAGCTTTTCGGTTTGGTGATTATCTCCACGTATAGACTCCGACAATAAGAACCTGTAAGCAGCTGAGGCCATATCACATGATGGGTTCTCGCTATATAAGGGCGTCATACATGTCTTCTACACATAGACTCCTACACTGAACTACATACCCAATCAATTCATTCAATTCTTCATACGTGCCACATTCTTACAGAACCCATGAACAATATCCACGGCTTTGGTGTGCTGTTTGGGATAATAAGCGCAAAAGTTTCCAAGCTCCCGACAAATGCTGTCTTCAAGCTGAACCCAGAGATGATATTCGCAGCAGCTAAGTCCTACTTTGAACGTAGAAGCAAGGGGGTCAATCCACCTTGTGAGGTGACAACTCAACGTAAAGTGATTGTCGGACGGCGCCCGTACCTCTATCAGGCTCGTGTTGGTGCAACAAATGCAAAGCAAAACAAGGGTAGTAAGAATACCAAGCAAAGCAACACAAAGCAAAACAAAGAAAAGCAGAGCAAAGCAAAGCGGAGCAAAGTAACGCAAAGCGAAACAAGGGTAGTAAGGATACCAAGCAAAGCAGAGTAAAGCAAAGCAGCGCAATGCAAAGCAGCGCAGTGCAAAGCAACGCAAAGCAAAGCAACGCAACGCAACGCAACGCAACGCAATGCAATGCAAAGCAACGTTAGCAAAGCTAGGCCTTGGTTCTGTTGGTAGGGATGGTCTTTTAACACATTGAAGAATGATTCTAGATGTGCAGATCGGCCTGCTCCTTTCTCACATACTAGGATTACTCCTTGTGCCAATACATGGTACATATACGTTCCTCAGCATGGTGGCTCCTCTGCATGTGCAGCGAGAGGCCAACCCGACCAAGAAGTAGTTCCTTGCCGAAGTAAGAAGATGACGCTTGTAGAGATGATCTTGGCGCTTTTCGGGTTGCGTTGCCTTCACTCCTGCTTCCTCGCAACACAAAGAAATCCTCTACAGGCCTAAATTTCATGGCTACTTCCGATCGAACTACCTCATCACTTGTCCCGAGAGAGGCTTACGTCTGTGAGTACTGTTTAAAGAACCCACAGGAATTTCAAAGCTCGTAGGATCTTGCGTACGTCTTTCCTTATGAAACTTGCTCCCGTATTCTGAGGAAGTGGCAAGCATGAAGAATTGAATATATTGATTGAGTGTGTAGTTCAGTGTCGAAGTCTATGTGTAGAAGACATGTTTGACGCTCTTATATAGCGAGAACCCATCATGTGACATGGCCTCAGCTGCTTACACGATGGTTTAGGCTTAGAGTATTGCGAAATGCGTCAGATTGTCCTTACACTAATCCTTTTTAAAAAACCGACGCGTGTTAACAGCCTTCATCTGTGCCCCTAGTCATAGTTCTGATGTCGCATTTAAGTCTCGACACACGTTTACTTGCCCTTAGAGAGAAGTATGCAAATCGCACCTTCGCTTTTTTGCGATCACTCGACTTAGTAGCGCTAAGGTGTTCCTTTTGTTGTTTACTGCGCTTGAACAGATGTATGCACATCTTACCACTAATTGTTTCATTCGAAAGCCCCCTCAATGTAATTTACGAGGTCATGCGAACCAATCGTGTTTGTTGTTGCTAAGACAGCTCATGCACACAAGAAATACGTGGTAACGCCGGGCTTGTTAAGACCCCTGTCAACAGGAGGACGTTGGTTCACCCCTGAAGAGACGTGCAGACGTGCGCACGTCGCGCCTTTCACGAACTGGGCAAGCCGAACGATAGTCAACCTCTTCAAGATTAATGTACGGATGTAGCCTTGTCTACCATTGGACAGACGTATGCTCGTCGCACCCTCGCTGCAAGCCTCGTCCTGCCCTGGAAGCGGTGGAATTTGCCATCTGCAAATTTCATTCTGTGGTAGCGCTTCGCGAGGCGCTTGAACTAGTCCTGGCACGCTTTCGAGAGCGAGACTGACGCGGCTTGGGACGCTTGCGTGATTGATTGTAGTCAAAAGCGAGCTCGTCGAGCGAGGTATCGGTGTCATCCTGCACCATCTGATTGATATCGTCCTGCGAGGTAATGGTCTCCTGGCTTTGAGACTCGTAAGCTGCTCTCGACGAAGTTTTGGACGCCTCTTTGTATTTCGCATTTGCTGTCACACTGGCTTGTGCGATTGCTGTCGCATTTGCTTGCGCGATTGCTGAATCCCTCCACTCCTTCGCCAGATCTCTTGAGTTCCTATACCACGTCGCTCCTTGACGGAAGGTTTCAGCGTTGCCAGTCATGCCGAAACTGTTGAGCTGAGTCATGTGGTACTGGGGTTGCCCGCTCGGATCCGCTGGCTGCGTAGGGTGCATCGCGTACAGCTGCAGCGTGCCGGTGCCGCTGTGGTACGTCGACCCGAGCGTGTACGCGTTGCCATCGTACGTGTAGCCGTCCTGCCCGTATGACTGGGCCTTGGACATGCCGCGGGCCCCGTTCCCGAGGTCCTGTGTGAGCCGAAGCTTCATTTCTGCAGCATCTCCTTTTGGTCCCTCGATCTCCGTGAAGTGATTCAGGAGAAGCGGCGTTGCTGTATTAGTGCAAGGGCTGATGTATTGCGTGAGGTCATTCCGTACGCGCATATTCAGATCTGCTGGGCGCGAGCCGTCATAGTAATCTGGCTGCGCGCTCGAAATGTTACTAGCCAGCAACTTGAGGTTGTTGAACTTTTCACTCTGGCCGGATAGGATGGCGGGCCTGTCTCTGATAACGTGGAGAACGTCGCATCTCACGACGTCTTTAGTCTTAGCTCTTACATTCGCCATTCCAAAGTTTCGAAAGTCCCTTGTAGTGAAATGGGATGGTGACAAAGATGGCCTTGGCTGACCTAACCTCTCATTTATCTCTTCAATATTATTCGGTATTGGAGTCTCGTCATCATCTGAATACTGATATCCATAAGGATATATACCCACGTCAATAAGCGCCTGCTCAAAGGCAGGATCCTTTGATATTAAAGTCGTCTTTCGTATACTCTGGCTTGGCGCACCGGGGGGGTCGGTTCCAGTTCCGATTCGGGAACGGCTTGGGCGGGAACGGCTTGGGCGGGATTGGCTTGAACTCATTGTGCGGACGGCTTCTGTCTGCAGTGCTGGGTACTGAGACGAATTAGCGTGATACTCTATAGCATAGACATAACCCACTCCTCTGATATCGCAAAGGTTTGGACCACCGTGGCGAGCAAAGCGCTTGAGCTGTTTGACCAGATCCTCCTTCAGGACGGACCGCGCTAGCGGCTCTAGTGCAACAGGCCGAATTGTCCTCCTGTTAAACTCTCGAACTGCGCGACGACAGAGCGGTACTCGGGAGAGATTGTCCCAGAACTCGGGAGGTGTCCTGCTGCGTTGCGAATTTTTTTGGCGGTTGACCGGCGGCTTAAGAGCACCAGCCGACCGCGCAATCTTAAGTGTCCGCGTTCGTTTTCTATATTGAGGTTCCGATTCCTCTCTAGGAGGCATAACTGCTCATCGACGAACTCGAGGTAGAGGCGCATATATGGCGCTTCGTGAGTGGTAAGCGCCGGCTCGAAAGAAAAGTCGAGTCATTAAATCCCCACACAAAGAATCCCCACACAATACAATGCCGTCCGTGCACCTCCCTCGGTGCCGAATCGGTGCTTGGCATACCCGATGTGTTAATTGCACCAAGGTGCTTTTAATCTCCTTCCCGCATACTTTCTTCGCCTTTTGTGGAAGCTCCGATAGGCAGAAAGCGACGCAATGGCCAACTTGGTATTCATCCCGTGCTCGCTGTAACCCTCTTTTCCATCGCGCAACATCTAACGACAATGTAGACTCTTCGCATCGAGGACAAGTATCAGTTAGACCGCCGGCTGGGCGGCGGATCATTCGGTGAGGTATATCAAGGTGGGTAAAGTTCTCGAAACGTCTTGACGAGACTAACCGGTTCTAAGGACACGATCTCAAGACTGGACAAGAAGTCGCCCTGAAACTCGAATATGTAATGATCGATCCTTCCCTCCTCGAGAATGAAATCGAAATCTACAAAAAACTTTCCGGAGGGCCCGGCATCCCTCGAGTATACTGGCATGGAGAGGAATGCGAATTTAGGGTTATAGCGTTCGAGCTTCTCGGCCCAAATCTGGAGGACCTGTTCAACTACTGCGGCCGGAAATTTTCGCTCAAGACGGTGCTGTTACTCGCGGATCAGATCATCCCCCGCTTTCAGTACATTCATTCCAAAGGGTATATCCACAGAGACGTCAAGCCGGACAACTTACTAATGGGCGACGGAGAACAAGGAAACAAGGTGTATATCACCGACATTGGGTTAGCTAAGGAAATTGAGGAACGGGACTGGTACAGCTATCCTGTAGTCGGCACGGTACGTTACGCCAGTATCAACGCACACTTAGGGAAAGGTGAGTGCAGAACATCAGCAGCGGGAAACGTCTCGCTAACACTGCGACTCAGAGCAGTCTCCTCGTGATGACATGGAGTCGCTCGGATATGTCCTCTTATACTTTCTTCGAGGTTCCCTACCTTGGCAGAGCCTGAAGGCTGAATCTGGGGCACAGAAGGAGAAACTTATTTTAGAGAGGAAGCAGTCGGCAGAAGCCTACGGGCTCTTCAAAGACCTTCCAGAGGAGTTCAAGAAGTATTTTGAGCACTTCTGCTCCCTTCGCTCCTGTGAGAAACCGAACTACGTGTACCTACGCCGCTTGTTCCGCAACCTGTTCTGCCGCAAAGGTTACGAGTACGATTACGTCTTCGACTGGACAGAGTTAAAATTCTTGGAATACTTGGAGAGAAGTAGAAAACGATCCGATGACGGCGAGTGCACGCCTGACATAAACGCCTGACAATCCTCAGCGACGCCTTTTGCAATTCAAACATCGTCCCGACACATGGATATCTGCCTCAACAGTTCCGGGGACGGCTGGAGGATGTCACTAGGTGACATGAAACACGACAGAAACATTCCGTCGTTCGATTTCCCTCAAGAAACTATGGATTGCCAAAGGCGGTTCACGGCTATGCTCTTGCCTAGGGTAATCTGCCACACCACGAATCTCTTACATACGAGAAATGGTGTTTCCTTTAATCCTGATTGCCTTAGCAGCTTAAGTCTTCACGTGACAGAAACTCATCACAATCTCCGATGTATTTGTAACTAACTAATGACCTTCTCACCATGCTTTGTCATCACCGCCGAGCACCATTCCATGCTATGGTCAACGGCGACTCCCACCCCACCACGCATTGTATGGACCTATTCCCCCCATGTACACATCCTCGATGTCTAGCACTCTTGTATGCTGCTCCTCGCCGCTGCTCCAAGGTCGAGGTGTGTGACCACTCGGTTTCTCGGCGACTAGCGATGCCCATGCCTCCTTCGCCTCTTACTTCCCTCACCTTCCATGCCTCCTTTATCCGATTGGGTCGCTTATAGGTAGTCGCGTTAGTGGAAGGAGAAGTGGGTTCGGTAGATAATTATATGAGCTCGTTTTTGCAGATCCCACTAGGAAATATTAGCACAGACCGTAGCGTACCGAGTGTCTGGGAGTTGATCCGCGTGAGATGATGCTGTTCGGCCCGAGGCTCGCCGGTGTGGGACGTTGCAAATATTGTCGGCTGGCGACGGACTGGCCAGAAAGCCCATCGGTGACTGATGTGTGTTGTGACTGCTGTGCCAAAGGGGTGTCTGGGCTCCGTCGTCGCATCTCGTGGCGCTGTGCCGCGGCTAGAGGGCTGCTGCCGAGCTCAGTAGGCGGGCATTAAGTGGGTCATTAAGTAGCGTAACTGTACTCTATCGTAGAATTTGTGTCCGTCCCTACGTAGCTACAACGGTCGCCCGTTTAGGTACCCAATTCACGTGTGACGGGTTGGGAAGGCGCTAGAAATCGCCCCTCTAATTCGCTAACAAGTTCGCTAAGAGTAAGCCGACTAGCTGGACGAAACGGGATCCACTGCGGGAACCAAAATAGCCCCAGCCATCACCGGCGAATAATAATGTTGTCAGAATAGCACCTCTTCTAGGAACGCCGCCGGAAAGCCGCCAGCAAACCGGCGGAAAGCGCCAGAGAGCGCCAGAAAGCGCTAGTCAGCTGACAGCTTTCCTAGGAACGCTAGAACACTAGTAGTGTTCTCTATGAGCACTAGCTAGAAAGCCAGAGGCGTTCACTAGGAACGCTACCGGAAAGCCGCCAGCAAACCGACGGAAAGCTGCCAGAACACTGAAGAAAAACTACCTATATCGGGCGAACAGGCTATTACACAACAATGTATACTGTTCACGCCTATCTACTCTTTCCCCTTATATCTCTATATTTAGTAATTTACCTTACTTCGAACTTACTAACTAATTAGGACTACTAATTCTAGAATTAATTTCCTAAGTTTTCTCTTTAAAATTCTAGTTTTCTTTTTATTATAGCGTTAAAATTAACTAAGTTACAGCTTTTTAAAATGATGTCTTTTTTGATTACTCTTTTTTATTTGCACCCTACTGTATTACGTCGTGTGGAACGAAGCTATAGGGGCCGTTTCTTCAGACATGAAGCCTTTTTCATCAACTTAATACAGACGAGAATAGCAGCGAGTGATAGCTGCTCCGCTTATCGCTGATGGGGCGGATTTCATGTCCAAATATAGATGAACCAGATGTTCGAGTCGTCGCCCCATGGTTATCGCAGCCCGATTATAGACCCCCTTCCCCCCGGAGATACACTTTTCAACCCTTTCTCTACTCTCCATACGCTTGAATAACTCTAAAAAATGCTAGAAAATTCATTTGAAATGTTGCCGAGAGCTAGGTGCAATGCACTCCAGAAACAAGGTATGTTTTATCGCCGGAGTGCAACTCCACATCTTGATCTCAAATTAATATCCACACTTAGGCACTAGAAAAATACAATGGAACATATGGGCTACTCCTCTTTCTATGACAGGTTTTTTCCTCGTTGGTGTTCTATTTGCCGTGTCGCATCACGTCTATTACCAAAAGTTGGACGACAAGATAGTCGGCTCTACTCAGCGTCAGCAGTGGCCAATAAGGTACGAGAGTGCATTCTGTATAACTTACTAAGAAGCTGAAAATCTAGGATTGGCACCGCGTTCGCCTTCCTCGTTCAAACATGCCTCGCAGCAGCATCGAGTACTGCGTACATCCAATGGGCTTGGAGGACATGTCAACAACGAGCTATTACAATAGCTACTATTGATACTGCATTTTCTATAGACCGCAACATTTTCAAATTTTTCAGGTGGAGTTTTGTCCGCGAGTTCCAATTCACGGTAGTATTAGCAGTAGCGTTCTGGTTAGCACCGTACATTCGCAACAATTAACGTTATTCAACGCTGATATGAATAATTAGGTGCATGCCATTAGCGTCTCTGTTTACACCGGGAACCCTGAATATATCACCAAAGCCGAACATAACCCTACATACTATGCCCGTCCGTGTACCGTCCTTCGACGGTGGTTATTTCGGTCATTATAACATACCAGTACCTAGACTCGAACAAATGTTCAATGCACTTGCTAGTACAGGCGAACTGCCTCAAATAGAGGCACCCAAGGGTCTAAAGAATATCTCCTATGTCGTAGAGTTTTTCGCTCCTCTATGGCGCTGTCGAGTCAGCGACGCTGTTGTCACTGCACATATCTTGTCCAATTTGTATGAGAAAGTGCATTCTGACTTTTCCAGGAACATAAAATTAGACACATTCGCGCTATACCCACAGAACCTGACATTTAAGGCGGGACGTTACCGGGGATATGTAGGATACTTTACCATGGGCCACGAGGACTTTAACGCCGGCTATAAAGAAATCTACATTGCTATTAGCCACCCCTCGATGGAACAAAAGGAACACATGAACGACAACCTTACAGCAAGCTACTATACTTGTAAGCCCTACAATACATCCATTGCAACTACCATCAGTTATATGAATAACCAAGTAATAACTTCTACCGTTGTCCACGAAAAAGAATTCACTAATCCAGGGATTGCACCATCTTATAGACAGCAGAACTACTGCATTTTTTACGATGCTTGGTACAATCGAATAAAAGGTCTTATGTATATAGCCCGAGTTTACTTTACGAACGGATATTCCGGTGACCAAATATGGCAGAGCCATATCGACCAAACCATTTTCAGCACGGCGGCGGACTTCTCGGGAATGTCAGCCAGATGGAGAAAGATCAGTAATGATGATCACAGATTGGTAAAACTCAATTATGTGACGCAGGAGAAGATCCTAATCGCGCTGATCGAAGAATTTGCCTTAAATGCTACATTGGCTCTAATGAGTATACCGTCTTTTAAGTAATCCTATCCATCTTGATATTATTAGTATAGATGTTAATATGGCACAACAGCGTCGAAGTTCCTACCGAAATAACACAGACATTGTGGCTGAATAAATATACTTACGACCCTATGAACCTGTTTATAGCGTACGGGTAAGCACGTCCTTAAACAAGTTGTCTTTACGTAAGGTCGTTTATAAACATAATGTAGATGCACTATAACAATATGCTTTGTTTCAATCATAGCCGGAACGTATGCTATATATGTAAACGGCAAGAGCTACGACAGCAGCTTCTCATCTATTAGTATGGCTATGCAAGGCCCTGATATCGCGGACTTGTTTAGGTCTCAGGAAACATCTGGCGTAGAAGCTAAGAAAGCGAAGGTCGCGGATACGAGGATAAGGTTAGATGTGAGCGAGAATGCACAGAAATTTCGTATACATTTGAATCCTGAAGCTTAATCATCTATTGTTAGTTTAAAAGCTTAAAGTGAATATTATTGACTGTTAGTATCAGATCTCGCTTAAGATTGTGAGGTTTCTATGAGATTTCGCCTAGTATCTCGTATATTGTCCATTCCAGTTACAAGCCGATAGATATGCTCTTATACGCTGACCAATAGGCACCCTTATCGAGCAGCAGCTTCACAACCTGCTCGTAGCCTCTTAATAAAGCCGCCTAAAGGTGGGTTATTATATTATCCACTCAGGGCGTCAACGTTAGCACCCTTTTCGAGTAGTAGTTTTATAACCTGCTGGTGACTTCTATATAAATACGCACTGATCCCTTCTCTAGTCCGTTTAGGGGGGCAAGATGATTATAAACTACGGGTATCGCCGCTTGGTAAACCCACTTCGAACTCTTTATAGTTAGTGCACTAAGGTTAGAATGGCGAGGCACTCTCCTCTTGTATACGCATCCGCTCCAGAATTGTCTTCTATAATATTCTCGTAGTCTTACCCTTCTACCGTACGAAACTCGCCGATATAGCTTCTTGAAACATTGCTCGAATCTACTAACTGTAAACCCAGGACACCTATAGTCATGTAATACACCAGTGACTAATCCGTCCTCTTCCAAATATTTATTAGCCTCACTCTACCATACATAATAATAAGACATAATCCTACTGCTTATAGTATACATTATTAGGAAGGCGACTACTACTCTAAGCCTCGAGCGTCCTTAGTTCAGTTTAAAGCCGCCTAGGGCGGACGATACGAGCGTCTATAAAGGACGACTAGTGATCTAATATCGCACAGGCCCTTCGAGGATTATATACTAGCGATGCAAAGACTTATAGTTCTGGGCGTGGAGAAGATGCTCAGGAGAGGGAAAAGCTGCGGACGTGTTTCGTAAGCTATAACTTCAAGCACGATGAATCTCACTCGGCATCCCGCAGTTAAAACGCATAACGAAAGTTGGATCCACCTGCAAAGAGGTAGAAAGCAGAGCAACTAGTTCAGCTGCGCAAGCGAGTCGAGATGATCTGTAGATGCTTCGGAGCTGAGCAGCACCCACAAAGCTGAGGTGCTGTGGCGATTAGACTCAACCGAAGAGCGTGGCCAGTCTGTCTTGAC
>Ga0247757_10000903_pt1 | contig 22141 bp, 13 predicted proteins | sample UWRJL126311R4_FD_180929 | JGI IMG/M metagenome (GOLD analysis project Ga0247757, IMG submission 180929) | Plant litter microbial communities from Arlington Agricultural Research Station in Wisconsin, United States - UWRJ-L126-311R-4 | ecosystem: Environmental > Terrestrial > Plant litter >...
CATACACGGCTACCACATTCGGCTGGCATCGCCGTTGCGTCTCTTGGTATTTTGTGCACCACGCACGAACCGTGTAGCGGAGATGAGAGCATTTATAGTGTACTTGAGTGTAGTCACACATGATAGAAGGTGGGAGATGATAAGAGGTATAAGAGCACAATTGCGAGTAGATATCCTCAAAATGAGTGAGACTGTATTCACAACTGTCGGAGCAAACATCGAGGCGCGCCAGACCCTCCCATATTATAGTCCTGCAGTAACGGCGGGAAGACAACAGCCCGCAGCAAGCATTGTAGGGGTCCAATCACAAAGTCTACGGTGGTGCATTGCGACAAAAAGTGGTTCCTGCTACGACACAGCCTGGTAGTGCTCGGCCGTTATGGTTGCAAGGACGGCCGTCGTCCGACTGGTCCAAAGCATAAAGGAAAGCAAACTATCTGGGTTGTCTAAAATCCTCCTTCTTTGAGCGACCGACTGGTGGCGGGAGCGTAGGGCCACTTATTGCAAGGAAGGCACCGTTAAGCATGCTTGCGTGTAATATTAGGAGGTTTAAGTAACCAAGGGGAACCTCTGACAGGGTTGGGCGGTGGCGGAGAGTGGTGGGAAGGAAGCGGATGGGGTGTGGTCCTCGCCTCGAAACTAGCTTCGTAATAACCCCTACCACACACCACACACGCCTCACAGGGCGGACGGATCTGCGCCCACGGTTCCACGTTTGCATGCAAGTGAGTTTCTGTGGGATGGTGCACCGTTGTGGGCCTGGTGGGGGGACGAATTTCTTATCCGGGGCCCCTTGGTTTATCTCTGGAGCGTAATAATGCTGTTTAAGAAGGCTGCTAATCCCACCTGGTGAGGACACCGGACTCAAAGTATGCTCGAGCTTCCTCATCGCTACAGCCCTGAAACGTCGCGCAGCTGACTATCTTCCCAACCACCATCCCGTCCCACAGCACGGGTCGGAAGTCGAGTCCAGCATTCGCGAGGACTAGGTTGCTCGACGCCTAGAAAGGAGTATGCCGTGTGTAACACGCCGAGATGAGGAAGAGTACATGCTTCTCAGCCCGATACCAGTCGATACGAGAGCCTGTTAATGCTACCGCGGCCATCTTCTCGCGGCGTGCGAGTAATTGCTGACAAACCCGGCCGCTTGGAGCCGCATAATATCCAAACAGACCGTCAAATGCACTTCATATTGCCATGTCCAACATGTCTCGTGCATAGGCGAGACGAGTGGCTTGCAGAGGTAAGATGTGTATGCGCAGGGCCGTATGCAAGACTAGCAACTATCGACCAAGTTGTGCTGGTGCATGCTTTATATCCCCGGGCCCAGCACCCAAGCCTGCGTTAAGTCCGTTGTGATGGCTGACGTAGATTCAGACCGTGCCGGACACAGGAGATTGTCTGGAGAGATGACTGGAAGGGCTACTGAGACTCAGAATGCACTTGGCACTATTCCTTACACCTACCGAAATGCATCCATCGAAGGTTTGATTTTGGATTGCCAACCCTTTACATCCTACCTTAGCACATTGGCCTCTTTCATGGCGATCAAAAATAGAGTCCCATACAATACCGCCTTTAAAGCCCTTCAAACGTACTTTAACCCTGTGGGAAAGAGTATTAGAGAGCTTTGAACACCCTTTAGTAGGGCGGGTTCTAAAAGCTCGTTACCAACTTTTAGCTTGCCACGAGAACCCGCGAACAGAGCAGCGCAAATCCTTTTCATTCGTCACCACTATAACCGAGGGAGGTTGTTTTCTAGCTGGCGGAGCAACTGAATGCAATGAGCCGGTGTGCCGGTTGAGTAATGATAGGACCATGGGCATTTGGCAACAGCAGGCGAACAGTAGCAGAACCCCTGGCTGCGTCATGGACTCTTGTGTCTGCTTGCTTAACGAGCCTAATCAACAAGCAGGCAGAAGTCCAACACGAGCTTATGGCGCCTCAGCTCACAAAATTTGTATGACGAAGCCACCACTTCAGCCTGGGAATAAGAAGGTGTAGCCTTCGGGGTGACGTTTAAATTATGAATCAGTCCATTGGATAGAATAAGATGGGCCCGCATTCCGACGCAATCACGTTGGTTAGAACGACCGGACCGTGTCTATAATAGAGGACTTATTACCTGTACGGGAGCAGGATAAGAAGTCAGCTGCATCCCCTTACCACATGCGCATGTTACCGGCTTGCTCTCGGCACCCACACCTCAGCTGGTTATTTACCCCCGGTCACGTCCCAAACCATGTCAGAGAAAGGATCGCTTCGGGATGCCATGAATTTGTCGGGAGACCAAGGATACAAGCCCGCAAGCGAGGATTTAAAAAGATATTTCAGGGCATAATAGGCGTGAATTAAGCGTTGTATTAGAGATCCCCATTGGTCTCATCAGTATCCAACCAGCCACGACACATCTCGACGGCTCGTCCCCATTTCTTGAACATTCTGGCACTCTCTTCTTTGGTGATATTAGGCTCAAAGATCATGCGATCCTTCTGATTAATCTCCTTGAGCTCGTGGAACTCCTTCCATATATCAACGGCGAACCCTGCGGCAATAGCAGCCCCTAGGGACGTTGTTTCTCGCATAGCCGGGCGATCGACAGGGATTCCGATGATGTTTGCTTGCGTCTGGTGGGGATGGTAAGCGATAAACTCTGAAACGGGAATGCTGCGTAGGTTGTGATCACTTACTTGCATGCATAGATTGGAATTACTCATACCCCCGTCCACTGCAAGCTCGGTAAGTTTATGGCCGCTATCTAGCTCCATGGCGTCGAGAATAGCTTTGGTCTGGAAGCATGTTGCCTCAAGCGTAGCGCGAGCAATGTGACCACGCTCAGTGTGTTGAGTGATGCCGAAAATGGTCCCTTTAGCGTCGTCTATCCAGTACGGCGCAAAGAGGCCACTGAACGCTGTGACAAAGACGCACCCACCGTTGTCTTCCACGCTCCCTGCAAGATCACTGATCTTGTGTGAGTGAGTAATGAAACCAAGATTGTTCATCAGGAATTTCACGCCGCTGCCTGCGACGGCGATGCTCCCTTCGAGGGCATACACTGGTTTGCTATTACGTCCAAAGTCATATGCAATAGTCGCGAGCAGTCCATGCTTAGATATAACAGGCTTCTCGCCTACGTTATACAGCAAAAAACACCCCGTGCCATAGGTGTTCTTGGCGGAACCAGGAGTGAACCCTTGCTGGCCTACGAGAGCTGCAGACTGGTCGCCCAGACATCCTGCAATTCGCACTCCTTTTAGGGGACCATCTGCTACCGATCCGAAGGATTTTGGACAAGAGGAAGGGACGATCTTGGGAAGTTTGAGTTTGCTACGGTCGATACCGAAGAACTTTAACAGCTTATCGTCGTACTGAACCGAATGCAGGTTCATGAACATTGTTCTCGATGCATTTGTTGCATCAGTCACATGGACGCCCTTTTTCTTGCCGTTCAGATGGTATAGTATCCATGTGTCAATTGTGCCGAAGGATAAGCGGCCTTCGTCGTACGCCTTTCGAACCTCCTCAACATGCTCGATGAGCCACACAAGTTTTACTGACGACGGGTAGGTTGATAAAGGCAACCCGCACATTTCTCGTAGTTCATCTGCACCTGGACGGTTTTTTAACTCGCGCACCAAACCCTTGGTCCTGGTATCCGGCCATGCAATGGCATTGTGCAGGGGCTCGCCGGTGTTGGTATCCCACACTACGGTAGTTTCGCGCTGATTCGTGATTCCAATCGCTTTGATATCTGAGACGTCGTGACCCTTGTAAATAAAAGCCTGTATAGCTTGTTCTATGCATAATTCAACGGTGTCTAAAATCTCGTTGGGATCATGTTCATGCCACCTGCGTCGTCATCCATGAGCTTCCGCACCATGATTCTACATACTTTAGGGTACTTACCCGGAATGGGGGTATATTTGAGTAAACTCAATTTGATGCTGTGCGACGGGCTGTCCCGTGCCATCAAAAATGATGAATCGGGTGCTCGTTGTTCCTTGGTCAATAGAGCCGATGAAGAACTTCTTCAGCTTTTGCTCGTCAAGCTTGATCTCCTGTGGATCGTTTGTCTTCATCTCTTTTGGAACTGGTTGCACATCCTGGGTAGCTTTTGAAGTCTTCTCAATGGCCATAATGATCCTCCTTGAGTTGCGCAATTCAACGCAGGCGGAAAATTTAGTAGCACGGGTCCAGCTGATCTTCCGGTATGAACTGGGGCGTGCACAAAGTGGTGTCGCGGAGGATCGTGCGCTATGAGTTGCGGGTGATGGTGTTTGGGGGAGCTGTCGAGTGGAGTGTAGCTGCGCGATCGGAGCCCCGGCGAACGAAGCTGCGGCCTATGGGGCAGACGAGAGGCAATGGTGGGCTGGGCGGCGGAGGCAATATGAGATCATGTCTGAGGAAGCAGGGATGTCCAGCACACGATCAAACGATTTGCATGTAGTAGTGGAGGTCGCACGCGTGGATGTTGCACATGGGCGCTTAGAAGCCTATGGCTGGCAGGTGTAAAAGCGGGGGAGGGGTACCGGAATGAACTTCATCTTGACGCATGGATGCCCAGACTGTCATGTGCAAACCGACAATTTTCGCCTTCAGAAGCCTCCGTCGCATACTAAAATGGGGGCGAGACCCATCGTCCCCCTTTCTCTGGAAAGGCTCCGGAATGCTCGAAGCAGTTCCACCGTCTTTCGGCCTCGATCAACCCGATCTTCCCGGCCATGTTCGGCCCAGACCGGGCATTCTTGGGATACTGGCACGACTGGTTGTGGAGACATTTTAAGCAAAAGTACTTTGTCACCGACTATCACTATATTATCCGACTTTACAATACGATAAGGACACCGTGACTGATAGAACGTGGCCATATTCAAATATGTGAGGCCGAGACACCCTGTGAACAGAATCAAAAGTATTTGTGGACCCATAAGAGACCATCTTACCGGGTCGTCGATAGGCTACTCCCCTTAATTTAGTGAACGGCCCAGCTTACTCGCTCGTCTCCTCCTTTGCTACTTCATCCTCAGCACGAACGCGTGCCTCTTCTTTTGCAAGAGTGTCCTCTGCATTTTGGCGGAGTGCTTTTACTCTCTCCACAGCTCCTGGGATTTTTCCGACTCGCTCGGCAACTTCTCCGCGTCCAATTAGACTGACAACGATACTGGCGCCGACAATGAATGTTAGGACAAAACGGTAAACAGCATACCACGCGGGGGTCCAGCCCCTATAGGTTGCTCGAGTATCAACATAGTATAACAGCGTAAAGGCCATGAACTGGGTGATCAATGCATACTCCACACTCATGAGTACGGTTGGCCAAGCGACGGCTGTTGCAAACACTCCGATCGCATAGCGGTTATATCCTTGATAACCGCCGTATCCAGCCCATTCTAAACCCCAGTGGATTGCGCCGAGGAACGACAAGATCTAAACAGATCAGTGTCGCCTTCATAGTCAAGTATACTCAACTTACGACAGCGCCATATCCAACTTGCAGTGGCTCAAGAATCTGAAGAAGAGCCTCAGCTGTCTGCGACGACATCAAATTCCCGTAGCCGGCTACAGAGTGATTAATTTCGTAGGCACAGGCAACAGTAGTGAGCGAAGTTGCAAGGTAGGGCAAGACTCCAGCAAGGCCAACGTAATATGCCTGTCGTGGGACTTCAGCCAAGCTGAATGTCTCTTTGATGGTTCCCTGAGCATGTCAGTCGCAATGAAGAGGCCTCTGAACCCATGTGAGGGTGGATCTGGCTTACAAGATCCTGTTTTATACCTGCACTCATGTCTACCTCACGATGTGTAGGCTCCGCACCGACTTCAGAAAGCATTGGATGAATGCTCGACGTAGACGAGACTGTTTCTGGCGTGGGCTTAATTTCTTCATTAGCATATCGACTCTCTGCTTGCTTCTTTTCTTCAGAGAGCGCGCGGCGCAACCCAGTTGCTTGCATAGGCCTCAGTTGAGCTAGCTGAGATATATGGGGCCGTTTTGAGGCGATTGAGCTGAACTGTGTGGCCCATTTCGCTGCTGGTGGTGTGACTCGGAAGCTTGGAGCAGCGCGAACGGCAGGGGTAGAGGCTATCCTCAACGCTAGACGCGACGCTCCTGTGCGTAGCATGTTGACAGACTGTCCCGGTCAGGTATACTAGGATTAGGTCTGAAGGCAGATGTGCTGGGCCGCCCACAAGCTGAAGAAAGGGGAGAGATAGCTACACGAGACAGCTCTTCCAAGCTTCCAAGCTTCCAAGCTCCCCGCAGCAACGGAATAAGCCCCAGCGACTCGGAGACGCCAGTGTGACGTCATGGATCACGTGACCAGCTCTGGGAACAAAAAAGTTTAAATGCATATTATGCTCTCCTCTGGTACAAGCCTTCATAAAGGTGTTTTGAAAAGAAGAATAGAAGAAAATAAAGACCTCCGAGGGGTCTTCATGAAGGCATTTTAACCTGAATGATAGAAGAAAACAACGCTTTGAGAGCCTTCTAATAGTGGCATTCCGCATCCCTGACTTATTTTGCTTCCGTGAGAGAACGGCGTTTTAAACTTTCATGTTACTTTGCAGACAGGTGCTACTGAGCAGTTGCAAGAATCCCGCGAGCTTCCCGAAAAGAAAAAACCTGCGGGAAGGTTCTCGGATAGGTTACGTGCGAATGCTCAACAATCGTGACTCGCACTGAGCGCTGTTGGCGGCACCAGGATTATGGGATTTGGGCACCAAACCAAGCTTGTTTGCGCGGCGCGGCGCGGAGCTGGCATCATTATTGTGAGACAGATGAGGTATTGCAGCATCGTCGTAGCATGATCGTCGCTTGATGTATGAATTCTTGTCCCTCATGGAAGTGATAACCCGAAGCAAGCTATTGTTATCCACCGCACCTATAGGCGTAGGAGATGTTTTTGCAATCGCTAGAGTTACCTGTAGAAGGAGAGGCCCCCCTTCGACGAGGTGGGCTGCGATGACCTCGAGAGCATGGTGTTGGGCGCAGGGCTGCGTGTGTTGCAGGGTAGCAGGGCAGGGCTATGGAAGGGCGGCGGGGTCGCCTACATCACCGCAAGCGGTAGGCGGGGCGTTTGTGTCATGACAACCAGCGGCGCAAAGAAACTTCGAGCAGCGCCCTCAAAATTACTTACGATGGGCGGAACAATGGTAAATGCAGGCTGCAATCGCAGGTGCACGAGCAACAGCGCCAAATTTGCCTCAGACAGGCCCAGGCAGCCTCTGGGTGGGCCACAGAGGCCTCTCGAAGCGCGTAGAAGCGCCTGGTTGGCCGGTGAGCCTGATCGAAACTTCTGGAAGAGCATCTGAAAAACTGCCTCCCGACTGCTACAAAAGGCCCTCCGCCGCGCGACTTGAACTTCTCACACACACTCAACACACAATTCAAAACTATCACACGCGCTTTAGTCGACCAGACTTTCGCGAGCTCACGACTTCCTTTTTCTTCTCTGTGATACCCATACCCCACTCTCTGTTCTAGTACACAACCATGGCACCCGCTGTTGGTATCGATCTAGGAACCACGTATTCCTGCGTGGGCATTTTCCGTAAGTAGTTTCTACTCGTACTGTCAATAACCACTCGCTAACAAGTCTAGGTGATGACCGCATTGAAATCATTGCCAACGACCAGGGTAACCGAACGACCCCGTCGTTCGTTGCCTTTACCGACACAGAGCGTCTCATCGGTGACTCTGCAAAGAATCAAGTCGCCATGAATCCATCCAACACTGTCTTTGATGCCAAGCGTCTCATTGGTCGCAAGTTCAACGACGCTGAGGTTCAGGCCGATATGAAGCACTTCCCCTTCAAGGTTATTGAGAAGGCTGGCAAGCCTATTATCGAGGTTGAGTTTAAGGGCGAGAAGAAGACCTTCACACCCGAGGAGATTTCTTCCATGGTCCTCACCAAGATGCGCGAGACTGCCGAGTCGTACCTTGGTGGCACCGTCAACAACGCTGTCGTCACTGTTCCCGCGTACTTCAACGACTCTCAGCGCCAGGCTACTAAGGATGCTGGTCTCATCGCCGGTCTCAACGTCCTCCGTATTATCAACGAGCCTACCGCTGCTGCTATTGCCTACGGTCTCGACAAGAAGACTGAGGGTGAGCGTAACGTTCTTATCTTCGACTTGGGTGGTGGCACTTTCGATGTGTCGCTACTTACCATCGAGGAAGGTATCTTCGAGGTGAAGTCTACTGCTGGTGACACTCACTTGGGTGGTGAGGACTTTGACAACCGCCTCGTCAACCATTTTGTCAACGAGTTTAAGCGCAAGCATCGTAAAGTATGAAATCCCTGATTTTTAACATTTCGATGACATACTAACACACAACAGGATCTGACGTCTAATGCTCGTGCTCTCCGTCGTCTCCGCACTGCTTGCGAGCGTGCCAAGCGCACACTTTCTTCCTCTGCTCAGACCTCGATCGAAATCGACTCTTTGTTCGAGGGTGTTGACTTCTACACCTCGATCACCCGCGCTCGTTTCGAGGAGCTGTGCCAGGATCTCTTCCGCTCTACTATGGAGCCTGTCGAGCGCGTCCTCCGTGATGCTAAGGTTGATAAGTCCTCCGTCCACGAGATTGTCCTCGTCGGTGGCTCTACCCGTATCCCCAAGATTCAGAAGATGGTTTCCGATTTCTTCAACGGCAAGGAGCCCAACAAGTCCATCAACCCTGATGAGGCTGTCGCCTACGGTGCTGCCGTTCAGGCTGCTATCCTGTCCGGTGACACTTCCTCCAAGTCTACTAACGAGATCCTGCTTCTGGACGTCACTCCTCTGTCTGTTGGTATCGAGACCGCTGGTGGTGTGATGACCCCGCTCATCAAGCGCAACACCACTATTCCTACTAAGAAGTCTGAGGTGTTTTCTACTTTCAGCGACAACCAGCCTGGTGTGCTCATACAAGTCTACGAGGGTGAGCGTGCCCGTACTAAGGACAACAACCTGCTTGGCAAGTTCGAATTGACTGGTATCCCCCCCGCACCCCGTGGTGTTCCTCAAATCGAGGTTACTTTCGACATGGACGCCAACGGTATCATGAACGTGTCCGCTCTCGAGAAGGGTACCGGAAAGACCAACAAGATTGTTATCACCAACGACAAGGGTCGTCTGTCCAAAGATGAGATTGAGCGCATGTTGGCTGAGGCTGAGAAGTACAAGGCTGAGGATGAGGCTGAAGCTGCTCGTATCTCTGCCAAGAACGCCCTTGAGTCATACGCTTACTCTCTGCGCAACACCCTCTCCGACTCCAAGGTTGACGAGAAACTTGATGCTGGCGATAAGGAGAAGCTCAAGTCCGAGATCGACAAGGTTGTTGCATGGTTGGATGATAGTCAGCAGGCCACTAAGGAGGAGTATGAGGCTCAGCAGAAGGAACTTGAGGCCGTCGCCAACCCTATCATGATGAAGTTCTACGGTGCTGGAGGCGAGGGTGGTATGCCCGGCGGCATGCCTGGTGGTCCTGGTGGCTTCCCTGGTGGAGCTCCTGGTGCTGGCCACAGCGACGATGGCCCCACTGTTGAGGAGGTCGACTAAGCGGATCACTACACTAGGTGAAGTTGTCTCCTTTGTCATCTCTTCTTCCGCATAGATGGTATTTTCCTGGGCGGCGGTCATCGGAGTTATTAGGCTGCTTCAGCCACGGTTTTCTTTCCACTGCATGGGATGAGTCATGATCATGATGGTTGCTGCAAAAATATCCAAGTTTGGGGATGACATGTATCCTACCTAATGGTGGAAGCTCTGTTCTAAAAGAGCCCAACAATGTGATTAAACAAGTTCAAATATTTCTGTGCGAAGTTATGTGATGTATGATGTATGCTTCAAAGACAGCGCAAACACATCACTACTGAGAGTGACAACCAAAAAGCTCACCAAGGCGGTGCCGACTTTCTTGTATCAGTGAGAGCTGCCTGAAGGGTGCGTCGAAACTTTACGAAGGTCGTTCTAGTAGTGGTGAGTTAAGCACATAGTTTTTACAACTGTGGGATACAGAAGGTTATATCCAAATTCCCCCTTAAGACGGCCCTCATAGGCCTTTGTTTTCTCTTATTCTGTTTAGATTACTATTGTAAGGGTCTTTGAGGAGGTGGGAGGAATAGTATCCGAATTTTTCGTTTCAACAAGGGGCGGCCTTTTCCATATCGTACACATTGTCCTGCGCCATACATATCATCTAGTCTCGCTATCTCTCAAATCAAACCCCTTATGCTACCTCTCAACCTGCTCTTCCCCTACCCCAAAGGGCCTTTCGATCCTCTCTTCCGGTTTCCGTCTCCTCCATATATCCTCACTATTAGGCCCCTCCTTCACCTTCCTCTCCTTCTCTCTATATCGCTCCCGTACAGCACGCGCCTGACCTTCAGGCGAAGTACCCTTCAGCGTCATGCAAAACCTCCAATCGGCCCAGTGTTCCGAGCATGGCCGTAGCTTTCCGTAGCGGTATATGTCATTGAAATGGCCGCCGAAAGAGCTGCAGTAGAAAGCAGCGTCGAAGGCGGCGCGACAAGACATTGTGGATGGGAGAGAGGGGTCGTCCTCTTCAAGGGTTTGGGGTGTTATCGATGTGGTAGCTGATGATGATGACGGCGGGGATGCGAGGTGCGGGAATGCGTCGTTAAAGGAAGCGTCAGTTTGCTGCGGCGTGGTCGGCGGAATTGAGGGCGTAGGCTCGGAGCGGATGGGGATTGGGGTTGGTGTGGGTTGGTGAGGTTCAGCTTTGCTGTCTGAAGGTGTCCACCACCAGCCCATTGTGACGGTTGTACGCGTGTTTTATGGTGGTAATGTAAAAGCTAATGTTTATACCGGCACGGCGACATATAGGGTGTCAATGTTCTGTTGCGAGGAGCGCGTATGGCTGTATGCCAGGATTGAGAGAAGATTTTAGGCGCGGCTGTCCCGAAGTAAACGGACCAAGCGGCAAGAATTTTGCGTTTCGAAATACAAATTGGGGAACCAGGAAGTCGCAAGGGCTAGGGCAGCCTATAAATGATATACATGTACAGATCGGGAACCGTTATGCTGTGACATTAAACTGGTTAACCAAGCATCGAAACATTGAACGAATGGTAGCGCATCTTGGCTGGTCATGTGACGTGAACTTCTCGGATCGCTGATGGGGACGAAACACGTCGTGGCTTCTGGTTAGCTTGCCCCATACGTCATGTATTGGCTTGCACCAGGCCTGCCGACGATCTTACCTGCCACACCATCGCTGCCTGTCATTTGCATGTAATCCTTTCACCGTGCTGTCATTGCTGTAGCGGGCCACATTTAATCTTCTTCTTGCTTACGGGCTAGTACCCTAATTTTGTCGCAAGGCAAGCACAGTGTTGCGGCGCACAAATCCTTCTGTGTCCCTCATCTCTCGGCCCTCTGTGCTCATAGCATACGATACCTATTCTTGCAGTCTCGCTCGACTACAGCAGCCCCCTATGATTCCACGTAGCTTTACGATCTGACCAACTCATTCTCTCGAGCCCGCCTTACCCCTCACGTCACTATCTCGAGTCCGCTTCCGACCTGGCTAACGGTCGCCCTCAGCCACCATGCTTGAGGGGCTTGTTGCAAACCTCCTCAACAGATTCTTGGGCATATATGTTCAGAACTTTGATCCAAAGCAACTCAATGTTGGCATTTGGTCAGGCGACGTGAAACTGCGAGATCTCGAGCTTCGTCGGGAAGCCCTCGACCAGTTACATCTCCCTCTTAATGTGGTCGAAGGCCACCTGGGGTCACTCACGCTTTCAATACCATGGTCGAACCTGAGAGGGAAGCCACTCAAGATAAACATTGAGGATGTCTTTCTTCTAGCGGCCCCGAAGGAAGATGCGGACTATGATGCAGAGGAAGAGGACCGGAGAGCACATGCTGTCAAGATGGAAAAGCTAGATAGCGCGGAGCTGCTGAAAGAGCGCAATACCGAGGGCATGAGTGCCGAGGAACAACAGAAGAATCAGAGTTTCACAGCGAGCTTGGTTACAGCGATTGTGGACAATGTGCAGGTTACTGTCAAGAACATTCACATTCGATACGAAGATTCGATATCTGACCCCGGTCATCCATTCGCGCTCGGTATCACTCTCGCCGATTTCAGTGCGATCAGCACCGATGAGAACTGGAAGCCAACTTTTATTCAGGGTAACACATCTTCGACTCACAAGCTGGCAACACTAGGGTCTCTTGCTCTATATTGGGATACCGATGCCAAGTTAATTGGTACCGGTAAGGGCAATCAAAGCAAGGATGAACAGAATATTAATCACGAGGACTTCATTGAGAAAGTCCGAGGCATGATTGTGAGGGGTGAGAATCCGGAGCTAGGCGATCATCAATTCATCCTTAAGCCCATTAGCGGTCGTATGGGTCTGGAGATGGACAAGACTGGCAAGACCGACCGGCCAAAAATGAAAGCCCGATTGCTTTTCGATGAGCTTGGCTTCATCGTTGACGAAGACCAGTACCGGGACGCACTCATGCTTGTCGATTTGTTTCACTACTTCATTCGCCACCAAGAGTACAAGAGGTTTCAACCCAAGTCGTCTCCTAAAGAGGACCCCGCAGGCTGGTTACGATTTGCAGGACACGCTGTTCTTGACAAGATCCACGAGCGAAATCGGCGGTGGAGCTGGGAATACTTCAAGGAGCGGCGAGATGATCGAATACGATATATCGAGCTGTTCAAGAAGAAGAAACGAGAGGAGAAGCGAGAGGAGAAGCTCACAGCTGCAGAAAACGAAGACTTTACGAAGCTCGAGCGGAAGCTCAGCTACGAAGACCTTCGTTTCTGGCGCTCATTGGCACGCAACCAGCTGCGCAAAGAAAACGTTGGTGTGCAAAAGCCAGCACCGAAGCAGACATGGAGTTCCTGGATTTGGGGCTCCAAGCAACAGGAAAACAAGGATGACAATACCCAAATGACGGATGAACAACGAAAGGAGCTATACGATGCTATCGACTGGGACGAAAAGAATGCGATAGCAGAGTCCGTAGACATGCCCCGAGAGTATGTTAAGATGGAAGTCAACATGAGCCTTCGAACCGGTAGTTTCACCCTTAAGCGTGATCCGCACGGGAAGGCCAATGAGATCTTGCGCCTGCTTTTCGACTCCTTCAGTACTCAATTTCTTCAGCGAACGGATTCTATGTTTGTCAAAGTCGCTCTAGAAGGCATGCGTTTGTATGATGGTACTACGGAAGGCAGTTTGTTCCCACAACTCATCACGATCAAGGATGCACCACCAGTTCCTGATGACAAACGCATCGAGGAACTAAACGATGACGAGACTTCCAGAGATGCCGAAGATGAGGAGGATGAAGAACTGGGAAAAGAAGACCCCTTCTTTCAGCTGTCATTCGAAAAGAACCCTCTTGATGGAAGTGCAGACATGGCACTGAACATGAAACTGAAAGGGATGGAGTTCGTCTATAATCCTAAATTTATTGTCGAAGTCGCCAAATTCTTCAAGCCTCCAGAGAGACACATGGAGTCCATTGGTGCTCTGATGGAAACCGCCGGGGCTACTGTCGAAGGCATCCGTCAACAGACGCGCGCTGGCTTGGAGTTCGCCCTTACCGAACATAAAACCATCAATGCTCAGCTGGATTTACAAGCACCTCTCATAATCATCCCCGACTCCGTGACGAAGAAATCTAGTAATTGCATCATCCTCGATGCGGGTCACGCAAGTGTTACGAGCGAACTTGTAGACAAAGAGACTTTACATGAGATCCAGTCAAAGCAAAAACAACAGTACACGGAGGATGATTTCCGACGTTTGGAGGGCTTGATGTACGATAAATTCCTTCTCAAATTGGATTCAACGCAAGTACTCATAGGTCCATCGATCGATGAAACTCGCGCGCAGCTTAAGGAAAATACGTCATCTAGGAGCTTGCACATTGTCGACAGGATCAACATGGACTTCAAGATCGAAATATGTATCATTCCAAAGGCTTCCGATCTTACTAAATTCCGTATATCTGGTAACCTTCCTGTACTTCATGCATCAATATCTGATACCAAGTACAAGAATTTGATGAAGCTCATCGATGTCGCAGTACCAAAATTTGATGATAGCCCGAATAAGCAAGTCACTGAAGGCGCTAAAGGTTCATCAAACCTCAAACCAAGCAGCGAGGCGAAATTGGATAGCGATCCACTTGGTCGGCCTAGATCTAAGTCATTTCAATTTGCTGCTCAAGAGCATGAGCTTGTAATGGAAGAAGAGGGTGAAAGCGATAAGGATGTGGACGAAAAGTTTGAAGAAGCTCCAGAAGCGGAATCACCGTCTGCCATCAACCTTCATCGACGTAATTTTGAATTCAATTTCACAGTAGACAAATTGCAAGGGTCCCTCTACAAAGCTGACCCTGAAGGCAAGAAGGATGATGAACTGTTGGTTGAGCTCATTGCAGAACATTTTGATCTTAGCTTCTATCAAGAGCCTTTCGAGATGGTAGCTGAGGTTAGTTTGAAGAGCCTTGCAGTAGAGGATCATGTTGAACAAGATCCTTTGCCTGAGTTCCGGAACATCATCTCTTCTGAAGACAGTTCAGCCGTAGAGCAGAACGACCTCTTCTCATTGAAGTTCGTAAAAGTAAACAAGGAGTCACCGGAATTTCAAACCAAGCACGAAGGTATTGGCATGAATTTGGATGTTGCTGTGTCCACTATCAATCTCATCGTCACACGGAGAACCTTATTAACACTTCTTGATTTCATCTTGATTACTTTCACAAACCCGGGTCAGCCTCAAAATCAACAAGGGCAGATTGCCGACAAACCGGACGATCGTGAGCAAGTAGCTCAACCCCAACAGACAGACCAGGACAAGATTCGCATTCGAGCAGAACTGAAGAGAATAGCTGTGGTCCTGAATAATGACGGGATCAGGCTTGCTACTCTGAGCTTGGATTCTGGTAATGTCGGTATTTTCCTCCATGGGAAGACGATGCGCATCGGAGGTCGCCTAGGAAATCTTTCCTTAATTGACGATGTCAACCAAGGTGTTTCTGAAGAGTCTCCTTTACGCCAGCTGGTTACTATCGAAGGCAAGAACTTGGCTGACTTCAGCTACGAAACATTTGATAGCGAGTCTGAAAGTTATCCTGGATACGATATGTCTGTCGCTCTTAAAACAGGGTCGATCAAGATAAATTTTCTGACAGAGCCGTTCCGTAAGATCATGGAGTTCGCTGTCAAGTTTGGGAAGATGCAAGCTATTTTCAATGCCGCACGGCAGGCTGCAGCCAACCAAGCCACTCAAATTCAACAGCGAGCTAATAAATTTCACTTTGATATTGTCATTAGCACACCAATTGTTGTATTCCCAAGGATGATCATCTCTGACAAGCCTGAAAGAGATACTTTAACCGCAAATCTGGGAGAGATTTATGCTAAGAACAAGTTCGATCCTTTGGACGATTCTGAAGACTCAGATGTGGCGAACAAGATTACTGCGGGCATTCGAAACATCAAATTGACCTCGAAACTCCATTATCACGGTGATAGATCTGAGGAGCTGGAGCTCATTGACAAAGTTGATCTGGATTTCAACATTACTATGGTTGATCACAAATTGGGACAGCAGCGGCCTGATCTTGAGATCGATGGATCGATGTCGGACATAAACTTAAAGCTTACACCAGAACAAATGAAGTTCGCTTTAGAACTTTCAAGATCCATTCCTGCCGCATTCACTATGGAGTCTGATGAGGTAATGACAGAGGATGTCCAACAACAGCTTCCAGATTCAACCACTGAGCCAGCAAGACGATTTACTGACAAACAGTCATCTCCTCATGAGTCTTCACAAGAGCTTGCAGCAAATCAAGGTCCTGAGCTTCAGACAGGCGATAATAAGTGGACTAAGCTTGACTTTGTCTTCAAAGTTGGTGCCATTGGTTTAGAGCTTATCAAGTCTCAAGATGGTGAACCTGTTGAAGACACTGAAGCCGCCAGCTTGTCGAAGTTCTCGCTCAATGAAACTAATATCAAGCTCCGTATGATCAGCGATGGTGCCATGGAAGCAGAACTAGTCGTGCAATCGTTCACTGTTCGCGATAGCCGAACCCACGGAACCAATAAATTCCGTAAAATCATGTCGTTGATTAACACAGATGTCAAACAACAGTTCATGGCTAGTGTTTCAATATCTGGTGGTCAAGAGAAGCACCTAATAGCTCTCTTAACAATTGACAGTCCTAGAATTATTCTGGCTTTGGATTACTTGTTCGACTTACAAGCCTTTGTGAATGCAGGGCTAGCTATGGACGAGCCTCTACCAATTGAAGATGAGACGGAGGCTGAAGATGTCGATACCGACTCTGATATCATGTCTCCAGATGACTCACGCTCTCCTATAAAGCCCACGGACAGCTCTGAAGAGACTGAAAACGGCATGAACATCTCGTTCCGTGTTAACTTGGTGGATGCTCAAGTTGTCCTAATCGCCAACCCAGCCATATCCAACTCCGAAGCAATTGTCCTAGGCACTAAGCAAGTCCTTGTTTCTAAACAGCAGGCTATCGCCCTTCAAGTGGACCAGGTTGGTATGTTCCTTTGCCGCATGGACCGATTCGAGACGAGTAGGATGCGCATCCTGGATGACTTCAGTATTCTGACCGCTTTGGATATGCGCAATCAAGGCACGAAGTCCTCATTGATGAGAATCGACGTTGATATTGAGCCTCTTGTACTGCGCCTATCTCTTAGAGATATTCTACTCGCGATGCAGATCGTGAGTCGTGCATCAGCCATGTCTGGTAACAATGACGATAAGAAGATGGCTGAAGAGACGCCGAAAGAGATCAAACAAAAAAGCTCATCGAAAAAGCCAAAATCGACAGCAGGTAAAACTTCCACATCGAAGCCTGCAGCCAAGGCTCTTGCCACAACAAAGCGATCAAGCCAGCATGGCGCACCACCACCGCAGCCTCCTCGACCAGGCTCCTCTGTTCTTAAGCGTGAAGAGATGACCGTCAACATAGAAGGGATACGTGTTGTACTGATCGGTGATGTGCACGAGATGCCAATGCTTGATTGGCGAGTAAAGAAATTTGGCATCGACGTACGAGATTGGTCTGGCGCTATGACTGTAGACTCATCTATCGACACCCTTATCAACGTTTACAACTTTTCAAAGTCGGCATGGGAGCCGTTGATCGAACCGTGGCAACTTGGTTTCCACATGTCAAAGGACCAGAATCCAGACAGACTTGGTGTCGAGCTGTACTCGCGAAAAGCGATGGAACTCACAGTAACAGCCGCCACTATCGCCCTTGCTTCGAAATCGTTTGATTTTCTCACTGGAGAGGAGGACATCCTGTCGAAACCTCGCGGCAATGATGCGCCGTATCGGATTCGAAATTACACAGGCTTTAACCTCGACGTGTGGGCCGAAGACAAAAATCAAAGCGAAGGATATGCTGCGAAGCTTGAAGATGGCGACGAGCAGCCGTGGCGTTTTGAAGATGCTTCGGCGACTCGAGAATCATTATCGACAGATGGAGCTACTGGTGTGCTGGGCATCAGGCTAGAGGGTAGTGGCTTTGACCCTATTCAACGGATATCAGTTCACCGAGAAGGCGAATTCTTACACAGTCTGAAGCCAAAACAAGACCACATACAGCACCGTATCCTAGTCGAAGTCAAGCTTGGTGCAGACAATATTAAAAACATTACCTTTAGATCACCACTGCTTCTAGAGAACAACACCCAAATACCAATCGAACTCGGTATTTACAGTCCAGAAGAAGGCCATCTTCTAAAGATCGAGAAAGTGCCACCTGGTGATGCCAGACCAGCGCCAGTTGGAGCTGCATTCTTACATTCGATCGTCATCCGACCGGACCAAGGCTTCGGCTATGCTTGGTCGAATGAGCGGTTGCACTGGAAAGATCTGCTCAAGCGACCCACCAGAACGATTACTTGCCGAGGAGAGCAAGACGACCAGTCACCTCCTTTCTATTTCCAGCTGCATGCTGCTTATGACAAGAAGGACCCACTCACAGGCTCATATCCGTATATGCGCTTGCGTTTAGCTGCTCCTGTTGAAGTGCAAAATCTGTTGCCGTTCGACTTCAAATATAGAATATATGACAGCAACACGAAGAAGGATTGGACCAACTTCCTTAGAAAGGGTGGAGTGAGCCCAGTACATGTTGTTGAGCTATCGCATCTACTACTTATTAGCGTCGATCTGCAAGATACCCCTTTCAAAGCCAGTAAATTTGGTATCATCAATTCAACTGACCGAGAGAGTTTTAGGAGGGAGAAGGTTCTGGAGTTAAAAGATAGTAACGATCTCACTCTTCATCTCAACATGCATTTCTTGTAAGTAAACGGTCTTCCGCTATGTCCTATTACTAATATATGCAGCAACTATCCTAATGGCGGCGGCTCTTTCAAAGTGGCAATATACAGCCCCTACATTATTCTCAATCGTACAGGGTTGGATCTCGATGTGCGTGCAAAGCAGTTCATGGGTCAAGCACGAGCAGCAGCTGGACAAGGTATCTTTGCCGATGAAGATCGTGATTCCGGCAAGGCATTGCCGCTGATGTTCTCCTTCCCTACCCAAGATAAGAAAAACCGTGCTCTCATCAAGGTTGGAGACACCACTTGGAGTAAGCCTCAGAGTTTAGATGCTATTGGCAGCAACTATGCGGTTACACTCCCTTCAGCTAAAGCACGATCTGATATGCACATTGGTGTCAGTGTCGGAGAAGGTGAAGGAAAGTTCAATTTGACCAAGATTATCACTATAACCCCTCGTTTCATCATCAAGAACAAGATGAAAGAGGAGGTGAACATTCGAGAACCAGGGTCATCGGAGTGGATGTCGGTCAAAGATGGAGAGCTCTTGCCATTGAGATGGCTTCGCCGAGATGGGACCCCGCAACTTTCACTATGCTACCCAGGGGTCAACAACCAATGGTCCTCTCCATTTAATATCTCGAACGTTGGAAATGTCCATGTTAAGTTGTCCAAGGCCAGTCAACGGCAAAAATTGATCCGTATTGATATTCTCATGGAAGGAGCGACAATCTTCATTCACATTAGCATTGAGACCAAGCACTGGCCGTTCTCCTTCAAGAACATGAGCGATCAAGAATTTCTTTACTGGCAGGCAAACCCAAACTTAGATGAAGATGAAGACGACCGTGGAACCGGTTTCCGCCCGATCAGATATCGTTTGCCACCCAGAAGTATTATGCCATATGCATGGGATTTCCCCGCTGGAAAGAACAAGGAAATTGTCCTGAGTGCGAACGGGCGAGAGAGAAACATCAAGCTTGCAGAAATAGGTAACCTTATTCCTTTCAAGCTGCCTCCTGCTCAAGGACAACGACAAAAGATCATTGATCTAAACGTGGTCGCTGCCGGACCTACGCAGACTCTTGAACTCTCGAACTACAAGCCTTCAAAGAGTTTGTACAAACAGAAGTCGGGGACTGGTTCGTCATCTACTGCCGCAGGCTTCGAGGTTAAGGACATGGACACAGATGTTACCTTCAAAGCACAACTACGTTTGGCCGGTATCGGTATATCGCTTGTCAACCGCCATTTGAAGGAACTTGTGTACGTTACATTGCGCGACATTGAGTTGAAGTATTCGGACTCTGCGCTGTATCAAATGGTCAATCTCCACGTCAAATGGATTCAGATCGATAATCAGCTATACGGAGGCATCTTCCCAATTATCTTCTATCCCAGTGTAGTCCCGAAGACTGGCAAGGAGATGGAAGCCCATCCGATCTTCCAGACCAGTATCACTCGGGTCAAGGATGACTCTTACGGCGTACTGTACATAAAGTACTTCACTGTCCTTCTTCAGCAAATGACCCTCGAAATCGATGAGGACTTTATCTTCGCCATGCTTGACTTCGCAAAAATCCCTGGGGCATCTTGGTCAGAGGAGCATGAAGGCAAGCTTTGGGACGAATCGCTTGACATACCAGAACCACAGCAAGAGCAATCGGGACAAGATGTCTATTTCGAGCTCCTTCATCTTCAGCCAATGCAAATCGACCTTTCTTTCGTGCGGACAGAACGAATCAACGCAGAAGATACTATGAGTTCATCAAACCCGTTCATGTTCGCCGTCAATGTGCTTACCATGTCTATTGGCAACGTAAACGATGCACCTGTTCGTTACAACGCCCTGATGTTGGAAAATGTACGAGTCTCGACGGACGCACTGATTGCAAATATCAAGAGCCACTATGTTCAGGAGTCACTACGCCAAGTGCATGTTGTTATCGGATCCGCCGATTTCCTAGGCAATCCTGTTGGTCTTTTCACCAACGTTAGTTCTGGAGTTGCGGATATTTTCTATGAGCCATATCAAGGGTTCGTAAAATCGGACCGCCCAGAAGAGCTCGGTATTGGTATCGCGAAGGGTGCTTCAAGCTTCGTGAAGAAGTCGGTGTTCGGCTTCTCCGACAGTATGGCTAAATTTACAGGCAGCCTTTCGAAGGGTTTATCCGTCGCAACACTTGACAAGGAATTTCAGGATCAGCGACGTATGTCTCGTTCCCGTAACCGCCCTAAACACGCGTTGTATGGTATTACAGCGGGCGGAAACGCCTTCGCCAACAGTCTAGCGAGTGGCTTGGGCGGTCTAGCTCGCCACCCAATTCAAGGTGCAGAAAAAGAGGGTGCGCTCGGTTTCGTAAAGGGCGTCGGCAAGGGTCTCCTCGGGGTCCCCACCAAAGCTGCTATTGGTGCGTTCGACCTTGCCTCCAACATGGCTGAAGGTGTCCGCAACACGACCACCGTGTTCGACCAGGAAGGGCTCGATCGCGTCCGCCTTACTCGTTTCATCGGTACCGATGGCATAGTCCGACCGTACTCGCAACGCGAAGCACTCGGCCAATTCTGGCTCAAGACCCTCGACAACGGAAAATACTTCAATGAAGACTACATTGCACACTTGGAGCTCCAGGGCAAGGACATGCTCGTCATGCTCACATACAATGGTATTCTGATGATTCGGTCAAAGGCGCTGCGGACTGAGTGGGACGTGCCCTTGAAAGATATTCAAACCATTAGCAAGGAGAGGACAGGCATGAGCATTACATTGAAAGGAGGGACCAACGGGCCATACATCCCCGTTGCGGATGAGGGGAGTAGAAACTGGTTCTACAGGCAAGTCGCTGTGGGAGTCAATGCGTATAATGATCGGTATAATGCGAAGGGTTGAATGAACATGGGCGTCGGGCTTTAGTGGCAAAAAGCCTCATGTGAAAATGTGATTGCGGACACGAAGGTTAGGGGTATGGATATGCTTGGATTTTTAGCACAGCATAGCGATTGGTTTGGGTCCAAGTTGGTATTTTTTTTTTTTCGTTTTGTTGCTGGTACCAGCGCCCTCGTATATCACTTTTCTTCTTTCTTGTGACCTTTGAAATGTTCTTCTTCTGACCCCTTTTCTTTCTGGGTGGAGAGTATCTAGCGTTACGATGACAAAATCTTATATGCAAAGTTTCATTGATCCAGAAGGTTCTTTGACAAGCATGGGAAATACAACTACTTGATTCGACTTAGCTCGAAAAAGAGTAAATCGCAGTGTTGCAAGCAAATCGCAGCACAACACGCCTTTCTGAAAAATTTTGGTATTTCGTAGACCTGCCACTACCCTCCCTTATCCTGCAGCTCAAACACGAGAGCAAGAAGAGAAGAAACAGCCCGACGTGGAGGTCAAACCCACAACCTCGAGATTTCATCCAGGTCTCATCAGACCGCGAAATTCTCGCTATGAGTCTCACGCTCTACCGATTGAGCTAGCTGGGCGAGCTATCGCTTCTTGTTCCAAGGACACCCACGGCCAAGGCAAGGGATTTTTTGTTTTATTTTATTTCTCCCCTTTCCTTTCGCCTGCGGTTCCCCAACCATTTACCAATTCGCCGATGAGGGCTGGTTCGATGGACGGAGAGAAGGAGAGGATTTGTTTCTTCGTCGAGGTGGTTGATGGTGGGATGCATGGAAAAAGCATGGTTGTGTTGGTGGAAATTAGTGGGTGAGATGGCTGCTTGCTCCGCTTGCTCCTACGAACGCCATTGCTTTCTTTTTTTTTTTTTTTTTCTTCCCCGTTTGGAAACAGACTAAAGGAAAATTGTGTAGCGAACTGCC
>Ga0247757_10000904_pt1 | contig 22119 bp, 20 predicted proteins | sample UWRJL126311R4_FD_180929 | JGI IMG/M metagenome (GOLD analysis project Ga0247757, IMG submission 180929) | Plant litter microbial communities from Arlington Agricultural Research Station in Wisconsin, United States - UWRJ-L126-311R-4 | ecosystem: Environmental > Terrestrial > Plant litter >...
GCATGACCTTCGCGAGCTCTTCCATTGTCTGCTTGCCGCACTCGATGTCGTCGACGCCATAGGTGACAAAGCGCTTGGAGGCGGGGGCATCGGAGTCGAAGGTCGCGACCGGCACGCCGTTGTCCACGGCGCGATTGATGGCGTCGGTGAGCTTGTTGGCGTCGGAGCAGCTGACCGAGATGCCCTCGGCGCCCGCGAGCACGAGTTGCTCGATGGCTTGGGCCTGCTTCTGGGCGTCCTCCTCGTTCGGGGTGCGCCAGTCGATCTTGATGTTAATGTTGTGCTTCGCGCCGAGTTCCTTGGCGGCGTCCTCGGCGCCGACGCGGGCGGCCTGGAAGACGGGGTTGCCCTGGGACTTGGCGACGAGGCCGAGGACGAGGGTGCGTTCGGCGGCCTGGCCCGCGAGGGCGAGCGCCAGGGCGGACGTGAGGAGGAGCAGATGTTTCATAAGGTAGTGGGGGTTGAGGAAAGGGGAGGGGAACCAACCGCGAAAGGCGCGAAGCAACGCGAAGCGGGAACAGTGACAGGGGTGGGTGGTCCGGGTTCGGATACTTCGCGTGAATTCGCGTCCTTCGCGGTTAAAAATCACCCCGCCTTGGCCGTGAGGCGGCGGCGGGCGAGCCAGGCGTTCATCTTGTCGAGCACGACGGCGATGATGATCACTGCGCCGATGATCACGCGGCTGTAGTTCTGGTCGATGCCGAGGATGACGATGCCGCTGGAGATCATCTGGATGATGAGGGCGCCGAGGATGGCGCCGAGGGCGGTGCCCTTGCCGCCGGTCAGCGAGGCCCCGCCGACGACGGCCGCGGCGATGACGCTGAGCTCGTAGCCCTGGCCGTCGCCGGAGCTGGCGCTGCCGTAGTAGCCGAGGGCGATGAGGGCGGCGACGCCGGCGGCGAGGCCGGAAATCAGGTAGACGCCGAGCTTCACGCGCTCGACGCGGATGCCGCTGAAGCGCGAGGCCAGCTCGTTGCCGCCGACGGCATAGACGCGGCGGCCGGCCGCGAGGCGCGAGAGGAAAATCCAGCCGACGGCGAGGACCACCAGCATCACGCCGAGGGGCACGAGACTGAGCCCGGCGCTGGTTTCCTTGCGCACCATCTCACGGAAGAGGGGAGGGAAGCCGCCGACCGACTGGCCGTTGGTGACGACGAAGGCGATGCCGCGCAGGATTTCCATGGCGCCCATCGTGATGATGAATGGGTGCACGCCGAGGGACACGATCAGCGAGCCGTTCGCCAGGCCGCAGACGGCGGCCGTGCCCACGCACGCGAGCGAGCCCAGCAGGACCGCGACGGCGGGGGAGGTGGCCGCGGCGGCGCCCTCCGGGCCAAAGTGCCGGAAAGTCATGGCGCCGACGACCGAGGCGAGCGCGTAGATCGAGCCGACGGAGAGATCGATGCCGCCGGTGACGATCACGAGCAGCATCCCGACGGCCATGATGGCGATGAAACTGGTGTCCTTGAAGAGCTGCGCGAGGTTCTGGGCGTTCAGGAACTTGTTCTTCTCGACGAAGGCGGGAGTGCGTTCGCCGGCCTCGTTGGTGGTGAAAACCCGCTGGCGGCTGCCATCTTCGCCGACCGTGAAAACCGGGGTGCGGACCGTGCCGCTGAAGACGGTCAACAGGATGCCGAGGGCGAGGATGACCAGCAGCAGGCCGCTTTCCTGGAAACGAAACACGTTGCGGAGCAGGGAAGGCATGGGCTCAGGGGTAAGGCGGCAAACGCTCAAAAAATCCATCGGCCGACCCCGGTGGCGTCAAATCATTATACGGTCGCGAGGCGGCTAAATGCCGGTTCCTATGACATTTATGGGGGCGGACCGTCCGGTCGGGATTTCCGGCGAGAATCCCCTTGCCAACGCTCCGGCCGACCTGTGTTTTCGCCCCTCCTGTTCCTTAAACCCATCAACCAGTAACCATCAGTAACGATCGCAAGGCGGCCCAGTTGGCCGACCTGTGTCTCGTCACGACATAGATCCATGAACGTAACTCCGAAAGACCTCCTCGATGCCGGCGTCCACCTCGGTCACCAGACCAAGCGTTGGAACCCGCGCTCCAAGCCCTACGTGTTCGACCACCGCCAGGGCATCACCATCATCGACCTCGAGAAGACGCACGCGGCCCTCGAAAAGGCCTGCACCTTCATCGAGAACCTCGTCGCCCACGGCGATGACATCCTCCTCGTCGGCACCAAGCGCCAGGCCCAGGAGCTCATCCGCGAGGCCGCCACGGCCACCGGCATGCCCTACGTGACCACCCGCTGGATGGGCGGCACCCTCACCAATTTTGAGACGATCAAGAAGTCGCTCGCGAAGTTCAAAAAGTACCAGGCCATGGACGCCAGCGGCGAGCTGGGCAAGTTCTCCTCCAAGGAAGAGTCCGCGATCCGTCGCGAGATGGCCCGCATGACCCGCAACTTTGACGGCATCATCGGCCTCACCGCCCTCCCGCGCGCCATGTTCGTGATCGACGCCGGTTACGAGGAGATCGCCGTGGCCGAGGCCAAGCGCATGAACATCCCGTGCGTCGGCCTGGTCGACACCAATTCCGACCCGACCCAGCTCGCGTACCCGATCCCGGGCAACGACGACGCCACGAAGTCGGTCCGCATCATCATCGAGACCGTCGTCGGCGCCATCACGGCCGGCCTCGGCCGTCGCAGCGCCCAGCGCGCCACCCCCGCCGAGAACGCGGCGGCCGCCGCCACCGGCGAGGTCGACCTCGACAAGGTCGCGATCCCGGCCGGCCTGAAGGATTCCGCCGAGGAAAAGCCCGTCGCCAAGAAGCGCACGGCACGCTCCGCCGGCACCAACAAGGCCGCCGTCACCACCGACGAAGTCTGATTTCAACCATCCATGGCTACCGTTACCACTTCCATGATCAGCGAGCTCCGGGAAAAGACCGGGGCCGGCCTGCTCGACGTCAAGAAGGCCCTCGATGAGGCCCAGGGCAACCCGGAGGAGGCCATTGTCCTTCTCCGCAAGAAGCTCGGCAACAAGCTCGACAAGCTTGCCACCCGCGCCACGAAGGAGGGCCTCGTCGAGGCCTACATCCACGTCGGCGGCAAGGTCGGCGTGATCGTCGAGGTCAACTGCGAGACCGACTTCGTCGCCAAGACCGACGACTTCAAGGCGTTCTGCCGCGACCTCTGCCTGCAGATTGCCGCGACCAGCCCGACCTGCGTCCGCCGTGAGGACGTGCCCGAGGCCGACCTGGCCAAGGAGCGCGAAATCGCCTCGGCCTCGCTCGAGGGCAAGCCCGCCGCCGCGGTCCAGAAGATCGTCGAGGGCAAGCTCGAGAAATACTACTCGCAGGTCTGCCTGCTCGAGCAGCCGTTCGTGAAGGACAACACCAAGACGATCAAAGAGATCCTGTCCGAGAAAGTCGGCAAGCTCGGCGAGAACATGGTGGTCCGCCGCTTCGTGCGCTACCAGCTCGGCGCCTAAGGCGACGAGCGGTCGCGATCGACGCAAGTTTTCGAAAGGCGCTCCCGCGAGGGGGCGCCTTTTTTATAGGCCCTATAGGTCTTATAGGTCCTATAGGACCTATGTGAATCGCCCTCGACCGCAGTTTTCTTGCGCGCAATGCGCCCCGCGCCGGCTAGCGTGCTCCCATGAAAGTCACGCACGGCCTCATTGTCACCCGCGGGCTGGCGAATCGCTGCCCCAATTGCGGAGGCAACCGCCTGTTCAAGGAGGGCACGCTTTTCCAGCTCAACGACGGCTGTCCGGACTGCGGGCTGAAATTCGAGAAGGACGAGGGCTTTTTCCTCGGGGCCATGTCGCTCAACTACGGCGTGACGCTGGTCTGCTACCTCGTGCCGGTGCTGGTGCTGTGGCTCACGGGCGTCATCGGCCCGAAACTGGCCGTCGGGCTGGCGCTGGCCGGTTCGGTGCTGGTGCCGCTGCTCCTCTACCGGTCGTCGCGCAGCTGGCAGCTGATGTTGTATTACTCGTTCTTCCCGCAGCACCTGCCGGCCAACCGCCGGGAGCTGGTCGCCGAGGACGAAAACGTCTGAATTTGAGGGTAGGGCGAGTCCTCCGGACGAGCCGTTTTGGGCTGAAAATTCTGCTTCCGTTTTGTTGGGCGGGCCGTACGTTTCGCTCCCTTGATTCGGAGGGGTGGCAGAGTGGTCTATCGTACCTGACTCGAAATCAGGCGTGCCCGAAAGGGTACCGTGGGTTCGAATCCCACCCCCTCCGCCATGCTTCGCCGAGAGAATCGAAGGCGAAGCATGCCCTCCGTAGCTTTAGCGTAGGAGGGCGCGATAACCGCACGTCAAGCCCGAGTGGTTTCGCATGGCACGGCCCTGCTTACGGCGAAGTTACGGCGCTACGATCGCAGAATAGGATGCACCTCGAACCATCGCTGGTGATGTATTGCGTGTATCTCATCGAGAGCTCCGCCACCACTGCGCGCCGATATGTGGGTTTCAGCGAGGACTTGCGGCAGCGGCTTGGTGAGCACAACTCCGGTAAACTCGCGACAACAGCGGCGCATCGCCCGTGGCGGCTGGTCACCTACCTGGGTTTTTCATCGAAGCACCAGGCTTTGGCTTTCGAGCGGTATTTGAAATCGGGATCGGGACACGCTTTTGCCGGGAAGCATCTTTGGGCCCGGCCGCCTTTGGGGAATTCGTCGCTTCGGAGTTGAGGCGCGGGCGTTGTGTCATAACGTCGGCATCCCTTATCCCTATGACTACCCGCCAGGGCGCTTTGCGCGCCATTCTTCTCCTCGCCACCGCCAGCGCTTCCCTGGCCCCGGCGATCGCCGCCGAACCCACGCTGGCCGATTTCCAGGCCGCCGCCGCGCGCCACCACCTGGCGCTCTCCCTGCCGGACTACCCGCGGACGCCGGAGGCGATCAAGCAGCAGACCGACGCGGCCCTGGCCAAGGCCGATGCCGACCTCGCCAAGGTTGCCGCCGAGGATCCGACGAAGCTGACCTTCGCCCGGACATTCGGCGCGGTCGACGCCATCGTCGCCCGCGTAGGTGACGTTTACCAGGTGGCCAGCACCGTGGCCCAGTCGGCGATCGAGCCGGCCATGCGCGACATGGCCAACGATATGTCGGTCAAGATCCAGGAGTGGAACGTCGGGCTCGATTATCGGGCCGACCTTTACCGGACGCTCAAGCAGGTGGCCGATTCCGGGCAGAAATTTGATCGCGAGCAGCAGCGCCTCATCGACGAGCAGATGCGCAACTATCGCCGGGCGGGCTTGGCGTTGTCGGAGAAGGAGCGCGAGATCGTCGAGCAGCTCCGCAAGGACCTGGCGACGCTCAACACCCAGTTCGCCATCAACATCAACGAGGCCCGCGCCCCGTTGGATTTCACCGCCGAGGAACTTGCCGGCGTGCCCCAGAGCTTCCTCGACACCCCGGGCGTGAAGCAGCCCGACGGCAAGTACCGCGTCATGGCGAACATCACCTGGCACGCGACGGTGATCGCCGAAAACGCCGACAACCCCGACGTGCGGCGCAAGGTCCTCACCGCGCGCAGCAACCTGGCCCGGGTTAAAAACACCCCGGTCCTGAGCAAGCTCGTGGTGCTCCGCGCCGAAATCGCCCAGCGGCTGGGCTACGCCTCATGGGCCGATTACCAGACCGAGACGCGCATGGTGAAGAACGGCGCCGCCGCGGTGAAGTTCGAGGCCGACCTCGTCGCCGGCCTGGAGCCCAAGTTCGCCGCCGAAATGGAAACGCTGCGCCAGCTCAAGGCCGAACAAACCGGCCAGGCGGACGCCAAGCTCGAGCTGTGCGACGTGTCCTACTATACCAACCGCCTCAAGAAGCAGAAGTACGCCGTCGATAACGAGGCCCTGCGCGTTTACTTTCCCTACCAGGCCACGCTCGAGGGCATGTTTGCCATCTACCAGAAGATCTTCGGGCTGAAGTTCACGAAGATCGCCTCGCCCTACGAATGGGCGCCGGGCGTCCAGCTTTACCTCGTGGCCGACTCGGTGACGGGCGACCCGATGGGCGCCTTCTACCTCGACATGTTTCCGCGCGACGGGAAGTTCAACCACTTCGCCTGCTTCCCGCAGAAGTCCGGCGGCGTGATGCCGGACGGCAGCTATGACCTGCCGGTCGCCGCGCTCCTGTGCAATTTCCCGGTGCCGACGGCGGACAAGCCTTCGCTGCTCAAGCACGACGACGTGGTCACGCTCTTCCACGAGTTCGGCCATGTGATGCACGCCATGCTCAGCCGCTCGCGCTTCGTCGCGCAGACGGGCTTCGCGGTGCCGCAGGATTTCGTCGAGGCGCCGTCCCAGATGTTGGAGAACTGGGTGTGGGACAAGGCGGTCCTGGACACCTTTGCCGCCGACTACCGCGATCCGTCGAAGAAGATCCCGGCCGAGACAATCGCGGCGCTCGTGGCGGCCCGCCAGGCCACCGCGGGTTACCAGACCCGCCGGCAGCTGGCGATCGGCTCGCTCGATCTCAACCTGCACATCCTGTCCGTCGACGAGGCCTGGACTGCGGACATCGTGCAGATCGTCAACGAGACCACGACGCGCGTGGCCATCGCGCCGCCGCCGGATACTTTCTGGGCCGCATACATCGGCCATCTCGCGGGCTACGATGCCGGTTACTACGGCTACATGTGGGCCAACGTGATCGCGATCGACATGGCCAGCGTGTTCAAAGCCGCGCCGGGCGGGTTCCTCGACGAGGGCGTGGGCCGGCGGCTCCGCAACGAGATTTACGGCGTGGGCCACACGCGTGACGTCGGTGACTCCGTCGAGGCCTTCCTCGGCCGGCCGCGCTCGATGGATCCGTTCCTCGAGTACGTCGGTATCAAGAAGTAAGCGGTCGTGTCATTGCGAGGCGTTCTCGAAGAGAACGCCGAAGCAATCCAGCTGGATGGATCGCCACGCCCGGCGACGCCGGGCTCGCGATGACAATCAGTTTTCGAGGCCGGGCAATTCGCCCGGCCTTTTTGCTGGGCAATTTCTTCCTGAAAATAATTTGAACTAAACGAAAAGCGGCCGGTCCCTACGACCAAGCTTCGTTGAACAATTCACTATCCAGTCAGCGCCCGGATGATGCCGGGCGCCTGGCCGGCGTCGCTCGTCTCGTGCGGCAGATTTGCTTGCTGCGCGAGCAGGGCGACGCGGCCGAAGCGGGACGTTTGCAGCAAAACGACCTGGCCGCAGCGGTCGGCGAAATCCGCCGGGCGCAGGGCGCCGATGCGTTGCGCGAGGAGCACCTCGCCGCCTTGTTCGCCACGGAAGCCGGGCGGGTGAGCGAGGCGCTGCTCACCGCGGAACTGTTGATCCAGCGCCTGACCGCAATCTGGCCCGCCGCGCCCGCGCCGGTCGCCGCCGCACGTTCGTCCGCCACCGTGCCCGCGCCCGCCCGCCCGGTGCCCGCCGGTCCGCCGCTGATTTCCGATTTGCTCGACGCCATGCTGGCGTCCGAGCGCACTAGCACACGCCTGGTTCCGGCCCTGAACCGCTAGCCTCAGCCCAACCCACAAGAAATCATGACCAATCCTACTCCCGTTCTCGAAAAGAAAACTTCCACCCCGGTGCCCGAACGCCCGGCGGCCGCGCCGGCCTCCTTCGAGCGCGCGACCGACACCGCGCCGATCGTGAAGCGCATCGACCGCAAGCGCATCCTCGTCGGCTTCGACCTCGGCACCAACGCCTCGTGCGTGCTCGCCGGCCCGCCGGAGGGCAAGGACGCGACCGTCAGCAAGGTCATCCCCACGCTCGTGGGCTACGCCCGCGAGGGACTCGTCGACGGCATCATCGCGAACAACGCCACGACCCTCATCGGCGAGGACGCGCTGACCCATCGCCTGCAGCTGCGCATGGTCGCGCCGCTCGAGGACGGCATCATCGCCCATCCGGCGCCGGCGAAGGACTTCATCCAGCGCGTGCGCGCGGTCATCGACCCAACCGGAACAGCGGAGATCCGCGCCGTCATCGGCGTGCCCGCCAACGCGGGCCAGCCGGCGCGCGAGGACATCCGCAACGCCGCGGCCGGCGTCTTCGACCGGGTGCTGCTGATCCCGGAGCCGTTTCTCGCGGCGCTGGGTTTCCGGGACGAGACGCGCTTGGGCCAGGCCAATTACGTCGATCCGGTCACGAACTCGCTCTTCATCGACATCGGCGGCGGCACCAGCGACCTCTGCCTCATCCAGGGCTACTTCCCGACGGCCGACGACCAGATCAGCCTGGCTTTCGCCGGCGACGCCGTCGACAAGCTGATCGAGGACGATCTGCAGCGCACCTACCCGAACAACGGGTTGTCGCGCGCCACGATCCGCCAGATCAAGGAGGAGCACTCCTACGTCGGGGCGATCCGCAAGCCGATCGACGTCAAGGTGCTCATCGGCGGCAAGAACCACACGCTTGAGCTGGGCGAGACCATCGGCCGTTCCTGCAACCGTCTGATCGAGAAAATCTACCCGGCGCTCACTACGCTCATCGCGCGCGCCTCGTCGGACTCCGTCGCCACGCTGCTGCAGAACATCGTGGTCACCGGCGGCGGCAGCCGCATCCGCGGCTTCGACACGGTGCTGCAGGAGAAGCTCGCCGCCGACGGCTTCGAAGCGCCGAAGGTCCGCCTCGCCGGCACCGACTATAAGCGCTTCGTCGCCGTGGGCGCCCTCAAGGCCGCCCGCTCCGCGCGCGAGGACCAGTGGCAGCATCTGCTGGCATGAGGCGCGGCTAGAGTTCGTTCCCTTCGACGCCCCCGGCCGCAAGCCGGGGGCGTTTTGCTTAATGTAGGGGCGGAGCTTGCTCCGCCCTCGTTCATTCGGGCGGACCAAGGTCCGCCCCTACATGGGAGGGACCTCAGATCGTCTCCAGCAGCTTGTACATGCGCGCGACCATGGGGGACGCATCCTCCAACAAGCCGGCGCTGATGAGGGCGTTGTCGAGGATCTGCTCGGCGACGAGCTTGGCGCGCTCGGGCGCCGCGGTGTGCGTCTCGAAGAGGCGCTTCATCACGGCCGAGCGGGGATTGATCTCCAGGTTCACCTTCACCGGGGCGTCGGCGCCGTCCTTGTTCATGGCCTTCATCATGCGGCGCATGTGGGCGGACATGAACTTGTCGGCATTGATCGCGAGGGCGGGGGAGTCGACGAGGCGGTCGCTGGCCTTCACCTCGGCGACGCGCTCGCCGAGCGTGTCCTTGAGCCACTTGGTCAGGTCCTTCACCTGGTCGTCGGTGAGCGCGCCCTCGGGCTTCGGGATGTCGGCCAGCTTCACGTCGCCGTGATCGGCGGCGATGATCTTCTTCCCGTCGAACTCGCGCACGTTGTTCATCACGTACTCGTCGACCGCCTCGTAGCAGAACAGCACCTCGAGGTTGCGGGCCTTGAAGCCCTCCAGGTAGGGGCCGCTCTCGATGACGGTGCGGTCCTTGCCGACGAGGAAATAGATCTCCTTCTGGTCGGGCTGCATCCGCGAGACGTAGTCGGCGAAGCTGGTGGTCTTGGTTTTCTCGGTCAGCGACGACTCGAAGCGGAGCAGCTTCACGAGCTGGTCCTTGTGCGTGTGATCGAGCGCGGCGCCCTCCTTCAGGAAGAGGCCGAACTCGGAGTAGAACTGGGTGTAGCCGTCGGGGCGCTGCGTGGCCTCCTCGTCGAGGAACTTCAGGAAGCGCTTCGTGATGACCTTGTTCAGCTTCTCGATCAGGGCCTTGTCCTGCATCGTCTCGCGCGAGATGTTCAGCGGAAGGTCCTCGCTGTCGACGACGCCCTTGAGGAAGCGCAGCCACTCGGGAAGCAGGTCCTTCGGCGCGGCGTCGATGAGCACCTTGCGGCAGTAGAGCGAAACGGCCGGTTCGAAGCGCGCGAAGCCGAAGCGCTCGGTGTTCTCCTTCGGGACGAAGAGCAGGGAATTGATCGAGAGCGGGGCGTCGGCGCTGAAGTGTAGGCGCAGCATCGGCTCGTCGTAGGCGTGGGCCTGGAACTTGTAGAACTCCGTGTACTCCTCGTCCTTGATCTCGTTCTTGCCGCGCAGCCAGAGCGCCTGGACGGTGTTCACGCGCTTGCCGTTCAGGTTGATCGGGAACGTGACGAACGCGCTGTAGCGCTCGAGGATCTCCTTGATGCGGCCCTCGGTGGCGAACTCGGCGCACTCGTCCTTGAGCTCGATGACGATCTTCGCGCCGCGGCTGGCGTCGGCGACCTCCTCGACCTCGTAGCTGCCGGAGCCGTCGCTCGACCATACATGGCCGGGCTCGCCGGATTGCCACGAGTGGGAGTAGACCTTCACGGATTTCGCGACCATGAAAGCCGAGTAGAAGCCGACGCCGAACTGGCCGATCAGGTTGGAGTTCTTCGCGCCGCCCTCGCCGAGGGCCTTGAGGAACTGCTTGGAGCCGGAATGGGCGATGGTGCCGAGGTTCTTGACCAGTTCGTCGCGGGTCATGCCGATGCCGAAGTCCTGGATCGTGACCGTCTTCGCCGTTTCGTCGGTCGTGACGTTGATCTCGAGCGGCTGGTCGCCAAAGACGTCCTTCTCGGTCAGCTGCGTGTGGCGGAGTTTTTCGAGGGCGTCGGACGCGTTCGAAACCAGCTCACGGACAAAGATTTCCTTCTCCGTGTAGAGCGAGTGGATGACGATATCGAGCAGCTGCTTGATCTCGGCCTGGAATTCGAACTTCTGCGGTGTGGCGGTGGACATGGGAGGAAAGGTTATCGGTTGGAGGTTATTTGTTAAAGGGAGGGAAATCGGGGTCGGTAAGTTTAGCGGCTTACGGGAAAAATCAAGCGGGGGAATGGCGATTCCTGTAGGGGCGGACCTTGGTCCGCCCTTCGCCCGAGGGCGGAGCAAGCTCCGCCCCTACATTAAAGCGGATTATCCGCCCAGATACGCCGCCTTTAGTTCCGGGTTCGCCCGCAGCTGGGCGGACAGGCCCTGCATGACCACCCGGCCGGTCTCGAGGACGTAGGCCTCGTGGGAGACTTCGAGGGCGAGGTTGGCGTTCTGCTCGACGAGCAGGATGGTAATGCCGTGGGATTTGTTAATCTCCACGATCTTCTCGAAGATGGTGCTGATGAGCTTCGGAGCGATGCCGAGCGACGGCTCGTCGAGCATGAGCAACTGCGGCTCGCCCATGAGCGCGCGGCCGATGGCGAGCATCTGCTGCTCCCCGCCCGACAGCGTGCCGGCCGCCTGGGTGAGGCGCTCCTTCAGGCGCGGGAAGATGCTGAACACGTACTCGCGGTTTGCGGCGATCTTCGCCTTGTCGGTCTTGAGGTAGGCGCCCATCGCGAGGTTCTCGTCGACCGTGAGGTTGGAGAAGACCATGCGGCCCTCCGGCACGTGGCACAGGCCGCGGGCGACGATCTGATGCGGCGGCAGCTTGGAAATATCTTCCCCCTTGAAGGTGACCGAGCCCTGCTTCGCGCGCAGCAGGCCGGAGATCGTGCGCAGCGTGGTGGTCTTGCCCGCGCCATTGCCGCCGATGAGCGTGACGATCCGCCCCTGCTCGATGGTGAACGACACGTCGAGCAGCGCGCTGATGGCGCCATAGCAGACTTCGAGGTTTTTGACGGAGAGCACAGCGAATTAATGATTGATGATTAATGATCCACGAATGGCTCGAACCGCGGGTCAGCCCCGGGGGAGGCGAAGTGTTGGAAAATCATTAATCATAAATCGTAAATCATTAATGGCTCAGTGGTGAGCCAGGGAGGTGCCATGGTCCTCGCCCAGATACGCCTCGATGACCTTCGGGTCCGACTGGATCTGGGCCGGGCTGCCCTCGGCGATCTTTACGCCATAGTCGAGGACGGCGATGCGCTGGCAGACGCCCATGACGACCTTCATGGAGTGTTCGACGAGCAGGATGGAGAGGCCGAACTGTTTCTGGACCTGCTGGATCAGGCGGATGAGCTCGACCTTCTCCGTCGGATTCATGCCGGCGGCCGGCTCGTCGAGCAGCAGGAGCTTCGGCCGGGTGGCGAGGCAGCGGACGATCTCGAGGCGGCGCTGTTCGCCATAGGGCAGGCTCTTGGCGGGCGCGTCGCGGAAACGGCGCAGGTTGAAAATGTCGAGCAGCTCCTCGGCCTGCTTCGTGATCGCGGCCTCGTCCTGCTGGAATCCCTTGAGGCGGATCAGTGCCTGGATCGGCGCGGTGCCGCGGTGCAGGTTGCAGGCGACGCGGACGTTGTCGAAGACCGAGAGCGAGCCGAACAGGCGGATGTTCTGGAAGGTGCGGGCGATCCCGAGCTCGACGATCTCGTTGACGCGCAGGCCGGCGAGCGGCCGGCCGTTGAAGACCACGGCGCCGGAGGTCGGCTGGTAGACGCCGGTCATCAGGTTGAAGACGGTGGTCTTGCCCGCGCCATTCGGGCCGATCAGGCCACAGAGCTGGCCCTCGCCGACGGTGAAGTCGACCGCGTTCACGGCGGTGAGGCCGCCGAACTTGATCGTGAGCTGGTCGAGCTGGAGGATGGGAGCGGGAGCGGCCATCACTTCACCTTCCCCCACTTGAGATTAAACAGCCCCTGCGGGCGCACGATCATGAGCACGATCAGCAGCAGGGAGTAGATGATCATGCGGTACTCGGCGATCGGCCGCAGCACCTCGGGCAGCAGCGTGAGCAGGATGGCGGCGAGGATGACGCCGAGGGTGTTGCCCATGCCGCCGAGGATGACCATGACGACGATCTCGATGCTCTTCGTGAAATCGAAGCCGGTGGGCGTGATCGTCATCTTGAAATGGCCGTAGAGCCCGCCCGCCGTGCCGGCGAAGAACGCGCCGATGACGAAGGCGGTGATCTTGTAGCGCGTGGTGTTGAGGCCGACGGCCTCGGACGCGACCTCGTCGTCGCGCGTGGCGAGGAAGCCGCGGCCGTAGGTCGAGCCGACGAGGCAGGTGACGGTGAAGACGCTGAGCGCCACGAAGGCCAGCACCCAGAAGATCGTGGTGTAGGGCGGGATGCCGTTGAGGCCGAGCGCGCCGCCGAGGAATTCCACGTTCTGGAAGATCACGCGGATGATCTCGCCGAAGCCGAGGGTCACGAGCGCGAGGTAGTCGCCCTTGAGCCGCAGCGACGGAATGCCGACGGCGAGGCCCGCCAGCGCTGCGCCGAGTCCGCCGGCGACCAGCGCGCCGAGGAAGAGCAGACCCTGCTGGACGGCGGTGCCGCCGTCCTCGCCAAGGAGCCGGGGGCCGAGGAAGAGCGAGACGGCGGCGGCGAGGTAGGCGCCCACCGACATGAAGCCGGCGTGGCCGAGCGAGAACTGGCCGGTGTAGCCGTTCACCAGGTTGAGCGAGACCGCGAGGATGATGTTGATCCCGATGCCGATCAGGACGTCGAGGTGGTAGGGATCGATTTGGTCCGAGAAGTGCGAGATCCCGAAGGCGGCGAGCAGCGCGAGAATGAGATAGAGGTGCGGGCGCGGCATGGCGAATCAGCTGAGAGCTGAGGGCTGAGAGCTGAGAGTAAAAGCATCAATTGCCGAGGCCGGGCGTCCGGCTCTCAGCTCTAAGCTCTCGGCTCTGGACTCGGCGGCACGCATCAGACTTTCTCCACCGTGAACTTGCCCAACAGGCCGGCGGGGCGGAAGAGGAGGATGAGGATCAGCACCGCGAACGCGATGGCGTCCTTGTACGTGGACCACTGGCTGCCGTTGACGAACGTCTCGACCACGCCGAGCAGCAGGCCGCCGAGGGCCGCGCCGGGGATGTTGCCGATGCCGCCGAGCACGGCGGCGACGAAGGCCTTGAGGCCCGGCATCACGCCCATGAGCGGGTCGATCGACGGGTAGTTCAGTGCGTAGAGGATGCCGCCGGCGCCCGCGAGGGCGGAGCCGAGGCCGAAGGTGAAGGAGATGACGACGTCGTTGTTCACGCCGACCAGCTGGGCGGCCTTCGGGTTGAGCGCGACGGCGCGCATCGCGGTGCCGATCTTGGTGCGGTAGACGATGAACTGCAGGCCCAGCATCAGCAGCGTGGTGACGACGATGACGAGGACCTGGTTGGACGAGATGACGAGCCCGCCGAGAGAAAGATTGGTCGACATGAACACCGCCGGGAACGTGCGCGGCGTGGCGCCGAAGAAGACCTGGCCGGAGTATTCCAAGAGCAGCGAGACGCCGATGGCAGTGATGAGGACGTTCAGCGTCGCGGCGCCGCGCAGCGGCCGGTAGGCGAGGCGTTCGATCAGCATGCCGAGGACGGCGCAGCCGGTCATGGCGATGAGCAGGATCGTTACGCCGCCCCAGATTTTGTTCTCCGGCAGGAACCGGCCGGCATAGTAACCGATGAACGCGCCGACCATGAAGACGTCGGAATGCGCAAAGTTGATGAAGCGCAACACGCCGTAGACCATGGTGTAGCCCAGGGCGATCAGTGCATAGATGGCCCCGAGCGACAGGCCGTTAAGAAGCTGTTGGAGGAATTCGAGCAAGTTGGAGCTGAGAGGCTAGAGCTAAGAGCTGAGAGTGATGGGTCCAGCAATCCCTATTCCAAGGAATTGCGGAGCCCGGCCAGCATGCGGGAAATCTCTTCGGCGTCACGGTAAAGTTGCTCTTGGGCATCGCCATCGAGATATGCCTGATTTCGGGCGATTGCTGTCTGGGTTACCACCTCATAGAGGGAGCCGGCGGCATAGCCGATAAACCGGGCAAAATCGGGGTCCGGCCGAGCGGATCCCTCGGCGATATTGGAAGCGATCGAGTTCGCGGCGCGGCGAATCTGGTTGGTCAGGCCAAAGCGCTCATCCGAGGGAAATAAGGCGGAGGCGCGATATACGCGTCCGGCAAAGTCGACTGATTTTTGCCAGACTTGGAGTTTTTCGAATTTGAACATGGGAGTTGAGGCCCATGCCATCAACATGCCTCCCGGCGGCGGTGGTGTCACGCCCGCTCTCAGCTCTCTTCTCTAGACCCTAAGCTCTAGACTCTCAGCTGCCGGGCGTAGCCCGGCATTACGGATCGACCGTCTCCACGTACACGAACTTTCCGTCTTTCACCGCCAGAATGACCGCCGATTTCGAGGCGTTGCGTTGGGCATCGATTGTGATCTTCCCCGTGGCGCCGGAGAAGTCCTTCGTGGTCGCGAGGGCGTCGCGCAGCGGGGCGCTGTCGGTGGTGCCGGCGCGCTTGATGGCGTCGAACAGGAGGAAGGCGGCGTCGTAGCCGAGGGCGGCGATGCTGTCGGGCGTCTCGCCGTTCCAGCGGGCGCGGTATTTTGCGATGAAGTTCTGCATCTCGGGCGCCGTGGAGTCCGGCGAGGCGTGGGTGGAGTAGTAGGTGCCCTCGACGGCCTTGCCGCCGATCTCGATGAGCTGCGGGGCCTCCCAGGCGTCGCCGCCGAAGATCGGCACGTCGAGGCCGAGCTGGCGGGCCTGGATGCAGATCAGCGCGCCCTCGGTGTAGTTGCTCGAGTGGAAGATGCAGTCGACCCCCGCGGCCTTGATGGCCGTGAGCTGCGCCCGGAAATCCTTGTCGCCCTCGCTGTGCTTCTGCTCCACGGCGATTTCGCCGCCGCCGGCGGTGAATTTCTCGCGGAAGACCTTCGAGATGCCGACGCTGTAGGGATTGCTGACCGAGGTGATGATGGCGGCGCGCTTCGCGTGCAGCGTGCCGAGGGCGAACTTGGCCAGCACGGCGCCCTGGAAGGGATCGATGAAGCAGACGCGGAAGATGTAGTTGCCCATCTCCGTGACGCGCGGATTGGTCGAGGAGATGGCGACCATCGGGATCTTGGCGTTCTGCAGGACGGGCGCCGCTTCGAGGGAGTTGACGGAGACATTGCCGCCAAGGACCGCGACGACCTTGTCGCGCGAGACGAACTTCTTCGCGATCGTGGCGGATTCGCCGGCCTTGGACTGGTTGTCCTCGGCGACCAGCTCGAGCTTGCGGCCGAGGATGCCGCCGGCCGCATTGGCCTCTTCGAAGGCGAGGATCACGCCCTTGTGGGAAGACGTGCCGAAGGCGGCCTCCTTGCCGGAGAAGGCACCGTACTGGCCAATTTTAATGGGCGTGTCATCGGCTGCGATGACGGGGGTGGTGACGGCTAGCGCGAGAAAACGCCAAACGCCAAATCGCCAGATGCCAGACAAACGGGAGGAAGAAACTTTAAACATAAAAGATCGCGAGAATGCAGGTTGAAGCGGAGGAAATGGAGCTTGGATTGATTTCCGTGCTTCTGCGTGGTCGCGGTCAGACGGCTGGCTAATTGGAGTTTATTTGGCGTTTGGAAACTGGCGTCTGGCGTTTCGGTCGCGCCGCTTACGGCGCGACCGTCTTGTGAAACACCGTCTTGCCGCCCTGGATGGCGATGATGGTGGCGGGCTTCGAGGCGTTGCGGTCCTTGTCGATGGTGGTGACGCCGCTGGCGCCGGAGTGATTCTTGGTCGCGGCGAGGGCCTCGCGCAGCTTGGGACCTTCCGTGGAGCCGGTGCTCTTGATCGCGGCGGCCAGTACGTAGAGGGCGTCGTAGCCGAGCGCGGCATAGGCATCCGGCGTCTCGTTGTCCCAGCGCGCCTTGAACTTCTGCACGAACTCGGCGACGGCCGGGTCCTTGTTTTCCGGGGTGAAATGAGTGGAATAGTAGCAGCCGTTGAGCGCGTCGCCGCCGATCTTGAGCAGCTGTTCGGATTCCCAGCCGTCGCCGCCGAAAAGAGGGAGCTCCATGCCGAGGGCGCGGGCCTGGCGAGCGACGAGGGCAGCCTCCTGATAGTAGCCCGGGACGAAGACCGCGTCGGCATTGGCGGCCTTGATGGCGGTGAGCTGGGCGCGGAAGTCCTTGTCGCCCTCGTTGAACTTCTGCTCGGCAACGACCTCGCCGCCGCCGGCGAGGAAGGTCTCCTTGAAATACTTGGTCAGGCCGACGCTGTAGGCGCTGGAAACGCTGGTGAGGATGGCGACGCGCTTCGCCTTCAGGTCGCCCAGGGCGAACTTCGCCATCACTGTGCCCTGGAAGTCATCAATGAAGCAGACGCGGAAGATGTAGTTGCCCGTCTGCGTGACCTTCGGGTTGGTCGCGCCGGTGGCGATCATCGGGATCTTGGCCATCTGCGCGAGCGGCGCCACCTCGAGCGACCGGCCGGACGTGACTTCGCCGAGGATGGCGACGACCTTGTCGCGGGAAAGAAGCTTCTTGGCCACGGTCGCGGACTCGCCGGGCTTGGACTGGTTATCCTCCGTGAGCAGCTCGACCGGGCGGCCGAGGATGCCGCCGGCGGCGTTGATTTCCTCGAGCGCCAGCTGGATGCCCTTGTGCTGGGACTGGCCGAAGGTGGCGTCCTTGCCGGTGAGGCAGGCGAACTCGCCGACCTTGACCGGGTCGGCGGCCACGAGGGCCGTGGTGAAGGCGAGGGTGGAGAAAAGCAGCGAGGTAATTTTCATGGGAGCGATAAGGTCAGGGATTCACGTCCTGCACAAAGGCAAAGCGGCCGTCCTTCACGGTGAGGACGACGGCGGATTTGGTCGGGTTGCGCTGGGCGTCGAAGGTGATGAGGCCGGTGGCGCCGCTGAAGTCCTTCGTGGCGGCGAGCGCCTCGCGCAGCTTCGGCCCCTCGGTGGTGCCGGCGCGCCGGATGGCGTCGATCAGGACCATGGCGGAGTCGTAGCCGAGCGCGGAGAGGGCGTTGGTGTCGATGCCCCAGCGCGCGCGGTAGCGGGCGTTGAAGTCGACGACCTTGGAGGACTTGTTCTCGGGCGAGTAGTGGGTGGACAGGTAGGCGCCCTCGACGGCGGCGCCGCCGACGGCGACGAGCTCGGGGGACTCCCAGCCGTCGACGCCCATGAACTGGGCGTCGAGCCCGAGGTCGCGCGCCTGGCGGGCGATGAGCGCGGCCTCGGCGTAGTAGCCCGGGACGAAGACGCCCTGGACGCCCGCCGCCTTGATCGCGGTGAGCTGGGCGCGGAAGTCCTTGTCGCCCTCGCCGTACTTTTGTTCGAGCACGACCGTGCCGCCGTCGGCGGTGAAGCGCTCGCGGAAATACTTGGCCAGGCCGACGCTCTGCGCGGAGGAGACGGACGAGAGGATGGCCACGCGCTCGAACTTCAGCGTCTCGCGGGCGAACTTGGCCATCACCGTACCCTGGAACTCGTCGATGAAGCACACGCGAAAGATATAGTCGCCGCGCGCCGTCACCTGGGTGGCGGTGGCGCCGGGCGAGACCAGCGGGATCTTCGCGTTCTGGCAGATCGGCGCGGCCTCGAGCGTGCGGCCGGAGGTGATTTCGCCGAGCACGGCGACGACCTTGTCGCGGGAGATCAGTTTCTTGACGACCGTGGCGGACTCACCGGGTTTGGACTGGTCGTCCTCGGTGACGAGTTCGAGCGGGCGGCCCAGCACGCCGCCGGCGGCGTTGGCCTCCTCGATCGCGAGCAGGGTGCCCTTGTGGGCGTTCTGCCCATAGGTGGCCTCCTTGCCGGTGAGGGAGGCGAATTCGCCGATTTTGATGGTCTCCTGGGCCGGGAGGCCGGTGACACCGAGGACGAAACCGAGAGCCAGGAACAGGCGGCGGGGCAGGGAACGATCAGGCATGAGAAGGAGGAGCCGGGACGTAAGAGGAGGTCGCAGGGGCTTTCAACCCGCAACTGTGGGACGGTCGCCGAGCAGGAGTTGTTCCGGGGAGCGATCGTTATTAGTTGGAGGTTGTTGGTTATTGGGTCCGATCGGCCACCCAATAACCAATAACCCTCATCCAATAACCGTCCCGCAGGGACGCCGATTCAGCTTTGCCACCCCGGCCGGGATCCGTTGTCTCAGCCCCGGTTGAACCTCTTCGATCGCTACCTCCTCGCCGAATGGCTGAAAATGCTCGCGCTGCTCCTGGCCGCGACCATGGGCGTGCTCCTGATGGCGGCGCTGTACGACAACCTCCGCGACCTGCTCCAGGCGGGCGTCGGGCCGTGGGACATCCTGCGCTACTTTGCCACCCTGATGCCGAGTTACCTGTCGATCGTGCTGCCGTTGTCCCTGCTGCTCTCGCTGCTCTTCGTGCTCAGCAAGCTGCACCGCAACAACGAGCTCACGGCCATGCGCACCGCGGGCCTGAACATCTTCGCCGTCACCCGCGCGCTCTGGCTCGCCGGCGCCGGTTTCTGCGCCCTGACGCTCCTGCTCAACGCCCGGGTTGTGCCCTGGTCGGTCGAGCAGTCGCGCAGCCTGCTCGACAGCTTTGAGTTTCGCGCCGAGGCGCAGAAGACCGGCGGCACGGACGACACCCTCGGGCTCGTGTCAGGCGTGGCCTTCGACAACCAGCGGCAGAACCGCATGTGGTACATCAACCGCTACAGCCGCTACACCGCGAAGGCCTATGGCATCACCGTGTCCGAGCTCGACCACCGGCGCCGCGAGAAGACCCGCATCCTCGCGCGCGAGGGCGCGTACGACGCGGCCAGCCATTCCTGGACCTTCCATGACGGGCGCGAGATCTGGTTCGACGCCGACCTCGGCGAGGTCATGCGCACCGTGACGTTCCAGGAGAAGCAGGTGCCGTACTTCAGCGAGGATCCCACGCTGATGCTGCTCATCGACCGCAAGCCGACGAACCTCTCTTTCAACGAACTCGCCCGCATCACCGATTACTTCGCGCTCGAGAACAACCCGAAGATCGTTCCCTACGAGGTGCGCTACTACGGCGTGCTCTGCGATACCCTCGGGCCGCTCATCATCATTGCCATCGCCATTCCCTTCGCGGTGGCGGGCGTGCGGGTGGGGCCCGCGGTCGGCGTTTCCAAGTCCATCGGCCTGTTCATGTTCTATTATCTCCTCAGCACCATGTCGACGATGCTGGGCGGACGCGGCGTCGTCGAGCCGATGTGGGCCGCCCTGCTGCCCAACCTCACGATGGTCGGGCTGGCGGCGTATTTGTTCGGGAGGATGCGGTAGGCGCCGCGAAGCTGGGGGCTCGCGTCCCTGCGAGCCGGCCCGCAGAGACGCGGGCCCTCCAAGCAGCACGCCTCACGGCAGAAACTTCGGCGGCCACTGCAGGAACTCGAGGGTCGCGATGCGGTTCCAGTTGGAGTAAAGGATCAGGCCCCAGACGACAATGCAGTTGATGTAGGCGATGAACACCGCCGCGCTGCCCATGTCCTTCGCGCGCTTGGCGAAGGGGCGTTTCTCCAGCGAGATGTCGTCGATCGTCCATTCCACCGCGGAGTTCAACAGCTCGGCGATCACGATCAGGAACAGGGAGAAGATCATCACCGCCGTCGACACGGCGTTGACCGGCAGGATGATGGCGAACGGCGTGAGGATGACGACGAAGATCAGGTCTTCGCGGAACGAGGGCTCGTGCTTGAGCGCGGCCCAGAAGCCCTCCAGCGCGTAGCCGACCGACTGGAAGAAATTCCGGAAGTCGCGGCGTTTGTTCTGCGGGTTCTCGGGCTGCGTCACGGCGGCAGTCCAGCGATCTGGCGCGAGGCGGACAAATCAAAACGATCTGGCGAGCGAAGCCGTTGCCGCGGGTAGGGCCAGTCTGCGACTGGCCGGGCCGGTCGGAGACCGGCCCTACCGTCAGGCGCTTTGGCGCCCGCCCGCCGCGCCGAACCCGAGCGCGTGGCGCGCGAGCACGATCGTCTCGTCGTGGCAGCCGATGAACTCGAGCAGGCGGCTCACGAACCGCAGCCGGGAGGCGTCATCAATCGTCATCACGGCCCAGTATTGCGTGCCGTCGATCTGCCGCGCGTGGTTGCGGGCCCGGGCCTCGTTGATGTCGTCGCGGTTCCAGGCGAGATACCGCCGGCCGCTGTCCTGGTGCGAAATGAAGTCCGCGAAATCCGCGGCATAGTTGCGCGCGGCCCAGGCGAGCAGCGCGAGGTAGCGCTCGACCGGGTCGGCCAGCCGCGTGAACTCCTCGCGGGCGAGGAAGAAGAGCAGGTGGTCGGCGGCGAGGACGGGCTGCGCGGGATTGACGAGGGCGCTGACGAGGCCCGCGGGGGAAAGTTGCCGGGCGGCGGCGAGCCGTTCGAGCGCCGCATACACTTCATCGCTGAGCTCGAGCTTCTTCATGCCGCCGAGTTTGCGCGCGGACCCCGGCGAGGCAATCGCGCGGCCCGCGGAAATTTATAACGCCTGACCGAAATTCCCGCTTCCGGGACGGTGGCGCTTGTCATCGCGAGGTGCGCGAAGCGCGCCGTGGCGATCCAGCTGGATTGCTTCGCCGCTCCGCAGAGCGGAGCGACTCGCAATGACAGGATTGGGAGAGGGATTCCGTTGAATGCGGCATTGCCGCGTCGCGATTCCCCGCCAGCGTCGGCACTCATGAAAACCGCCCTGATCGCCGGTGCCAGCGGGCTCGTGGGCCGCAGCCTGCTCGACGAGCTGCTGGCGGCGGACGAATACGACCGCGTGGTGTCGATCGGCCGGCGGACGCTGCCGCTCGAGCACCCGAAGCTCCGCCAGGAGGTCGTGGATTTCGCCGCGTTGGAGGGCGCGAGCTTGGAGCTGGAGTGCGACGACGCCTACTGTTGCCTGGGGACGACGATCCGGCAGGCGGGCTCGCAGGAGAAATTCCGCGCGGTGGACCACGTGGCCGTGCTCGCGCTGGCCTGGGCGGTGCGCCGCCGCGGGGCCCAGCGCTTCTTCGTGGTCACCGCGATGGGCGCCGATGCGCAGTCGCGGGTGTTCTACAACCGCGTGAAGGGCGAAACGGAGGAGGCCCTGCAGGTGCTCGACTTCCCGACGCTCGCGATCTTCCGGCCGAGCCTGCTGCTGGGCCGGCGGGACCGGCCGCGCCTGGGCGAACGCGCGGGCAGCGTGCTGATGTGGCTGGCGGATCCTCTGATGTTCGGCCCGCTGCGCAAATACCGCGCGATCCGCGCCGATGTCGTCGCCCGTGCCATGCTGCGCTGCTCCTTCGGGCAGGGCGCGCGCGGACTGCTGATCTATTCGTCAGACGAGATCCAGGACCTCGGCGTGTTCGGCGGCTAAAGTGGATTTTTGCTGTAGGGCGGGTCGTCGACTCCGCCTTCGCCACGTTCGTCGATCGGCGGGATCAGCGATCCCGCCCTACACCTTGTCAGGCGGCGGTGGCGGGGTTGCTTCGGGCTTCATTTCCAGCGCGACGGTCTTTTCCTCGCGATCCTGCCCGCGCTTGAGCACGAGTGTGATCTCGCCGCTGGCGACCTGGCCGGCGAGGCGGGAGGACATGGGCTCGACTTCGAGGGCTTGGCCGGGATCGAG
>Ga0247757_10000906_pt1 | contig 22110 bp, 19 predicted proteins | sample UWRJL126311R4_FD_180929 | JGI IMG/M metagenome (GOLD analysis project Ga0247757, IMG submission 180929) | Plant litter microbial communities from Arlington Agricultural Research Station in Wisconsin, United States - UWRJ-L126-311R-4 | ecosystem: Environmental > Terrestrial > Plant litter >...
GAGCTTCGGCCAGACCGTGGCGTCCAGCGCCATCATCGCCATCATCGCCTCGCTGATCGTCATCAGCGCCTACATCGCGCTGCGGTTCGAGTGGAAGTACGCGGTGCCGGTGCTGATCGCGTTGATGCACGACCTGCTGATCACGGCCGGCATCTACGCGTTGACGGGGTACGAGGTGACGACGGCGACCGTGGCCGCACTGCTGACGATCCTCGGGTTCTCGCTCTACGACACGATCATCGTCTTCGACCGCATCAGAGAGAACGTGCCACGCATGCCGCGGGCGGCGTTCTCCCAGATCTACAACCGGTCGATGTCGGAGGTCCTCACGCGATCCCTGGCGACGTCGATGGTCACGGCCCTGCCGGTCCTCTGCCTGTTCTTCTTCGGCGGCGAGACCCTCAAGGACTTCGCGTTCGCGCTGCTCATCGGCATCCTGTCGGGCGCGTACTCGTCGATCTTCATCGCCGGTCCGGTGCTCACGGGCTCCAAGGAGCGGGAGCCGGCCTACCGCCGTCGCCACGCCCGCATCGCCGCGGCCAACGGCGGCATCGTCCCGCCGTTCGCGGTGGCCGGTCCCGGTGAGGCCCCGGTCGACGTCCCGGTCAAGGAGAAGGCGCCCCGCGCCCGGCTGACCTCGCCGGACGATCCGGAGCGCGCCGTCTCCAAGCGGGAGTTCGACGAGATGGTCGCCGACCTCCACGCCACGCCCACGCCCACGAAGGCGGCGACGGCCGATCCCGCGGCGGACGCCACCCCCGAGGACACCGTGATGCCGCCGGAGCCCAAGAAGAGAACGCCGCGAAACCGCAAGCACGGACGGAGCCGCTGACCATGGGAATGTTCGCCTGGATCATGATGGGCCTGGCCGTGTGGCACTTCACGGTGTTCCTCCCCGATCGCGAGTGGGGCGGCATCGTCGGTGCCTTCCTGGGCGCCCTGATCGGCTCCGCGCTGTTCGGCTTCATCATCAGCGGCTTCACCGTCCCCGGGCAGGAGGACACGCACCTCCTGACCGCGCTCGAGGGCATCCCGGGAGCCGTCATCGGCATCGGGATCATGTACGCCATCGGCATCAGCCGCGGCTCGGGCGACGAGCCGGTCGCCGAGCCGAGCACGTAGGAAGCCGCTCGTTCCGGGGTCCGCGTGCGGACCCCGGAAAAGCAGTCCGATCCGGCCTCTAAGGTGGCGGGGATGGACGGTCGTCTCGACATTCCCGCGGTGCCGTGGGCGCAGGTCGCCGCGCTCTCCGCGGAGCTCGGCGTCAGCACGGCCATGGCCCAGGTGCTGGCCCGGCGCGGCTTGGGCGATCCCGCCGAGGCGCGGGCCTTCCTGGCGCCGCCGGAGCGCCACGACCCCCGGCTGATGTCCGGCATGGACGACGCGGTCGCGCTGATCCTGCGGCACGTCGAGGCGGGCACGGCGATCACCGTCCACGGCGACTACGACTGCGACGGCGTCACGAGCACGACCATCCTCGTCGGCGCGCTGCGGGAGCTCGGCGCCGCCGTCGACTGGTTCCTGCCCAGCCGCACCGAGGACGGCTACGGGCTGCGGCCCGGCACCGTCGACCGGCTCGCCGCACGGGGGACGAGGCTGCTGGTCACCGTGGACTGCGGGATCACCGCCGTGGACGAGGTCGCCGCCGCCCGGGCGGCCGGGATGGACGTCGTGGTCACCGACCACCACCAGCCGCGGGCCGACGGCCGGCGGCCGGACGCCCCGATCGTGCACCCGGGGCTGGGCGGCTACCCCTGCCCCGACCTGTGCGCCGCCGGCGTGGCGCACCAGCTCGTGCGCGCCCTGCTCGCCGCGGCGGGCCGTGACGTCGCCCTGGCCGACCGGGACCTCGACCTCGTGGCCCTCGCGACCGTGGCGGACTGCGTGCCGCTGCGGGGGGAGAACCGCCGCCTCGTCCAGGACGGGCTGGCGGCGATCGCCGCCACGCGCCGGCCGGGCCTGCGCGCGCTGATGCGGGTGGCCAAGCTCGATCCGAGCGCGGTCGACGCGCGCTCGCTGGGCTTCCGCCTGGCGCCACGGATCAACGCCGCGGGCCGGGTGCAGCGCGCCGACGCCGGCGTGGAGCTCCTGCTCACCCAGGACGCGCGACGCGCGGAGGAGATCGCCGACGAGCTGGACCGGGCCAACGGCGACCGCAAGCACCTGGAGCAGCGCATCCTCTTCGAGGCCGAGGCGCAGGTGCGAGATATCGGCACCCACCCGCCCGACGCGGCGGCCTTCGTGCTCGCCGGCGACGGCTGGCACCCCGGGGTGATCGGCATCGTCGCCTCCCGCATCGCCGAGAAGCACCACCGGCCGACGCTGCTCATCGCCCTGGACGGCGACACCGGCACGGGGTCGGGCCGCTCGATCCCCGCGTTCGACCTGCTCGCCGCGCTCGACGCGAGCGCCGCGCATCTGCTGCGGCACGGCGGGCACCGCGCGGCGGCCGGCTGCACGGTCGCGCGGACCGAGGTCGACGCGCTCCGCGCCGCGTTCACCGCGCATGCGGCCGCGGTGCTGAAGCCCGAGGACCTCGTCCCGGTGGAGCGGGTGGACGCCGTGGTCTCCGGCGACGAGCTGGGCCTGGCCCTCTGCGACGAGCTGCGCGCGCTCGAGCCGGTGGGCATCGGCAACCCGGAGCCCTCGCTGCTCGTGCCCGCCGCGCGCCTCACCGACGTGCGGACGATGGGGGAGGGCAAGCACGTGCGCTTCACCGTCCGGTCGGGCGGGGTGCGGGCCAGCGCGGTCGCGTTCGGGCGCGGGTCGCTGCCGCCCGAGGCCGCCGACGGGCTCGACGCCACCTTCACGCTGGAGCGCAACGAGTGGAACGGCGCGGTCGAGGCGCGCCTGCGGCTGCGGGCCGCGCTCGCTCCGGCCCCGGCGCCGATCGCGCTGCTCGAGGAGGACGGCGATCCGCTGGACCAGGCGTTCGCCGTGTTCGCCGAACCGGTGGAGGAGACGTTCCCCCGGACCGAGCCCGGCGCGTTCGCCGGTACGGCCCCGGACGGACGCGCGGTGCGCGACCGGCGCGGCGCGGGGCTGGCCGGGACGGTCGGCGCCCTGGTCGCGACCGGGGAGCCGGTGCTGGTCGTCGCCGCCTGCGCGACCGCCCGCGTGGCCCACCTCCGGGAGCTGATGGGCGGGTTCACGCTCACCGACCACGAGGCGCTGGAGCGCCGTCCAGACACGATCCGGAGCTTCCGGCACGTGGTCGCGCTCGACCCGCCGGTCACGCGCGATCAGGAGCTGCGGCTGCGTCGCGGCGACGGCGGGCAGTTCGCCCATCTTGCCTGGGGTGAGCCTGAGCTACGCTTTGCGCAGGATGTCCTCACGCGAACCCACGATCTGCGCCCGCCGCTCACGGAGCTCTTTCGCGCCCTCCGCGACGCCGGACCGCTCGCGGGCGACGCCCTCGGAGCGGTCCTGCTGGCGGACGGACGGTCCCCGCGGCTGGCCGGACGGCTCCTGCGCGTCCTGGACGAGCTGGAACTGGCCGACGTCGATGCGGTCGATCGGCGTGTCGCCGTCCGGGCGGGAGCGCAGCGCACGGAACTGGACCGCTCAGCCACGTACCGGGCCGGTGCCGCACGTCTGGCGGAGGGGTCGGCATGGCTGAGCCGATCGCTCCCGCGGGCGGCGTGACGGCCAAGCCCCCGACGTCGGCCGACGGCCACGCGCCGACCCAGGTCTCCCGTGGCCCGGTCGACGAGCATCGCCCGGGTCCCAGCGACCCGGTCAGCACCCCGCTGGTCGACGAGCGGCTGACCGACGTCGAGCAGCGCATGCTCGGCGACCTCTTCGCGATCGTCGAGGAGCACGCCGACGACGCCGCGACGGAGATCGACCGGGACCGCGTGGTCGACGCGTTCCTGTTCGCGTGCGAGCACCACGCCGACCAGCGCCGCAAGTCCGGCGAGGCCTTCATCATCCACCCGGTCGGCGTGGCCAAGATCTGCGCGGGCATGCGGCTCGACACCGAGACGCTGTGCGCCGCGCTGCTCCACGACACGGTGGAGGACACCACGGCCTCCCTGGAGGAGGTGCAGGCCCGCTTCGGCGCGGACATCTGTGCGCTGGTCGATGGCGTCACCAAGCTCACCGGCATCACGTTCCAGTCGCGCGACGAGGCGCAGGCCGAGAACTACCGCAAGATGATGATCGCGATGGCCACGGACATCCGGGTCATCCTCATCAAGCTCGCCGATCGCCTGCACAACATGCGCACGATCGCGGCGCTGCCCAAGCAGAAGCAGATCGAGAAGGCCAAGGAGACGCTGGAGATCTACGCGCCGATCGCCCACCGGCTCGGCATCCACGCGATCAAGTGGGAGCTGGAGGACCTCGCGTTCGCCGCCCTGCACCCGCGCAAGTACCAGGAGATCAAGGGCCTGGTCAACCAGCAGCGTGAGGAGCGCGAGACGTACGTCGTCAAGGCCGGCGAGTACCTGCGCCGCGAGCTGGAGGCGCTGGGCATCGACGCGGAGATCTCCGGCCGGGCCAAGCACTTCTACTCCATCTACTCGAAGATGACGAAGAAGGGCCGCGAGTTCAACGAGATCTACGACCTCACGGCGATGCGCGTGGTCACCGACTCGGTGAAGGACTGCTACGGCGCGGTGGGCGTCATCCACTCGCTGTGGAAGCCGCTGCCCGGGCGGTTCAAGGACTTCATCGCGATGCCGAAGTTCAACATGTACCAGTCGCTCCATACGACGGTCATCGGCCCCGAGGGGCTGCCGCTGGAGATCCAGATCCGCACGCGCGAGATGCACGACATGGCCGAGCTGGGCGTGGCCGCGCACTGGATCTACAAGGAGGGCCGCCCGGCCAAGGGCGGTGGGCGCGAGGCCGTGGAGGGCGAGGCCAAGCTGAAGTGGCTGCGCTCCATGCTCGACTGGCAGCAGGAGCTGCAGGATCCGCAGGAGTTCGTCGACAACCTCAAGGTCGACCTCTTCGACGAGGAGGTCTTCGTCTTCACGCCCAAGGGCGAGGTGAAGTCGCTGGCCGGCGGCGCCACGCCCCTGGACTTCGCCTACGAGGTCCACACGGAGATCGGGCACCGCTGCGTGGGGGCCAAGGTCAACGGCAAGATCGTCCCGCTCCACTACGAGCTCAAGAGCGGCGACATCGTCGAGATCCTCACCGCCAAGCGGGATCGCGGACCGTCGCGCGACTGGCTCACGCTGGTCCGCACGACGCGGGCGCGCAACAAGATCAAGCAGTGGTTCAAGGCCGAGTCGCGCGAGGACACCGAGCACACCGGTCGCCAGCTCCTGCAGGAGCACATGAACAAGGCCGGGCTGCCCGCCCAGAAGATCGCCGGCTCGGCGCTGCTGGCGGACGTCATCCGCGAGATGGGCTTCAAGAAGGCCGACGACTTCTACATCGCGCTGGGCGGCGCGAAGATCTCCCCGAAGGTCGTCGTCAACAAGGTCCTGCAGCGCCTCAAGCAGGGCGAGGCGGCGGAGACCGACCCCACGGCGGCCGAGGACCTCGTCTCGTCGTCGAGCAAGCGGCGCCAGCCGACGGGGTCGTCCGCCTCGTACGGCATCGCCGTGGAGGGCGTCGACGACGTGATGCTGCGCATGGCCAAGTGCTGCCGTCCGGTGCCGGGCGATCCGATCGTCGGGTACGTGTCGCTCGGGCGGGGCATCACCATCCACCGCGACGACTGCCCGAACACCGCGGCGCTGCGCAAGGACCCCGAGCGGTTCGTGCGCGTGCACTGGGAGGGCGATCACGAGACGTCGTTCAAGGTCGAGATCCAGATCGACGCCTACGACCGCCACCGCCTGCTGGAGGATCTGAGCCGCACGCTGGCCGAGTCCGGCATCAACATCGTCGAGGCCCGCTGCCTCTCGCACCCCCCGATGGTCAAGAACAGCTTCGTGGTGGAGGTCGCCGACACCGGCGTCCTGAAGTCCACGATCGGCAAGCTGCGCAACGTCGAGGGCGTCTTCGACGCCTTCCGCGTCACCCCCGGCGCGGGCTGAGGCCGCTCAGGCGACGATGAGCAGGCTCTTGGGCCGCACGCCGAAGCGCGCGCGCTCGAAGTCGCCGATGTGATCGCCGTCGACGTGCACCGGGATGAGCCGGCCGTCCGACGAGGTCACGGAGAAGTCCTCGCCGGTGGCGAACGTGTCGACCGCCCGGCTCTTGGCCACGTCGAGGCGCTCGACGAGCAGCCGCGAGGCCAGGGACGGCATCACGGTCGCGGTCGTCTTGCGCAGCACGATCCCCGACAGCTCCCCGCTGTCCAACGCGGTGCCCCGCGCGACGCGGACGGGCTTGCCGTGGAAGTAGGTGTAGGGATCGCCGTTCTGGACGACGACGGTGGCGCCGTCCGTGACGGTGCCGTCGGCGAGGCGCAGCTGGAGCTGGGGGGCCTTGACCAGGTAGCTGCGGGCGAACGTGGTGGCCCCCGACCAGGCGAAGTAGCTCTGGCGGAAGCGGGCCTTCATCTTCGGGTTGTCGTCGACCCGGGAGACCACGGCGGCGTCGAGCCCGATGCCGGACGCGAACAGGAACGCCCGGTCGTTCACCACCCCGACGTCGATCGGACGGGGTGCCCAGCGGTCGGCCATAGCCAGCAGGTGCTCGGTGGCGTCGACGATGTCGTCGGGGATCCCGAGCATCCGGGCGAACACGCTGTTGGAGCCGCCGGGAAGGCAGGTGAGCGGCGTCTGCGAGCCCACGAGGCCGTTGGCCGCCTCGTTGACGGTGCCGTCGCCGCCAAACGCGACGACGAGGTCGTAGCCCTCGTCCGCCGCCTCGCGGCACAGCTCGGTGGCGTGGTTGCGGGCCGTGGTGTGGACCGCCTCGACGTCGTACGTGGCGCTCAGGGCGGCCACGACGAGCTGGGCGAGATGCCCGGAGACGGTGGTCGCGTACGGGTTGACGATGACCAGGAGGCGCTTCCGCGGCCCCGGTGCACGGAGGGAGGCGGTGTCGCGCAGTCGCTCGAAGGGCTCGGTGCTGGCCATGCTCGGCGGAACATTAGATGGTTGCCCGCCGTAGGCTCTGGACCGTGATCGAGCGGCGACTGCTCTTCTTCGGCGACTCCTTCGTGGCGGGCATGGGCGACCCGCAGGGCCGGGGGTGGGTCGGCCGTGTGGTCGAGGCCGCGGCGGAGGCCGCCGTGACGGTGACGCCGTACAACCTCGGCGTGCGGGGCGAGACCTCCGTCGAGGTCGCCGATCGGTGGTGGGGCGAGGCCGAGTCCCGGGTGGTGGCGGGGGCCGACTGCCGGGTGGTCGTCGCCGTCGGCGCGAACGATCCGCTCGATCCGCGCGTGTCGCCGGCGGCATCGCGCCGGGCACTGGAGTCGATCCTCGTGACGGCGGCCGAGCTGGGGCTCGGGACGTTCGTCGTGGGGCCGGGCCCCGTCGGCGAACCGACGATCGACGAGCGCGTGCTGGCGCTCGACGACGCCTTCGTCGCCCTGTGCGCGGAGCTGGAGGTGCCCTACGTCCCGGTCGCTCGTGCGTTGATGGACGATGCGGCCTGGACGGGGGAGGCCGAGGCGTTCGACGGCACCCACCCGGGAGCCGGCGGCTACACGACCCTGGCCGACCTCGTCCTCGCCGCGGGCTTCCTCGATTGGCTTAGAGCCAATGGCGCTTCCTGAAGAACACGATCATGCCGACGAGCACGCAGAGCATCACGCCGATCACCACGTAGAACCCCTCGGTCGAGCCCTCGCCGGGCACGTGGTTGTTCATCCCCCAGATGCTGGCGATCAGCGTGAGGGGGAGGAAGATGACGCTGGCGGCCGTGAGGATCCGGAAGATGTCGTTCTGGCGGTGCTGCAGGACGGACTCGTTGGAGTCCTCGATGCCCTGGATGACCTCCTTGAAGTTCTCGAGCATGTCCCAGATCCGCTCGCCTGCGTCGTTGATGTCGTCGAAGTAGATCTCCAGGTCCTCGGGGATGTAGCGCTTCGTCCGCTCGAGGTCGGCCAGCGCGGCGCGCTGCGGGCGCACCACCTTGCGGAACGTGATGATCTCCTGCTTGGCGTCGGAGATGTCCCGCACGATCTTCTCGGAGTCTCCTTCGAAGATCGCGTCCTCCAGGCGCTCCAGCTTGTTGCCGATCTTGCGCAGCATGGGGAACGAGGCGTCGACCAGGTCGTCGACGATCCGGTAGAGGAGGTAGCCGGGGCCCTTGCTGAAGATCTCGTCGCGCAGGCCGTCGCGCGAGCGGACGCGCTCGAACAGGTACTCGAGCGGCGGGAGCTCCGAGTTGGGCAGCGTGATGAGGAAGTCGGGTCCGACGAAGACGTCGAGCTCGGCGGCGTTCAGCCGGCCGACGGTCTTGTCGAAGACGGGGAAGTGCAGGACGACGAAGAGGTAGTCGTCGTAGGTGTCGACCTTCGGGCGCTGGTTGCGCGAGAACACGTCCTCGTAGTCGAGGTCGTGGAACGAGAAGTGCTCCTCCAGGAACGCCCGGTCGATCTGCCGCGGCCGCTCGATGTGCAGCCAGCGGAGCCCGTGGGCGTCGACCTCCTCGACGCGGGAGGCGTCGTGCTCAGGCTCGTGACCGACCGAGAGGTCGCGCGCACGGGCGGGCCGTCGCAGGCGGGGCCGCGGCAGGCTGGGCACGGGGACTTCGCGGGTCGTCGGTCGTGGGCATGACGCTGTCCAGTGTACCGGCCCGCGCGGCCCGGACTTCGCCCGTGGGTCGTCCCTTGCGCGCGGCCGGCGCGGCGTGCCGGGCATCGTGCCGCGTCGTGCGCTTGCTATTCTTCCCAACCACATAGGACACATCCAGAGGGGTGGAGGGACTGGCCCGATGAAACCCCGGCAACCCCCCACAGCGAAAGCTGCGGGGAAGGTGCCAATTCCTGCGAGATGTGGCAAAGCGCTTCCTTTCGATGCCTTCGCCACGACAACTGGTGGAGGTTTTTTCGTTATGGCCGCAACACATCTGACCTGTCGAGAGTGCAAGACCGAGTACCCGCTCGACGCGAGCTACGTGTGCAATCGCTGCTTCGGGCCGCTCGAGGTCACGTACGACCACTCGGCGCTGGGCAGCCCCGAAGAGGTGCGGCGCCGCATCCAGGGCGGCACCCAGAACATCTGGCGTTACGCCGACTTCCTGCCGTTGACCACGCCGCCCGCCGCGGCCGGTCGCCGCTCGTCCCAGGTCGGGCTCCCGGCCGGCTGCACGCCGCTCATCCGCGCCGACCGCCTGGCCGAGCGCCTGGGGCTCAAGGAGGTGTGGGTCAAGAACGACGCCCACAACCCCACGCACTCCTTCAAGGACCGGGTGGTCTCGGTCGCGGTCGCTCGCGCCCGTGAGCTGGGCTTCGAGACGATCGCCTGCGCCTCGACCGGCAACCTGGCCAACTCGGTCGCCGCCCACGCCGCGGCGTTCGGGATGCCCTCGTACGTCTTCATCCCGTCGGACCTGGAGGAGCAGAAGATCCTCGCCACGGGGATCTACGGCACCAACCTGGTGAAGATCAAGGGCAACTACGACGACGTCAACCGCCTCTGCACCGAGCTGTCGGGCGAGCGCGACTGGGCGTTCGTCAACGTCAACATGCGCCCGTACTACGCGGAGGGCTCCAAGACCCTCTCGTACGAGATCGCCGAGCAGCTGGGCTGGGAGACGCCGGATCGCGTGGTCGCCCCGATCGCCTCCGGCTCGCTCTTCACCAAGCTCGCCAAGGGCTTCGACGAGTGGCTGGAGCTGGGGCTCATCACGGGCTCCACGCCGACCATGAACGGCGCCCAGGCCACGGGCTGCTCACCGGTGGCCCAGGCCTACGAGGCCGGTCACGACGTGTGCCGGCCCGTGCGGCCGGACACGATCGCCAAGTCGCTGGCCATCGGCAACCCCGCCGACGGCCCGTACGCGCTGGAGCTGGCCCGCCGCACCGGCGGGGGGATCGACGCCGTCACCGACGACGAGATCCGCGCCGGCATCCGCCTGCTCGCCGAGACCACGGGGGTCTTCACGGAGACCGCCGGCGGCGTGACCACCGCCACGCTGGCCAAGCTGGCCGCGCGTGGCGACATCGACCCCGAGGAGCGTGTCGTGCTCGTCATCACCGGCGACGGCCTGAAGACCCTGGATGCGGTGCGAGACACGTTCTCCGCCTTCGAGATCCCCGCCTCGTTCGACGCGTTCGTCGAGCAGGTCGAGGGCGCGGCGGTGAGCGTCTGATGCCGATCACGGTGAAGCTTCCCACGCAGCTGCGCGCCAACGCCGGCGGCGCCGCGACCGTCCAGGTCGAGGGCGCCACCGTCGGTGAGGCGCTGGACGCGCTGTTCGCCGCGCACGGCGAGCTGCGGGACCGGATCAGCGACGAGGACGGCGGGCTGCGCAAGTTCGTCAACGTCTACGTCGACGGCGACGACATCCGCTTCGGCGACGGCCTCGACACCGCCGTGCGCGACGGGGGAGAGGTCACCATCCTCCCCGCCGTCGCCGGCGGCTAGGGCCGCCCTCAGGCCGCGACGAAGCGCCGGAGCCGCAGGACCACGATCAGCGCGTTGCTGATCGGGCCCAGCGGCTTCGTGATGCGGTCGTGGGCGTGGCCGCAGAAGCGGCGCGTCTCGGTGTGGTTGGAGAGGTAGAAGCACGCCACGCCAGTCGCGATGACCGCGTGTCGTCGGCCGGACGGCAGCCGTCGCGTGCCCGACGCGGCCTCGTCGGCGATGGCCGCGAGCCGCATCGTCGCGTGCTCGCGGTGGGAGTAGTAGGCGATGAAGCTGTGGCTGCCGACGCGCTCGTCCTCATCGTGGTCGACGAGGCTGTCGAGCAGCGTGCTGAGCGCGCATACGGACGGGAAGTACGCCGCGTCGACCTGCGTGGCGACGCGGGGCTCCGTTCGCGGGTCGGCGGCTGCGGCGAACAGCGCGTGGAGGGCGAGCGACGACGCGGCCCCGGCGGCCAGCTCCCACCAGGCGTAGGTGCGATCGCGCGACGTGCGCGCGGCCCAGCGGGCGAGCTGGCCGACGCCGTCGACGTCGACGGCGTGGGTGCGGCTCTGACCGCCGCCGCAGCGGCGGCACGCCTTGCGCAGCAGCGGCATGACGATGCGGCCCGCGGGCAGGGCGCCGAACGCCTCGCGGCAGACGGCGGTCAGCTCGGACAGGTAGCCGCCGTCGTCCCCCGCGCCGTCGTAGGCGTAGAAGTCCACGGGCGCCGCCTGGGGGTCGATGGCGAAGAGGAGCGCCTTGTGAAGGTGGAGCCCGTTGCGCAGCGGATCGGCCACGGCGTGCTCGGAGACGGCGTCGAGGTAGTCGTACATGACCTGGAAGGCGACGACGAGCCGGATGAGGTCCTTGCGATGTCGTCGTGGGGCGAGCACGGCGAACGTGGCCGCGGCCTCCGCGTTCAGGGCCTCGCCTTCGAGCTTGGCCAGCGCCTCGTCGTGCAGAGTGGCGTCCGGGATGGTCTCGGCCCGTGTTCGCCAGCGGCGGAGCTCGCGGCGGACCTGCGGCGCGACCGCGACGTAGTAGTGGGAGACCACGAAGAACGCGGAGACGGCATCCTGGGCGGTCGACGATGTTGAGGCACCATGAGTGTTTGGCATAGTCAGACTTTGACTGTTTGTGAACCCCAGATGCAACGAAACTGCGACAGGGATTCGCAATCAAAGTGCGACGACAAGCCGCATCTATGGCGATCTCACTCCTGAAGGGCGATCCGGGCGGGCGCCCGGGAGGCGAAGTACCCGGGGACGCTGAGCACGAGCAGAGCGGCCCCGACGACGAGGAGCACGCGCTGGAGGGTCTCGGCACCGCTGATCGTGAAGGTAGCGGGAAACCCGGTGCTCTCGCGCAGGTAGAGGTCGATCAGGGCCTGACCGGCCAGACCGAACACCGCGCCGGTGAGGCAGCCCGCGGCCAGGACGACCGCGGCCTCGACGAGCAGGATGCCCCACAGCTGGCGGGGACGGAAGCTCTGCAGGCGCAGCCCGGCCAGGCCGCGACGGCGCTGCCACATCGCGGCGCCCATCGCCGAGGCCATGGCCAGCGCGGCGGCCGCGAGGAGCAGGACGGAGATCTGGCTGAGCCGATCGAGCCCCTGCCGGGCCATCGCCACCGCCTCGGCCTCGCGCCGGGTCGCCGTCTGCACCTGCAGTCCGGTGCCCGGGCCGAGCGCCGCACGCACGCCGCGCTCCACCTGGACGGCATCGGCGTTGGGCGCGACGTCGACCTGGAGCGCGGTCGGGTCGGCCGAACCCCAGTGGCGGACGTAGTCCCCGGCGTTCATGACGATCGCGCCCGGGCTCCATCCCAGGTTGGTCGTGGTCGCCGCGATGCGGAACGGGGCCACGCCGGTCGGCGTCGGCAGCCGTAGCGTGTCGGAAGGGCTGAGGCCCCGGGCCTGGGCGATCGTCTCCGACACGGTGATCCAACCCCCGCCGCTCACCCGATCCGTCGCGGTGGCCTGGTCGCCGCGCACGATCTGCCCCGGCGGGATCAGGGGATGGTCACCGGGCGACCGGGCCTGGACCCAGACGCGCCGGCCCGCCATGTCCAGGTAGCCGCCCCAGGTGCCGCGGACCGAGGCGACGCCGGGGACGTTCCGCACTCGTGCGGCCAGCGCCGCGCCGGGGAAGCTGGTGGTGGCGAGGCTGTCGTGGGGCGGGGCGATCCAGAGGTCGGCCGACGACACGTAGCCCCGGTACTCCGACGACAGGCCCTCGAGCAGGTCGTGGTGCGCGCCGCCGACCGCGACGCTGCCGAACACCGCGATGGCCCCGGTCGCGGCCAGCGCCAGCGACCGCGCGGTGGTGGTGCGCAGGCCCATGAGCGCCATCGTCAACGTGTTGAGCTGGGCGAAGCGCGCCGCGACGACCTGCGTCGCCGAGACGAGCAGCGGGAACACGGCGGGCAGGACGAACAGCGCCGCGGCGGCCACGCCGAGCCCGGCGGCGAAGGCCGCGGACGGGACGGCGGCGAGCAGCACGGCGGACACCACGAGCAGCAGCAGCGCGGCGCCGAGGCACCACCGGCTGGTGCGCGGAGCGATGCCGCTGGTGGGCTCGTCCCGGTGGTGCGCCGCGTCGAGCGCCCGTCCGTGGCGCAGGTCCAGCAGCGGCGGCAGCGCGGCGAGGTAGGTCGCGATCATGCCGCCCGCGAGCGTGACGAGGACGGGCTTGAGCGCGACGATGTTCTGCGTGCTGAGGGGGAAGGCGGTCGCCAGGTAGTCGGGCGTCGCGTGCAGGAGCTCACGTGACAGCAGCCCGCCCAGGAACAGGCCGGCGATCGAGCCGACGATCCCCAGCACGGTGGCCTGGAAGAGGAGGATCGTGGCGACCTGACGGCGGCGGAAGCCGAGCAGCCGCAGATCCGAGATCACCTGGCGGCGCTCCGGCGTGGTCAGCAGCATCGCGTTGAACGCGAGCAGGAACCCCACGAGCCCGCTGATCGCCGCGAAGAAGGTCGTCGCCTGCTGGGTGGGCGCGGTCGCCTGCTCCAGCAGCCGTGCGTCGGTGTCGATCGACTCGACGTCCGCCGTGTCGCCGACCAGGCGCCGCAGGTCCCGGCGGGCGGCGGCCTGCTGGCCCGGCTCGGATCGCACGAGGATCCGGCTCACGCGGTCGGGCCGGGACGCGAGCGTCTGCAGTCCGGCGAGCGTCAGGCCCGCGATGTTCGCCTCGGCCAGCGCTCCGATCTCGTCGTCCCCGAGCGTGGCCGCGACGATCGCCGTGATCGACCGTCCCCGGAGCAGCACGTCGACGAGCGTTGGCGCCGTGACGCGGGGCCGGGGAGGACCGAGCCCGGCCCACACCGGCGGTTGGAGCGAAGGGGGGAACTGGGCCCCGCTGCCGGTCGTCTCCGGCATGCGCACGCCGAGGCGCTGGGCCAGCGAGGCGGGAAGGAACACGGCCGAGAGGGCCAGGTTCCCGGTCCCCACCGCGAGATCGCCCAGCGGCCCGCCCAGGGAGCGCAGGCGCTCGTCCACGCCCGCGAGGCGCACGACGACGTGGTGGCCGGACGGGCCGACGAGCGTCGCCGGCTGCTCGAGCACCGGTGCCGCGTTGCGGACGCTGGGGAGCCGGCGGGCGCGCACGGCCAGCGCGGGATCCAGGCCGGGGCCGCCGCGGCTGGCGATCTGGAGCGTCGACCGGCCCGCGAGGCCGTCGACCACGTTGCGCGCGCCGGCTCCGACGCTGCCACCGGCGATCTGCACCGCGAAGGCGAGCGCCACGCCGATGGCGATCCCCGTGCCGGTCAGCAGCTCCTGGACGGGATGGCGGCGCAGCCGGCGGAGGTAGAGGAAGACGATGGCCTCCAGGCGCAGGCCCGAGCGCAGCGTGCGGGTGCGGGCGGCGTCGGCCGGAGGCGGGAGGTCACGCGACTTCGCCATCGAGGACTTCCGGTCGATGGCCGGTGCGCAGCTTGCCGTCACGCAGGACCAGGACCCGATCCGCGATGGCGGCGGTCTGCGGGTCGTGGGTCACCAGCAGGCAGGCGGCGCCCCGCTGATGGCAGGTCTGCGACAGCAGGCGCAGGATCTCGGCGCCGCGCCGGCTGTCGAGGCTGCCGGTCGGCTCGTCCGCGAGCAGCAGGCGCGGCTCGTTGATCAGGGCCCGGGCGATCGCCACGCGCTGGCGCTCGCCGCCGGACAGCCGCTCCGGGATGCGCTCGTGGCGGTCCTCGAGGCCGACGCGGTCCAGCCACGGTGCGGCCATGCGCCGGGCCTCGCGCAGCGGCACCCGGTCGGCGAGCAGCTTGATCGCCGCGTTGTCGATCGCGCTGACGCCGGGCAGCAGGTGGAACGCCTGGTAGATGAAGCCGACGTCGCGGCGCTGGAACGCGGCCGCGGCGCGCTCGGACAGGCCGGCGAGGTCGATGCCGTCGAACGTGACCCGGCCGGCGTCCGCCGACAGCAGCGCGGCGGCGAGCAGCAGGAGCGTGCTTTTGCCGGAGCCGCTCGGCCCGTAGAGCGCGACCATCTCGCCGGGCTCCACGCGCAGCGATATCCCGTCCACGGCGTAGACGCGCTGGCCCTCCGCTCCGTAGTGCTTGAAGACGCGATCGACGTGCAGACCGCGCCCGGCTGTCGCGGGGTTCATTCCTCGGCGGGATCGAGCGGCACGTCGTTGCGCCGGGCGAACGCCTCGACCTGGACGCGCGCGTAGTCGATCCACTCCAGCTGGCCCAGGGAGGAGGTGCGGCGCTGCTCGATGACGAGGCGGGCCATCAGGGCGCGAGCGGAGTCGCCCTCGGCCTCCTCGGGCATGACCTCGAGCTGGGTGGCGGCGTCGAGGCAGACGAGCTCGTACTCGTCGAGGATCTTCAGCATCGTGTCGACGTCGCGGCCGACCGCGCCGGCGAGGAGCCCGAGCACCTCGGTCTGGGGGAAGTCCGCGCGCATGCTCTCCGACGCGTACTCGTCGTAGGCGCGCACGCCCGCGGGGGTGACGCGGTACTGCAGCTTGGGCTGCCGTGGGCCCCCGGAGCGGCCGTTGACGGCGATGGGCGCGATCAGCTTGTCGCGCTCCAGCCGGTCGAGGGCCGCGTACACGTGCGACATGCTGGAGGCCAGGACGCCGTTGAACCGGCGGTCGAACCGCTGGCCCAGCTCGTACCCGTAGCTGGGTCTCTCGATCACCAATGCCAGTACGGCCCACGTCACGTTTGATCGCGCCACTGCTTCGGCTCCTCCGGCGGCCCGCGGCGCCGTTTCGACTGATACGCACCAGAATCCGCGGACGAAGCTCGCACACGGACACGTGCCTGAACAAGCGTAGTGAACCAGGCGGATGGTTGCCAAGTGGTTGGGGTCCGGTGTTGGTCAAGGTATGAACGTTCCAGTCCGGCTTGTTGGGCGGATCGGCTTCCGGCACGATCGTGTGCATGAACTCGGATACCGCTGCGCTGTTGGAAGAACCAGCACCCGACGCCCCGCGCCATGTCGAGCCCGCCGCGGTGTGGGTGCACCTCCTGGTGGTGCTCGAGGAGGGCGGTCCGATGCGAAGCTCGCGGGCGGCCGACACGCTGCCCAACCTGTCCCGCACGGCGGTCTACGACGCGCTCATCGCGCTCATCGCGGCCGGGCTCGCCCATCGCACGGCGCCCGGCGACTTCTTGGTGGTCGAGGGCTGGCGGGAGCGGATCCGCACCGCGGCGTGCCCGGGGCCGCTGTCACCGGTGACGTGGGTCGCGCTGGGCGACCTCGTGCGCAAGCTGGAGGCCGGGGGCGAGGAGGTCGGTGAGCAGGCCCTCCTGCCCGCCGACTCGACGCTCGCCGACAGCTTCATCGAGGAGCTCGAGGTGCTGCGCGGCACGTACAAGGCCGCCGACGAGTAGCCGGGCGGGGGCGCGAACGCGCTCGCGGTCAGGGGGCGTCTCAGGTTGGTCCCAACCCGGTGGACAGGGGGCGGGACGGGGAGCACACTGGACCGCATGCCCTCTCGCCGCCCGCGCACGTCGGTCCTCCGCGACGCCGTGGCGGCGGTGGCCGTCGCGGCCCTCGTCGCACTGGCCGCGCCCGCGGTGGTCAGCGCCTCGGGGACCGTCACCGAGTACCCGCTGCTCACGCCGGCGGCCATGCCGTTCGGCATCGCCGCCGGGGCGGACGGCGGCGTGTGGTTCACGATGCCCGCCGGCGTCGCCAAGCAGATCGGTCGTGTCGATCCGGCGACGGGCACCATCACCGAGTTCACGACCGCGCCCGCCGCGCCCGCCCCGAAGTGGCTGGCCGCCGGGCCGGACGGGAACCTCTGGTTCGGCGACAACAACAACAGCGCGCTGGGGCGCATCACCCCGGCGGGCGTCGTCAGCGTCTTCCCGGCGGCCGGCCTCGACCTCCAGACGCCGCGCGGCATCGCCGCCGGCCCGAACGGCAACCTCTTCGTCGTCAGCGCCGGCAACGACAAGGTCATCGAGGTCCGGCCGGACGGCACGAAGGTGGAGAGCATCCCGATCCCCACGGCCGGAGCCAACGCCCAGGCGATCGAGGCCGGCCCGGACGGGAACATGTGGTTCACCGAGTTCACCGACCCCGGGAAGGTCGGGCGGGTCAACCTGAACGTGACGCCCCGGACGATCACCGAGTTCCCGGCGGGCAAGAGCCTGCTGGGGATCGGCACCGGCCCGGCCGGTGACCTGTGGTTCACCGAGGCGTCCGGCACCCCGAAGGTCCACCGGATCGCCCCCGACGGGACCGGCCTGGCGTCCAGCGCGACGCTGGCGGCGGGGACGTCGGATCCCGAGAGTATCGCCCGGGGCCGGGACGGCGCGATGTGGTTCACGATCTTCAACGGGAGCCAGATCGGGCGGATCGGCCCGGACCTCGGGCTCCAGCAGTTCGCGGCCGGCATCACCGCGGGGGCGGGGCCGCGCGAGCTCACGGAGGGGCCGGACGGGAACATGTGGTTCACCGAGGAGACGGGCAACCGCATCGGGCGGATCACCGTCGACGCGCCGCCCGATCCGCCGCCGCCCACCGTCCCCGACGATCCGCCTCCGCCGCCGCGCGACCTGACGCGGCCGGTGATCTCGGGGCTGCGGCTCGCGCCCACGACGTTCGCGGTGGGGATGAAGCCCACCGCCACCGCGGCGGCACGCGCCCGGCGGACCCCGATCGGCACGTCGATCCGCTTCGTCCTCACGGAGCAGGCGGCCGTGACGCTGACGGTCGAGCGCGCCGCGAGCGGCCGCCGCCAGGGCGCGACCTGTCGTGCCCCGTCAAAGGTCAACCGCCGCGGGCGCGCCTGCGTGCGCTACGTCCGGGCCGGAGCACTCCGCCGGGCGGGCCGGTCCGGGACGAACGCCGTGACGTTCAGCGGCCGGATCGGGAGGACGGCCCTGCCTCGCGGGGGCTACCGGCTCTCCGCCACGGCGCGCGACGCGGCCGGCAACGCGTCTCGCCGCACGGCCCAGGTCCGGTTCACGATCGCCCGCCGCCGGTAGCGCGGCCGGTGCTCAAGGCCGCCCGCCTCCACGAGTGTCAGCTCGTGTACCGCCTCGGTACATCAGCTGGCACTCGTGGAGCATGAACGACGAAACCCCCGCCGAAGCAGGGGTTTCGCACAGCGCGCCCGGCAGGATTTGAACCTGCGACCTCCCGCTCCGGAGGCGGGCGCTCTATCCACTGAGCTACGGGCGCGTGCTCGCGCAGCCTAGCGGGCGGGAGGGGCCCGGCGCGTTCCGCGCCCGGCGCTACGCGCCGCCCGGGCGATCGCGCGCGTCACGGGCCAGCAGGTCCCGGATCTCCTCGAGCAGCAGGACGTCGTCGGGCTTCTTGGCGGGCTCGGCCTCCGCCTTCTTGCCGATGCGCTCCTGGAGGGCGTTCATCGGTTTGACGACGAAGAAGAACACGGCGGCGGCGACGGTGACGAAGGCGACGAGCGCGTTGAGGAACGAGCCGTAGCGGAACACGGAGTCGTTGATCGTGAACGTGAGATCGGAGAAGTCGGGCTCGCCGATCAGCGCGGCGACGATGGGGGTGAGGAGGTCGTCGACCATCGCCTTGACCAGGGCGCCGAACGCGGCGCCGATGACCACCGCGACCGCGAGGTCCACGATGTTCCCCCGCATCAGGAACGTCCGGAACTCCTTCAACATGGCGCGCTGCCTCTCGTCTGGATCGATGCTCCGGGCAACGGTAACGCGGCCCGCGGCGGGCTCGGCCGGGCGGCGGCGGGCCGGTGGGGAACGGCGGAGCCGGGGCGGCGGGCCGGTACCCTCGCGGGCGTGGACCTCTCGCTCTTCTTCGCCGGCACGGGCGGATCGGTGCCCACCGCGCGGCGGGGACTCCCGGCGCTGCTCGTGCGCCGGGGCGGCGAGAACATCCTGTTCGACTGCGGGGAGGGCACGCAGCGCCAGCTCGTCAAGTCGATCGGGCTGCCGGAGATCGACATGGTCTTCCTGACGCACTTCCACGCCGACCACTGGCTCGGCCTGCCGGGGATGCTGAAGTCGTTCGACCTGCGCGAGCGGCAGGCGCCGCTCACCGTGTTCGGCCCGCCCGGGACCCGCCGGCTGCTGGACCAGGTCAAGTTCGTCTACGGCAAGCTCGGCTACCCGTTCCACGTGGAGGAGCTGGAGAACGGCGACTGGGTCCCCGGCGACGGGTACGAGATCCAGGCCTTCAACGTGCGGCACCGCGGCACCGCGTTCGGCTACGCGCTCGTCGAGGACGACCGTCCGGGCCGCTTCGACGCCGCGCTGGCGACCGAGCTCGGCGTGACGCCCGGTCCGGACTTCGGCCGCCTGCAGCGCGGGGAGTCGGTCGGCGGCGTCGACCCGGCGCAGGTGGTGGGCGTCGATCGTCCCGGGCGCACGCTCGTCTACTCCGGCGACACCGCGCCGTGCGAGCGGGTGGAGGAGGCGGCGCACGGCGCCGACGTGCTGGTCCACGAGGCCACGTTCGTCGAGGAGGATGCCGCCCGTGCCGCCGAGACCGGGCACTCCACGGCGCGCCAGGCGGCGCGGCTCGCGGCGGCTGCCGACGTGCGGCTGCTGGCGATGACGCACGTGTCGACCCGCTACGTCTACGCGCGCGACGGGTCGCATCCGATCCTCGACGAGGCCCGGGCCGAGTTCGATCGGGCGATCCTGCCCCGGGACTACGACCAGATCGACGTGCCGTTCCCCGAGCGGGGCGGTCCCGAGATCCTGCGCTGGAGCGACCGGCGGGCGGCCGCCCGCGCGAAGGCGGCCGACGAGCTCCCGGCGGCGCAGGCCGGCACCGAGCCGCGAGAGGCGCGGGCGTGAAGCGGCCGGGGTGGCTGGCCGTCGCGCTGGCGGGCGCGGGCGGCTTCTTCGCCGGGGTCCTCCTGATGATCCTGCTGGGCGGCCCCAAGGACGCGCCGACCAGGACGGTGACCACCGTGGCGCGCTCGATCACCAACGGCGTCGGCGTGGTGGTGAAGGTGCGCGTCCCGAACGTGGTGGGGCTGCCGCTCCCGGACGCGCGCGACCGGCTGGACGCCGCGGGCTTCGACGTGGAGGTGGACGGGCTCGGCATCGCCGGCCTGTTCGGCCAGGTCTTCGAAGGCGACTTCCAGGTCGTCTCCCAGGAGCCGGCACCGACCGTGTTCCTGGTCCGGGGCAAGACGGTCACGGTGCGCGTCGACGGGACGTAGCCCGGGCCGGACCGTCCGACCCGCGTTGATAGAGTCGGCGGAAAGCTCCTTTAACCCGGTCCCGAGAGGCCAGGAAGGACGTATGCCCGAAGAGAAGGTCGTCCTCGACGGCGACGACATGCGCAGGACCCTCGTGCGGATCGCCCACGAGATCGTGGAGAAGAACAGCGAGCCCCACCGGCTCGCGGTCGTCGGGATCCACCGGCGCGGCGCGATCCTCGCCGCTCGCCTGCACCGCCTCCTGACCGACCTCCTCGACGTGGAGATCCCCCTCGGGGACCTCGACATCTCGTTCTACCGCGACGACCTTGCCCACGGCCGCCGCGACGCGCCCGTCGTGCACGCCTCGCACGTGGACTTCCCCCTGGAGGGCCGCACCGTCGTCGTCGTGGACGACGTGCTGTTCACCGGCCGCACCGTGCGGGCCGCGATCGAGGCGCTGTTCGCCTACGGCCGGCCGGAGCGCGTCCAGCTCGCCGTGCTCGTCGATCGCGGGCACCGCGAGCTGCCGTTCCGCGCCGACTACGTGGGCAAGAACCTGCCCACGGCGAGCAGCGAGCGGGTGAACGTCCACGTCACCGGGATGGACGACCACGACGACGTGACGATCTCCACCCGCGTGGACCCGACCTCGGAGGCCGTGTGATGCGCCATCTCCTGTCCATCGAAGACCTCGACCGCGCCGGCATCGAGCGGATCCTCGACCGGGCCGACGCCCTGCACGAGCTGGGGGAGCGCGAGGTCAAGAAGATCCCCGCCCTGCGCGGCCGCCGGGTCCTCAACCTGTTCTACGAGGCGTCGACCCGTACGCGGGCGTCGTTCGAGCTGGCCGCCAAGGCGCTGAGCGCCGACGTCGTCAACTTCTCGGCGTCCGGCTCCAGCGTGGAGAAGGGCGAGTCGCTCAAGGACACCGTCCTCACGCTGTCGGCTCACCGCCCCGACGCGATCGTCATCCGCACCCCGTGGGCCGGCTCGGCCGCGCTGGTCGCCGGGTGGACCGACGCCGCGATCGTCAACGCCGGCGACGGCAAGCACGAGCATCCGACCCAGGCGCTGCTGGACCTCTACACGCTGCGCCAGAAGCTCGGCTCGATCGATGGGGCGAGCATCTGGATCGTGGGCGACGTCCTGCACTCGCGGGTCGCCCGCTCCAACATCCTCGCCTTCCAGGCCTTGGGCGCGAAGGTCACCGTCGCCGGGCCGCCCACGCTGATCCCCCGCGGGATCGAGGCGATGGGCTGCACGGTGCGCTACGACCTGGACGACCTGCCCACGGCCGACGTCGTCTACGCCCTGCGCATGCAGCACGAGCGCATGAGCCAGGCCTTCGTCCCGTCGCTGCGCGAGTACGCCGGCGCCTTCCAGATCAACAGCCGTCGGCTCGGCGCCCAGCAGGTGCTGATGCACCCGGGCCCGGTCAACCGCGGCGTGGAGCTGAGCGGCGAGGTCGTCGACTCGCCCCAGGCGGTGATCACCGCGCAGGTCGCCGCCGGCGTCGTCGTGCGGATGGCCGTCCTCTACGAGGTGCTGGCCGGCGGCCGGCCCGCCCCGCGATCCGAAGCCCCCTCCACCGTGACCGAGGAGGTCGCCTCGTCATGACGCCCATCGATCCGCTGGTCCACCGGCCCGGCGCTCCCGCCGAGCTGCTGATCAAGGGCGCGCACGTGCTCGACCCGCGCGGCGCGTTCGACGCCGTGCACGACGTGCTCGTCCGGGAGGGCGAGATCTGCGAGATCGGGGCGCCCGGCACGCTCCACGCACCGGAGGGCGCCGAGGTGATCGACGCCGCCGGCAAGCACCTCTTCCCGGCCTTCGTCGACCCGCACATCCACCTGCGCACGCCCGGCCAGGAGCACAAGGAGGACCTCGACAGCGGCACGATGTCGGCGGCGGCGGGCGGCTACTGCCAGGTCGTGGCGATGCCGAACACCACGCCCACGATCGACTCGGCCTCCGTGCTGCGCGCGCTGCGCGACGAGGCGGCCGAGGTGGCCCGCATCCCCGTCGGGTTCATGCCCGCGATCACCCGCGGCCTGCGGGGCGAGGAG
>Ga0247757_10000907_pt1 | contig 22091 bp, 22 predicted proteins | sample UWRJL126311R4_FD_180929 | JGI IMG/M metagenome (GOLD analysis project Ga0247757, IMG submission 180929) | Plant litter microbial communities from Arlington Agricultural Research Station in Wisconsin, United States - UWRJ-L126-311R-4 | ecosystem: Environmental > Terrestrial > Plant litter >...
CCAGCAGGTGCGCGCGGAACGCCTGCTCCGGCGCCTGCTCGCCCGCGAGGTGCCACCGGCCCGGCGGCTGGCCGACGAGAACCCCGGCGGAAAGGCCGGACACTTCGAGACCGTGGACGCCGCGGCCCTGCTGCCCGGTGACGTGATCGAAGTGCGTTCCGGTGAAGTGATTCCCGCCGACTGCCGGTTGATCTCCAGCACCGACCTCGAGGTCGACGAATCCGCGCTGACCGGTGAGTCCCTGCCGGTCAGCAAGCAGGTCGAGATGACGCCGGGCGCCTCGGTGGCCGAACGCCGCTGCATCATCTACGCGACGACGACGGTGGTGGCGGGCACCGGGATCGGCATCGTGACCACCGTCGGGTCGCAGACCCAGGCCGAGCGGGCCGCCGACGTCGCGCCGACCACGGGCTCCACGGTGGGCCTGCAGGCCCAACTGCGCGAGCTGACCAACCGTGCGCTGCCCATCAGCCTGGCCGGGGGTGCACTCGTCAGTGGCCTGGGCCTGCTGCGGCTGGCGCCGCTGCGCCAGGCCGTGGCGAGCGGGGTCGCCGTCGCCGTCGCCGCCGTGCCCGAAGGTCTTCCGCTGGTGGCGACCCTGGCTCAGCAGGCGTCCGCGCGCAGGCTCTCCGGGGTGGGCGCCCTGGTCCGCCTGCCCAAGTCCATCGAGGCGCTCGGCCGCGTCGACGTGGTGTGCTTCGACAAGACCGGCACCCTGAGCGAGAACCGGCTGCGTGTCTCGACAGTGCGCAGCACCAACGGATTCACCGACGAGCAGGTGCTGGCCACCGCGGCAAGGGCGACACCGCCGAAGAACGGCTCGCGCCACGAGCACGCCACCGATGCGGCGATCGTCGAGGCCGCGCACCTGTCCGCCGCGCCGGATGCCGACATGCACCTGCCCTTCCGGTCCGGGCGACCGTTCTCGGCGTCGCTCTACGGTGACGAGCTGGTGGTCAAGGGCGCACCGGAGGTGATCGCCGCCGCCTGCACGCCGGATGCCCCGGTACCCGACGCCGCGGTGGCCGACATGGCAGGCGCCGGACTGCGGGTGATCGCGGTCGCGCGGCGCCACCTCACCGTCGCGCAGGTCGCCTCGGCGCGTGACGGCGACGACGCCCTGGCCGACCTGTGCACCACCGGCCTGCATGCGGCGGGGCTGCTCGGCATCTCCGACACCCCGCGCGAGGCGTCGGCGGGTCTGCTGAAAGCGTTGCAGGAGCAGGGAATCGGGGTGCGCCTGGTCACCGGCGACCACCCGGTGACCGCTGCGGCGATCGCCACCGAGCTGGGGCTGTCAGTCACCGCGGACCACGTCATCAGCGGTACCGAGTGGGAGACGCTGCCGCGCCGGGCGCAGGAGCGCGCGGTGCGCGACAAGATCGTCTTCGCCCGCATGACACCCGAGCACAAGGTCCAGGTGGTGCAGACCCTCGAACGCACCGGCCTGGTGTGCGCGATGGTCGGCGACGGCGCCAACGACGCGGCGGCGATCCGCTCGGCCACCGTCGGCATCGGGGTGGCCGCCCGCGGCAGCGATCCAGCCCGCACGGCCGCCGACATGATGCTGCTCGACGGACAGATCGGCGCGCTGCTCGACGCGATCGACGAGGGTCGCCAGCTGTGGCGGCGGGTGCAGGCCGCGGTGGCGGTGCTGTTGGGCGGCAACGCCGGCGAGGTCGCCTTCGCGATCGTGGGCTCCGCGCTGACCGGCCGCTCGCCGCTGAACACCCGCCAGTTGCTCCTGGTCAACATGATGACCGACGCGCTCCCCGCGGCCGCGCTGGCGGTCAGCCCGGCGACCGGTGGCACCGCCAGCGCCGGACACGGCCCCGATCAGGCGGCGCTGTGGCGCACCGTCGCGATCCGCGGCACCACCACGGCCGCCGCCGCCACCACGGCCTGGCTGATGGCCGGGTTCACGCTGATGCCGCGCCGCGCCTCGACGGTGGCCCTGGTCTCGCTGGTGTCCACGCAGCTGGGGCAGACGCTGATCGATTCGCACAGCCCGCTCGTCGTCGCCACCGCGGCGGGATCACTGGTCACGCTCGGCGCCCTGATCAGCACCCCGGGAGTGAGTCAGCTGCTCGGGTGCACACCACTGGGACCGGTCGGCTGGACGCAGGCACTGGGCACCGCGGCGGTGGCGACCACCGCGGCCGCCGTCGCCCCGCGGGTGCTCGGCCGGATTCAGTCCTCGATGACGAGCAGACCGAGCCGCCAGAGCGCGGCGTACATTTCGCGCAACGGGATCGTGAAGGCGTGGGAGATGACCGAGACGGGGTCCACCGACGAGGTAGACGAGGTTGTGGACACATCGACCACGGTGCGGATGTCCGACGTCCAGGAGGCCAACTCGCCATGACCGACAAGCAACGAGTATCCGAAACCTCGCCGCGCCCGGCGACACAGCGCGAAGCCGTGCGCCGCATCAAGGACGCCGAGGGGTTCGCCGTCGATCTTCCCCTGCTGGGCCGGGTGAAGATGCCGCGGCCCGAACAGCTCGCGTTCTACGGCGCGCTCGGGTTGCTGGCCGCGGTCGAGATCATCGAGTGGCCCGTCGCGCTGGTGCTCGCCGCCGGCCATGCGCTGATCCAGGACGAACACAGCCGGATCGCCCAGGAGGTCGGCGAGGCGCTCGAAGACATCTGACCCGCGCTAGACCAGCAGGGCGCCGCCCTCGACCGTGATGATGGTTCCGGTGCCGTAGGTCTGCTCCATGCAGTACACGTAGGCGCGCGCCGCGTCCTCGACCTCACCGACCCGCGCGAGCGGAACCCGGTGCGCCTCGTCGTCGTACATCGCGGTGCGATCGGCCTCGGGGATCGCATCCCACAGCGCCGTGCGGATCATGCCCGGCGCGACCGCGTTGACCCGGATCGGCGCGAGTTCGACCGCCAGCGCGGTGGTCAGCGCGTTCATCGCGCCACACAGGCTCGACGGCAGCGCACCGTAGCCCGGGTTCCACGCCGCCGTGCCACTGGTGAGCGTGATCGAGCCACCGGCGCGCAGTCGCGGTCCGAACACCCGCGCTGCGCTCAGTGCGCCGACGAAGCGGGTCTGCAGGAAGCCGTTGATCACCTCGGGCAGCAGGTCGGCCAGCGGGGCCACCTCGAGTGGTTCACCCGCGGTGTACACCAGATGATCGACGTCACCGACCTCACGCGCGAGGCGGTCGAGAGCCGAAGGATCGGTCGGGTCGACGGTGGCACCGCGTGCTCCGCCGGGCAGTTCGGCCAGGGCGCGCTCGACGCTGGCCTGGCGGCGGGACGCGACGAACGGGGTGGCGCCGCGGTCGGCGACGGCGTGGGCCACGCCGAGACCGATGCCCGAGGTGCCGCCGATGACGAGGACGTTCGTGTTCTTCAGACTCATGACTCCACGGTGCCTGCCGGGGCTGCGTGCGTCCAACACCCGTTTCGTCGCACGGCGATACCCTCGGGGTATGACGAGCACAGACCTCGACATGCGCAAGCTGCGCTACTTCGTCGCCGTCGCCGAGGAGCTGAACTTCGGGCGGGCCGCGCAGCGGTTGCACATCGCCCAGCCGGTGCTGTCCCGTCAGATCCGGGCGCTGGAGGACGAACTCGGTGTGCGCCTGCTGATCCGCGATTCGCGCGGCACCGCACTCACCGACGCGGGGACCCAGCTGCTGCAGGATGCGCGCTTCCTGCTCTCGGAGTCGAACGCGTTGCGCGAGAGGCTCTCCCGGGCCACCGCGGCCCGGACCTTCGAAGCGGCGACCCCGGCCACCGCGCGCAGGTCGTCCCGATCGGTGCGGCCGACCAGCTCGAGTCGGTGCGCACCCGCACCCTCGACGTGGTCTACGCCCGCGAGCCCATCGACCGTCGTGGGCTCGGGACCGCCGCGCTCCTCGAGGAACCCCGCGACGTGCTGCTGCCCGCCGACGACCCCCTGGCCGCGAAGCCGTCGGTGCGGCTGGCGAGCTGGCGTCGCATCGTCCGCTGCAGGATCCGGCGACGGTGCCCGAGTGGTACGCCGTGGCGACCCCCGAACGGCGGCGCGCCGGCCACCGGGCCGCGTCCTCGATGGAGGAGAAAGTCGAACGCGTCGCCGCGCACGAGGGCTTCGCGATCCTGCCGCGCTCGGCGACGGCGTTCTACCGGCGCCCCGACGTGTGCGTCGTCCCGATCGAGGACATCCCACCCGGGCGCGGCATGCTGATCTGGGAAGCGGCCGTCTGGTCGACGTCGGATGGACGTGAGGCCACGACACCTTGTCGGCACTGATAATCACTTCAGAGGTGTTGTTATGCAACAGATTTCGTGACGTGCCTGGTGTCGGGATCGAACCGACGGCCGTCCGCTTTTCAGGCGAACGCTGTACCAACTGAGCTAACCAGGCCGTGCAGAGATGGGCGAAGCGCTGCAGAATCGAACTGCAATCTCGTCGAAAAAGATCACACCCGTTTGCACCGGGGTTGCGGCCCAGCTGAAGTAACCCTCCGACGCAATTAGCGCGAGGGCGTACTAATACTAAACAGACGACGTGGGGCGTGACCGGGCATACTCCGAGTGCAAGGCACCCCACCGACACGGTGCCATCCATTTACTTTGGGCTGCATCGAGTTTGCGCATAATCAAGCAATCGCGGCTATGGAGTCGGGCGTTGGTGCGCCAGCCTTCGACGTCGCTGCGCACGGAGGGCCCTTTCTCGATACTGGCGGCCGCTTGTGCGCGGCGGTGGGCGCGGTCTTGCCTCGGCGCGCAGCCGACCGCGCAGCGGCCATCAGGTCTTGACGGTGTCCACCGCCGCGTTCACACAATCCCGGCCCCGGGAAAGGGCGTTGGTACCCGAGCCCCCGGACCGCACCCCACCGCAGAACGATCACATCCGGCCTCGTCGATACCGTTGTGCGACAGTGCTATCGAATCGCCACGGTGCTCAATGGGCTGCCCACCTAAACAGGATGACCAGTGTGGTCGGGTCGGCGGATTCTTCGTTCGTCGTTGATGGACAGCCAGATGCGGAACACCCAGAGTTCCCTGGCCTCGTAGTGCTGGACATACATGCTGCGAATTCGGTCCAGAGTGTCGCCGTCGGAGCCGCCCCACGGCTCGATGAAGGCGGGATCACCCCCGATCACGTCACCGACCAGGATGCGGCGGTCGGCTAGCAGGTCGGCGATAAGGTCCAAAGCCAAGGTTTGACGCCGTGGCAGGGCTTCATTGGGCAGGGCGTCGGCAATGAGCGTGTCCAGATGCGTCATCGGCAGCACATCACCGTCGAGATGGTGGAGCAGTTCTGTTTGCACCGTGTCGCGCACCGAGGAAAGCGAGTCCGGTGCCGCGCGATCGGGTTGGGTCAGGGCGGGTCACCTCTCGAAGTGCGGTGGTTGTCAGGTCAGCCATCTCGCCGAGTCCATGGGCTCTCAGTATGGCGAACACCTCCGACGACGAGCACCGTCTTGATCGCCGGGTCCCTTCTACGCGGTGTTCTGGGGGTCGTGTGGGTCAGGCGGAAAGTAGCTTTCGATGGCTCTGCCGAGATTACCCAGCTCACCGTCCCCCTCGGCCGCTTCCTCCGGTGAGACGTCGGTGCCCCATTCCGAATCCGGGGGAGTGAATGGGCCGACGGAATGCTCGACGAAGCCAAAAGGTCAGGGACGCCCACCGTACTCGGGTTCGCGTGGACTTTGGTGAAGCCGGATCCCGGGCACGTTGAAGTCCACCGTGGGTTCACCGTTGGATCAGGCCACCGACCGTTGTCCCACGATGGTGTCGTCGGTCCCATCCCGCGTGGCACACTCCCAGAGATTCTGCAATTCTCCGGGCGAGCGCACTTCCCGGACCTTGGGATTTCTGTTGCCCATCGGCAGCTTGTCCCAGACACGGCGAACGTCGCACCGGCTGGGCCAGAGACATCAAAGTGCATCTGCCGCCGGCGCCTGTCATCAGCGGCCCGCCACAACTGCCTCCGCTGGCCGAGCACCCACCGTTGCCAGGCCCGGCACCAGGGGGATGCCACCGTGGCTGAAAGTTCCCGGTGTACATGGCACACCGATCCCCAGTCAGGCGTCCACGCTGATGCCAGGTGTTCACCTGCCCGATCCTGGGCCGGCGACTTCGACACCGGCGGCTCCCGGCCCGGGACTGTTGCCCCAGATCGGGCATGATTTGGCCGATGTTGGGGAGAAGGTCGCGGTGGGTGCGTTGATCGGTGTGGCTGTCATCGGTGGTTTGTTGGGGATCGGTCCCGGCGGCTCCCCGGCCGCCGGATGACGGCGATGTCACCGACCTCAGGGCAGCCGCCGCCGGAACCGTGGTGGCAGCGGTGGGCGGTGGCCTCATCACTGGTGGAGGCCCTCGCCGATGAGGATTTCGGCGTCGATGATCTCGTGGCCCTGACCGGTGCCCACACACCCGACTGGGTGCACCAGTTGCCGGTGCCGGCGCACTGGCAGCGGTTGGACCTCACCGATCCCGAGTCGATGGTGGCACCGGCACGGACGCTGGTGTGGCGCGCATGTGCCGATGGTGGGCGGGAAGCCACCGACACCCTGCAGGTGTACGGCTACACCGGCATCCCCGTGTTCGGGGATGTGCTGGGCAGCACTGCACGCACCCTGAATGATGTGGATGCTCAGGACGTGCGCACCGGGTTGATCGCGATGCCGTCGATGCCCGGAGTGGCTGCCGAACGCAGTACCGCCGTGCTCACGGTGGCCGGCCGTCGTATCTGGACTCAGCTGACCAACTATGTCGCCGGCAGCCAGACACCCCACGCCGGTCGGCTGATCGTTCACAGCCTCAACATCGCCACAGGGCACCCCGACATCCCTGATGACCTCACCGCACTGACCCGCAGCGTCCAGGAGGCGTTCACGACCCTGGTCACAGCCGAGCCAGGGGTTGTGGGTTAGTCGTCGCTGGCGACCATCAACGCCAATTCGCCTGCGGCCCGGTCGATCATCACGTACTCGTGGAACCCGTCGCTGCCCACGACCTCACCCCAGTCATGTTGGGCAGTCGCGCGGATGTCCGGTAGTTGATAGATCACGGTGGCGTGCTGGATGCGGGGGTAAACCTCACTGTCCATAGCGGCGCGCTCGGCGTCGGGCCAGGGCCTGTAGTACCCGGCCCAGGTACGGATCACGGTGTCCACGGCGGCCGGGTTGGCGACGACGAACGTCCCGGGGGTGATCGCGGACAACCAATAGGGGCCGTGTTTGTCGACCATGTCGGTCTCCCCGGTGCCGGCGTAACTGTCGCGGTAGCGCACATGGGCGATCATCGAGGCCAATGTTGTGTGGTCATCAACATCTGCGGGCACGGTGAACACCTTGATGCTGACCCACTGGCGGGTCACCGCCGGGTTGACGAAGATCTTGCGCTGATACACCACCTTGTCCTCGGCAGTGGCGGATGCATGTGTCTCCGTCATCACCGTCACCTTCCTCATCTGCACCGCCCGGCAGCATCGATGTCGAATGTTCACTGTCGCACGTCACCTCGACTGTCATCGCTTCTCCTGCACCCCGGGTGTCTCTGCGGCATGGGTGTTGTGCTCCTCATGGGATTCGGACCCATACTGGACGGTCCCTCAGACCGTTGCCTCTGCCAGATTGGGCTAGAGGAGCGTGCGGCGGGTGACCAATCGATGACCCGGTGCGGCCCGCCCGCATGGCCGGGCCGCGCGGGGGTAGGCGCGACACATGCATGAACTGACGGAGAAATTCGTAGCAGCCCTGTCCGAACTCCACGAGAGCCGCGACGCCGAACCGCTGGTCGAACTGTTCGGCGACGACGCCACCCTCGACAAGGCCGGCGTCCCGCACGGTCAGCACGGCCGCGACGGCGCGCGCACCTTCTGGACGCAGTACCGCGACGTCTTCGACGACCTCGAGTCGTCGTTCAGCCACACCGTCACCGACGACGGCATCGCCTATCTGGAGTGGACCTCGCGGGGCTCCCTGCGTGACGGTACCGACTTCGCATACGCCGGCATGAGCGTGCTGGAGGGCGACGAGGACGGCGAGACGATCACCGCGTTCCGCACCTACTACGACACCGCGGCGTTCCTGTCGGCCGAGCGGCGCGGCTAACTCGGCCGCGGCCGCCCGGTGAGGGCGCGGATCGTGCTGACCTCGTCGCGCAGGTAGGGCCTGCCGTCATCGTCGAGCAGATCGTGGAACCAGGGCTTCGGTTTCGCGTCGTACGGGTGGTCCCAGGAATCCCAGGGGTAGTAGGTCTGCGTCTTGCCCGCCACCAGACCCCACGCGAACGCAGCGACGTTGCGCCGCTTGGTGATCGGCAGAATGCCCTCGATCGTGCAGTCCAGGGACCTGGCCATGTACTCGGTACACAGCACCGGCCTGCCCAGGGGCGCCAGTTCGGTGATCCGGCCGTCGAACTCCCCGGGCGGGGCGTAGCTGTGGAACGACACCACGTCGGACTCCTCCAGCTGGATGCCGGCGATGTGGCTGCGGGTACGCGCGTCGGCCCATGGGCCGTCCCACACGCCGCTGGTCAGCGGTTGGCTCGGTTCCACCGAGCGGGCCCAGCGGAACACCTGGGGCAGCAGGTCGGCGACCACGTCGAGCTTGTCGCGGCGCTCGGTGTCGCGGTACTGCTTGGCGGGGTTGTCCGGCTCGTTCCACAGATCCCAGCCGAGCACCCGGTCGTCGTTGCGGAACTGGGTGATCACCCCGACGACGTAGTCGTGCAGGACCCTCCGGTACCTGCGGTCGTCGAGGTTCTCCGCCCCCGGGCTCTGCACCCAGCGGGAGTTGTGCACCCCCGGCCGCGGCGCGGGCTGGCGGCCGAGGCCGGGCAGCGGGTCCCAGCACGAGTCGAACAGGACGAACAGCGGCTTGATGTCGTTGCGGGCCGCGATGTCGACGAAGTGCCCGAGCCGGCGGCCGAATCCGATCGCATCCTGGATCCACAGCAGGTCGTGCAGGAAGACCCGGACGCTGTTGAGCCCGGCGAGACGCGCCAGCCGCAGTTCGACGTCGATGCGTCCCGGGTCGAAGGTGCCGGGCTGGAACATCTCCAACTGGTTCACCGCGTTGGACGGGATGAAGTTGGCGCCGACGAGCCAGTCCTGCGCCGCGTACCAGCGGTTGGCCCGGTCGGCCGACCAGCGCGCCGGCTCGGCGGCGGCCCGCGGCACCGGCGAGAGTGTCATCGCCGCCGCGGCGAACAGCGGAAGCGACAGCGCGGTGCGGCGGCCCACCATGCGCCCGGTCTCGGCGTGCTCGGTCGGGCGAATCAACACATCCTCTTCGTCTCGGGAAGCGGTCAGGAGCGGTCACGGCCGAGCGCCCGGTCATCGGATCGTCGGTGAGCACGCAGGACCGGCGGCGTCACTGGTCTATCGGTGCCCACGAACGCCGCGTTACACCGAACATCAAGCCGCGCTGGGCATTTCGCTCAGTGGACAATGTCCGTCAGCCGGTCCGGCGAACCCGGCGCGGAAAACACCGGGGTGCTGTCAGCTTGTCACGGATCGCTGCGCGGCGCCGGTCGGCTAGCGTGCGGAACGTAGGTGTTCTGACGATCCGAGGGGACCGATGAACCAGTCCGCGGCGCGGCAGTCCCGGCGTGAGATCGCGCTCGATCTGTACCGGTCGGCCGCGGTGCTGCTGGTCGTGATCGGGCACTGGCTGCTGTCGGTGATGACCTATCGCGACGGCGAGTTCGGCCGCGACAACCCGCTGGTGCTGATGCCGTTCACCCAGTGGATCACCTGGCTCTTCCAGGTGGTCCCGGTGTTCTTCGCCGTCGCCGGTTACGCCAGCGCGGTGTCATGGTCGCGTGAGGCGCCTGGCAGCGCGGCCCGCCAGCAGTGGATCAGGCGCCGGGTGGCGAGCACGCTCGGCCCCACCGCGGTGTACGCCGCCTTCGTGCTCGTGGTGATGGTCGTCCTGCGGGTGGCTGGCATCAGCGGGTCGGTGCTGGAACTCGGCGGCTGGGCGGTGGCCATGCACCTGTGGTTCCTTGCTGTCTACCTGATGGTGGTCGCGCTGACGCCGGTGGCGATCGCCGCGCACCGGCGCTGGGGCCTCGCGGTGCCGGCGGCGCTGGGCGCCTGCCTGGTGCTGGTCGACGTGCTGGGAATCGCCACCGGCCACCCCGAGATCAGGATGGCGAACTACTTCTTCTGCTGGGCGACGGTCTACCAGCTCGGCATCGCCTTCCAGGCCGGCCTGCTGCGCCGGCGGACGCTGCTGGGTACCGCCGCGGTCGCCGCGCTGGCGCTGCCTGCGCTGCTGCGGTGGGGTCCCTACCCCATCGCGATGATCGGCGTGCCCGGCGACCGGGTGGAGAACAGTGCGCCGCCGTCGGCGATGCTGCTGGCGCTGGCGCTGGTGCAGATCGGCGTGCTGTTCGCGATCGTGCCCGCGGTCAACCGGGCGCTGAACCGCGGCGTGTGGCCGGCGGTGATCGGGGTGGCCAACAACAACGTGATGGCGCTCTATCTCTGGCACATGCTGCCGGTGGTCGTGGTGACGCTGGTGGGTTATCCGACCGGGCTGCTCCCCCAGCCGCCGCTGGGCTCGGGGCCGTGGTGGCTGGCGCGGTTGGAGTGGGAGGTGGTGCTGGCGGTGGTCGCCGCGCTGCTGCTGGTGGTCCTGCACTGGCAGCGCCGGTTCGTCGCCGCCGCGATCCCGACGGTCGCCGTGCCGGTCGGCGTCGTCGGCGCCGAGCTGCTGCTCTACGCCGGGACGGGCGCGTGTTCGCTGGCGCTGGCGCTGCTGTCCGCGCAGGGGTTCGCTCCGGGCGGCCACCTTCCCGTCGCAGCCGCCGCGCTGTTCGTCGTCGGCGCCGGATGCGTGGCCGTGCGACCGCGGGTGCCGAGCTCGCAGCAGGTTCGCTGACCTCGACTCCAGCAAAGCTGGTGATGCCGCTCACAGTCGGCAAACTCACACTCAGCGAAGTTGATTTACATGGAATTAACACGGGAGCATGTCCCGTTGTGCCTGCTGGTGGGCGATCCCCGTCCAGCAGTCACACCACACCGTCAGCACACGAATCCCGCACCCGGGATCTGAACAAGGAGTCACACGCACCATGTCTGTCGCGCAGTTCCGCGCCAACCTCAGGATCGCCCGCGATCGGCGCCGCCTCTACGCACGGATCCGGTCGCTTCCTGATTCGTCGATCCGCGACGAGCTGCTCGCCGTCGCCGAGCGTTACGAGTCCGGCCGCGTCTGACCCGAGGCGGCGATCACAACAACATCGACGAGCCGGTGACCCCCGCGGTCACCGGCTTTTCTGCTTCCTGCGGTAGTTGTCCATCGTGACGTCCCTGGCCGCCCACCAGGTCGCGATCGCCTGCGGGATCAACGCCAGTGACAGCACGGCCATCGAGAACGTCCACGACCTGGTCAGGTCGTGCAGCGTCCCGATCGCGACGGGACCCATCGCGGCCATCCCGTAACCCACACTCTGCGCCATGCCCGACAGCTGACCGGTCTGCGCCGTCGAGCCGCTGCGCAACACCATGAACAGCAGGGCCAGGCTGATCGAGGCGCCGGGGCCCGCCATCACCAGCATCGACCACAGGGTGGGCATCGAATGCTCGGTGAGTAGACCGACGAAGCCGACCGTGGTCACCGCCAGTGCCAGCAGCGTGACGACGCGCTGGTCGGCCCACCTGCCGGCGATGATCGGTGCGACCAGCGACATGACAAGCCCGGCGACCTGGCCGAGCGCCAGGACCGCACCGGCGGCGCCCGCCGACATACCGCGATCCACCAGGAACTCCGGCAGCCATGCGGTGAACGTGTAGAAGATCAGCGACTGGGCGGCCATGAAGACGGTGATGGCCCACGCGATGGGGTTGCGCCACAACGACCCCGCCGAACCGCCCGGCTGGATGCGATGCGTCACCCTCAGCTGCGGGAGCCAGGCCAGCACGGCGACGACCGCGAACAGACCCCAGCTCGCCAGGGCCATGCGCCAGTCGCCGCCGAGCGCGTCGTTGATCGGGATCGTCAGTGCTGCCGACACCGCAGCGCCGCCCGAGAGCGTCATCGAGTACAAGCCAGTCATCAGGCCAGAGCGGTGCGGGAAGTCCCGCTTGATCAGCGACGGCAGCACCACGTTGCACAGCCCGATGCCCGCACCGGCGAGCACCGACCCACCGAACAGGGCCACCGGCGACGGCACCAATCGCACGGCTGTCGCCACCAGCAGCGCGATCATCGCCGCGAACACCGTCCGCTCGATCCCGATGCGGGCAGCGCAGCGCGGCGCGAGCGGGGAGACGAGGCCGAAGACGAGCACGGGGAGCGTGGTGAGCAGCCCGGTCACTGCGCTGCTCCAGCCGGTCGCGGCTTTGATCTCGCCGACCAGCGGCGCCACCGCCACCACCGCGGGCCGCAGATTGGCGGCCACCAGCATGATGCCGACGGCGGCCAGCACCGTGATCACGCCCGAACGGGGCCGGTGGTCGGTCGTCAACGGCGAAGGCGCAGCACTGGGGGCGGAGCTCACTTCCACCAGGGTGGCCAACGGGGCACGGCGCAGGCAAATCCGTGACCGCACAGCGGTCGCGCCTGGGCATCGGCTGGACGTCCTGCGTACAGTGAAAACAAGATCATCGAAGGGGAGGTCGTATGCGCGAAGACGCATCCCTCGACGTCGCTGACCTCGCAACGTTCGCTGCCACCTGCGCAAAGATCCCGCATCCGGTGGTCGTGATCGATGCTGCCGGCGTATTGCGGGCGGCCAGCCCGTCCGCGCTGAACCTGTTTGCTGCCGCCACGCCGGGCACCGAGGCCGTCGACTGCCTGCCGGCCTGGCTGGTGTCGGCGCACCGGGCCGCCGAGTCGACCGGGGAGGCCGAGCCGGCCGCCGGGGACATCGACGGTCGTTGGGCCGAGGCGCGCCCGACGACGCTGCCGGGTGGCGAGGTGGCGTGGTGGCTGTTCACCGACACCCGGCGCGCGCTGCTGGAGGCGCAGGACGCCGTCGCCCGCGAACAGGATCGGGCGGCCTTCCTCGACGAGGCCTCGGTCGAGCTGATGGCGTCCCTGAACCTCGACCGGTGCATGGAGGCGACGGCCCGGATGGCGGCCCGCTACCTCGCCGATGCGGCGGTGGTGGTCGCGCCAGGCACCCGCCGGATGATCGCGCTGGTCTGTTGCGGCCCCGACGGGACGATCGAGCAGCGCACCGTGGAAGGTGACCCCGATCTCGTCGTCGGCCTCAGCGAGGCGCTGCGCGGCTTCCCGCCGGTGCCGTCGCGATGGATCGATCCCTCGACCGTCCCCGACTGGCTGGTCCCCGCCGGATTCGACGGGCCCGTCGGGTCCATCGTCATCACCCCGCTGCCCGGTCACGGCGTACCTGCCGGCGCTCTGGTTCTGCTGCGGCGGGCCTCGCAGATGGCGTTCAGCGACGGCGAAGAGGTGTTCGCCCGGCTGTTCGCCGCGCGGGCCGGCACCGCGCTGTCGGCGTCGCGGCTCTACGGGGAGCAGGCCGAGATCACCCGCACGCTGATGCGGGATCTGCTGCCGCCGAGGCTGCACCGGTTCCACGGTGTCGAGCTGGCAGGCGGCTACCGCGCCTCGGAGGACCATCACTTGGTCAGCGGCGACTTCTACGACGTGCATCCCGCGGTGAACGCCGAAGACGAGACGCTCGTGGTGCTCGGCGACGTCTGCGACAAGGGGCTCGAGGCGGCCGTCGTCACCGGCAAGATCCGCAACACCCTGCAGGCGCTTGCCCCGCTCGCCGAGGATCACGCCGGGGTGCTGCGGTTGCTCAACACCGCATTGCTGTCCGCGGAACACACCCGGTTCGCCACGTTGGTGCTGGCGTCGGTGTCGCGCCGGGACAGTCAGGTGCGCCTGCGGCTCACCAGCGCCGGCCACCTCGCGCCACTGATCGTGCGGGCCGACGGGCGGGTCGAGGAAGTCGACACCCGCGGCACCCTGGTCGGCGCCCTGCCGGAGATCCGGTCCCGCACCGTGGACACCACCCTGGCGCCGGGCGAGACATGCCTGCTGTTCACCGACGGCGTGACCGAGGCGCGGGGCGGTCCGCTTGGCGATCAGCTGTTCGGTGAGCAGCGGCTCGTCGCGGCGCTGCGCGAGTGTGTCGGGATGCCGGCCGAGGCTGTGGTGGAACGCGTGATGATGCTGACCTCACAGTGGGTACACGGCAGGGCACACGACGACATCGCGGTGGTCGCCATCACGGCACCGCGCCGCACACACCTCAGTGCGGTCGACGGCCACACCGCCGGGAGGTACACAGCTTCAGCATGAGCACCAACACGATCGAGAGACTGTGGGCTGCGCTGGTCGACGGTGACGAGTACGCCGCGGCCGCCGCGGTCCTCGGTGCCGCCGACGCCGGGATGCCCTGCGAGGCGATCCTGCTCGACGTCATCGCCCCCGTGCAGCAGCGGGTCGGGGCGGAGTGGGCCGCCAACCGGATCACCGTCGCGCAGGAGCACGTCGCGACCGCGATCAACGACCGGGTGATCGCCGCGCTGGCGCATCATGCGGCGTGCCGGGCGGAGGCGACGAAGGGCCGGGTCGTGGTGGCCTGCGTGGACGGCGAATGGCATGCGCTGCCTGCCCGACTGCTGGCCGAGGTGCTGCGGTTGCGCGGGTGGCAGGTCGACTTCCTCGGTGCGCAGGTGCCGACCCCGCACCTGATCGCCCACGTGCACCAGCACGGCCCCGACGCCGTCGCCCTGTCCTGCTCGATCCCCACCGGGTTGCCGACCGCGCACGCCGCGATCACCGCGTCCCAGGCCGCCGGGGTCCCGGTGCTCGCCGGCGGGGCGGCGTTCGGGCGCGACGGCCGCTTCGCGCGGCTCTTCGGCGCGGACGGCTGGGCGACCGACGCGCGGGCCGCCGCCGCCCACCTCGAGAACGGGGTGGAGCGGCGTTCGCCGGGGGCCCAGCACCAGCCCATCGACGACCTGCCCCACCTGGCCGACCAGGAATACACGATGGTGCGCTCCACCGCCGCCCAGCTGGTCACGGCCACGGTGGCTGAACTCGCCGAGCTCTTCCCGCCGATGCGCGACTACACCGAGGAGCAGCGCCAGCGCACCACCGAGGACATCGCTCACATCGTCGATTTCCTGGCCGCTGCCCTCTACACCGACGACGACGCACTCTTCGCCGACTTCATCACCTGGACCGGGGAGATCCTCTCCGCCAGGGGTGTCCCGGCGGCATCGCTGCAACCGGCGCTGCAGTCACTGGCGGCGCAACTGTCCGATTTCCCCCGTACCCAGCGCCTACTGGCCGCGGCACGCAGCGCCCTCGGCCCGGCCCCGATCGATCAGGCAGCCACTGCATGAACCTCACCGTCACTGTCGAAACCCACGCCGCCTCGGCCACGCTGCATATCCGAGGAGACCTGAACTACGAGAGCACCACCACGCTGGTCTCGACGGTGTCCGACGTGCTGAGCGACCGTGGCGCCGTCACCGACCTGCACCTGGATTTCACCGACCTGTCGTTCTGTGACTCCGCCGGGTTGTCGGGGCTGCTGCTGATCCACCGCAAGACCTCCGCCGACGGCGTGCACCTGCACCTGGATCGCCGGCCCGCGCAACTGCAGCGGATCCTCGACATCACCGGTGTGCTGGAACACCTGACCACCGTCCCCGTCCGCGAGGCATCGAACGAATCCGGGATCGTCTGAGCCGACGTGCCAGAGGGTGACACCGTCTACGCGCTGGCCCGCCGGCTGGACGGGGCCCTGCGCGGCCGCACCCTGACCCGCGGCGAACTGCGGGTGCCCGCACATGCCACTGACGACCTCGCCGGGCGCGTCGTGCTGGCTCACGTCACGCACGGTAAGCACCTGCTCACCCGGCTCTCCGGTGACCTGACGCTGCACACGCACCTGCGGATGTCGGGGTCATGGACGGTGTCGCAGACCGGGCGCCGGCTGCCCGCCTCGGTGCTGCCCGACGTCCGCGTGCTGCTGCGCACCGACGGACCGGCCGCCTACGGCGTCAAACTCCCGGTCGTCGACCTGGTCCGCTCACGAGACGAGGCGTCGTGTGTCGGCCACCTGGGGCCCGACCCGCTGCGCGACGACTGGGACGCTGCCGAGGCGGCCGACCGGCTCACCCGCGATCCGGACCGCCCGCTGGTCGCCGCGCTCCTGGATCAGCGCTGCGTCGCGGGGTTCGGCAACCTGTGGGCCAACGAGCTGTGCTTCCTGCGCGGCCACGACCCGTGGACCCCGGTGGGCCGGGTCGACGTCGCCGCCCTGCTCGCCCTCGGGGCGCGTGCGCTGCGGCATTCCGCCACCGTGCCCGGCGCGATGCAGGTGACCACCGGGGTGCGCCGCAAGGGTGAACAGCACTGGGTGGCCGGCCGCGCGGGCCGCCCGTGCCTGCGGTGCGGCACCACCGTCGAGGTGGTCGGCGAGGTCGCGGGTGACCCGGAACGCCGGCGCACCTGGTGGTGTCCGCACTGTCAGCGATGAGTCGATAAGCGATGAGTCGAACAGTGTTGAGTCGAACAGTGTTGAGTCGAACGTGTTGAGTCGAACACAGTGGCACCGGGAACACCGCAACGATGCACGCTGCTTCGAAGCACACCGTGGAGTACGCCCCGAACCGGCACGCCGACGTCTACGGCGCGCCGTCTGACCCGCCGCTTCTGCTGTGGCACGGCACCCAGACCGACTCCCGCGCCGCGGTCCGCACCCTCGCCGAGGAACTCCAACAGCGCGGTTTCGGGGTGCTGGCACCCGACTGGAATTCCCACGCCACCGACCGGGGCCGGTCGGATCTGCTGGCGTCGGTCGACCACGTCCGCGCGTGGTCCGACGATCCGGACCGGCTCACGCTGGTCGGGTGGTCGCTCGGCGGCGCGGCGGCGGCCGGGCTGACCCTGCGGGCCGAGCTCGTCGGCGTCGTCCTGGCCCGCACCGTGTGCCTGGCGGGTGCGTTCATGGTGCCCGATCCGGTCAGCGGCGCCCGGCCCGCTGACCTCGTGGCAGGGGTGCGTCCCGGCGCACCGTTCGTCCTGCTGCACGGCCGGGCCGACGACGTCGTGCCGGTGTCGGCCGCCCACGCGTTCGCCGGCACGCTCACCTCGGCGGATTGGCCGGTCCGCGTCACCGAGCTCGACGCCGACCACGGCAGCATCGCGGGGGCCCGCTACGTCGCCGACGCGGACCGTTACGAGGCCGCCGACGACGCCGGCACCCGGCGCGTCGCGGCCCAGGTGGCCGAACTCATTGCGGGGCAATAGATTCCAGTGCAGCGCGGATCCGGTCCGGGATCGGCACCGCGGTGCGTTCCTCGCGATCGACGAACACGTGCACGAAGCGCCCGTGCGCCAGCGCCTCGTCACCACCGGGGCCGAAGATCGCCACCCCCCAGGTGACCGAGCGGCGCGACAGCGCGTTCACGCGCAGGCCGGCCCGCAGCTGATCCGGGTACGCGGCCGGCGCCCGGTAACTGCACGACGACTCCACCACCAGCGCGATGACCGGCGCGGTGTGGATGTCCAGGCCGCCCTCGGCGATCAGGAAGTGATTCGCCACGGTGTCGAAGTAGCTGTAGTAGGTGACGTTGTTGACGTGGCCGTACACGTCGTTGTCCATCCAGCGGGTGGTGATGGGCAGGAAATATCGGTACTCGTCCACCGACGGGGCGGGATTCGCGGGAGCCATGGGGCTCACCAGTACCGCAGCGCGGCGCGGAAGGTGTCGGCCAGCACGGCCTCGTCCACGGCGACCGGAGCGTTGCCGAGCAACCGCTGCTGCGGCCAGGCGCCGGCGGCCAGCGCCCCGGCGTCCGCCTCGGTGTAGCCGACCGCGGCGAGCCCGGCAGGCATCCCGACCGCCTGCATGATGCCGGTCAGGTGCCCGGCCAGCACCTCGCCTGCGTCGTCGTCGGCCGCGCCCGCCACGTCGGCGCCCAGCAGTCCCGCGGCGGCCAGGTGCCGCGCCGGATCCCCCGGGGCCGTCAGGTGGGCCACCGCCGGGGCGTTGAGGATCACCGCCATGCCGTGGGGCACCAGCGGTTCGGCACCGGGATAGCCCGACGGATGGAAGTCGCGCACCAGGCCGGCGACCGCGTAGGCCATCGCGTGCGGAATGTGCACGCCCGCATTGCCGAACGCGATGCCAGCCAGCGTGGCCGCCCACATCGTCTGCTCGCGGGCCTCGCCGTCGCTGCTGTCGGTGACGGCCCGCTGCAGATACCGGCCCAGCAGGGACAGCGCCTCCCGGCTGCCGACATCGCTCCACGGGTTGGCGCCCTGGCTCATCGGGCGCTGACTGGGGCGGGCGGCCGCGTCGCGCCGGGTGAACGGGCGGGCGGTGTAGGACTCGATGGCGTGGGAGAGCACGTCGAGCCCGCTGCAGGCGACCACCTCGGCGGGCAGCGTGCCGGTGCAGTCCGGGTCGACCAGCGCCTCGGTGGGCCGCAGGGCAGGGCCGGCGATGCCCGTCTTGGCGTGCAGCGACAGCAGGTCGAAGATCGCGATGCCCGTCACCTCGCTGCCGGTGCCCGACGTGGTGGGGCACGCGATGTGCGGCGCCAGCGGACCGGGGATCGGCCGGCCGGCGCCGATCGGGGCGTTGACGTAGTCGAGGAAATCCGCGGGATGCGTCGCGTACAGGTTGGCGGCCTTGGCGGTGTCGATCACCGATCCGCCGCCGACCGAGACGTATCCGTCGGGTTTTGCGTCGGTCGCGAAAGCCGCTGCGGCGCGGAAGGATTCGTCGGTCGGCTCGACCGTGACGTCGGTGTGGACGACGACGTCGATGCCTGCGTCGCGCAGTGCGCGCTGCGCGGTCGAGAAGATCTCCAGGCGCGCCACCGAGGCGTCGGAGAACAGCGCGACCCGGGTCATGCCCAGCGCCTTGGCGCGGTCGCCGAGTTCGCCGATACAGCCCCGCCCGAAGGTGATCCGTGATGCGTCGACGGTGAATGCGGTGTCGAATGCGCTGAACGCGGGGTCGAACCCGCTTTCGTGGCAGCAGCTCATGACCCGATTGTGCCGTCCCCGCCGTCCGGCGCACCGGCGGATCGCGCGTGGGTGATCAACGCCGCCATCACCAGGGCGATGCCCACGACCTCGGCGACGGTCGGCCGCTGGGCCAGCGCGACCGCGCCGACGACGGCCGCGGTGGCGGGCAGCAGGGCGAGCAGCAGCGCGAACCGCGCCCGGCCGACGGCGGCGAGCACCGGTTGATCCAGCGCGTAGGGCACCGCACTGGAGAGCACCCCGACCCCGGCCCCGAGCAGCCAGACACGCGGATCGGCGAGTGCCGACGCATCGCTGCCCTGCTGCACCCCGAGCAGGATCGGCGCCGACAGCACCGCGGCAGCGGTCATTCCGACGGTCAGGGAGTCCAGGCCAGCCCCGGCGTCGGCCACCCGCTTGCCGACGACGATGTAGCCCGCCCACAGGCCGGCGGCCAGCAGCGCGAACAGCACCCCGGCGATGTCGGTCCCGCTCTGCACGCCGGCCAGCAGCACCACCCCGCCGGCGACCAGGACCGCGGCCAGGTAGTCACCCGGCCTGCGCGAGCCCAGCACCGCGACGGCCACCGGTCCGACGAACTCGATGGCGACGGCGGTGCCGAGCGGGATGCGCGCGATGGCCTCGTAGAACGCGACGTTCATGGCGAGGGTGACCACGCCGAAGCCGACCGCGGCCCCCAGCCCTGCCCGCGTCCACCGTCGTCGCCAGGGCCGCCGCCACGCGAGCAGCACCGCCGCGGCACCCAGCGCCCGCAGCCACGCCACCGTCGAGGGCATCGCGGTCGCGAACAGCGTCACCCCGATCGCGGCGCCCACGTACTGGGAGACGGCACCGACGACGAAGAACAACGGAACCGCCCACGCGGGGATGGTCGTCGGTCGGGTCACGGCAGCGAGTACAGCAGACCGGTCTGTGGTCAGGGCTCGACGAGCCCCTTGAGCCGGTGCAGCGTCGCGGCCATGGTCCGGCTCACCTGCCGGGCCGCGACACGGTCGGCGATCAGGCCGAGCAACCCGCCCGGCGCCTCGTAGGTGAGTCGGAACGTCACCTTGGTGCGCCCGTCGGATGTCTCACGCAACCGGAACCGCCCGCGCAGCGTGATCCCGGTGATGCCGATCCACGCCAGGTCGCGCGGCTCGTCGAATTCCGACACCTCGATCACGCCGCCGATCGGGACGGAGCCGATCTTCCAGTGCACGGTGTAGCGGGCGCCCACTCCCATCGGGATGTCGGTGACGGTCTCCCACCGCTCCAGGCTGGCCATGAACTCGGGGTAGCACCCGGGGTCGGCGATGTGCTTCCACACCAGGTGCGGTTCGGTGTCGATGACGACGCTGCGGGACAGACGCATCGGGGCCTCCTAGCCGATCACCGGGAAGCGCCGTTTCGCGGCCATCCGGTCGACGGCGGCTTGCAGGCTGGCCAGCACCTTGTCGTTGACGACGTCGTCGTCCGCGCCGGCGATGAAGTCGGCGTCGATGGGGTCCTGCACCTCGATGCTCACCTTGGTGGGCAGCGGCAGGCGCGGGATCATGTCGCTGACCGTGATGCCCCACGGCGGGGCGAGCATGATCGGCACGCTCTTCAGTCGCGCGATCCGGTCCACCATCAACAGCTTCGCGAGCCACTGGCCGCGGTCGAGGAACAGCGCGGCCTCCTGACCGCCGACGCTGGCGATGGGGACGATCGGGACGCCGGCCTCGCGGGCGATCTTCACGTAGCCTTTGCGGCCGTCGAAGTCGACCTCGTGCCGCTTCCAGGAGGGCCGGAACACCTCGTAGTCGCCGCCGGGATACACGAGCAGAGCCGCACCGGACTTCAGGGCCAGCGTCGCGTTGTCGTGATTGGCGGCGACGGTGCCGAACTTGCGCAGCGAGCCAAGCCCTGGCATCGACACGACCAGGTTGTGCGCGAGTTGGTAGAAGGGCCGTTCGACGCCGAAGTACGAGCAGAACGCCAGGGTGAAGACGAACGTGTCGGGCGGCAGGTTGCCACCGCTGTGGTTGCCGACGAGCAGCACCGGCCCCTTGGTGGGGATCCGGTCGAGGCCCTGGACGTCGGCGCGGAAGTACAGGGATGCCAGCAGCCACAACCCGGGCAGCTGCTCGAGGATGTAGTCGGAGTCGCGTTGGTCGAGGTCGGCTTTGGGCACGCGGGCCGACACCTCGTGCTTGAGCCACTCGAGCGCATCACCGAGCCCTGCCATGGCAGGGAGATTGACCAGCGCGGCGCGGCGGTAAACCTACAGCGGCGCGACGCGGTCGAACCAGGGCTGCGCGCGCTCGAGCTGGGCGGCCAGCCGGATCAGCAGCGCTTCCCCGGCCAGCGGTGCGACGAACTGCACGCCAAGCGGCAGGCCGTCGGCGGTCCAGTGCAGGGGCAGCGAGACGGCCGGGCGACCGGTGAGGTTCGCCAGCTGGGTGTAGGGCACCCAGCCCAGGTTGTTCTCGACCATCTCGTCGACGATCTTGGTGAACCGCAGCAGGCCGGCGGTACGGGTCCTGAGCAGCAGGTCGGCGGCGCGCGCCATCGCCGCGGGCAGCTCGAACGCACCGATCTCGGGTGGCGGGGTCGCCAGCGTCGGCGTGAGCAGCAGGTCATAGGACTCGAAGAAGGTGGTCAGCCTGCGGGTGTGTTCGTGGCGGGCGGCGACGGCGCGGACGTAGTCGACGCCGCTGGTGGCGCGGCCCAGCGCCGCCATGATCAGGGTGTCGCGCTCGAAGGAGTCATCCCCGGCTCCGGCGAGCCGTTTGACCTCGTCGACCTGCCAGGCCACGGAGACGAACCAGGTCAGCAGGAACTGCCGGGCCAGCGCGGCGTCGTCGAACGGGGCCTGCGGCAGCTCGTCGACGTGGTGACCGAGCCCGGTCAGGACGTCCACGGCGTGTTCGACGGCCCGGTAGGCCTCCGGATGCGGATTCGGGGTGATCGCCGTGGGCACCCGCACACCGATGCGCAGCGCACCGGGTTCGGAGTTCACGCACGACGCGAACGACGTGTCGGGGATGCCGGGCACGTAGGGGCCGGCGGGCTCGCCGCCGCGCAGGACGTCGAGCATGGCCGCGGTGTCGCGGACCGAGCGGGAGACGACGCCCTGGACGGCGGCGCCGTGCATCGGTTCGGCCGCGCCCGGCCC